>JACCDS010168638.1_pt1 | contig 189504 bp, 168 predicted proteins | sample 7446441 | NCBI WGS metagenome assembly JACCDS01 (sample SAMN15323445, study PRJNA562643) | freshwater metagenome | isolation source: river surface water | place: USA:Blue River Watershed | collected 2017-08-17
CTTGGTGGAATGCTATTTGCCACAGTAAATCAAGAAGAATTTAACTACGACTATGCCCAGTTTTTTAACGAATCTAGCCTCTAAAAAAATTATTTTGGGGTCAAACTCCCCGAGGAGACAGGAACTCCTTCGAGGATTGGAACTTGATTTTGAGGTGAGGGTACATCCAATTGAGGAAGCAATTCCTTCGGATCTTCCTGCGCAGTATGCAGCAGCCTACCTTTCCAAACTGAAGGCAGATGCATTTCCTGGGGAACTTCAAGAAAATGAACTGCTCATCACAGCGGATACGGTGGTAATCGATCGTGGGAAGGTGCTGGGTAAACCAGCAACTGAACAAGAAGCCTTTGAAATGTTAAAAAGTCTGTCGGGCTCTACCCATACTGTGATGACTGCGGTAACCATCAAGGATCGGAAAACCTCCATCACATTAGAGGATGAAGCAGAGGTGACCTTTCGCTTTTTGGATGAGGAAGAAGTTTGGCATTACCTGAAGAAGTACCAACCCTTCGATAAAGCGGGTTCTTATGGAATTCAAGAATGGATAGGATTTGTGGGGGTTAGTAGCATCACGGGCTCTTACTTTACGGTGATGGGTTTTCCATTGCACCTCGTGTATGCCCAACTTAAAAAATGGATTTAGGGCTTTTTTAATTTAAGCATTGATCAAGTTTGTGAACTTAAAGACAAAAAAATAAGGCGGGAATTCCCGCCTTACTTGTTACTTCTTTACTCTTGTACCTGAGACTGCGAAGGAGTCCATTAGTGAACCGGTAACGTTTTCCTCATCTTCACGCTGAAGTGTAAAGTAGAGATCCCCATATTCCGAGGTGAAGTTCAGTGTGAGGCTATTTTCACCCTCAGTGATGTCATTCATTTTTGTTTCTGTACTGGATGCAGCGTCAACAAATTTTCCAACCAATTTGCCGTCTACACGCTCAAGGGTAAGGAGAACAGAAATGGTTCCCATAGGAGTATCTTTTATCTGTACATTCCATTCACCAACAAAGTAATCGGTGCTTTGTGCCATGGAAGAGGAAGAAAATAGAAGCGCTGCAAAGAAGAAAACGAGGATGCTTAATTTTTTCATGAGGTTATTTTTTTTGGATGGTTAAATTTTATTTGAAATATAAGGGAAAGATGGATAATTCGAAACAGTGGATCCGGTAAGCTTTTGATTTTTTGAGATTTAACTACCTAGACTTTTGGTGGAAGGAGTTTGTAAAGTACAGGTGTGACAATCCTAGAAAGGATCGTAGAACTGATCAATCCACCAATCAACACGATTGCAAGCGGCGATATTAGCGGATTGGTACTTAAGGCCACAGGAATCAAGCCGCCAATCGCTGTGATCGTAGTCAACACGATGGGCAAAAAACGTATTTCTCCAGATTGTTGGATTGCGGTATCTAGATCTACTCCTTCTTTTCGCAACTGATTGGTAAAATCCACCAACAAGATGGAGGTTTTCACTTCGATTCCTGCAAGGGCAATGAGGCCAATGATGGCCACGAAGGAAAGGGAATTGCCGGTGATCCAAAGCGCAATTAAGGCGCCTACCATACCCAAGGGAATTACAGAAAGGACAATGATCGTGCTTTTGAAGGTTCTGAACAGTAAAATCAGTACCGCTATGAAAAGAAATGCGGTGACGATGATGATGGTATTGAATCCTGCAAACGATTCTTGTTTGGTTTCATACTCACCACCTAAGGTCAACTGATATCCTGCAGGCAAGGGGATTTGGTCCAACTTGGCGATCACTTCACCTAAGACACGATCCGTCAAGTTATTGGCATCTACGAAAGAGGACACCGATACGGACCTATTTTTATTGTAATGGTCTATGGTTAGGGTGCTACTTTCAAATTTGAGATCAGCAATTTGGGAAAGTGGAATACCCTTTCCTTGGTTGTTGTAGACATAAATGGGTTCGAACGTTTCCAAAGTTGCACGATTCTCTTTTGGGGTAGTGAGTAAAATCGAGCGCTCATTTCCTTGAGGATCTGTAAAGGAACCCAAGTTTAATCCTGCTAGCGCTAAACGTACAGTTTGGTCGATGTCTGCAGTTGCGATTCCCAGTTGCCGGGCTTTTTCTTTTTGGATGTCCACGCGGATATCTGTTTTCAAGTTGGCTACCGGGTTATTGACATAAATGGTACCGGGAGTTTGCTTGAGGAGTGATTCCACTTTTGAGGCCAGGCTTCGGAGCGTATCCAAATTGTCCCCTGCGAGTCTGATTTCGATGGGCGCAGTCACCGGTGGACCTTGCTCAAAGTTTTTAACTTCCACTTTTGCGCCGACCACCTTGGCAAAACTCGCTTGAAGGGTTTGGATGATTTCTAATTTCCGAGGAGCAGAAGTCTCGGGTTTCAGTTGAACAAACAGTTGCCCGTAATCGCTGCGTTCGTTTTCAGGAATCTCGTTGTAGTAGATGCGGGGATTACCTTTTCCTACGTTGGTAGCAAAGTTTCTCAATTCAGGAATTTTGGCCAATTCTTTTTCCACTTGTCGCACAAGGGTATCCGTATTACTTAAGTTGGACTGTAGCGGAGTAGTGATGTTGACCAGAAACTGTGGTTTTTCCGAAGATGGGAAGAGACTAAATCCAATTACTGGAAAAAGGCTTAAAGAGATAAAGAATATCGTACCTGCAAGGACGAGCGTAACCACAGGTTTTTTTAATGCTTTTTCTAAGAGTGGCGCATAACTGACATGGATGCCTTTCTGAAACAGGTCATAAATCTTGTTGGAATGCCCTTCGGTTTTGTTTTTTAGCAGCCAAGTAGATAGGAAAGGGATGATTGTAAGAGAGACGACTAAGGAGGCCAATACGCTTGTGATCACAGACATGGGCAAGCTCCGCACAAAATCTCCTGAGCTTTCTGGTAAAAATACCAAGGGAAGAAAGGCGATAATTAAGGTAACCGTACAACCAATAACGGAAATAGAAATCTGTTGGGTAGCCTTCAAGGCGGCTTCTTGTTTGCTGTAGCCGTCTCTGATCCAACGTTCGATATTCTCGACCACGACAATGCTATCGTCTACCAGCAAGCCCAAGGCAACTACCAATCCGACAATGCTAAGTTGGTTCAATCCATACCCTAACGCATTCATCAGTATCAACCCAATGGCGAGTGACAAGGGGATGGAAACCATGACGATGATGGAGGCGCGATTGCCCAATGGAAGCAAGGTCACAAATACCAAGGCGATGGCAATCAAAAAGTCCATTCCCAATCCGCCTAATCGTCGATTGACATAATCTGCTTGATCAAAAGCAACCACTAAATCGATGTTTGGAGGGAGTTTTTCAGTGCTGGAAGCGAGTAGGGGGCTGTATTTTTCTTGTACTTTGGAGATGTTTGTCCCTTCTTTTAAGGCTGCAGTCACAAAGATGGCACGGTAGCCATTGTGTCTAGTCAGGTAATTTGAAGCATCAAAGTCATTCCGTACTGTGGCTACATCTTTTAATAGGATGTTTTTTCCTTGCATGGAAAAGACCACGGTTTCTGCGATTTCCTCCGCAGAACTGTAGTTTCCGCTTGTTTTTACATTGAAAGTTTTGTTTCCAGCATCCACCTGTCCTCCAGGGATGTTGCTCAATTCACTTTTGATGCTTCCAATCAGTGCGCCAAGTGGGATATTTAGCGTGGCTACCTTATCGAGCTGCAACTCAATTTTTACCAGTTGGGCAGGTAGCCCGTGAATTCTTACATTTTTTAATTCTGTGATGCTCTCCAGATCTTTCTGCAGGCGATCCGCTTCAGTCTTTAGCGTTTCTTGAGAAGCATTTTCACTGACTAAAGCAATTTGAAGAATGTTTACATCAGAGGGACGAACCTTCTTTACTTCAATGGAAAAAATCTCCTCGGGCAACTGAGGTCGAAGGGTGTTGACTTCCCGTACGAGTTCTTGGTATTTTTCATCTACATCTTCGTTGTATTGGTACTCTACCTTTAGTATGGCGGCCCCGTCCTTTATCTCGGTTTCAATGCGCTTGATACTTTCAAGGGCATAGATCGTTTTTTCCAAGGGATCGACCACTAGCTCTTCCAAATCCTCGGGGCTAGCACCTGGATAAATCACTACAATAGGGAAGTGGGGTGCATCAATTACTGGATCCTCACTTCGAGGCATGTTTAAAAAGGTAGTCAACCCCAAGACCACGGTCATGAGAAAAATGACGAGGGTAAATTGATAGTTCTTTACTGCGAATTCGGAGATTTTCATCAGTTTTTCACTTGAATCGTGGAACCATCTGATAAATAGGCACTCCCAGAAAGAATGAGGCTCTGGTAATTTTCCAAACCGGCAAGGACTTGGACCCCATTAGGGGTGATTTTTCCAAGTTGGACTTTCACTTTTTTCGCTTTTTGACCATCCGACACAAACACAAATCCGATATCCCCATTGGCATCCAATACGGATTCAAATGGGATCTCCCAACCTTGTACGGCTTGACTAGGTTGAATGCGAGCTTTTCCAAACATACCTGAAGCCAAGGATACCTCTTTGACCGATTCTGGGCTGACCTCTACCCAATAGGTGCCCGTCACTGGATCTGCTGACTGACTTTTTTGGGTTACTTTTGCTGGTATCCAATTTGCTGATGCTGCTACATTGATTTCTGCCTGATCTCCGATCTGGATGGAACTCCAGTGTTGGTCGCTAAGGGTCACCTTCAAGATCCAAGACCCAGAGGCGGCACCATTGGTCTGTAGGATAGGAGTACCTGAGGCAACCAACTGCCCAGGGTTTACAAATTTTTTCAAGACAAATCCAGTGGTAGTGGCTCGGATTTGGGATTGAGCAAGATTGAAGTTGGCTGCATTTAACTGCTGCTCAGCGATGTCTACTGCTGTTTTTGAATTTTCAAACTGTTCCAAAGTCGCTACACTGTCTTTGTACAATCGAGCAGCGCGCTGATGATCTCGTACCGCTTTCTCGTAGGCGAGTTTGGATTGACGAACGCCAGCTTGAATCTCAGTCAAATCTAGACTTGCCACGATTTGGCCTGACTTTACGGCATCGCCTTCTTCCACAAGGATTTTGGCTACAACCCCACCAAGTTTGAAGGAAAGGAGTGTTTCGTCCTTGGTGCTGAAGGTACCACTAGCAGTCACTGTCATTGACATTGGGAATGCTTGAAGCGGAAAAAGGCTGACAGGAATCGCCTGGCCAGCTTGCGGTGTGCTGGTGTCAGTAGGCGTACTCCTGCTGCATCCCAAAAGGAATAGGAGGGAAATTACAGGGAAAAGTGAATGGCGCTTTTTCATGGCTTTTTGGTTTCAGTAGTAAGTTGGCGTTCGAGCTGTGCTAGTGCCATTTGTAGTTTGTATTCACTGATTGTTTTTTGCAGAGCAGCTTGCGTAAACTGGTTTCTTGCATCAATAAATTCAAGTAAGGACTGGTTTCCTTCTTTGAAGCGGCTGTCGATGAGTTTGAGGTAGGCCGTAGCGGCCAGCAGTTTCTTTTCAGCCGATTGGAGCCCAGCTAAAAGGGTTTTTACCTCATTTTTTTGAATCTGTAGGCTTAAGTTCAATTTTTGGTTGACCAATTCTTTTTGCCGTTGGATGGATTCTAGGCCGATGATATTTTTTTGAATTTGGTTTTGATTTCTTCCACCTTGAAATACCGGTACACTAAGGCTTAATCCCCCCATCAGGTACCTAGATTGGGAATCAAAACTCCAATCAAAGCCTTGGGAACCCAGATCAGCGTAGGTGGAGATTTTGGGAACCCAATAGTTTTTTCCGGATTTAAGTAGTGTTTCTTGAATGGATACCATGCTTTGTATGGCCCGTAATTCTGGATTTTGTTCCTGGATGTCCTCTGCAAGCAGCAGGTCCACTTGGCTTAGGTCAAGCGGAATTTCTTCGAAGGGGACCGATTGTTCCAGGGGTCTATTGACGAGAAAATTAAGGTACTGGCCAGCATTTACCGTTTTGTTTTCTGCTTCCAGTAGCATTGATTTCACCTGTTCCAGTTCGCTTTCTGCTCGGAGAACTGCAGCAGGGAGTCCCTTTCCGTTTTCAACAAGTGAGCGGGTGTCATTCAGATTTTGGGTAACCAGTTGCAGCGTGTTCTTTAGGATTTCTATGGAGCTGTGGGCAGCACAAAAGCTGAAATAGGCTACTCGAATGTCCTGAATGAGGGTAGCACGGTAGATCTCCACCTGGTAGCTGCTCCAATTGACTTGTTCTTTTCGAATTTGGTTTTGGTACTTGATGTCAGTATTTAGGATTGGTAGGGTGGTACGGAATCGGGTATCGTAAAAGTTGTTTGGAAGTAATTGCTCCGATACATTTTCGATTTGAGGAAAATTACTGGAAGCAGTGAGTTTATTCAAGGTTGAATAAACCGGGTTGAGTAAGTCACCAACGGGAAAAGCGATGGTTCGACCTCCTTCAGCTAGGGTATAGCTTGCTCCAAAGTCCATCGAAGGAAGAAAGAAACTTTTGGCATCTTTTAGTGCCAATAAGCTTTGTTCCAAGCTTGCGTTTTTTTCTTGGAGCACCAAGTTATTGGCTAACCCTTCTTGGAGGTAGGTTTCCAGAATTTGTTGCGCCTGTACTGGTGCTGCCTGAAGGCAAAGACAAAGGAAAAATCCATGAATAAGGGTGCGAATTGGCCAATTCGGCAGCATATTAGCGTACTTTTTTTTCATACGGAGAGTCTATCGAGAATACTGAAAAATTCGTTTAAGCCGTCTTTGACGATGGTACCCTGGCGCGGAGCCAAGACGACTTCGCATCGGCGGCGAATGTGTAAAGAGACCATCCCATGGACCGTAGACCAAACTAGAAAAGAGAGAGCCTCTTGATCATGCCCTTGGAAATACCCTTCTAGGATACATTCTTTGATCGTGGCACGAAGGAAATTGAAGGTTCCAAAGCCTTCTTTCCATTGCTCATCGTTGGAATTGGATACGTGTTCCATTGGTGCTTCTTTGATAAACATCAAGTCGTACATATCTGGATTTTCTAAAGCAAATTCCACATAGATGGATCCCATTGCTTTGAGTCGTGCCATGGGATTAGGAATAGAAACGAGCACTTCCATGCGGTTCATCAATTGCTGAAAACCTCCTTGATGTAGGGCATGGAAGATCTCGTTCTTGTCTTTGAAGTAGTGGTAGATGCTTCCGGGACTGTATTCAATTTGGTCGGCAATGTTCCGAATAGATGTCTTTTCTACGCCCTTTTCAAGAAATAGGGCCTTGGCAGCAGTCAATATCCGTTCGCGTAATTCCTCCTTTTCTCGTTCTTTTCTTTCCGCAATTCCCATAGAATAAATTAAATAGTCAAAATTAATTGAACACTGTTTAAAAACTAAAGAAAATCAAAAAAGTTTTAAAAAAATCTCCCATAGGGAAAGAAAGTATTGCATTCAAATCCAAAACAAGAAAAGCTCGATTCTATCGAGCTTTTCTTGTTTTGGAAGGCTGTAATGGCCTGGTTTATTTCTCTTCCGTATTTGGCTTTTTCAATACCAAATAGAAGCAATACAAGGTAACGGAAATGATTAATCCTTGCGTTACAAGCGATAGAATTAGCGCGGAATTGTTCATTGGATTGATTTTTTGCGTTTAACAGTGGAGTACCATACGATGCCACAAATACCTAGGAATAAGAGAAGCAATTGAAGTCTTGCAAAGCCCGAATACATCATTTTCTCCTCCAAGGCGGCAGTGTTGTCCGGGTTGGCAATAATCTGAGCTTCCAAGTCAGCAAAGGTGATTTTGGCGATGAGTGAACTTGGATCTAGAGGCCATCCACTACCTGAAAACAAGTTGCTGAAAGCAGTCACCCAATCGTTACCCGCTGGAGTAATCAAGGCACCAAGGAAAACAATACTTAATAAGACCGGCGTGACATAAGTCATGATCCATTTGTAGAACGATGGGATGCGGATATCAGCTCCTCGAGTGATTTCTTCCCATCCTTTTTTCATGCCAAAAATGTAAGTAAACAAAATGGTCTCAAGCAAAGCGAAAATTACCAAGCTGACCGTACCTCCCCAATAATCGTACTCGTCAAAGTATCCGTATTGGTAGAATAAGACCGTAGGAAGGCCCATAGCCAAAGAAATTAGTCCGAAGGAAACAGCTCCCTTTACCTTGCCCCAACCAAACTCATCCTGCATAAAGCCCATCCAAGGTGTACCCATGGCAAGGGAAGAAGTGATTCCAGCAAAGAATAAGAGTCCAAACCAGCAGACGCCTGCAAAGGCACTAATTAGCGGCCCCCATTGCTGGAAGAGGTAGGGCATGGTCTGGAAGGCCATTCCAAAACCTGCGTTTTCCAATACCCAATCCAATCCTAGAAATCCAGCTGCAATAGGGATAACAATCGCGCTTCCAAGGATTACTTCAACGAACTCATTCGTAAAACCAGCAGTGACTGAGTTTAGGGCGATGTCTTCGTTTTCCTTGAGGTAAGAAGCATAGCACTGAATGGAACCCATCCCGACTGACAAGGTGAAGAAGATCTGTCCTGCAGCTGCAAGCCAAACTTTCGGATCTGCCAAGGAACTGTATTGAGGAGTCCACAAGAAGTTGATGCCATCCCAGGCATTCGCGTCTGGGAATTCTTCTGAGGCAAAGGAGCTTCCCATAGTCCATCCGCGAATAGCCAAAATGATACCAAAAAGGATGAGCAACGGCATGCCAATCTTGGCTACCTTTTCAATACCTCCAAGGCCTGTAGATAGGATATACACATTTACAGCCAATACTAAAATATAAACTAGAACAGGGAAAAGTGGAATTCCGAAATCCGAACCCGAAAGCTGTACATATTGATCAAAAAACAAACTAACTGCCTCTTTACTCATCCCAGTGAAGGTACCGATGACACTATGCACCACGTACACAAAGGTCCAGGATTCAATGTAGGTATAGTAAGCGACTACCGCGATATTGGTAAAGATTCCAAACACCCCAATGTATTTCCAGTACCATTTCTTGCTTAAGGAGTCTAGGATGTATGGGGTACTGTGGTTGCCCAACTTTCCACCAAAACGTCCCATGCTCCATTCGGTAAATAGCAAGGGAATTCCCATCAATAGGAAGCAGATGATATAGGGTAAAATGAATGCTCCCCCACCATTTTGAACTGCTTGAACCGGAAACCTGAGGAAGTTTCCTAGACCAACTGCATTTCCTGCCATGGCCAAAATAAGCCCAACACGCGAGCCCCAAGCCTCTTTTTTCATAATTAATGTATGTTAATGATCGAAAATCTAACCTTTTAGACTTTCAAAATTGATTTTTTTCTTCTACAAACAGTCAGTTTCAAGATTCTTGTGAAAATAAAGCCTCACTGCTTGCAACCCGTTTATATTCCAAGAATACCACTTTTTTTTCAGAACAAACAACTAAAATTCCGGTTACACTCGTAAAAAATCGAAAGGTCTGAAGTCTATTTTTTGGAAGAACCGCTTAAATGCCTTTGTGTAACCTGCTGACTTCGTTGAAATTAGTCGGCTGCGTCTGAATTGCTTTTCTCAGATTGTTTACCCTTGGCGCAAGAACTAGAATTTCAATAGTTTCTTTATTTTTTTTCCAAGGATGGTTTTAATGATTCCTGTAAATCCAATAGTTCCACTTCATCAAGTCCTTCGATGAGTTCTATTTTTTTCCAAGGGGAAGTAGGGAAAAGGAGGGAGGTCAAAACCAATTCCCCATCATTCACAAATACTTCAATCGAAGAAGCATCCAAGAAGATTCGTACCGATTTTGCCTTCCAGGACATGGGTGCAGAATGTGCCGCTGCAAAATCTCGATTGAAGATGGCCTTCCCTGCCTTTCTTCGATCCACAGTGACCAAGCCCATTTCTTTGTTGATCACCACCTCTTCTCCCAATTCATTGGAGAGGAGCAAAGAGAAACTATCCTCTCCACTTACTTCCGCCCTAATCTCTACCGCAGTACTTGGAAGCAAAGATTCTTTTCCCGAAACGCTGTAGGAAGTGCTTTGCATCGAATTCAATTCGTTTGCAGGAGCAGATTGCAGCAAAAGGGTTCCGTCCACATCAAAAAGCCTGATTTCCCGGGGCAAAGTAGTTGCAGAGCGCCAAGTACTCGTGGGAACCACCTGTGCATAGTCCCAATTGCTCATCCATCCGATCCAGAGGGTTCGATTTTGCTCCTGGGGGAGGTTGGCCCAGGTAACCCCAGCATAATTATCTGGTCCATAATCCAACCAGCGGATCATCGTATCGTCTGGAGTAAATGCGCCCTGCTTGAAGTCCCCAATGAAGTATTGGGTGGCCGAACCTTTTTGTGGACCTCCCGGATTCATGCTGACTAGTAATACCCATTTTTGACCTCCATCTGGGGCCTTCATGGAAAGTAACTCTGGACATTCCCAAACCCCTCCATGTGCACCTACACCCTGTCCAAATTCACCTAAGAAAGTCCATTCTTTCAGGTTGGCGGACTCGTAAAAGTGTACACGATCTTGAGCGGCCAGCGTCATGACCCAAGTTGATTTTCCATCTGCTTGGGCGACTTGGGTGATTTTTGGATCTCGGAAGTCTCGGATTCCTGGATTTTTGAGCACGGGATTCCTATCATATTTTTGCCAAGTCTGCCCTTTATCTAGGGAGTAGGCTAAACCTTGTTTTTGAAAATCTATTCTGCCCTCCTTTTCTCCTTTGGGGTCGTGGTAGGTAAAAAGCGCTACAAGGGGAGGGTTTGCTGCACTGCCAAGACCTGAACTGTTTTTTTCGTCGTAGACGGCACTGCCTGAAAAGATGTAGCCCAAACTATCAGGAAACAGGGCAATGGGCAATTCCTGCCAGTGAACCAAGTCTTTGGATACCGCATGCCCCCAATGCATGGGACCCCAAACCGTACTATCTGGGTAATGCTGAAAAAATAAATGGTATTCTCCGTCCAGGTAAACTAGTCCATTGGGATCATTCATCCATCCTTTGGCAGGAGTGAAATGGTAGGCAGGTCGGTATTGCTCTAAGTTGTTCGCCGTAAATTTTACTTCCTGCTGGCTGCAACCATATGCAAGGATACTTGTAAATAGTAGAAGGCAAAAGGTATTAATTTTCATGGGATGCGGGATTAGAAATCAAAAATATCCTTTATCCCCGATTCTATTCTTTTTTGAGTCATCTTTTCTACTATTCTAAAACCGAATCCTTACTTCATAAAATATTCTTTTTTAAATCTTTTCGGGGTAGTACCTTTGGACTTTGACTTACTATTTTTCTATGAAAGGAATCATTTTAGCAGGAGGCTCAGGAACACGTTTGTATCCGCTAACCATCGCAGTGAGTAAGCAACTCATGCCGGTCTACGACAAGCCCATGATTTACTACCCTTTGTCAGTTTTGATGATGGCGGGCATCCAGGAAATCTTGATTATTACCACACCAGAAGATTCTGCCGCTTTTCAAAAGTTGTTGGGAGATGGATCGCATGTGGGTTGTAAAATTACCTATGCCGTGCAGCCTAGTCCAGACGGATTAGCCCAGGCCTTTATCATTGGAGAAGAGTTTATCGGAAAAGATAAGGTAGCCTTGGTCCTTGGGGACAATATCTTCTACGGTTCTGGATTGCACAAGACCTTGCAAGAAAACACAAATCCAGAAGGAGGAGTGGTGTTTGCTTACCATGTCAATGATCCCGAGCGCTATGGGGTAGTGGAGTTTGATGCCAATCAAAAAGCCATTTCCATTGAAGAAAAGCCTGCTCAGCCCAAATCCAACTATGCCGTCCCTGGCTTGTATTTCTACGACAATCAAGTAGTAGAAATTGCTAAAAACATCAAACCCAGTGTACGTGGGGAATTGGAGATCACTGACGTCAACAACGAATACTTAAAGAAAGGACAACTTCAAGTAGCCATCCTCAATCGGGGTACCGCCTGGCTAGATACGGGGACCCACCAGTCCTTGCTCCAAGCGGCTCAGTTTGTGGAAGTAATTGAAGAGCGCCAGGGATTGAAAATTGGATGCATTGAAGAGATTGCTTACCGAAATGGATTTATTGGTAAGGAAAAGTTGCTGGAAGCCGCTGCCAAACTAGGGAAAAGCGGTTACGGTTCTTACTTAAGACGTTTGGTGAATTAATTTTCTTTTTGGCTAGAAATGTAAAAACCTCCTTTTGGAGGTTTTTTTTATTGGGTTAGTTGCTTCAGATGATTTTTCGAACTTTAAACCAAATGAAAATTACCACTGAAATGCTGAACATGGCTCCCCAGGTGAGGTAATACCCATATTCCCAGTTCAGTTCAGGCATAAACTTAAAGTTCATCCCATAAACACCTACAAGAAAGGTTAAGGGAAGAAAAAACGCTGAAAAAACGGTCAGCAGTTTCATTACTTCATTGGTCTTTTGGGAGTTACTAGACAGGTAAATATTGAGTAAGGAGTTGGCCTCATCCAAAAAATCTTCGAATTGAAGGATGAGACTGGAAACACTTTCCTTTAAGTCCTGCAGTTGTGCTTCATTGCTTGGTTGTACGGTGAGGTGCTGCAACAAGGTTTGAGTCAATTGAAGTACCTTTTTACAGGCTCGGGCCTTGGCTTTAGCAAAATAAAGTGATTCCACAGAAAACCGCTTTCGCCGACCAAGGAAAACATCACTTTCAAATCGATCCATCTCCTCAGACAACCAATCCGCAGGTGCTTGGTAGGTTGCCAACATTTTCTCTGTAATTTTTAAAATTAATGCTTCCGGATCTTCGTAATGACCTGTGATTTCTTCCAAAAAGTGGAAAGGCTTCTGATGTACCGTCAGCAAGACTTCGTTGGTGAAGAAGAATCCAATCTTATTACTTAGCTCCGGAATGGTAGTGAGTTTATCATTTGTATTCGCACTAAAAGCCCGTATGATTATAAAGTTGAATTCCCCAACCTTTTCCAGTTTGGGTAGGTGTCCTACCTGCAATAAGTCATCTAAGAGGTGCGGATTTAACCCGTAGGGTTGGATGATTTCTTTCAGCTCAGTCAATTTGGGGTTTTCCAAATCGACCCATTGAAAGTTGGCAAAATCACTACGTTTTTCTTTCATGACTTTATGGTTTAGCAGCAGCAGGGCAGAGGTGGGTTATATCTAAACTAGTTTTCCCATCCTTAAAACTTGGTTTTTTGGCTCTTATTCAAGTTTCGATCAAAAATAAAGGGGCCAAAGGGTAGAAGTGAGGCAGCCAATGCGAAAAATGTTCGACTAAAGCTCCATTTCAAACTTTTTGCGGTAGGGTAAACTGCATAGATGTATACCACAAACAAAACTCCATGTATCCAGCCTGTGTATTTGACCGCAAGCGGCATATCAAATCCATACTTTAAAGGCATGGCGATACCGAGTAGCACTAAAAAGGAGAATCCTTCAGCCAAACTGATCCATTTGAACCGTTTAGCCCAGCGGAGTTGTGTTTCGTTCATTTTGATCCTGTGCTGAGATTAAATAGGAGTTGAAGGGCAGTCCAAAGTTGTCTTTTTAAGGTTTTATCTTCCGAAATGCTACTTAGTGCATCTGCAAAGAGGTACTCCGTTTCCCCTTCGGTATGGATTTCATAGGGGGTGAATGGGAGTTGGTTAACCGGGTGTTTGACCCTGCCAAACTTGAGCACTACATGGGCATTCAGGGCTTGAAAATCTTCCATACTGCGGTTTTCAAGACTTTCGGCAGCAAGTAATCCTACTTCCGTCATGGAATGTCCACAGGCATTTAGCATTTTGACCAGCATGTCCATGACTTCCGAATTGAGGCTGGATTCTTCGTGAAGTACGAGAATACCTTTTGAGAAGTTTCCTTTGACTTGAATTGGTTCAAGTACAGGTAGGGAAGAAATTTCTTCAAGTGAGATTGAAGGTTCAACAGATTCAGGACTTACTACAGTAGGAGTTATTCCTGTTTCATTTCCTTTCGGAGCAACTTTAAATACAGTTGTACCGAAAAGCGATTGCTCTAGTTTATTTTGATCCTCTGGAAGCAAAAAGATCGATTCATCTAAGAAAGTTTGTAAGGATTCAAGGCTTTCGTTTTCCATGTCTAAAGTTGGCGAAAATTTACCCATTGGCAAAAAGGTTTTGGTAGGCCCCGAACCTATTTTTCTTGTGGGTCTTTAATTAATGTGTAATTTGAATGTGCTGACTCACTAATCCATTGATCTAGAAAGATATCCAACCAAACTTTCACTAGGTTCCTTTGTTACTAATGCAAGACGTAATTCCTCCCTATGGAAACCCTATTCCCTTCCTCTCCCAAGCTTACCGTTGCCCTCGCAGGGGCTGGAGGATATATTGGAAGTTGGTTTATCGACCTGTACAAGGATGCTTACCAGCTGATAGGATTGAGTCGGGGAAAGGCAGTTTCAAATCCCTACCCAGAAGTAGAGTGGAGGCAGGTAGAATTGTATTCGATCACTTCTACTGCAGAAGCACTTCGTGGGGTAGATGTGGCCATCTATTTGGTTCATTCCATGAGTGCCTCCACACGTCTCAACCAAGGGAGTTTTGAGGATACAGATCTAATTCTAGCAGATAACTTTAGTCGTGCGGCAGAAATCGCAGGCATCAAGCAAATCATTTACTTAGGGGGATTGATTCCCGATGAACCTGAGGCACAACTTTCTCGGCACCTGAAAAGCAGGTTAGAGGTCGAGCAAACTCTTGGGGCAAGAACGGCAAAATTAACAGCGATTAGGGCATCTATTATCGTAGGGCCAGGAGGATCAAGTTTTGACATGATCAAAAATTTGGTTGAGAAATTGCCTGTCCTGATGTGTCCCAAATGGACCAATTCTTTGACCCAACCCATTGCGCTAAGGGATACCTTAGAAATCCTCACCACTTGCATTGGTAACCCAAATGTATACGATCGAGTAATTGAAATCGGAAGCCCAGAAGTAATGAGTTACCGGGACATGCTTGCCCGTACCGCAAAGGTGATGGGGAAAAAGCGGCTTATTTTTTCAGTTCCTGTTTTCTCCTTAGGGTTTTCTAAGTTCTGGGTAGGTCTGTTTGGGAAAACCCCGCCACAGCTTGTGTCTCCTTTGGTGGAAAGTTTGAAGCATACCTTAGTAGTCAATCCTGCCCATGCGTTTAAAGAAAAAAAAATTAATTATCTGGGTTATGAGGAAGCGGCAAAATTGGCTTTGGGTACTCAAAAAAGGCCGAAATTACCCAAGTTTAAGTACAAAAAGGGTTTAAAAAATACGGTTCGTTCCTTGCAGCGGATGACGAATTTGGGAAGGCACAATGCGCTGTGGGTAGCTGAACGCTACGCACTTTGGTTGCCTTTTTTCTTTCGGTACATCATTAGAGGCAAGTTACGCGGCACAAATGTCCTCGGATTTCATTTGCTCTGGGGAAAGAAACCGATGCTGGAATTGACCCATGTGCCCGATCGCAGCGATAGCCAAAGGCAATTGTTTTACATCACGGGAGGCTGGCTCGTCAAACGATACGATTATGGATGGCTGGAATTTCGAGAGGTTTTGGATAGCAAGTACATCATTTCAGCCATTCATGAATTTGCACCTCGCTTGCCGTGGTTTATCTACATCAATACCCAGGCTCGACTTCACCTTTGGGTCATGAATCGATTTCAAAAGTATTTGGAAAAAAAAGCGGACCTTTGATTGCACTAGCGATGTTTACTAACTTGATTTAATTTTTACTACGATGAAGACCTTAGTTTTTAATAATGGAGATCAACTCCCAATTCTTGGATTAGGAACCTGGAAAAGTAAGCCAGGAGAAGTTCGAAAGGCAGTATTTTGGGCAATTCAAGCCGGATATCGACACCTAGATTGTGCAGCAATCTATCAAAATGAACGTGAGGTGGGGCAGGGGATTACCGATGCACTTGCAGAAGGGTTAGTGAAGCGGGACGAACTGTTTGTGACTTCCAAACTTTGGAACAATGCGCATCGAATGGAGGACGTAAGACCTGCCTTGGAAAAAACATTAGATGACCTGAGACTGGATTACGTCGACCTTTATTTGATTCACTGGCCTATAGCTTACAAACCAGGAGTAGGATTTGCTACCCAGCGAGAAGAATACTACACCTACCAGGATGTGCCATTGAGCCAAACTTGGCTGGCGATGCAGCAGCTGAAGCAAAGTGGCCTTGCCAAGCACATTGGGGTTTCAAATTTCAACCAAGCGAAGTTGACCGAACTTTTTGCTGTTGGCGGTCAGCGTCCCGAGATGAATCAAATCGAATTGCATCCCTACCTACCTCAAGAGCAGTTGGTGTCTTTTTGCAAAGAAAATGGGTTGCTGGTAACCGCTTATTCTCCCTTGGGATCTCCTGACTCTCGTGCAGAGAAGCATGCGCAGGATCCCAAACTATTGGAAGATGCTGTGGTAAAAGCCATCGCTCAAAAGCACGGGGCAACTGTAGGACAGGTCCTGATTGCTTGGTCCATCGCTCGAGAAATAGCCGTGATCCCTAAATCTGTAAATGAGGCACGTATTGGCGAAAATTTTGCGGCAGCAAACTTGATCTTGGATAGCGATGACCTTGCTCAACTTCATGCGATAGGAACCCAGCATCGATTTGTGGATGGCACCTTCTTTACCGGTTCAAAAAGTCCGTATCGACTGACTGATCTTTGGGATAGTTGAGGAAATATACTTCAGGACGATACTATTGAGTTTGCTTGGATTTTTCTCAATCGGCTAATTCTAAATTTTCTAGAATGCTACCGAGTTGGTCAAAGTCCCGTAGCCCTGGTTTGATTTCGTCTCCACCATCCATGGCCAATCCAAGAAGCCCTGGAATGTCAGCAAGAGCACTGGCATTTTCTTGGCTGATTCCGAAACCTAAAAATAGGCTTACCTTACTTGCTAATTCTTTGATAAATATTTCATTATCAAGGGTTAGAATATTTTCATTTGAAGTTAGATGTAAGGTAATTTGATCTTGATTGAGGAGGGCTAATTTGGGGAGGATTGATTCCACCTCATCCAGGGATGTTCGGTAAATCAATTTCTTTCCTAGGGATTTAAGTTGGAATAGCGTGTCTAGATCACCCGATTCAATCCAAGTAATTCCCGGATAGTCTGCCAACTGTCTTTCGATCGTGAACGCATCGGAATCCGTAAACTCTGCCGCATAGTCTGTTCCAGAAATCCATCCGGTGATCTCTTGAAATTGGCTGGGAGAAAGGTAATGGGGAGCCCCTTTTTCCAAAGAAAAACCCAGGACATCCACATACATTCCAGAGCAATAACGTGCATCGGTTAGGTTGGTGATTCGGTTGATCTTCACTTTTGTCTTCAGAGCCATGTCAGTTCGAGTTTGAAAATGCGAAGGTAAGGAAGCCTGTAGTTCTCCCCAAGTATTTTCCCTTTGCTTTGCTTCTTGCACATCCTTGTACTCCTTGATCCGTTTAGTTAGATAGACAACCGCCGGTGGTGGTACTTTTCATGGTGTGTAACTGCCTCAGATTTGGTATCTTCGGATCGCTGCTAGGCATTTCAAGCGAAGAATTTATGTTAACTAGGTCCTTTTTACCCTATTTTTTCCTGTTTGTGATTACTTGTTTGAATTCCAAGGTTGGAATGGCTCAAGATCGCTATGCCGTTTTTTTCAAGTTCAAGCCTCAGCAGGAGTTTTCCTTAGCCAATCCAAGCAAATTTTTGACGAGTAAAGCCATTCAACGAAGGGATCGGGAAAAAATAGGTGTTGATAGTTTGGATTTGCCTGTTTCTACTCCCTATGTGCAGGGATTGCGAACCCATTCCCAAGAGATCTTGTATGTAAGTAAATGGCTCAATGCAGCCGTAGTGGTAACCGATCTAGCTGGAAAAAAGGGAATAGAAGCCTTGCCTTATGTGCAAAAGGTAGAATGGGTTGCCAAGGGTTTCCTTTCTAGAACAGGAAATCGGCTCAATACGGAAAGTCCAGCCGAAATTTCAAAATCACAAAAATGGGCGATTGAAGAAAGCTTTCGAGAAGCTGCTGCCTATGATTTTCAAAATCAATTGCTAGGAATTCCTGACATGCATCAAGCCGGATTTACTGGCAAAGGGGTTACGGTGGCAATCTTCGATTCTGGGTTTCCAGGATTGGATAAAACCCCTGCTTTTTCGCATCTATTTACCAATAAACAAGTGCTCGGTCAATTGAATGTCGTCCGCCCTTGGATCAAGGAAGTATTTCGAGATCATGAGCATGGGACACAGGTGGCCTCCTTGATTCTAGCCAACCAAGTGGGGACACTGGTTTCAGGAGCGCATCAAGCACAGGTGATTTTTGCAATCACGGAGGATGTAGCTACAGAATATCCCATAGAAGAGCTCAACTGGGTTCGTGCAGCTGAGTATGCAGATAGTTTGGGAGTTGATATCATCAATAGTTCCCTGGGTTACCTGGATTTTGATGATCCAAAATTGACGTACACCACGGCCCAATTGGATGGCAAAACAACCTACGTGACTCGAGGTGCTAGTATAGCCGCTAAACGGGGGATTTTGATTGTAAATAGCGTGGGCAACTATGGTTCGGCAGGCAGCAGTAGTTTGGTGGCGCCTGCAGATGCAACAGGTATTCTTGCAGTAGGATCTGTAAATGCCAATTCTACTATCTCCTCCTTTAGTTCTCGAGGACCTACCGCGGATGGTCGTGTCAAACCCGAATTGGTTGCGTTTGGACAAAGCCCTGTACTAATCCGAGGATCTGGGCAGGTTTCTGCTGCAGCAGGCACTTCCTTTTCAGCCCCCCAAATCACTGCACTTTCCGCTGGGCTTTGGGAAGCAAAGCCCACTTGGACCAAAGATGAATTGCTGACCAATCTTATCAAAAGTGGGACACAGTATGCGGCACCCGATCAGAACCTAGGATATGGCATTCCTAATTTTCGAAGTGCCTATTTTGGAACCTTATTGGCGATCAATGAGGAAGAGGAAATCGGTTGGACTTTGTATCCAAATCCACTGACGAATGAGTTTCTTCATATTCGTTTTGGGCAGGAATTAAGTCTCCAAATCCAGTTGTTTGATCGTTTAGGTAGACTAGTTATGGAAAAAGGGCTGCAGCGTAATTCTACCAAAGAACCGTATTTCCTTTCCTTAGCTCACTTGCCTTCTGGACTTTATTTCATTCAATTGGTAAATGGCAAAGAAATTGTATATCGAAAACTAATTAAGCAGTAACTTTTGACTAAACAGGAGATATCCCTTGTTTTGTAACTTGTTCAATCGAATATGAGCCTACAACTAGCCCCCTCCATTCTTGCAGCTGATTTTGCAAACCTTCAAAAGGAGGTTGAGATGCTCAATGCCTCAGCGGCGGATTACATCCATGTGGACGTGATGGATGGGGTTTTTGTACCCAATATTTCCTTTGGAATTCCAGTCACGGAAGCAATTCATAGACATGCCCAAAAGCCTCTGGATGTGCACCTGATGATCGTCAATCCAGAGTTGTATTTGGAAGCCTTTGTAAAAGCAGGTGCATCTATTTTGACCGTGCACGTGGAGGCCTGCACCCACTTACACCGTACCTTACAAGAAATAAAGCGTTTGGGAATACTTGCTGGCGTAGCCTTGAATCCACATACGCCGATTGAATTGTTGAGCGAAGTGATGGAAGAGGTGGACTTGGTCTGTGTAATGTCGGTCAATCCAGGATTTGGTGGACAAAAATTCATAGAACACAGCTATGCTAAAGTATCCAACTTGAAGGAAATGATCCTCAAAAAAGGAAGCAAGGCCAGGATAGAAGTAGATGGAGGAGTAACAGATCAAAATGCCAGACACTTGGTGAACGCTGGAGCGGATATCCTGGTAGCGGGAAGTTTTGTATTCAATTCTCCAGATCCCATTGCTACCATTGCCTCCCTAAAAGCAATTCAAATCTAAGTGAAGGATGGCTGTTTCAAACCTTAGCAACTAAACTGCTGCAAACGATGCGACTTTATCTTTCTCTTTTTATTCTCCTTTTTATTTGCTCGAGCCAACGTCTCTTTTCACAAGAGGTTAAACCAGAAATTGTGCTCACGGATGCGGATTGGACCAAGTATGCCCAGGTAGAAGTGTTAACTGCTGCCTATTTAACTCAAAAAGAGGGTGAACTGAAAACTTGGGTCAAAGCCAAGCAAGAACTAGGTGGAGGGGCACGGTTCAATCAAATCAAAGGTGTCTGGGGTAATTCCAAAAAGGAAGTAGGGATAGAACTGACCGAAAAGGAAAAGGTTGCCTATCAGGAATACCTTTCTTTCCAAGATTCCTTGCAAAAAATGGTGGTATCCTATCAAACGGAATTGATTCGTGATGAAAAAGTCTTGGGTTTGGAACTTTACGAACACCTTTCCAAAGCCATTCGTGATAACCCTTCCTTGAAAGAAAAAATGGTTCAGGAAGTGGCTCGTTTAAAAAAGAAAGCGAAGTAATTCAATCACAAATGAATTTTTTTACTCAGACACACCAAAACCACCTTCTTTTCGTTTCTTGACTATGTATAAAAGAGGGGTCTTCCTAGGGTGCGCTATTTTCTTGCTGACGATTGCCTCTGCTTTTGGCCAGGACGAGGATATTTTTGGAATCACACGAAAGGCAAGAAGTCCAAAAAGTGATTCTCGAATGGGTAATATTTTTCGAAATATTCAGGAACAGTTTTCTTTTCAACTTGCAACAGGGGCAGCCTATTACACGCTGAACACGGAGTTTTACAAGGGTAATGGTCAAGTGTATCCCATCACGCAGTATCAAAATCACGATTTTGAGTACTATCCCTTACCGGATACGCTCTCGTTGAGTGCCAGTCAATACATGCTGCCTACAGTGGAGGCAAGTTTGCGATTGAATTTGTTCAATATCCTTACCCTAGGTGGGGGATATGGGAAGGAAAACGGTAACCTAGCACCTCTCCAAGGGAGCGGGCATCAATTTTCGCTTCAAGGAACTGCTTACCGTGCAAGCAGTTATTATGCTTCTGCTGGTTTAATCTTATACGATGCCAGTAGACGAAGATTTTTATTGAAGCAGAAATACAAAAGATTTGATGGCGCCAATCGTGAACTAAAAATGCGAATGGAGCGTGAACTCAATCAGCGTCTTCGACAAAATTTCCCTTGGAATGTTAGTGTGGAAGCCGAGGTAGGAAAGGTTAAAGTCGATCAAGGAGCACCTTTGGTTCCCAAATTGTACCAAGCACGTCTGGCTGCTGTACCGGATCAATTTACCTATGCAGCAGCGCTAAGAATTGGCTATGACCTGTCCGAATATGCTTCTGTGTTTGCGAAAGGAAAATACATGCAGCGGTCTTTTGTAAATAATTCTCCTGATTTCACGCCTTTTCCCATGGATCAAAAGGTGTATTCCCTACAAGTTGGGCTTGCGATGAAGGTTCCAGGAACCAAGCGTTGCAAGATAAATGGCTGTGGTGTAGTCATGAAGCACAACCACAATGGTGTGGAATACCGTGGTAGTTCAATTTTTAATCTCCAAAATCGAAAAATCGGGCAGTGGTACTGACAAAATAAAAGCAGGATAAGGAATCAAAACTAGGTTTTATTCCCGCCTGCTTTTTACTATCTTGCAACCTTAATTTACGTTATTGTACGCATTTTATGGCCCAAGGAGAAAACGAGCATATCATTCCAATTAACATTGAAGAGGAAATGCGTGGTGCCTACATCGATTATTCGATGTCGGTAATTGTTTCCAGAGCACTTCCAGATGTCCGAGACGGACTCAAGCCAGTTCACAGACGTATCCTTTACGGGATGCAAGAACTTGGTGTATTACACAATAAACCGCATAAAAAATCTGCTAGAATCGTAGGAGAGGTGTTGGGTAAGTATCACCCACACGGTGACTCCGCCGTGTACGAAACCATGGTTCGAATGGCCCAGGACTGGTCCCTACGCTATACCTTGGTGGACGGGCAGGGTAACTTTGGTTCAGTCGATGGTGACAATGCTGCTGCCATGCGATACACCGAAGCTCGCCTCAAGCGCATAGCTGAAGAATTGCTAGTAGATATCAATAAGGAAACGGTAGATTTCCAATTCAACTTTGACGACTCCTTGAAGGAACCTACCGTGCTTCCAGCCAAGGTTCCTGCACTACTTTTGAATGGTGCTTCAGGTATTGCAGTAGGGATGGCTACCAACATGGCCCCGCACAACCTGGGTGAGGTCATTGATGGAATTATCGCCTACATCGACAATAAGGAAATTACTGTTGCGGAATTGATGAACTTTATCATTGCTCCAGATTTCCCCACAGGCGGCATTATCTACGGTTACAATGGTGTGAAGGCTGCTTTTGAAACAGGCAGAGGCCGTATTGTTGTTCGTGGAAAGGCCAACGTAGAAGTGAAAGAAGGAGGAAGCAAGGAGATGATTGTCATCACCGAAATTCCTTACATGGTCAACAAGGCCAATATGGTGGAAAAGACCGCCCAATTGATTAATGAAAAGAAGATAGAAGGCATTTCAGCCATTCGAGACGAGTCAGATCGCTCGGGTATGCGCGTAGTTTATGAATTGAAGCGCGATGCGGTGTCCAGTGTGGTCTTGAACAACCTGTACAAGCAAACGGCACTTCAAACTTCCTTCTCTGTAAACAATGTGGCCTTGGTAAAAGGGCGTCCACAGACCTTAAACTTAAAAGACTTGATCGTCCACTATGTGTCTCACCGACACGAAGTGGTTGTTCGAAGAACAGAGTTTGAACTGAAGGAAGCCGAGAAGCGCGCACACATCTTGCAAGGGTATTTGATCGCTTTGGATCACTTGGATGAAGTGATTGCCTTAATTCGTAGTTCAGTAGATCCAGAGGCGGCCCGAAATGGGTTGATGGAGCGTTTTGAATTGAGCGAAATCCAAGCTAGAGCGATTCTTGACATGCGTCTCCAGCGCCTTACAGGCATGGAGCGTGACAAGATCATTGCTGAGTACAAAGAGATAATGGCACTTATCGAGGAGTTGAAATCCATCTTGGCTGATGAAGGCAAGCGAATGGAAATCATTAAAACAGAGCTCCAGGAGATGAAGGAACGCTACGCAGATGATCGTCGTACAGAGATTGAGCACAATGCAGAAGATTTCAGTTACGAGGACATGATCCCGAATGAAGAAGTGGTGATTACCGTTTCTCATCAAGGCTACGTCAAGCGAACTGCGCTGACCGAATACCGCACACAGGGTAGAGGAGGAATTGGTTCCAAGGGAGTGAGTACCAAAGAAGACGATTGGACAGAATACCTGTTTACCGCTTCCACACACAACTACCTCTTGATTTTTACCGATAAGGGTAAATTGTTCTGGTTGAAAACCTATGCCATACCAGAAGGTTCGAAGACTGCGAAAGGAAGGCCCATCCAGAATTTGATCAACATTACTCAGGATGATAAAATCAGATCCATCATTCAGGTAGAGAGCCTAGACGATCAAGATTACATCAACAATCACTTCCTAGTGATGGTGACCAAGCAAGGGGTGATCAAAAAGACTACCCTAGAGCAATACTCAAGACCAAGAACCAACGGCATCATTGCCTTGAACTTCCGTGAGGACGATCAATTGGTCCACGTGGCCAAAACCAATGGCGATCAGCACATTGTAATCGCTGCCAAATCAGGTAGAGCCATCCACTTCCATGAATCAGCAGTACGTCCAATGGGTAGAACGGCTACAGGGGTGAAGGCTATTACACTGACGGATAAGTCAGATTTTGTGATTGGCATGGTTTGTGCATCTGAACCAAATGCAACCCTCTTGGTAGTATCTGAAAAGGGATATGGAAAACGTTCCGACCTTGAAGAGTACCGCATCACCAATAGAGGAGGCAAAGGCGTTAAGGCAATGAATGTCACCGATAAGACTGGCGCCTTGGTAGCCATCAAAGAAGTAGTAGATACGGACGATTTGATGATTATCAATAAGTCAGGCATCACCATCCGGATTTCTATGGATGAGTTGCGCGTGATGGGAAGAGCTACGCAAGGCGTTCGCTTAATTAAAGTAGGAGATGGGGATGAGATTTCGTCAGTAGAAAAAATCTCAAGAGAAGAGGAGGAACTTTCAGAATCTTCCGATATTGTGCCCGATTCTCCAGAATTACCAGAATCACCCTTAGAAACAACTGAATAACCAATTCCTAAAGAAAACACGAATGAAAAAGCTCGTTCTATCACTAGCACTGGTTGCGACCGTCACCTTTGCTTTTGGACAAAAGAAAGTAGTAAAAGAGGCAGAAAAGGCTGCTAAGTCTGGTAATTTCCAGGCTGCACTTACGGCTATTGATGCTGCAACAACTAACCCTGAAACTAGTGGAGATCCTGCTACTTTCCTTGTAAAGGCACAGGTTCATACTAGAATGTTTGCAAAAGATTCTTCCAATACCAAAGAAACTCTTGAAGCAGGAAATCAAGCATTAGCAGCATTCAATAAAACATTTGAAATGGCTGGAAGTAGCAAAACCTCTCCAGTTGGAAAGGCGGTATATGCTGAGGAAGTGCCAGGCCTTCCAGAGAACTTGAGACCCTATTCCTTGATTAGTTTAAAGAACTATTCTTTTGACAAGGCATTGGAACGCTACAATGAAGAGGACATGGAGATGTCTTATGAGTTTTTCAATCTTGCTGGAGAAATTGACAAGACTGACTCGACTATTCATTACAACGCAGGTTTCCTTGCAAACGATTTGGGTAGATTTGAAGATGCCAAAAAACACTTTGGCTACCTATTTGAATTGCCTGGTTACAACAAGACCAATGCATATTATTTCATGGTTCAAATCCTAAGTACGGAAGAAAAGAATCCAGAAGGAGCATTTGAATTGGTTACCAAAGCACGTAAGGAGTATCCAAACGATAAGGTTTTGGCCGAATACGAAATCCAGTTGCTTCTACAGTTGAACAAAATGGATGAGGCTATGAAGCAAATCAATGATGCGCTTGCAAATGATCCAAACAATCCAGGCTTATTGTTAAGATCCGGATACTTGAAAGAGCAAGGTGGAGATTTGGAAGCTGCATTGGTAGATTACAAGAAATCTGTAGAAGTTGATCCGAACTTCTTTGAAGGAAACTACTACACTGGGGCACTTATGTTAGAGAAATCTAGAGGTATTCTAGCTGAATTGAATACTTTATCTGATGCAGAGTGGGAAAAAAGATCTCCAGAGATGGGTAAGCAAGCAGATGACTTGTACAAGCAGGCTGTTCCTTACTTCACCAAGGCTTTGGAAATTAAGCCTGACAATACGGACATCATGATCATCTTGTTCCAGGTGCATACACGCTTGAAAAATACGGCAGAGGTAAATGCCTTGAATACAAAGATTTCTGCTATTCTTGGTGCGAACTGGCAGGAGAATTAATTCCTGATACAACTAGTAAAAGGCCGGATTTTTCCGGCCTTTTTTTTTATAAAGTTGAGATTTGGTCTTTCAACTAGATTAAGATTCTAATCCATTTTTTTTACTCTATTCATCAAAATTCGATTTTATTTGGTGATGAATTGAATTAGTTTGCGATTAGTTGAACCTACACCCATGCCTCCACAAATTTTCCGATTTCTTAAATTCTTCGTATTCCTTTTCTTTTTTGCAAGCCTGAGCTTTGGGCAAACGTTAACTTCCTCGGAGCAGTACCACCAACTGTTGCAGTTGCGAGAGACCAAGCGGGTATTGTATGTGGCCGCGCACCCGGACGATGAGAATACCCGGATGATTGCCTATTTGGCAAATGGGGAGCATGCAGAAGTGGCCTACTTGAGCCTTACCCGAGGCGATGGAGGACAAAACCTCATCGGAAAGGAATTGGGGATTGAACTGGGTCAGATCCGTACCCAAGAATTGATTAAGGCTCGCTCTGTTGATGGTGGAAAGCAATATTTTACCCGGGCAATGGATTTTGGCTACAGCAAAGATCCAACGGAAACCCTTCAAAATTGGGACAAGCAAAAGGTTTTGGCGGATGTAGTTTGGGCAATTCGCAGCTTTCAACCTGATATCATCATTACCCGATTCAATACCACTCCGGGCATCACCCATGGGCATCATACCAGCTCTGCTATCCTTGCCAATGAAGCTTTTGCGCTTTCGGGTGATTCCAAAGCCTTTCCAGAGCAGTTGGCCTATGTAAATACTTGGCAAGCGAAACGGATCTTTTTCAATGCATACAATTTCAGAGGGGAGTTTGAACCAGAAGCAGGAAAACGCTACTATGCTATGGAAGTAGGAGGTTACAATCCCATTTTAGGAAAAACCTACCACCAACTTGCAGCAGATAGTCGGACCATGCACAAGTCTCAGGGATTTGGATCCACAGCAGGAGTAGGAAATGCCAAGGACTTTTTGGAACAAGTAGGTGGAGAATCCTATGAAAACACCCCCTTTGATGGGCTTGAAAGCCGTTGGGCTTCCGTGAAGGGCGGATTAGCGATAAAGGCGCAGTTGGACCAACTCTTGGAAAGTTTCAATCTTATGGAGACTTCCAAAAATCTGCCAGCTTTGCTCTCGATCCGTGAGGCCATGCAGCAACTAGAGCCAAGAGTCCCATGGATCACTGGTAAACTAGCCAAATTGGATCAACTAATTTTTCAATCCTTAGGGCTGAAGATGGAGTTTGTGACCACCAAGGAACTAGGTCATCCAGGCGAAAAAATAGCGGCAGAATTTCGAATTGTCAATCCTTCAGATGAGCCGATTTCGGCCATTTCTTTGCAGCTAAGGGACACCTATTTTGTTGGAAAAGATACCAAAGGAAATGTGGATACTCGACTTCCTATTTCTTTTGAACTCCCAAATCAAGAAGAATATTCTCAACCGTATTGGTTAGAAGAACCCTTGGATGGAGCACTTTTTTCCATTTCAAATCAACAGGACATTGGACTTCCCTATAAAGAAAAAGTTGGCGGAGACCTGAGCTTTGTTTTGGGTGGGCAGCAATTCAAGTTAACCCTTCCCTTGGTCTATAAATTCAATGATCCTATTGATGGAGAGGTGAAGCAACCGTTTACTCTAGTGCCCGAAGTAGACCTTTCGCTGTCCAAAGAATTGGTTTTCCTTGTGGAAGGAGCGGACCCAAGGGTAGCAGTAACTGTCAACTTTAGAAACCAATTGCTAGAAGGTTCGCTTGAATTTGAAGGCCTAAATTCGAGTCAGTATAAGGTAACTGGAGTAGAAGATTTTCCAGCACAGAAAAAACGAATCTACACGGTCACTTTTCTTCGAGGACAAAATGGCAAAAAGGAGGTTAGAGCCCGATTTAAGAGTGCTTCTGGTCTCGTATTTGACCAAGTGATCCATCGTATTTCCTACGCTCATATTCCTAACTTGACCTATTTTAGTCCAGCTCAACTTCAACTGATCCAAGAAGACTGGAAAGTTTCTGGTAGAAAAATAGGGTACATCGTAGGTGCTGGAGATGAGGTACCTGAGGTATTGTCTGCGTTAGGATACCAAGTCAGTTTCCTTGAAGAAGGCAATTTGGAATTGGATGAGTTGAAGCAGTATCAAGCGATAGTGGTAGGTATTCGTGCTTACAATACGGAAGAATTTTTAGCAGGTAAGCAGCAGATCTTGCTAGATTATGTGAAGGGCGGGGGCAATTTAATCCTACAATACAATACGAGTACGCCATTGGTGACGCCAAACTTGGGGCCTTATCCTTTTGTCATTGGTCGAGAACGGGTGACTGTGGAAGGTTCTCCGGTGGTGGCAGATTGGAAACATTCCTTGCTCCGTACCCCGAATCAAGTCGTAGCGAAAGATTTTGAGGGCTGGGTTCAGGAACGAGGACTTTACTTTGCCTCCAAAGTAGACGAGCGCTACCAAAGTCCCTTGACCTTCCAGGATCCTGGAGAGCCTGCAAATGCAGGTGCATTGATTACTACCCAAGTAGGAGCTGGAAACTATACGTATACTGGACTTTCCTTCTTCAGGCAATTGCCTGCAGGCGTACCTGGAGCGATTAAATTAGTGATCAACTTGATTGAGCAATAGCATGGACGAAAAGCAAATTCCCTGGACTAAAATTTACTTTGGTTTGATGATCAGTTTGGTTGTGATGATCTCCTTAATGTATGCCTTAACCCTCGCGTTTTCATGAGTACTTTAGATTGGGTAGTTCTATTTTTGACCCTGGTGTCCATTGCCGTTTACGGGATGTACAAAACCCGAGGCAAGCAAAGTTTAGAAACTTACCTTAAAGGCAATAAGGATAATTGGTGGACTATTGGGCTATCCATTATGGCTACTCAAGCCTCTGCGATCACTTTTTTGAGTACACCTGGACAAGCTTACGAGGATGGGATGCGTTTCATCCAGTTTTATTTTGGCTTGCCCTTGGCCATGATTATTATCTCGGTTGCCTTCGTACCGATCTATTACAAGTTGAAGGTATATACGGCCTATGAATACCTGGAGAATCGTTTTGATCTAAAAACCCGAACGCTCACTTCTTTGCTATTTATCGTGCAACGGGGATTGGCAGCGGGGATTACCATCTATGCACCAGCAATCATTTTATCCACCTTACTTGGCTGGAACTTGACCTTGACGAATATTTTTATTGGGGTCTTGGTTATCGCCTATACCGTTTCTGGGGGGACAGAGGCAGTTTCCATAACCCAAAAGCAACAGATGGCGGTAATGATGGGAGGGATGATTTTGGCAGGAATCATGGTGATTCAATTGCTGCCCATTTCCATGAAAGAGGCCCTGCAAGTGGCAGGTAAGATGGATAAGTTAAATGTGGTCAACTTTGAGTTTGACCTAGCGGATCGCTATTCGTTTTGGTCAGGGATGACTGCAGCCGTGTTTTTGTTTTTAAGTTACTTCGGTACCGATCAAAGTCAGGTACAGCGCTACCTCTCCGGCCAAACCTTGACTCAAAGCCGAATGGGTTTGTTGATGAATGGATTCTTGAAGATCCCCATGCAATTCTTAATTCTGTTTATTGGGGTGTTGGTGTTTGTTTTTTACCAATTTATTCCTCCTCCGGTACACTTCAATCAGGTGCAAACTGAGGTCCTTCGACAAAGCGAATATGGGGCTGCCTTTGGTCGTTTAGAGCAATCTTACCAGGCCAATTTTGATTCTTCCAAGCAGGTGTATACGCAATTGTTGTCTTCTATCAATCAGGACGAAACCGCATCTACTGAGGAATTGACCAGCACCTTGAAAGTCTTGAAGGCTGAGCAGCAGGAAATTCGAGAAGAGGTGAAGAGCTTGCTACTTACTCATGATCCTGAGACAGAAACTCGGGATACGGACTATGTCTTTATGCGGTTTGTGATGGATTACTTGCCTACAGGAGTGGTAGGTTTGTTGTTCGCTGCCATTTTTGCTGCAGCCATGTCCTCGTCTTCCTCTGAGTTAAATGCCTTAGGCAGTACAACTACGGTGGACTTGTACAAGCGATCCATCCGGAAGGAAGCGAGTGACATCCATTATGTAAACTCGTCCAAATTATTCACTGCTTTCTGGGGACTGGGAGCAATTCTTTTTGCTACCTATGCCTCCTTATTTGAAAACCTGATTCAGGCGGTAAACCTTCTGGGTTCCTTGTTTTATGGAACCATCTTAGGAATATTTGTGGTCGGATTCTTTATTAAGTGGATCAAAGGAAAGGCTGTATTTATAGCAGCAATTGGGTCTCAGGTCTTGATTTTAGTGGTTCACTTCTTCAACGGCAAAGGACTTTTTGGAATGTTTTGGGACATCGGTTTTCTCTGGTACAATGCCATTGGATGCTGTGCTGTAGTTTTGTTTGGCCTGATTCTACAGGTCATTGTAGGTGGCAGTTCCACAAAAAAATAAAAACTAAGGAAGAACTCAGTTTTGATCAAAAAAAGAAGCCTTCGAATTTCCGAAGGCTTTTTAACTATTTATCTGATTCTCTGCTTTTTCATCACTAACCAGAGAAAAGAGGTTTTGAGGTTCAATTAGGTGAGCTGTAGATCGTGGACTGTTAGCTGTCAACGATTATCCGCAGTTTTAAATTGGCGAGCAGAGCTACGGGCATGCTTGCGGATAATCCTATTGCTTACTTAATCGATTTGATCAGTCGGTCATTCAAACCTACGTAATCTAGATTTTTTCCTTCTTCGGCTAACTTCTTAGACTTGGTGGCAGACTCTAGAGCAGCTGTTTTTTTGCCTAGACTCAACTCAATTTTTGCCTGAAGGTGCAAGGTCCAGTATTTCGGATCAGAGCTTGTAGACTGCTGAATCCAAGTATAGGCTTGGTTTAGATCTTTGCTGTTATTGAAATAATAACTTGCCGCTTGGTAAAGTAGGGCAGGATTGGTGCTTTTGGCATCAATGACTTGCTTCTGGATATCCGCCATTACGATGGGATCCACTTCGGTTTGAATCGTGAATTCAACACGCGTTTGTTCCCACTTAATGGAAAGGTCCGCACTTGCGTCTGTCAATTTACTGAATCCAATTTCAAAGGAATCGTACATTCTACTTGTTTTGGCTGGGATTGCCGTAAAACGTAGGAGGTCATCTTTTGAATCATAGCCGATAGCTCCCCAAAGCTTTGTGTTTTTACTTAGAATCATTGTCCAAGACGATTTGCCTGGAATAGAGTAAAGCGCATAGGAACCTGCAGGAACCTTGGTACCGTTGATTATCACCTCTGTGGAGAAGGTAAGGACGGTTGCCCCATTGGCACCGGTTCTCCATACTTCACCGAATTGAACCAATTCACCAAAGATTTTTCTCCCCTTGGTACTAGGTCGGCTAAAATCCACAGTTACATCTGTGAGCCCAACTTTTTGAATGATTTTTGCACTAGGGCTAGCCTGGGGCATTTGGATTTGCTGAGCATGACTTATCGATACAGCAAAAAGGAAAAAGAGAATAATGGGAATGAGTTTAGTTTTCATAGGTAGTAGGAGGTGAATGCTTTGGATTTGAAGTGTAAAATTACAGGGATTATTTTTCAATTTTAGTATCAAGCCTTTTCTTGATTTCAGTCGGGTATTTATTTTAAATCAAATCCAATTCGAATTAATTCTTCTTGTTGAAGATAAATTTATACGTTCTAGGAATAACGATTAAAATGCCGCCTATAAGCCAAAGCCATTTATTGATTACGTCCAACTCGTGGTAATCAATTACCTTAAATTCAATTGCTTCATGTGCGGTGGCTCCGATCGCAAACATGGTGCCTCCAATGGTTTCCATGGCATTACTTTTTGATTTATCAAAAAAGGAAGGAGTACCACTTTTTTGCTCCACCCTAATTTTTTGGTAAGGATCTTGACCGTACTTGTTTGCTCCACTTGTCCCTGGCTTACAAAACAAGATAAGGTTGTAAAATGGAATTAAGGCATACCAACCAGATAAATTGATGTCATGCAATCTCCTACTACATAAACTTAGGAATGGTGTAATTGAGAATAATGGAAATAAAAAAATGAAGGAACCAAAAAGAACCACGTTTTTTTCATCTTTTTCAAAATCTTTTCCGATTGCAAGCACTGTGAAAACGACAGTAATTAAGATCAGATAATTGAACAGTATAAAAAACCAAAACTCAGCGCGGCTTGCTCTCCCTTTGAAATTAAAGTAATTTTTTATCCCATTAAAATACCCATCTATTGGTCCATATTTTGGTTCAACTTCAATGTATTTTTTTTCTTCTTCACTTACTGAACTGTTGAGATCCGTTAAAATTTTTGATAAAACCAATTCCACCTCATCTGGATCATCCCCAAATTCCTGAGCTTTTCGTTTGATTAATTCCACTTCTTTTTCAGTTAATTTCTTATCTGAAATAGCAAATTCAATATATTCCTGAATCTGAGGAGAAAGGTTTAAATATTTAGTTTTCATTGGTTGTTTGCCCTCGATTTTTAAAAATTCGGTAAAGAATGGTTTTTAAATTTCCACATAGGAAATCGTCTACGCGAATCAATTTCAAAGGTACTAGAAAAAGCATTTAATATTTTAACCCATTTTTTCTGAATCAATTAAATTCTTTCAAACCTGGATTCCCAAAATCTAACCCAAAAGCTTTTTTTAGCAGAAGGCGGAAAAAGCAAATTTTTAGCTGGATTTCTTTTTGAGGAATTTTCTAATTCTCCCCAATTATTCTCTTTGGAATTTAATCGACTCATTTTTTCTCCCCTAAGAATAGCCTAATTTTACTTAGATCTAAAAAAAACGAATGAGTCTTGCAATAATTAGCCCAGGTAGAGATCCAAAGGTTTGGATTGAGGCACTTCGGTACCACCAACCTGAAATTGATATTCAGGTATACCCAGAAATTGATCGACCTGAGGCAGTGGAGATGGCTTTGCTTTGGCAACATCCTCCTGGCTATCTCAAAACCTTTCCCAACCTAAAATTAATCAGTTCTTTAGGCGCAGGGGTTGATCACATACTTTCAGATCCTACAGTGGATGATTCCCTTCCGATCGTCCGGATTGTGGATGAGAAACTGACCTGGTCGATGACTAATTATGTTATTATGGGGGTGTTGAACTTTCATAGGCAGTTTCTTCGTTATTACCATGATCAACAAGCCAAGGTCTGGGACATGACCCATCCTGAGATTGCGGTCAAAGTAGGGGTGATGGGAGTAGGGGCCTTGGGAGGGGATGTGTTATCCAAGTTGGATGGTTTAGGGTTTGAAGTGGTTGGCTTTGGTTTTTCAGAGAAAAAAGATTTCAACTACCCGTACTTTCAGAAAGATCAACTTGAAGAATTTCTTTCGCAGGTAAATGTCCTGGTTTGCTTACTGCCACTTACCCCAGAAACTGAGGGAATTTTAAATCTTTCGCTTTTCAAGAAGTGTACAAAAGGTACGTATTTGATTAATGTGGCGAGAGGAAAGCACTTGAATGAAGCCGATCTTTTAACCGCTTTAAATGAAGGAATGTTGTCTGGGGCACTTTTGGATGTGTTTCAACATGAGCCTTTACCAATAGCCCATCCATTTTGGGAAGAAAAACGTATTCAATTGACACCACACATTGCGTCTGTAACAAATCCAAAAGCAGCCGCTCCTCAAATAATTGAAAATTATAATCGGGTAAAAACCGACCTTCCATTGCTGAATCTCGTAAATCGATCTAGAGGTTACTAACTATCCACTATGGCATCTCCATTCACCATCCTTTGTCCGATTGACTTTTCAGACTGTGCGTTGAATGCCTTGGAGTATGCCTCAAAAATAGGAGAGAAGTATCGGGCCAAACTGGTCGTGTTCCATGTCTTGAATAAGCAGGATTATCAAAAATTGTCCCCCTTGGATTTGGATGGAACCTTCCAGGAAGAGTTTGTGAAGGGGAAGTTGGGGAGTCTGCAAGCCGCAGTCCTTCAAGAAAGTCTACCCAAAGGTCTCCATAGTTGTGAGGTAATGTTGTTAGAAGGCCCCATCGTCCAGAAGACCCTTGAATTCGCGCAGAAAATCAATGCGAATCTGATTGTGGTCGGAACCGAGGGCATGAATGATTTTAAAGAACAGGTTTTTGGAAGTCGCTCTAGCCGATTGGTGATGCAGTCTGATCGGGATATTTTGGTTGTTCCTCGCAAGGTGTTTTTTAAGCGGCCTAGAAAACTGGTCTACGCTTCGGATTATGTAGAAGAGGATAAAGTTGCAATTCAAAAAGTGGTAGAGTTTGCTTCTTTTTTCAATTCGGAAATCGATATCGTACACGTGTCTTCACGAAACCGAATTATTGATAAGGCTTTACACAAGAGCATGTTGGAAGAACTGCAGCCATTTGTCAAGTATGACTTAGTCAATTACGTGCTTAAGTCTTTTCGAGATGATCTTGCCCTTGGGCTCGAAAATTACTTGCAATTAGCCAAAGGAGATATGTTGGTTACTTTAAGCAAAAAGAAAGAGTTTTTTGATCAACTTTTTTCAAAAAACCTTTCTCGTAAAATGTCCTATTTCATCACCAAACCGCTCTGGGTAATCAAGAGTTTTTAGTGCCCTTATTTACAAAAATCCCGGTTAGAAAAGCAGTAAACTCTTTTCGAATAGCCCGATCAGTAAAAATGCCTTTAACTATGGAAACAAAATGACCTGGAGTCAATTTTGGTTTTTTAGAGGTTTGTGATTTCGATTTTTCTTGGGAGGATGGTTTAGTGTCTGCAATGGGTTGAGTCTCCTTTTTTGGTGGATATCCTGACAAAGCATCTGCTCTAGTAAAGAGTTGTTGGGCTTTTTCTTTGCGGCCCATTTTTTCTTCCACCAATCCCAGGTTATTGTAAGCCACCGCATCCTCAGGATCTAATTCAATTGCTTTTTCATAATCAGCAATCGCCCCAGCCAAATCTCCAATGCGGTCCTTCAAATACGCTCTGCTACTGTACCGATAAGGATTGTTTGGATCCAAATTCGCAGCTCGGTCAAGTTCTTCCAAAGCTTCCTCATTTCTTCCCAATAGATGCAGCACCACCCCTCGATCACTGATGTAGTCCGTATTGTAAGGCTCAAGTTGGATCAAGACATCAAAATCAGCCAAGGCTTCCAATCCTTTTCCAAGACGCGTTAAAATTCGGCCCCGGTAAAGGTGAAAAGTAGGGTTTTCACGCTCTTGTAGGATCAATTCATGGAAGATGGCTAATGCGGCTTCAAATTTTCCTTCTTTGTAGTGGGCTACCCCTTTTTCAAAATTCATGGCATCTCTATTGGCTTGCAAAATAAACCCAGAATCTTCGATTAAAGTTTATTTGCTAACAAATTCTCACCATTCAATTGGCATCTATTATCTTTAGGTGCACGAGAAGTTTCCCTTATGGCCCTCCTTCCAGAAGTAGTTTTAAAAGATCTTAAAGATAAGAAGTTTGCTCCCATTTACTTTTTGCAAGGGGATGAGCCCTATTTTATTGACCGGATCAGTGACTACATGGAGAAGAATGCGATTCCTGAATTTGAACGCGGATTCAATCAACTCGTGCTGTATGGCAAAGAGGCTCCTGTAAGTACCATTCTTTCTCATGCGCGCAAGTTTCCCATGATGGCTGAACGGCAGTTGGTCCTAGTGAAGGAAGCACAGCATATTCCTGATTTGGGAAAAGAGGATGCCCAAAAATTACTAATCGGTTACCTCAGCAATCCGCTACCCAGCACAATTTTGGTGTTTGCCTACAAGCATAAAAAATTAGACGGGAGAAGTAGTTTAAAAAAGGAAATCGAGAAAAAGGCAGTTTTTGTTGAAGCGGAAAAAATCAAGGATTGGAAATTAAATGAGTGGATTGAGGCCTATTTTAAAGAATTAGGACATCAAATAGATTCCAAAGCGGGTCAACTTTTGGCCGATTCCATTGGCAATAACCTCGAAGTAATGACCAATGAGGTGGGTAAAATGTTGATTAATTTCCCGGAACCTACCCGCTTTACCGTAGAACACATTTCCAAGTACATTGGGATTCATAAGGAGTACAACAATTTTGAATTGACCAAGGCAATTGGTTTCAGAGATGTGAATAAGGCGAATCTTATTGTGCACTATTTTATCCAAAACCCTAAAAACCATCCTGTTATTCCGATTTTTTCCTTGTTATTTTCTTATTTCTCTCGAATTGCCTTGCTCCACCGTGCAGGATCCTTGCCTGATAGCCAACTGGCAGCGGCGATCGGGGTCAACCCATATGGCCTAAAGGAATATGTGATTGCTGCAAAAAATTACAAATTAGGCAAGGTAATTGATGTATTCAGATACCTAAAAGAGGCAGACCTTCGTTTTAAAGGCGTAGATTCTGGAAGCATGACTGAAGGGGAAATACTTCGTGAGTTGGTCTATAAAATTTTGCACTGATTAAACTTTTTGCCATGAAATACTACTTGGTTCTGCTTGCAGGCCTAGGCTTCACCTTGGAGTCCTTTTCACAAGCTTCGCTTTACCAAACTAGTCCACAACTAGCACTAGATCGTGCTTCTATTTTGTATGATCAGCAGGCCTTTGCTGCGAACCTGTATGATAACACCCAACTTTTAGCCTCCGGACTTACAGGTTCTCAAAAGAAACAAGCGGCCCTTCAACAAGCGCTGTCTGCCATGCAATTGGAACGGCCTGATGGGATTGGGTTGGTGAAGCAGTTTACCCAAGACTATGCTGGCGATCCCAGTGTAGCCCGTGCCGGAATCGCCTTAGGCGATTACTATTTCTATAAAAAAAGATATTCGGAAGCCCTACTAGCTTATGTTTTGGCTCCACTTCGTTTAGTCGATCGAGAATTACGGGCTGAAGTCGCTTTCAAATTGGGCTATAGTTATTTTCAGATAGGGGACTATGGTAATGCTTCAACCTATTTGGATCAAGTAAAAAACGAAAGATTTCCCGTAGCAGCGGATGCCCTGTATTACAGTGGTTTTATTGCCATGGAGAAGGGGAAAACCCAACAGGCGATTCAAGAACTTCAACTGGCTTCAAAAAGTGCGTTTTATGCCACAAAGGTTCCCTTTCTATTGACTTCGCTTTATTACCAAGAAGGTAAATATGAAGAAGCCATCGCCTATGCGGCTCCTTTGCTGAACGCCCAAATCCCTTTAGATCAAAAAGAAGCAATTCACTTGTATTTGGCAGAAGCGTATTATGCTTCCAAGGACTTTGCCAACGCTTCTCAGCAATACGAAGCATTTCGTTCCTTCCAGAAAGGAGAACTTTCGACCAAGGAATACTACAAGGCAGGCATCTCTTTTTTTGAAGTAAGAAACTACCCAAAAGCGAGTGAATACCTCAAGTTGGCAGCTTTGGGAGAACCAGAGGTTGCTCAGGCTGCTAGTTATTATTTAGGGCATGCTTATGTGTTGCAAGGCAACTTTCCCTATGCATTGACTAGTTTTCAGGTGGCAGCTGCAAGTTCAGTTGATTTGGGTATACAAGAAGAAGCCTTATTTAATCTGGCCAAAATCAATTTACAGCGTGGAAACTTTCAAGTGGCAGTCAATGCCCTGGATGAGTACTTGACCAACTATTCCCAGGGAAAAAGGGTGGCTGAAGTCGAAGCATTACTTACGGATGCATTGCTGAATTCATCGGACTACTTGCGGGTTTTGGACCAGTTGGATAAGCTGAAAAGCAAATCTCCTCGCATACGAGAGGCCTACCAAAAAGTGGCCTTTTACCAGGCCATGATTTATTACCGAGATCAGAAATACGAGCAATCACTTACTTTCTTGACCAAATCGCAGGCTTATTCATCGGATAAAGCCTTATTTGGTGAAACGTACTTTTGGAAAGGGGAGATCTTCAGTGCTCAGGATGAGTTAGGGCAGGCCATCAGCGCCTACCAAAATGCCATCAAGCAAACCGCACCTTCATCGGAAATCGCATTGAAAGCCAGGTATGGATTAGGATACGCCTACTTCAATTCCCAAGAATATGGTTTGGCAGAGGTGCAATTTGAGGCGTATCGTGCTTCACAGCAAAACAAGCGGGAACCTTCCTATCAAGATGCCCTTTTGCGGTTGGGAGATTGTTTTTTTGTTCAAAAGAAATTTTCTGAGGCAGAAAATACCTTTAGCCAAGCCATTCAAGAAAAAAATCCAGACCAAGATTATGCACATCTTCAATTGGCAGTAGTCACCAACTACCAGGGTAAGAATCAACAAGCGATTGAGCAACTTGATTTGTTAATTTCTAATTTCCCAAGCAGTAGTTATGTGGAAGATGCCTACTACCAAAAGGGACAACTCTATTTGGAAGAGCTCAAGTATGAAGCAGCAGCCACCGCTTTTTCAGAATTGATTCAGACGCGACCCAATTCTCCATTTTTGCCCTATGCTTTAGAAGGTAGGGCAGTGGCCAATTATTCTCTGCAGCGGTATAGTCAAACTATCGCAGACTATAAATTGATTCTTGAAGAACATCCGTTAGCGGAAAACTCAGAAGCGGCGCTAAAAGGCCTTCAAGAGACGTTAGCTGTCCAAGAAAAGTCGGATGAATTTGGGGAATACCTCCAAACCTACAAGAAGGCGAATCCTGAGTCAGGTTCCTTGCAAACCTTGGAATATGAGGCTGCCAAGAACTTGTATCTGGGTCAGAAATATTCGCAAGCAGCGAAAGCATTGGAAAATTACCTGCGGGCATATCCTGAGGCAGCACAAAAAAGTGAAGCACTTTACTTTGCAGGGGATTCCTATCAGCAAGTAGGAGAGGTAGCCAAAGCACTAGATTTATTTAAGTTGTTGGAGCTACAGTCCCCTTCTGCTTATCGGGTCAAGGCGTTGCAGCAATTGGGAAAAATCGAGCTTGAAAATAAAAACTACTCGGAGGCGTTGGGTTATTTGGAACCCATAGCGCAACAAACAAGAACGCAGGTGGAAGAAGCAGAGGTGTTGCAGGGAATCATGGCAGCTCATTTTGGATTGGAGAATTACAGTAAGGCGATTGAGGCAGCGGAAAAATTGACTGCTCTGGGAGATATCCTTCCCGGAACTACCCCTAAGGCGCTTTTGATAAAGGGAAAATCCCAACGCTTGCTCAAACAAAATTCAGAAGCTGAGGATAGTTTCGGATTGTTGCTTCAAGAATACACGACCGAGGAATCGGCAGAAGCACTTCTTCTTTTGGCACTTCGGTATCAGGAAAAAGGGGATTATGTGGGTTCCAACGAGTTAATTTTTGATTATTCTGAAGCCTTTTCAGCGTATGATTACTGGTATGGAAGCATGTTTTTACTGCTCGCAGAAAATTACATTCAACTTGGGGAAATATTTCAAGCAAAAGCAACCCTTCAATCCATCCTAGATCAGTCCACCGATGCCACGGTAAAGGAAAAAGCAGCAGCTACCCTTAAAAGCCTCAACTAGACTATGATAAGAATATTCAACCTATTTACTTTTCTTGGGGTTTTCTGTCTAGGGCTAACTGAGCTTCAGGCACAAACTGCCCAAAAGGGGGCTGTTCAAGATCAGGAGTTCATTATCCAAAAGGACCGGGTGATTCGACTGCCAAAGAAATTGCGAAGCCTAGAAAAGATGCCTTCTTTGCCGCAACCCAAGGCTTCAGCACCACTTGAATTCCCAGTAGCACCATTTTTTCTTTCGATTCCTGCTGCTGTGATTGCTCCAGAACCTGCTCAAAAGGAATGGGAAGAGCCAAATTTGGAATTCTATCCAGCATCGATTCGCGTTGGTTATGGCAATTATTTGTCCCCTTTGATTGAAGGGAGGTATCAGTCCACCCAATCTGAAGATTGGCAATATGCTACCAAATTTTTTCACCAGAGTTTTGGAAAAGGTCCAGTGACTTGGATGGAGGAAGAAAGTAAAGAATCTCACACCGAATTGGCTGGAAATGGGAGTTATTTTTTAGAGGGTACTGAGTTGTTTTCTTCTTTAAGTTTAAGAAGAGATGCTTACAGGTACTATGGTGAGGATTTGGGTTTTGTCATTCCACCAACTATTGATTTTGGAGGTCCAGTTTTTGATCCGAACACGCAAATTCAGGGAAACTTTATACTTGGAATTCGCGATCTTGAAAAAGTAGGGCGCATCGGGTACGAGGGAGCCTTAGTTTTGAATGGTTTCAAAGATAGTTTTGCTGCAAGAGAGCAGGAGTTAGGGTTTCAGGGAAAGGGTGCCTACAGACCATCCAAAGACTTATCGGGTACTTTGGCGCTTACCTATTTTACAACGGATACCCGGGATCGAGACTATGACTTAACGCGCAACTATCTTTCGATACGACCGGAGGGGAATTACCAATGGGGTGATTTCAATTTTACCACTGGATTCGTGCTGGTGTCTGAAAATGATTCCATTGAAGCATCAAAACCTGGCATTCGTCTGTTTCCAATAATTAAATCTACGTATCAAATTAGAGAGAATCTTAAAATAAATGCAGCCATTACTGGTGATGTGCAGCGGAATACCTACCGAAGTTTTGTACAGGAAAATCCCTTCCTTGGACCGAGCGAACAGTTGTTGAATACAGTGACTAAACTTTCCTTTGCAGCCGGTGTAGAAGGGATTGTCTCAGATAAGTTAGTTTATCAAGCAGGGATTGACCTGCGTCGTCAAGCTAATCTCCATTTCTTCGTGAATTCGTATGCAGATACGGCTCGATTTGAATTGGTTTACGACCAGGAGGCCACCGTTTTTCAGTTTAATTCTAGTGTCGAATTGTCTTTAACCGAAAAGTATACCTTGACTACTCAGGTTGATTTCTTCCATTACAACTTAGCTGTCCAACAAGCAGCCTGGCACCGACCTACTTGGATTGTACAAATGAATCAGCGGTATACACCCTTTAAAAAGTTGAGTTTACAAGCCAACCTTCAACTTATGGGTGGTTTGCAAGCAAGAGGCTTTGGAGTGATTGATACGCTGCCCCTTCAAGTTGAAGTAGTTGAACTACCCGCATTGGTAGATCTTCAATTAAATCTGGATTATGCGGTTAATTCTCGCCTAGCTGTGTTTGTCACTGGGAGTAACTTGTTGAATCGAAGCAATGCACGTTGGATGAACTACCCAGTTAGAGGAATTCAAGGAGTAGGGGGGCTAAGTTTCAAATTTTAATTTACCTAGCGGTAAAGGGTTGGGCATTACCTAGTTTTAAGTTAGTTTCGTGTCTTCTCATTAGCATCATGGCAGAAAAAGAATCCAATTCCAAAAACTGGTCAGATCCCAAGGATTTTGGTCTTCCTTTCGTAGAAATCACTCCGTTGTCTAGCGCAAAGGCTAAGACAAAGGCTATTGAAATTCAACCCGAAAAGGTGGTTCCGGTAGCCGAAGCCACAAAAGTTGAGACTGCACCGAAGCAAGAAAAGAAAAAGGAAACCAAACAGAATAGGCCCTTAGCTGATCCAAAGAACAAGGCTGAAAAGAAATCAACTTCTAAAACATGGGTCTGGGTGGTCGTTTTTGGATTTATTGGGGCTGTTTCTGTGATTGTTTGGCAGTTACAGTCCGGACAACTAGTGAGTTCAGACCTTGAGAATCAAGCTACTAAAGGACTTGCTCAGGATTTACCTGAAGAGAGGAAAACAAGTGTTGAAATTGCTCCAGTGTCTGCTACAGACTCCTTGGCCAAAGAAGATGCACTAGCATCACTGGCTCCTGCTCCAAATTTACCAGCTACCTCTAATTCTGGTACAAATCTTGCGTCTACTAATCCAGTGAGTCTAACCCCAATCACTTCCAAGGGTGAGAAAAAACGATTTTTCTTAGTGATTGCAAGTTTGCCGAATGAATCCCTTATCAAAGATTTTGCAGCAAAAATGACGGTAAAACCCACGACCATGTATTTGATTAACCCTTACAAAGACAGTCCCAATTACCGTCTTGCCATTGGTAAATTCGACACTTGGAATGCAGCATCAGATGAATTGACTAAGATGAAGTCTCAATATGCTGCTGATTTATGGATTTTGAACTATTGATGATGATACTACTACAAACACTTGCTATTGATTCTGTGGCCTCTGCGCCAGCAGCTGTTGAAGCGACGACCCAATCCATCGGTTTGCTCGACCTACTAATTAAAGGGGGCTACATGATGATCCCACTTTATGTTTTGTTTGTGTTGGCGATCTTTATATTCGTTCAGAAACTTTTAGTAATCAAGAAGGCCTCAAAAACTCCTGGTCATTTGATGGATCAGGTCAAGGTATTGGTACAAAGTGGGCAAGTAGAAAAAGCAAAGATGCTTTGCGCAGGCGACAATACCCCTGTGGCCAACATGATTTCCAAAGGGATCGATCGAATTGGATCCCCCTTGAAAAACATAGAGGTTGCGATTGAAAATGTAGGCAAACTTGAAATCTACAAATTGGAAAAGAACTTAGGCGTCCTAGCCACAGTTTCCGGTGCTGCACCCATGATTGGGTTTCTAGGTACGGTAACGGGGATGATTCAAGCCTTTATTTCCATCGCGCAAGAAGATGGCATGGTATCGCCTAAACTGCTTTCTTCTGGGATTTACGAAGCGATGATTACTACAGCAGCAGGATTGGTCGTAGGCATTGTAGCCTATTTGGGATACAACTATTTGGTCACTCTGGTTTCCAAATTGGTGCATCACATGGAATATACCTCCATTGAATTTATTGACCTTCTACAGGATAAATAAGCATGGGACTGCAGCAAAAAAATAAAGTAGATGCCTCCTTCAGCATGTCCTCCATGACGGACATCATCTTTCTTTTGCTTATTTTCTTTATGCTCACCTCTTCCTTCATTACCCCATCTGGACTTTCGGTGAATTTGCCATCCAGTGAAACTTCTGACATTGTGATGCAGGAAGTTACCGTATCGGTGACGAAGGACTTGCAATTTTCAGTCAACGATCAACTCACTTCTCGGGAAGAATTGAAGGCGGTACTTACTCCCCTATTGGAGGGCAAAAAAGGTCAGGTAGTCCTGCATTTGGACAAGGAAGTGCCTGTGGAGTACTTAGTAGAAATCGGGGGCATTGCAGCGGGGCTCGGTGCCAATGTGTCTATTGCTACCAAACCCTACAACTGATGCTCAACGTGAATTCAGATTCACTGGAACGAAAAAGTCGGATTCAATCGGCGCTAGTCACTTTGGTGATTCAAGCGTTGTTGTTTTTGGCATTTTACTTCATGGTGGTGTGGGAGCAACCCAATCCACCCATCCCAACTTATGGTTTGGAATTGAATTTGGGGTTTTCGGATTTAGGTTCGGGTGATCCAGATGAGGCACTTCCCAATTCTTCCGAAATCCCTGTCACTGAAGCACCAGCTCCAGGTGAAATCGTTCCTCCAACCCAAACTGCTGTTGCTACAAGTAATGCCAAGGCTACAAAGCCAAAGCCAAGTACTTTCCAAGCGGTCAGTACACAGCCTTCTCCAATCAAAGGAGAGACTGTAGCTACTTCAACACCCGTGAAGGAAGAAGCCAAAGAAGTTCCAAGCAATCAAAAGGTGGCCGAACAGCCCAAGTTGGACCAGCGTGCAGTTTTCGGTGCTGGAGGTAAATCAGGTAGGGGATCTAATCCCTACACGGCATCTGGGCAAGGAAACTCCACTTCAGCAGGGGATCAAGGAAGACCTACAGGTACGGTAGATGGAAGGGCCTTGCAAGGTTCTGGTTCAGGAAAAGGAGCTGCTGGTGGTGCAGGTTATAGCCTTGATCTAGCAGGATGGGATTTTGCCTCTAGACCAAGTATTTCGGATCGGGTATCGACTCGAAATGGTCGAATTGTGTTTAAAATAACTGTCGATGGTTCAGGAAAGGTTGTTCAAGCCCTTCCTCTCGAATACAATGTATCCAACGAGGTGTTGGCTTATTACCGGCAAGTAGTCAATCAATTGGATTTTAAAAAATCAGGAGGATCGGCTGCTAGTTTTTCAAGTGGTAAGATCACTTTTGTGATCAAGGTGGACTAAACATGAATTACCAAGAGACGCTGGATTACCTATTTAATGCGCTACCTATGTTTCAACGGGTAGGAGCAGCAGCTTATAAGGCAGATTTGGCCAACACAATTGCCCTTTGCACCCATTTGGGTAATCCCCAAGAGCAATTCAAATCCATCCACGTAGCAGGGACCAATGGTAAGGGAAGTACTTCCCATACCTTGGCATCCGTGTTTCAAGCTGCAGGCTACAAAACTGGACTGTATACTTCACCACACCTGAAGTCATTTACCGAACGTATTCGGATTAATGGCGAAGAAATAAACAAAGACGATGTGGTTGAATTTGTGGCCACCCATAAGGATTTTTTGGATCAACTGCAGCCCAGTTTCTTTGAAATGACCGTGGGCTTGGCATTTTGGTATTTTGCTAAGGAGCAAGTTGACATTGCCATCATCGAAGTAGGTATGGGAGGCCGATTGGATAGCACCAATGTAATTTCTCCTGAACTTTGCGTCATTACCAATATTGGCTTTGACCATACCCAATTTCTTGGAGATACACTTCCCCTGATTGCCGGAGAAAAAGCAGGTATCATCAAAGCAGGTGTTCCCGTGGTGATTAGTCACACACAAAAGGAAATTCAGTCTGTTTTTCTTCAAAAGGCTGCTTCCATGGAAGCGAACCTTGTTTTTGCAGATCAGCAATGGGAGGTAACTCGAATCCAAAATCCGGATGCATCGCAACTCGCTAGATTTCAGGTAAAGGGAAGAGCCGACACTTTTGAATTGGAATTCGGTTTGAGAGGAGATTACCAACGATACAACTTACCGGGGATTTTAGAGGCAGTCGATCAATTGAGAAAACAAGGTTGGAAGCTAAGTAAAGAGGCCCTTCATTTGGGCTTGGCACTTGTTTCAGAGCAAACAGGCCTGAAAGGAAGGTGGCAAATTATACAAACCCAACCACTCACCATTGCCGACACAGGGCATAACGAAGCGGGGATATTGGAGGTGGTCAACCAACTCAAAAGATACCCCTATTCCCAACTTTGGATGGTGATCGGGATGGTGAATGACAAGGATATCTCCAAAGTTTTGGACTTGCTTCCTAAAGATGCTTCCTATGTCTTTTGTCAAGCCAATCTTCCTCGAGCAATGGATGCCCAAGTATTGGCGAGCAGGGCTAAGGAAAAGGGGTTGAAAGGACAAGTGATTCCCAAAGTGACGGAGGCGATAGAATTTGCTCGAAAAAATGCTGGAGCAGATGACCTGATATTTATTGGAGGTAGTACTTTTGTGGTCGCAGAAATTGAAAACCTCTAATGAGTAGAAAAAAACTGGTTCGCTTTGCCCAAAACGAAGTTAATCCCAATGTAGTTCAGGCAGGTAAGCCTATTTTTGAACAGATTAAGGGGCAATGGAATGTGCTCCAGTTTCAAAACGAACAACCCCTAGTCGTGGAACTTGCCTGCGGAAGAGGGGAGTTTACCTTGGGACTAGGAAGACAATATCCCACACAAAACTTTATTGGAGTAGATATCAAAGGGAGTAGAATTTGGAAGGGGAGTTCTACTGCCACCGCTGAAGGCATTGAGAATGTAGCTTTCCTGCGAACGCAAATTCAACAATTGGATGCTTTTTTTGCTCCAAGTGAGATTTCTGAACTGTGGATTACCTTTCCAGATCCTTTTCCCCGTGATGGAGATGAAAAGCGACGCTTGACCTCACCTAGATTTTTGGACATGTACAAGCAACTCGTCAAGGCCGGAGGCATTATCCACTTCAAAACAGACAATACAGGCCTATTCGAGTATACCGAGGAAGTTTTGGCTTCCCGCCCAGATTGCCAAGTTTTATTCGCTACGTCTGATTTCTATGCAAGCGATCTACGGGATGCCCACCACGGAATCAAAACCCGCTACGAGAAGATTTTTTCGGACAAGGGGGAAAAAATCAAATACATTCGATTTTCCTTTACAGGATAAAATCCGCCTCTCTGTACCGTGGATTTGGATAACTATAGAATCCTTCTCCCGTTTTTTCACCTAGTTTGCCTTGGTCAATGTAAGTTTTTAGTAGCGCAGCAAATGCTTGAGATGCTGAATCTGGCATTTTGTGGGTCACATGCCACGCGGTATCCAACCCAATGGAATCCAATATCCCAAAAGGCCCCATGGGCATGTGGAAGTTGACCATCCAAGACTTGTCGATGTCTTCAATGCTTCCTACCTCGCGTGTGATTAGTTTGCCCGCCGCACCCAAAAGGGCCATCAGCATGGTGTTGAATAGGTAGCCTGGATTCTCTTTACGTACGATTACAGGTACTTGATTCAATTTTCTTCCCAATTCTTCTAGTACTGCAATCAATGAAGGATCTGTTCCGGGATGGGGCATGATGTCCACCACTCTAGAATAAAAAACATCGTGAAAATGGAAGGCACAAAACCGGGATGGACTACCTGTTTCCTCTGCAAACTGGGAGGGGAGTAGGTAGGAGGTATTCGTGGTCAGCCAAGTATGGGGTGCTGCCAATTTACCTACTTCGGACCAAAGCGATTTTTTGATGGCAACATCTTCTGTCACACTTTCATTGACCAAGTCAGCGTCTTTCAAGGCTTCAGCCAAGTCTAATGTAGGCTGTATCCGTTGGAGGATACCGGGAACTTGGGATTCAGTCAAGTTTCCCGCTCGAACAAGTTGACGTAAGATTTTTTGCATGGTGAGGTGAGCCGAATCCAAGGATGCCTGTTTCAGGTCAAAAATGGAAACGGTAAATCCAGAAATGGCTGATTGGAGTGCTACTCGGGAGCCAAGTGTGCCTGCACCAAGGATGCAAATTTTATGAAGGATCATGGGTTAGATTTTATCAGTTTGAAGAGTTTGAATGGCTTTTTTACCTGCTGCTTCCACCACATGGATGAGTTGCGCAAATCTTGAATCTGTAGAAAAACCTTGGGAATAGCGTTTGAAAATTTGTTGGGCGATTACTGCTACTTTGACTAATCCAAAGACATAATAAAAGACCATTTCTTGCTTGGAGCCTTTTCCTTTGGAAAAATAATACGCCATTAATTCTTCTCGGCTGAGGTTGCCTGGCAAGTGACTTAAATTGAAAAGTTTTAAAATCTGTGGATCGTTTTCCTCCGCCCAATAAGCCAGGCTAGTACCTAGATCCATCAGTGGATTGCCTACCGTGGCCATCTCCCAATCCAATACTCCTTTGATAGTAGTGGGATTATGAGGGTCCAAGACCAAATTGTCGTATTTGAAGTCGTTGTGAATGAAGGCAAGGGTTTCGGTGGAAGGAATATTTTCCTGGAGCCAAGTTGCGGCTTGTTCTAATTCAGGAAGTTCATTCGTTTTTGCTCGAAAAAACCGTTCCACCCATCCTTCCACCTGCCTTTGGGTGTAGCCCTCAGGCTTTCCCAAGTGAATAAGGCCCGATTCTTGAAGTTCGAGGTGATGCAGTTCGACTAAGCAGTCTACAGCAGATCGGGATAGGGTAGCAAAATCTTCCTTTTCTAGGGTGATTCCTTGAGGGACTCGATTTCTCAAAATTGCACCTTCCAGATACTCCATGATAAAAAAGGGAGCACCAAAAATGGATTCTTCGTCACAAAAGTGAATTGGCTTGGGGCTTTTGGTATAGCCTGCCTTTTCCAATCCTTCAAGGATCCTAAATTCTCTTCCCATGTCATGGGCCTTGGCGATTTTTTCACCAAAGGGTGGACGTCTGAGAATGAATTTTCCCTCGAAATTTTCCACAAGGAAACTTAAATTGGAATATCCACCTGGGAGTTGGGTTACTTGGATTTTCTCAGTGGAACAGTTTAGTATAGGTGCCAAATATTCCTTGAGCAAATCAAAATTCAATGGGTTGCTCATTTGCTACTGTAATTTTTCAGAATGCTTCTTGCCAAGGTGGATTTATGCACTTCATCAGGTCCATCGTAGATGCGGGCACCTCGCTCGTGTCGGTACCAGAAGGACAGGAGCGTATCGTCTGTGATTCCCAAGGCACCGTGAACTTGAATGGCTCGATCAATCACTTTCATAAGTACATCGGCCACGAAAAATTTGATGGTTGAAATATCCTCCTTGACCGCTTTCGCGCCATATTCCTGCATTCGCTGAGCGGTATCGAGCACCATGAGTCGGCTAGCTTTGATTTCTGCTCTACTCTCGGCAATCCAATTTTGAATGGTTTGTTTGTCAGCCAATGGTTTACCCAAATCGAGCTCTCGAGAAAGGGCACGGGTGCACATCATGTCAAATGCCCGTTCGCAAATGCCAATCCAACGCATGCAGTGGTGAATTCGACCAGGACCAAGTCGTTCTTGCGCCAAGGCAAAGCCTTGTCCTTCCAAACCAATGCGGTGACTCACTGGCACCCGGCACTGCTCAAATTTGACTTCAGCATGGGAGAGGTAATCTTCACCCGCTTCACCCATGATGGAAATGTTGCGAATCAAGGTGTAACCTGGCGTATCCAAGGGGAGCAAGATCATGCTTGCCTTTTGGTAGGGAGAGGGTGCGTCTGGATTGGTTACGGCCATGACGATGGTGAATTGAGCCCCATCAGCTGCGGTGGTAAACCATTTGTGACCTTGAATAATGTACGCTTCCCCATCCCGGGTGGCTGTGGTAGCCATATGGACTGGATTGCTACCTGGAAGTTGGGGTTCGGTCATGGCAAAACAGGAGCGGATTTCTCCTCGTTGAAGAGGGCCAAGCCATTTTACTTTCTGTTCCTCCGAACCAAATTGGTGAAGCAATTCCATGTTTCCAATATCTGGAGCATTGCAGTTGAATACGTAATGTCCAATTGGGCTTTGGCCCAAAATTTCAGATACCTGGGCAAATTGGACGAGGTTCAATCCCAGGCCACCTTCATTCTTTGCTAAATGTGGAGTAAATAGACCCAAGGATTTTGCCTTTTCCCGGAGGGCCTTTAGTGCAGGTAAATAAGCCTTAAATGATCCTTTGACCACATCCAAGTCTATGGGAAATAGTTCTTCTTCTACAAACTGGCGATAGGTAATAAGCAGTTGCTGCAGTTGTGCTACCGAAATTTCTTGTGTTGGGTTCATTGTAAAATCAAATGGTAAAGCCTCCGTCTGCGGTCAAAATGGCTCCAGTCGTGTAAGTAGAAGCGGGAGAGGCAAGAAACAAGGCCATGGCACCAATTTCCTCCGAGGTACCGGCTCTTTTTATGGCCAACTGCTTTAAGATCATGGACATGATTTTCTCATTGGACCACAGTGCTTCTGAGAATTTGGTTTGGATGAGCCCTGGGCAAATGGCATTGACACGAATCTTCGAATCTCCCCATTCCTTGGCGAAAACCTTGGTTAGAGAAATTAAGGCCGCTTTGGATACGGAATAAATTCCAAGCCCTTGTTCTGGGGACAATCCTCCGATACTGGAAATATTGATGACCGATGCGCCAGCCGATTTTCTGAGGTGGGGGTAGCACAGTCTGCTCAATTCAAATGCTGCCTTTACATTCACATTCATGATTTTATCAAAGGCATCAAGGGATGTTTCATGCACAGGCCCAAAAACAGGATTGCTGGCTGCATTGTTCACTAGGATATCGATGCTTCCGTATTTTTCTACTGTCTTTTCTACCAGGATTGGAAGTTCCTCCATGTTTCCCACATTGCAGGCAATTGCGGTGACCTCATAGCCTTTGGCATTGAGTTGCTGCGCTTGTTCATCCAAAGCATCTTGCTTTCTACTGCTGATGACTACTTTAGCACCTGCTGCGGCATACATTTCTGCAATACCAAATCCAATGCCTTTACTAGCTCCTGTAATTAGGGCTACTTTTCCGTCTAATGAAAAAACTGAAGATAAATCCATGCGTTTTTGGGTTATTTTTCTTCCAAAAGATAGGAAAAATATGGCCATGCTGTAACTTGTGCGTCAAGCAAATTCAATAATTTATCCCTCTATAGCTCTTTTTACTACCCCAATGAAAGAATTAATTTTTGATCAACCTGGCACACCCCAAGAGGTCTTGTACCTTAAAGAAAGCGAAATGCCTCAACCAAAAGCACATGAGGTGCTGATCCGAGTAAAAGCCAGAAATATTAACCCCTCAGACATCATGTTTGTTCGCGGGATGTATGGCATTACCCCCAAACTCCCCAGTAGCGCAGGTTTTGAGGCTAGTGGGGTAGTAGAGAAAGGGGATGAAGCTGGGAAGGTAGCCGCAGGTACGCGAGTGATGTTTACGGCAATTGGTACCTGGAAAGAATTTGTTTGTGTGCCAGCAGCTATGGTCATTCCTATTCCTGCACAGATGTCGGATGAGGTGGCCTGTCAGGCCTTTGTCAATCCGATGACGGCCTACGGGATGATCGAGGAGTCGGGTTTACATGCTGGGCAATGGTTATTACTCACTGCAGGAGCTTCTGCATTTGGAAAATTTGCCATTCAGATGGCCAAGGCGAAGGGCATTCGTGTGGCAGCTACTGTCCGCCATGAATCGCAGAAACAATTGTTGCTGGATTTAGGAGCGGAGTTAGTGATCAATACGGCAACAGAGAAGTTGGTAAAAGTGATTTTTGAGAAAACTGAGGTAGGAGTAGATGTGGTCTTTGATGCAGTCGGAGGGGAGTTGGGTGTAAAGGCCTTGTCTTGTTTGAAGCAAAAAGGGCAGATGCTGGTATTTGGTGCTCTGGCATTGGAAAATCTTTCGATTAATAGTGGCTTGCTGATTTTTAAAAATCTATGCATCGAGGGATTCTGGTTGAGTACCTGGATTGAGGAACTTTCTGCAGAACAACGGATGAAGGCTTTCCAACGGGTATTTGGATTTTTGATGCAGGATGAATCGAAGGTGGATGTGGCCGCAACGTATCCCTTGTCCGAATTTAAAGCCGCTTTAGCTGCTTATGAAGAAGCGGGAAGAAATGGAAAAATCCTGCTTGTGAGTGAATAGTTGCCCCAATGGGACGGCTTTTTTTAGGATTATCGCCATATTTGCAACCGAATAATTAAGATAGTTACCATGAATTGGGAAAAAATTGACCAGGAACTCACTGAAATTGTGCAACAACGAATTCAGTTAAGCGCTTTGGAATATAGTGATGAAAATTACGACGATTTAGAAGAGCAATTGCACGACCTCGAAGATGATTTCAATGAAAATTACGAGGATATTTTGGCTCCTGAATTGGAAAAAATTTATACCAAGTTGAAATCGGATACGGATGTTCTTCTACCGACAGCCTATTTGGCCAATACCTACCAGGAGATGCTTCCAGATGCAAAAGGAAGTATAACCTATGAGGTAAGTGGGGAGCAAGGGGTTCCCATTGAATCGGACCAACTTGGAAAAGTGGATATGCGAATTGTACTTATTCCAAATCCAGTTCGATTTGTATTGCTGGTCAATGGCAAGCAATTGAAAGAATTGTGGAGAAGCAGGTAAAAAAAAAGGGGCGAAAGCCCCTTTTTATTTAGAATAAACTAGCCTGCACAGCCTGTGGCTTGGTAGCTTGGATGGTTCCTTTGAGCATATCCTGCATCAATTTTAGGAAGCCTCGTTGCCAAGCTTCAGGACTCACTTTAGTTTCCTTACCCTCAAATGAAATCGGTCCTTCCATTTTTTCATAGCCGAGTGCCATACTCCAAACGGTATAAAAAGTAATCTCTGGTTGCAATTCTGGACGAATACTACCGTCCTTAATTCCTTGGGAGACCATCTGTATTCCCAATCGGGTAGGCTCGAGTTGCAACTCCAATAATTTGTGGAAATGAATGGAATCTAGGATCAAGGGGTTGATTTGCGATTTTAATTCAGGGGAGGTGTATTTTTTCATCAAATCCAAAAAATGAATTATGGATTGGTAGTAGACTGGGCGCTCTTTAGAAAATGACCAGATGCGTTGAACCAAGTCTGTTAGCATCTCTAATCCATTTTTTCCTTTGGCCCGTAAGGACTCTCTAAACTCATCTTTCAGTTGCTCAAAAGCTTTCTTGGTCAGTGCCATAAAGAGGTCTTCCTTATTTTTGTAGTAAAAATAGGTGAGTCCTTTACTGATTCCCGCTTTTTTGGCCACATCTTCCATGCGTGTTGCTGCAAAACCTTGGGCCGTAAATAAGGCCACTGCAGCATCTAAAATCAGTTTTTCTTTATTTTTTTCGCCTGCCATTTTTTGTTATCTGTAAATAATTCAGAACTCAAATGTATTAAATACTAGTCAAAAAAATAACATTTGACTCTTAGTCAAATGTTATTAAATCGTCACTAATTTTTTTTGATTAGGACCTAGTCTTTGATTTTAAATTAGGCCACCACCTCTACGATTACGTAGTTTTTCTTTCCTTTTTGAACCAGTAAATACTTTCCTTGAAGGAGGGTATAGGCTACAGGTCCTTGTGGATCTTCCACTTTTTCTTTGTTGATACTGACGCCTCCACCCAGAATCATTTTTCGTGCCTCGCCTTTGGAAGGGAAGAGTTTGAAATCCGTTTTTTCAGCAACCAAATCCAACACATTTTCAAGATTTGAATAGATTGCTTGACTTAGTTGAACTTGAGGTACCCCTTCGAAAACTGCCAAAAAGGTACGCTCATCTAGGGAAGCCAAGTCATCGGTAGAGGATTTGCCAAAAAGAATCTCAGAGGCTTTCAGCGCCATCTCGTATTCTTCTTTGCTATGGACCATAGAGGTCACTTCTTTGGCGATTTCTTTTTGTAAGAGGCGTAGGTGAGGCGCTTCAGCATGTTCCTTCTCCAATCCTTCAATAGTCGCCTGATCCAGTACGGTGAAAATGCGGATGTATTTTGAGGCATCCTCATCCGATACATTCAACCAAAACTGGTAGAAGGCATACGGGGAGGTTTTTTCAGGATCGAGCCATACGGAACCGCCTTCTGTTTTGCCAAACTTGGTTCCATCCGCTTTGGTAATCAAAGGGACCGTGAGCGCATAAGCGCTACCACCTCCCATTCGACGAATCAATTCTGTACCCGTGACAATATTGCCCCATTGGTCCGATCCTCCCAATTGGATGCTGCAGTTCTCGTTTTTCCAGAGATGGTAGAAATCGTAGCCTTGAATCAATTGGTAACTAAACTCAGTAAAGGATAGACCATTTCCATCTTCCAAACGCCTTTTTACCGAATCTTTGGACATCATGTAATTGACAGTAATGTGCTTCCCTACCTCACGAATAAAGTCCAAAAATGTAAATTGAGACATCCAATCGTAATTGTTGACCAAGGCGGCTTTGTTGGGTTGCTTTCCTGAAAAATCCAGGAATTTGGCAAGTTGTTTTTGGATGCAAGCTACATTGTGATCTAGGGTGGCCTTATCCAATAAATTTCGTTCAGCAGACTTGAAAGAAGGGTCTCCAATCATCCCTGTGGCGCCACCAACGAGTGCTACAGGCTGGTGTCCAGACCGCTGGAAATGAAGTAAGGTCATTACCCCCACCAAGTGACCAATGTGTAAAGAATCTGCAGTAGGATCAAAACCCAGATAGGCGGAGGCCATTCCTTTGGAAAGGTGCTCTTCTAAATCTGGAGTCATGTCTTGGAGCATTCCTCTCCATTTCAGTTCTTGAATAAATGAATTCATGGTAGATGGTTGGGGATTAGGCTACAAATATAAAGGCTTGAAAGTAGGAAGGAAATTATTGGACCAATTCTACCGAAGAAGAACAGGGCTTTTACCCTTGAATCCAGTTGTCTTATTGGGAGCAATCAAGCGAAAATGGAGCGTTGAACGTCCAAATCGGTTTGGGTAGTGAAACAAAAAAGGTGCTTCCTTTCGGAAACACCTTTCTCCAATTGCCAAGCCCTTAGGCTGTTCTTAATTTGATGATTTTAGTTGCATGCAGCAATTTGACGATGGGGTAGGTCGGGTCAAATTCATACCATTTTACCGCAAAATTTGGTCGATTGGGCAACTTGTGGTGGTTGTTTTGGAACAATTCACCCAACATCAACACATCCAATAGCAATGAATTTTTGGACTTGTCATTGTTATCAAAGTTGGCATAGCCGTACTTATGTCCGCTCCAATTCACGATTGCACCATGGACAGGGCCCATCAAAAAGTGGATGGGAAGGAGGAAGTACATCCACCAATGGGTGCCCGCAAGTTCAAAGTAAGAAATGCAAGCCACATAGATCGCTACGTACAATGCTCCCCAGGCAATCCGTACTGCCATATTATCTGCAAATCGATCAAAGGAATTCCAATCTGGAATGTCCTTGGAAAAACGTTCTTCGGGTTTAAGTTTGAAACCGAAGTAATCGTTGTAAATATTTTTGGTTTTCCACATCATGGAAAACAGATTTTCTGAATGGTGTGGGCTATGCGGATCCTGTGGGGTATCCGAATAGGCATGGTGCATCCGATGTAAAATGGCGTAAGCGCGCGGAGATAGGTAAGAACTCCCTTGCCACAACCAAGTGAAAAAGTAGAAAAATTTTTCCCAATAGGTGTTCATCACAAACATTTGGTGCGCCGCATAGCGGTGAAGAAAAAAGCTTTGGCAGAAGAGGGAGAAATACCAATGCAGAAGAAAGAAGATAATTAGGATCACTTGGATTCAAATTTTTAGGATAAACAAAGATAGGTGAAGGGGCTGACTAATAAGAAAAATTCCACCAATGGTTTGCCTTTCCAACCCCTGATTCTGCCAAAACCTGAAGTTTTTAGTCAATCAAGTATTCATTTTTAACTAAACCTAGTAAAATAAAAGGGCTAAAAATTGAAAAATGAATAAAAATGGCTATATTTTATCTAGTATTTGTTACATTGAATTCATCTTATTTTTCTGGGTAAACCTTTCCTTAGTTTTTCTTTCAAGTTCCATCCTAAAACTTTTATCAAATGAAAAATTCATCGTCAACCACTTCCTTTCTTTCCAAGGTTCTTGTAGGAGGGATTTCCGTATTTTTAGCTGATTTTCTCCTTACAGGGGTTCAGATCAGTAGCTTACTTTCTGGGATCATCCTAGTTGTGGTAATTATTCTGATCAACTTCACGGTCAAGCCATTAATTGTTCTTTTGACCCTTCCCTTAAGTTTAATCACTTTTGGGCTTTTCTTGTTAGTCATCAATGCGACGGTAGTATTGCTGGCGGCTGAATTGACTCCTGGGTTTTCAGTAGATGGATTTTGGTGGGCTATGGCTTTTGCGCTTATTCTTAGCGTAATCAACAGTATTTTGGGCATAAGCCTCGATTCAGGTAGCTAAGTTTTTGTCTCCGACTCTTCGGTACACTTTCTGGTTTCCATCCCGCTGTTTCGCATAAATCATTTCCTCTTTGTTCGCGTACACGAACACGAGCAATACGTATTTTTCTTCTGAATTAAGGGACTCTGGGTCTATGGTAACGACCTGGAGTTCTAATTTTACTTTGGGAGAACAATAATCTTGGTTAGCTCCTTCAATCATGTAGCGTTCCTCTTCTGGATCAATTCCAATGATTTTGCGCTGATCAGAGGCCCCGATCAGGATGAGGCCTCCTGTTGAATTAGCCATGGCAGCGAGGGTCTTTGCAATTTTTTCCTGGGAACTTATTTGCTGCTTGAATTCAAGTTGCTCTCCTTCATCTTTCAAGAGCAATTGATTCACAAATTCTTGATCTATTTTTTTTGGAAACATTTTGTTCCTATTTTTTCTTTAAGAAATGGAATTCCTCCATATTCGTTTGTGGGCTTTGCCCTGACTTCTATTTCCTAAACCTACTTCCGATGAACTTTACCAACCCAGGATTTGCCCCAGAAACCATTGCTCAACTCAAAGAAGAGCTGAAAGAAAGCGGATTACCCTTTAAAATTATTCCAGATGAAGACAATTCAGAGGAGTATGTCAACTTTTATTTTATCGGAAATTACGAGGGCAAGGAGGTGATTTACGATACAGCACTGTATACCCTGCGGCTGCATCATGCAAGTGAAGTATACGAAATGGCCGAGCATGAGGCGGCCAAAAAGTTCCCGAATTTCAAATCCATCAATTACGAGGAGGACGAAAATGGAAACATGAAGCCGCTGACTCCTGAAGAAGAGGAAATTGGCTGGTTTATCACCGAATTGATCATGGAGATGGAAGAGGAAGAAACCGTAAAAGTTCAAGAATTTTTGGACATTGATACCCACCACGATTATGGAATAGGATTGGATGTTTCCTTGAATGTAGAAGAAATTGATGAAGAAGTGATTGCCAAATTCATTCAAGAATTCAATGACGATACCTTGAATTTGGATGAGACACTCTATTCATTCATGACTGAGGATGAGGACTTTGAAGACGAAGATTAATTAATTGAATCAACTAGTATCGGGCGTTAGTAGTCTACTAACGCTTTTTTTTATGCTGAAAATCGCCTTATCTCCAGTCTTTGCACATGCCTTACCTGAAGGGCATCGCTTTCCCATGGAAAAGTACAGTTTGCTTCCTGATCAATTGCTTTTTGAAGGGACGGTAGCCGATTCAAATTTTTTTGTTCCTCAACTCCTAGCAGATCAGTGGATCTTATCCACCCATGAGGAAACCTATTTGACACGATTAAGACAGCTTGAACTCACCAAAGCAGAAATTAGAGCCATTGGTTTCCCACTCAGTGAAGCCTTGATTCAACGTGAAATATGTATTGCGGGTGGTTCAGTTCAAGCAGCCTGCTTTGCCAAGGATTTTGGCATAGGGATGAATATTGCAGGAGGGACTCACCATGCATTTGCCAATCGGGGAGAGGGCTTTTGCATCCTCAATGATTTGGCCATTACTGCCAATTACCTATTAAAATCTCATCTGGCCCAGAAAGTGTTGATTGTAGACCTGGATGTGCATCAAGGAAATGGAACCGCAGCACTCTTCCAGGGAAACCCAGCGGTGTATACCTTTAGCATGCATGGTGAAAAAAATTACCCGCATCGGAAGGAACAATCCGACTTGGACATCGGATTGGCGGACGGAACGGATGATGCGTCCTATTTGGCCATTTTGGATCGGAACTTGAAAAAACTAATTGATGAAGTACAGCCAGACTTTATTTTGTATCAAAGTGGGGTAGATGTATTGGCTTCGGATCAATTGGGCCGTCTTGCCCTGACCTTGGAGGGCGTACATGCCCGGGATCGATTGGTGCTCCACACCGCAAAATCTCATCAAGTTCCCATTATGTGCTGTATGGGGGGAGGCTACTCCAAACGGATAAAAGATATCGTAGAAGCTCATGCACAGGTTTTTCGCTTGGCTCAGGATCTTTTTTTTTAGGCCTTTAACTGAATTTAACGCATGAAATTTTCTGTGATTCTTGCAAAATGAATACTTTATCTATATTTGCGACCTGTCAACCCTAATTTTATTCAAGTGAGAAAAATTTTTACACGTTTCGTAGTTCTGGCTCTTGTAGCAGTAGGAGTTTATTCCTGTGGTGAAAAATCAGATTCAGCTAGCGCTGATGGCGCCTCCAAAGGAGGCGTAGCAGCAGGTGATTTGAAGATTGCATTTGTGCACACGGATTCCGTGATCAACAAGTACGATTTTTTCAAAAAGAAATCTGAAGAGATTACTGAAAAAGGAAAGAAGTTGGATTTGGATCTTCAAGCAAGAGCCAAGGGTTTCGAACAAGAAGTAGCCATGTTTCAGCAAACAGGTGGAAGCTTGACTCAAAATCAAATTCGTGCTAAGCAAGATGAACTGATGCAGAAGGAACAGAATCTGATCAGTTACAGAAATAACCTGATGCAGGAACTTTCCACAGATGAATCCAAATTATTGAACGATGTATACGAGCAAGTTCAGGAGTATATGAAAGAATATGCTAAAGAAAACGGCATTGACCTCATCTTAAGTCATACTCGCGGTGGAGCGATTTGGTATGCAACCGATGCAATCGATTTGACTAAATCTGTGACAGAAGGATTGAATAAAAAATACAATGCAAATCCAGCAGCAGCCGAGGCTAAAGCCACAGCGGCAGATTCAACTGCTAAGAAATAACAGGATAATCTCCTAAAAATTGAAAACCCGGATAATCTCCGGGTTTTTTTGTGGGTAAAAAAGGGTAATTTTGCAGAACCTTAGAAAAATCGATTCACATGAAAATCACTGAGTTTTTAAAACACAACTACCGACACTTCAATGCCGCTGCTTTAATTGATGCTGCAGAGGGGTATAAAACCCATCTCAATGAAGGAGGGAAAATGATGGTGACTCTTGCAGGAGCCATGTCTACCGCAGAATTGGGAATTTCCTTGGCAGAAATGATTCGCCAAGACAAAGTTCAAATCATCTCCTGTACTGGAGCCAATTTGGAAGAAGATGTGTTTAATCTAGTGGCGCACGACTACTACGAACGCGTACCCAATTACAGAGAACTCACTCCAGCCCAAGAGCAAGGGCTGTTGGAGCGTCACATGAACCGCGTGACAGACACCTGTATTCCAGAAATGGAAGCGATGCGAAGAATTGAAAATGTGATTCTTGAGGAATGGGTGAAGGCTGATCAAAGCGGTGAAGCATACTTTCCACATGAATTTTTCTACAAAATATTACTTTCAGGCAAATTGGATGCGTCTTTCCAGATTGATCCCAAAAATAGTTGGCTACTGGAAGCGGCAAAGAAAAACTTGCCAATCATTGTTCCAGGTTGGGAAGATTCCACTTTAGGAAATATGTATGCGGGTCACGTTATTTCAGGTGACGTGAAAAATGTGCATACTGTTCGTAGCGGGATTGAATACATGATGTTCTTGGCTGAATGGTATACCGTTAATGCTACTGAAGAAAGTAAAGTAGGCTTTTTCCAAATCGGAGGAGGTATTGCTGGAGATTTTCCTATCTGTGTGGTGCCGATGCTTCACCAGGATTTGCAGCGAACCAATGTCCCGCTTTGGGGCTATTTCTGCCAGATTTCTGATTCCACGACTTCCTACGGCTCCTATTCTGGCGCTGTTCCCAATGAGAAAATTACCTGGGGTAAGTTGGGAATGACTACTCCGAAGTTTATTGTAGAGTCAGATGCGACTATTGTGGCTCCCTTGATTTTTGCAATTGTCTTGGATCAATAAGACTACTCCTTCTTTCAAACAAAAAAGCAAGCATTTTTCAATGCTTGCTTTTTTGTTTTGCAGGTTCCAAAATCATATTCGAATGTAGATTTTAACCTGCGGTAAATAAATTGGTTAAAGACTATAGCCTGATCTGTAGGTTCTAGTAACAAACTGGTTAGCGGGCTCAAAATTGGTGATTTTCATGTTTGGTCCGTCCCAAAGGAGTTTGATTCCTCGTCCTGGATAGTCTACTTGATTGGAGAGCACTCCTTTAGGGGCTTGATAATCGTAACTTCGAATGGCTAGATTTCCCATCAACACAGATTCGGTCAAGGGCCCTGCAATGGAGAAAGGAGAACTGAGTTGTTTGAACTCGGTAGAGCCATATCCCGCAATGCAAGCATTTACCCAGTTGTCGTAGTGACCTCGATCCCCTCCTGGTACTCGGTACAAGGACTCTTTTACAGTAATGTCCTTGGTCTTAGAGGTAGGCAGTAGTAGGGGATTAGCACCATAAGTGGAGCACATCATTTTTCCTTTGGTCCCTTCGATGATGACTCCGTTGCCTCCATCGCCCATCATTTCATTTGGACCTAATTCTTCGGGTCGGGTGGGCTGAATACCGCCATCCATCCAATGGAATTCCAAATCATCCTTTCCAGGACGATCAAATCGTAGGGTAATGTGTGAAGAGGGAGGGCAGCTTTCTGGGAAATGCCCACGCTTGAATTCGCCTACATACACGGAGCCAACGGAACACTCAGCAGATTTTGGATATCCTAAGCCCAAAACACGGAAGGGAGGCTCCATGATATGACAGGCCATATCCCCTAAGGCTCCTGTGCCGTAATCCCACCAGCCTCTCCAATTGAAGGGCACCAAATTGCCCACATAATCCTTGTAAGGCGCTGTTCCCAACCAAAGGTCCCAGTCTAGATCTGCAGGAGGAGTAATGGGAGTACTTGGCCAAGGAATGCCCTGTGGCCATACGGGACGGTTGGTCCAGGACCAAACCTTGGTGGCTTCTCCAATTAGGCCTGCCTCATACCATTCTACCATTTTTCGAACCCCATCTCCAGAGGAACCTTGATTGCCCATTTGGGTGACTACGCGGTACTTTTCGGCCGCCTGGGTAAGCATACGGGCTTCGTAGATGTCATGCGAAAGGGGTTTCTGTACGTAAACGTGTTTGCCCATTTTCATGGCCATCATCGCTTGCACAGCATGCATGTGATCCGGTGTGGATACCGTGATGGCATCGATATTTTTCTCCTCTTTTTCGAGCAGTACACGGTAATCCTTGTAATAAGCCGCCTTGGAATGATCTTGTCTACCTTTTGCCGCACGTGTGTCATCTACATCACACAAGGCAATGATGTCTACTTTACCACTTTTATAAACGCCCGTCAAGTCGCCATAACCCATCCCACCAATGCCGATAGATGCTACTCTAAGTTTATCACTTGGAGCGATGAATCCTGGTCCTCCAAGGACATGACGGGGGATGAGTGTAATTCCTGCAAAGGCGAGCGCAGAACTTTTTAGAAAGTCTCTTCTTGAGGAGTTTGCTTGGTTTTGTTTCTTATTTTTCATCGAATAGGAAATCTCTGTTTTCAAAGGATTAAGTAAGCGGAAAAACTTGAAAAAGTCTGGAGCAGTTCAAAAATTTTATTTCAGGAGATTCCAATTCTATGAAAAAAGCAGTTTTTGGCTTAGAATATCTCAATTATTTTGATTCACGAAAAATAGATTTTTGATATTTTAAAGTAAGTTTGATTAAAATCAACCCTATGAAAAATTTACGCTGGATCGTTGTTATTGGAACCCTCTTGGTTTTGGGATCTTGTCAAAAGCCTGCACCTCTTACAGAAGCCGGACTCATTCCTTTGCCTCAGGAGGTGAGTAATGGAAGTGGAACGTTTGAAGTAACTGCTGAGACAGGTATCCAACTAATTGGTACTAGCGAAAAATTGACGTCGATTGGTGAAATTTTAGCCAATGGTCTTCGGCCCGCTACAGGTTTCAATTTCCCTGTTTCCAAGGATTCCGGAGAAATTGTGTTGGAATTGACTGGATCAGGGCCTTCAGAAGGGTATCAATTAGAAATAACAGACCAGGGAGTCCGGATTACTGCTTCTGGAGAGGCGGGTCTTTTTTATGGGGTGCAAACACTCCTCCAACTTTTTCCTGCTGATATCGCTCAAAAGACAGTTCAAAATAGGGATTGGATCCTTCCTCAAGGTAAGGTAACCGATGCACCTGAATTTGCTTACAGAGGCTCCATGTTGGATGTAGCCAGGCACTTTATTTCCAAAGAAGATGTCAAGTTCTACATCGATCAAATGGCCAGCATGAAGTTGAATTACCTTCATCTTCACCTGACAGATGACCAAGGCTGGCGCATAGAAATCAAGTCCTGGCCCAAATTGACTGAAATTGGTGGAAGTTCTGAAGTAGGTGGGGGTAAGGGTGGATTTTATACCCAAGAAGAATACAAGGAACTGGTGGCTTATGCAGCGGAGCGTTACATCACCCTTGTCCCAGAGATTGACATGCCGGGCCATACCAATGCTGCTTTGGCGTCCTATGCCGAGTTAAATCCAGGGGTGAATTTACCTGTGGGTCAAGGATTGGATTCGCTGAATAAGAGCCCCTTGGACTACCAATTGCCACTGAATGCTCCACAAGCCTCTCAAATGTATACGGGCATCGAGGTGGGCTGGAGTACTTTTGCACCACAACTCGAAGTGACCTATGCCTTTGTGGACAGTGTAGTACGGGAACTTTCTGCGCTTTCACCTGGCCCTTATTTCCACATTGGGGGCGATGAATCGCATGTTACGGAAAAGGAGGACTACATCTATTTCGTGGAGCGGGTACAAGATATTGTTTCCAAGTATAACAAAACCAGCATGGGATGGGATGAGGTGGCCACTGCGAAATTACTTCCTGGAAATGTAGCCCAGTTTTGGGCAAAAGAGGAGAATGCAATCCTAGCCAAAAACCAGGGAAATAAGGTGCTGCTTTCTCCTGCAAAAAAGGCATACCTCGATATGCAATACGATAGCCTTTCCCGAATCGGATTGCACTGGGCTGCCTACATTGAATTGGATTCGGCTTACCTCTGGGATCCTGCTACCTATGTGAAAGGGCTTTCCAAAGAGGATATTTTAGGGGTAGAGGCACCGCTCTGGTCTGAGACCGTGACCAACAGAGAGGATATCAACTACTTGGCATTTCCTCGATTGGCAGCATTGGCTGAGGTAGCATGGACCAAAAAAGGACAACGCAGTTGGGAAGGATTTGCAGCACGGATTCCGATTCAAGGAGACCGATGGAGTAGTCAAGGTGTGGATTTTTACAAATCCCCCAAAGTAACCTGGGAAACCAAGAAAAAGAGCGCATTCGAAGAACTCATCATCACTTTTAGCAATTGGATTTGGGGTCCACCCATTTTGATTCTCTTATTGGGTGGTGGTACTTTCTTTTTTATCCATTCTGGCTTTGTGCCGCTGACCAAAATAGGTCATGCGATTGAACTTTTAAAAGGAAAATACGAGGATAAATTGGCTCCAGGTGAAATTACTTCCAAACAGGCATTGATGTCTGCCATTGCCTCTACGGTGGGCTTGGGAAACATTTCGGGCGTAGCCATTGCCATCAATATGGGAGGTCCAGGAGCATTGTTTTGGATGTGGGTGGCGGCTTTTGTGGGGATGGCTACCAAGTTCTACACCTGCAGCTTGTCCATCATGTACCGAGGCAAGGATTCGAGAGGGGTCATACAAGGAGGGCCCATGTACATCATCGAACATGGAATGGGCAAAAAATGGAAGTTTCTATCCTATATCTTTTGCATAGCAGGAATCGTGGGTCTTTTGGCTGTTTTTACGTCCAATCAATTGGCTGCAGTGGTGCAGGCAGTGCTTTTGGAACCTGAAACTGCAGCAGAAACGACCCGAAACAATTGGATCATTGGCATCCTCATGATGGGGTTGACTGCGGTGGTCATTTTGGGTGGGATTCAGCGGATTGCTGCAGCTGCGTCAAAAATGGTTCCTTTTATGGTGGGTATCTATTTTATCGCCGTATTAATCATTATCGTCCAGTATTTTGGAAATATTCCGGAAGTGTTTCAACTCATTTTTGTGGATGCTTTTACTGGCAATGCAGTCATGGGAGGGGCCGTGGGATCAGTGATCATTATTGGCGCAAGAAGATCCCTATTTTCCAATGAAGCAGGTTTGGGTACTGCTCCGATGGTTCATGGGCAGTCCAAGACGAATGAACCGATTCGAGAGGGTCTGATTGCCATGTTGGGTCCTTTTATCGATACAGTAGTGGTGTGCTCACTCACTGCTTTTGCCATATTGCTTACTGGAGTTTGGCAAAACTCTGAAAGTGACGGGGTCAAATTAACACTCGAAGCCTTTGAACTGGGAATACCGGTGATTGGAAAATACCTTCTGATGATTTCGGCATTGGTATTTGCGCTTTCTACCATGTTTACCTACTCCTATTACGGTCAAAAATGCGCCAGCTACCTCTTTGGTGCGAAGGTGGCAGGTTACTACAACTACATTTACTTGGTTACAATTGTGGTAGGTGCTGTCGCTTCTTTGGATTTGGTCGTGAGTTTGGTGGATGGGATGTATGCGGTGATGGCATTTCCCAACATGATAGCAGCCCTTTATTTAGCCCCGAAAGTAAAAGCCGCAGCCAAGGATTACTTTGCTCGAATGAAGCAAAATCCGGCATGAAATTTTTGATTGCTCCCAATGCCTATAAGGGAATCTTTACCGCGTTAGAAGCAGTTGCCCTTATGGAAGAGGTTCTGGTTCAAGAGAATCCTTCTTCTGTATGGATTAGCCAAGCCTTAGCAGATGGGGGAGATGGGACTTGTACTTTGTTGGCAGAATCCTTGAATTTGGAAAAGATAGATTGCCTCTCCCTGAATGCGATTGGGCAACCCATTTCTGGATTCTTTGCTTGGGAGGCAGCCTCAAAAACGGCGTATTTAGATGTATCTACTTGTTCCGGTGTAGGCGTACTTCCTGAACATGCGCGTGAACCAAGTTTGACTTCCACTTTTGGCACAGGAATCCTCATTCAGCACGCAATCCAAAAAGGAGCGAAGCAACTAATTTTGGGATTGGGTGGCTCTGCTACGATTGATGTGGGTTCGGGGATTTTGCAGGCTTTGGGCTTTTTGTTTTTAGACCAAGATGGGCGGGAACTTCCTGTATTTTCTCCTGAGTTTTTAAAACGATGCAGGCATATCCAACGGCCCTTAAGGCTTCCTGCAGTTGCCTTCACTTTTCTCTCTGATGTAAAAAATTCCTTTCTTGGACCGAATGGAGCCGTTCGCGTTTTTGGACCCCAAAAAGGACTGAGAGAAGCAGAACTAGAGGCTACAGAAGTTAGTACTACAGATTTTGTAAAGTTACTGCTACGAAAATCTTCCAATCCAATTTCAGATCAGACAGGCTTTGGTGCTGCTGGAGGGATTGCATTCGGGTTAGCACAGTTTTTTCCTTATCAACTTGAGTTTGGTGCCCCTTATTTTTTTAAGCAGGTGAGGCTTGAGGAAAAAGTACAGCAAGTAGATTGGATTCTCACAGGAGAGGGGCAATACGATCTACAAAGTGAGGAAGGTAAGGCCTGCTATGAGTTGAAGCAACTCGCCCGAAAGCACGGTAAGAAAATTGCGCTGATTGCTTCCGGAAAAGAAGGGCATAGGTTGGGGTTTGATGCGGTGCTAGAATTGCCTCCGCTTGATTTTTCGGATTCTAACTATAAAAAGAAAGCCCTAGAACAATTTCAAGGGCTTTTAAGGAATGCAATTGCATCTCAGGTTTTTGGCTAATTACACGCGAATGTAATCCCCTTTCCAGTTTTTGATCTGTTGCTTAATTTCTTTAGCGGTTAACTTTTCAGCGATTGCTCGGTCCATCAAGCCGAGGAGTTCTTCATTACTTGCAAATCGAAGGGCGATGATTTGACTCAATTTTAGATTTGGTTCTTTTTCTTCAAACATTTTTCCAGTTAGGTGGAAGTAACGGTTTCTCATCTCATTGAGAATGATGCGGTTTTGGAGTTTGAGGGCATACAGACGAGCGAGCAAGGGAAGTAAAAACAAAACAAATGCTCCAATAAAATAGTAAGCACTTTCTAAAGTTGTTTCCTGAGTAGAAAAATTCAGTTTGCCTACTGTCCATCCTAAGAAAAGTAGCGTGAGGGGAGTGAGTACAAAATGATGGAAAGGGTTGTACCGTGTATGGTTACCGTAGTTTTGATTTTTCATGTGAAGGGATAAAAAAAGGAGGCTTTAGGCCTCCTTTGGTTGGATATATTAATGATCGCTTTTCTTTTTCTTAGCAAAGGTATTTCGTGCATCCATTGCAGAAATTCCTGCGCCAATCCCAATTAAGGAGCATACTATTAATAAGAACAACTGTGCTCCTGACATTAGAGGAGAACTAAATATTGCTGCTAGGATCATACAAGTTTAAATTCTTAGTGAATAAGTGGTAAAGATAGACTAGAGGCCTCAAAATAGCAAACAAGAACCGCTGACCCTTGTCTTAGTAATTAATCCAAGTCGTCTTCAAATTCTTCTTCGTCCTCGAAGTCATCGAAATCATCGTCTGACTCTTCTTCGTCGAAGTCAACAATGTTGTCATCCAAAAATTCGTTGTCTTCATCGAGGTCATAGCCGTCCTCAAAATCGTCTTCAAACTCATCCTCCTCCTCAAACTCATCCATTTCTTCGAATTCTTCTTCAAAATCCTCCATAACTTTCTTCAAAAGGGTTTTTATGATTCAACGATACGAAATAAACCAAAAAATTAATTAGACCAATAGGGGCGTCTTTAATTTTTTTTCAATTTTTAGTACTTCTAAATTCGGCTGAGATGCAATCCACTTTTCTCTCAATAAGTTAGCCCAAACTTGCAGGTAAAAAATCACATCTTCTCGTGAATTTTTATTGAGAGAATCTCTTCTTCCTTTTTCCATTTGAGCCAAGATTTCTGGATCGGACAAGCGTTCGAGGTGACTCAAATCGTTTAGGCTTACTCCTTTTTCAAGCATTTTGGTCACAATCAAATCGATTGGATAGCCACTCGTCGGACAGTAATCGATCAATTGCTCATTCCAGTCTCCATGGCGTTGCATGGCATACTGATGGATTTCAGCTCTCGAAAATGGAGTTAATTCCTGGGCTAAATTCCCGCAATTGCAGGCGCCCATGTGTCCCCATTGGTAAGATGCCCCTTGCTGTAGTTTGGAAGCCGTACGTTCCAATGCGGCGATTAATTCTGGATTTGCTGTGGCCATGTCTTGCTTTTTCGGATTAACCCAATTCAATCGAGATGGTTTTAATTCTTGGTACTAATTTCAGGTTCTCACCTAATTTACGCTAGATTTTAATATAATTGAATCCCCATGGAGTTTTTAGGAAAATTTTTCTTTGCCTCGAAGGAGGTCAAAAAATAGCATGAAATCAGATGCAAGGCTATAAAATGGATACGTAAAGGTCGCGGGTTTATTTTTCTCAAAAAAGAAATGCCCAACCCAAGCAAAACCATATCCTAGTACTGGAATGGCCGCGAGCCAGATGTATTGTGCCATTGCGAGGGCGGTCACTAGTACTATTAAAACCAATCCTGTGCCTATAAAATGAAGCACGCGAGAGGTAGGGTTTTGATGTTCAGTTAAGTAATAGGGATAAAATTCTTTCAAGGAGCGGTACTTCTTTTCCATGTTTAGTTCTTTTGGGTAAAATTGAATTCAAGAAATGTAGTTGTCGTTTTCTCTAAGGCCTTTAACGTGATTTTTGTTTTGCTTTTTGGAGACGATACTTCGGTCACTCCCGTGAGGGTCATCAAGGACTTCTCCTGACTTGGATCGATTACATCGAGGATTACCTGAAGCAATTCGTATTTGGTGGTGGTGACGGGTGAATTAAAGTTGCCCATCATCGGATTAAATAACCAAGGATCCCACATCCGCATCCCCCAGAAAGGATAGGGATTCATGGTATTCAGGCGTTCCCGTTGCCTCAAGTCTTCATTGGAATGGTAGCGGATGACCAAATCAGGTTTCTTGGCATCGTAGACAAGCCCTGCCGCCAGCAATTGGGCTTCTAACGCTTCTTGCACTTGCTGGTCTAATTTGGGATCTGAAAAGCCTGGAATGCCTAACTCTTTATTGACCAACACAAAACTTTGGTAAGATTTTTGAAAAGGGATCTCTCTATTTTCCACAAATACCTCAGTTGAGCTGCAGGAAAAAAGCAAGCCAAGCAGGAAAAAGAAAAAAATAGGTGCAATTTTCATGTTCATACAGGAAGTATATTTCATTCGTTTGCTGGTCAAAGGTGAAGTTACTTTATCTTTTTCATGAAAAAAAAACGAGTATTCTTGATAATGTGTTTCTGTCTACCGCAATGAATGTTATTTTTGACAAATTGTACCCATGAGTAGGCCTGATTTTGACGATATCTATATGGAATTGGCGGTAAATCTCGCCAAACGTTCGCATTGCATCAAAAAGCATGTGGGCGCTGTATTGACGAAGGATACCCGAATTATCTCAATTGGCTACAATGGTCCTCCAGCTGGCACACACAATTGTGATGTGGAATTCCCCAGTGAAGGCTGTGCTCGGGATTCCAAAGGCAGTTGCTCCTTGGCTTTGCATGCTGAGCAAAATGCGATTCTTTACGCGGTAAAAAATAACACATCCGTAGAGGGATCTACGCTCTATGTCACCTTGGCGCCTTGTTTGGCATGTGCCCGAATCATTTTTTCCATGGGAATTTCCAAGGTGGTTTACCTTTTTTCTTATGCCGAATACAAAGGGATAGGTTCCGATGAGGGGGTTGACTTTTTGGTCAAATTTGGTGTCAATGTGCAGCGCTATAGCAAGGCCTTGGAAGTTAGCGACCGCCTGATTTAAATAAAGTTGACTTCGGGATGCAAGTGAATCCCAAACTTTTCATGTACTGAGGCTTGAATCTGTTGCGCTAGGCTTTTTATTTCTTCACCAGATCCTTCACCATAGTTGACCAGCACCAGGGCTTGCTTGGCGTGTACCCCTACATCACCAATGCGTTTGCCTTTCCATCCGGCTTGTTCAATTAACCAACCCGCTGCTACCTTAACTCCCTCTAAACTTGGATAACCTGGTAGGGTTGGATAGCTGGCCTTCAATGCATCAAACTGTGTGGTTGGGATAGTCGGATTCTTAAAAAAGGAACCGGCATTTCCAATTTCTTTGGGGTCCGGAAGTTTGGACTGTCGTATTTGGATTACCGCATCGCTGATGTCACGAATGCTGGGCTGATCGACACCCTTGGCCGTAAGGACCTCTCGAATGGCTCCATATTCCAAGTGGAAATTTGGAGTCTTCGACAAGCGAAAAGTAACTGAAGTGATCACGAATTGCTCTTTAAATGCTTGTTTGAATACACTTTCTCGGTAGCCAAACTGACACGCTTCTGCATCAAAAGAATGCATTTCCAAGGTTTCCCGGTGCATGGCTTGCAGGCTTTCAAACACATCCTTGATTTCTACACCATAGGCTCCGATATTTTGCATGGGCGAAGCGCCAACTGTGCCAGGAATTAAGGAAAGATTTTCTAGGCCTGCCCAATCCTGTGCAATGCAGTGCATCACCAACTCATGCCATACTTCTCCAGCACCTACTTCTACCCAAAGTTGGTCTCCTTCTTCTTTGACTAGGTGGATGCCTTTGATTTCTAGTTTAATCACCAGCCCCTCTATGTCGCGAGTAAGCAGGATATTGCTACCCCCTCCCAAGATAAATACAGGTAGTTGCTTTTCTTTTGCCGCAATAAGGGCAGATTTTAGTTCGGATAGGGTGCCAACCGCAGTAAAAAATTTGGCCTTTTTGTCGATTCCAAAGGTGGTAAAGGGTTTCAAAGAAATGTTTTCTTGTATCTTCATGGGCCAAAACTTATTCTGCGAAGTAAAGAAGTTTTTACGCCATTGTGAAATGGATTGGCAGAAGGATCTACTCAATTATGAAAGAATTAATCATTCAAGGGGTACAAATAAAGGCAGGAGAAAAAGCCAATATCAAAATTCCTATTGCCAAACTCCCAACCCACACCGTAATTGATTTGCCTATTTTTATCCGTTCTTCTCAGCAAGAAGGTCCGGTGGTATTGATTAGTGGGGGAGTGCATGGGGATGAAATCAACGGGATTGCTACGGCGAAGAAACTTTTGGAAGCATTTGATCAAGAACTTGATCTACTTCGGGGCGCTGTCATTGTGATCCCTGTGGTCAATATTTATGGGTTTCTATCCAATAGCCGCACTTTTCCGGATGGAAGAGATTTGAATCGAAGTTTTCCTGGAAGTAAAAAGGGCTCGCTAGCTTCTCGAATTGCCCATATTCTAAGTGAGGAAATTTTACCCCATATTGATTTTGGAATAGATTTCCATACTGGTGGTCGCATGATTTCCAATCATCCACAAATCCGTGTGGATTTTAAAGATAAAATTGGGGTAGAGCTTGCCAAGGCTTTTGGAACGCACTATGTGGTCCATTCCAAGCACATCGATAAATCCTTCCGTAAAACGGCTTACAAAAACAAAAAGCACTTGTTGGTCTACGAAGGTGGAGAATCCATGCGACTGGATTCCTATTCCATAGAAGAAGCGATTACGGGTACCAAACGCCTATTGCACCACTTAGAAATGATCCATTCCCCTCAAATCCTTCAAACTACACTTGTTTTGAAAGAGAGTACTTGGATTCGAGCCAAGGCTTCTGGGATTTTTTCTTGCGTGGCTCAACTCGGGGATTTTGTGCGAAAAGGGGAGGTGTTGGCTTCCATTTCAGATCCTTATGGACAGGTGGTGGTTCCGATCAAAGCCACGACTACAGGACACTTGATAGGGGTAAATAATAACCCAGTCGTGAATGTTGGAGATGCATTGCTTCACGTAGGAGAAGAGTAAGGAGTGGATTAACTAAGAATGAAAAAAGGTCCCGTAACTACGGGACCTTTTTTATTCAACTGAAGTAGGTTTTTAATCCTTCAAGTTTTTCAAGTAATACTGTTTCTATAGTCCTGTAATCATCTGTATTTGAAAGACTTGTGTTTACTGAAAAATAGTATTTTATTTTTGGTTCTGTTCCCGATGGGCGGGCTGAAATTTTGCTACCATCTGCTAAATAAAATTGCATCACATTGGATTTATCCAAATTCAAGACTTCCATTTTTTGTGTTTTTGGATAGTGGATGCTTGCATTTTTTACATCGTAAATCTTCTCTACAGCGGATCCATTCATCTCTAACGGAGGGTTGGTTCTAAACTGATTCATCAACTGTTGAATCTGCTCAGCACCATCTTTTCCTTTCTTAGTTACCGAGATGAGGGCTTCCTTGTAAAATCCAAAACGCTGGTAAACTTCTGCCAACACTTCAAATACATTTTTGCCTTGCGTTTTGTAATAGGCTATCGCTTCTGCTACGAGTGCACAGGCACTTACCCCATCTTTATCTCGAACAAAGTCACCAACCAAAAAGCCGAATGATTCCTCTCCACCGGCAAGGAACTGTTCTTTGCCTTCTTTTTCACGGATGATGGCAGCGATATTCTTAAAGCCAGTCAGTACGTTAAAACAAGGTACTCCAAACCCTTCGGCTATTTTATTGATCAATTCGGTAGTCACAATGGTATTCACCATAAAGTCTTTCCCCGTCAAAAGACCCAATTCTTGCTTACGAGAGAGTAGGTAATAGACCAGTAGCGTTCCGGTTTGATTTCCATTGAGCAATTCATATTCCCCTTTTTCATTGGGAACTACCGCCGCATAGCGATCACCATCCGGATCACAGGCAAGAACAAGTGCTGCCCTTACTTTTTCACCCAAGGCCACGGCTAGGGTAAGTGCTTCAGGCTCTTCTGGATTGGGGTAAATTACGGTTGGAAAGTTTCCATCTGGTTCTGCTTGCTCTTTAACTACTTGGATATTTTCAAATCCAAAGGACTTTAGTGCGGCAGGAACCATTTTGCCAGAGGCGCCATGGATAGGAGAAAAGACTATGGGCATGGACTTTTGTGCCTGAATTGCCTCCTTTGAAAGACTTAATTCCTTCACTTTTTCCAAGTAAATCGCATCAAAATCTTCTTCAATGTAATGGAGGAGTTGATCTTGCTTGTTCCAATTCACCTGATCAAAAGAAGTAATTCTTTGTACTTCTTTGATGATGTTGGTATCGTGAGGGGCCACTACTTGGGCTCCATCTTCCCAATAGGCCTTGTACCCATTGTATTCCTTGGGATTGTGCGAAGCAGTAATCATGACCCCAGACTTACAGCCAAAGTGCCTTACCGCAAAGGAAAGCATGGGAGTGGGGCGCATTTCTCTAAAGTACATCACCTCGATGCCATTTGCGGTAAAGACATCCGCCGTAGTCATAGCAAATAAGGTGTTGTTGATTCTGCTGTCGTGAGTGATGGCTACCTTGATTTTTTCACTCGGGAAACAGGCGATTAGGTAATTGGCCAAGCCTTGCGTTGCCATGGCTACGGTGTAGACATTCATCCGGTTGGTACCCACACCCATCAGCCCACGCAAACCGCCAGTACCGAATTCCAAATCTTGGTAGAAAGAATCTACCAATTCGGTAGGATTCGTGGCAATCAATTCTCGAATGCTCGCCTTGCTTGCCTCATCAATGGAACTGGCCAACCAACTTTCAGCCTTGTTTAAAATCGAAGAATCAATTGAACTCATGGAATATAAAAATTAGGTTAGGTATTACAAGTTAGGAAAAATGTCAGGACTCGCCATGCACACAAAAGGCCATTTGTTCGGTTCCAGACAGTTTTTAGAGATTTCCTCTCAATTGTTGCTCACGCTCAATGGATTCAAACAAGGCTTTGAAATTTCCTTTTCCGAAGGAAGTGGCCCCCTTTCGCTGGATAATTTCAAAGAAGAGGGTAGGTCTATCTTGGACGGGTTTGGTAAAAATTTGAAGTAGATAGCCTTCCTCATCTCGATCTACGAGGATATTGAGTTCTTTTAAAGGCTGCAGTTCTTCGTCAATTTTGCCAACGCGATCCAATAAATCATCGTAGTAGGAACTCGGAACTTCTAGAAATTCAACCCCTCTTTTTCGCAATTCCCCAACTGTATGAATGATATCGTAGGTAGCGATGGCGATATGCTGCACACCTGGGCCCCCGTAGAAGTCAAGGTACTCTTCGATTTGTGATTTTTTCTTTCCTTCTGCAGGTTCGTTGATCGGGAACTTGATGTATCCGTTGCCATTGGAAACCACCTTGGACATCAAGGCAGAATACTCCGTAGAGATGTCTTTGTCGTCAAAGGTCAGGAGTAACTTGAATCCCATGACTTCCTCGTAAAAACTAACCCAGCGGTTCATGTCACCAAGCGCCACATTTCCCACACAGTGGTCAATGTATTTCAATCCGATGGACTGTCCAGCGTAAGTGCTTTTTCTTGGTTGGTAACCAGGTAGGAAGGTTCCTTGGTAGTTTTTACGCTCTACAAACGTGTGGATGGTATCTCCGTAGGTTTGGATACTTGCCACTCGAACTTCTCCATTCTCGTCCTGAAGAATTTTTGGTGCTTCTACTGACACTGCTCCTCGGCTCGTAGTTTCTTTCCAGGATTTCTCCGCATCATCCACCCAGAGTGCCAATACCTTGACCCCGTCGCCATGCTGACGGATGTGGTCGTTGATGGGATGGTTGGCTGCAAGGGGAGAGGTGAGCACCAATCGGATCTTTTCTTGCTTGAGCACGTAAGAGGCACGATCCTTTACTCCGGTCTCGGGTCCAGCGTAGGCAATCAATTCAAATCCGAATGCATATTGGTAATAGAGTGCACTCTGCTTGGCATTGCCAACGTAGAGTTCTACATAATCCGTACCATTGATGGGGAGAAAGTCTTCAGTCATGGGCTGTATTTGGGTTAATTCAAGCTTCAAAGGTAAAAAAGTCCAGTCAAAAAATTTCTGCTTGGAACCGACTATTCCTGAGAATTTTCATTTAGCCAAAGGCTTATCCAAGCCATCAGCAAAAAAGAAAGGGCCCAGGTTCCGTATACTGGATGAAAGCAGCACAGGATGATCAACAAATAGTAAATCGGTGCCAATACAAACCCAATTAAAAACTTCCAGGTACTTGTAAACACTTCATCTTCCATCTTAGGAGCGATGCCAAACAACCAAATCCAGTACAAGGGGAGGTGGAAAATCTTCATGAGTTTGTTTCGGAGAGCCCCAAAAGATTTCACTTGATAGGTAGTAGAATTTCCTGAAAGAAAATGCTCAACTTCCTGTTTATTAGTAACATCCACTTGATTTTCTAGTAGGTTGGCCAAGGTTTCAGGATAAGTTGCATCTGGAATATCTAACACCAAAGTTTTCAATGCTTGCTCTACCTGTTTGGTCAGTTTGAGTGCCTGGGTAGGATCTGGGTCTACCGGAATGCTTTTACCTAGGGTGATTCGTACCATCCCAGCGGATCTTTTGTGGGCACTGTATTGAATGCCTATTGGTACCACCACTGGTTGAAGTTCAGGACACTGTGCTAAGGCTCCGTAAGCCATTCGGGTGAATCCTTTGCTGAGTGGTCGGATATTCCGAACTAGGCTGTGGTTTCCCTCTGCAAAAATCAGGACAGACCCTTTTTGCTGAAGGACTTTGTTTGTTTTTTGAAAAGTACCTTGATTTTGAGGAATGGTGGAAAAGCCATCCAAAACACGATAGACAGGCAGCATTTGAATGAGGTTCAATAAATACGCTGCTACCGGGTTTTTAAATACGGCTGCACGAGTCAAAAAATAGGGTCGAATCGAAATATGAGTGGCCACCAATAAGGGGTCAATTAGCGCATTTTGATGGTTGGCTACTAAAATAAGGGGCTGATTTTTGGGAAGGTTTTCAAGTCCTTCCACCACGATTTTCTTGTAATAGATGTGTAAACCTATTTTTAGTAAAAATCGCAAAGTCGTGTAAAGCAAAGTTCTCATGCGTACTTTTTCCAGATACTGGCCAAGATGATTCCAGAGATGAGGTGCCAAATTCCCCACCAGGCGGTAATCAAAGCCATGCCCCCAAGTCCTGCGAAGAAACTAAAAATGAGGACCAGACCTAGCCCTGAATTTTGAATGCCTGTTTCGATGGTAATCGTTTTTACATCCTTGAAAGGCAATCGGGCGAGTTTAGCCGTTAGGTAGCCGCCACCTAAACCGATAAAATTATGTGCCAGTACCCAAAGGAAGATGGCGCCGATGTAGGTTTTAAATAGTTCGTAATTGCCAAGAAGGGCAAGTAGCACCAAGGCTCCAAAAATGATCAGGCTGAGTGGTTTGATTGCCTTCGCTAACTTTTTAGATAATTCGGGAAATTTGGAGGTGGTTAAAATCCCAAGAATCAAGGGTATGCCTAAGATAAGTCCTATGGTCAAGAAGACTTCTAGCGTATCGAGTTGAACTTCTTGTAGGAGTTGGGCGGTGGGAGCATAGTTACCGGCCCAAAAGGAAAAGTTAAAAGGGGTCAAAAAGATGGCAGCAACACTCGATACGGCAGTTAAACTAACGGAAAGTGCCACGTTTCCTTTGGCAAGGCTGGTTAAGAAATTAGAGACATTTCCCCCTGGGCAAGCCGCTATGAGAAACATACCCAAAGCAACGCTCGGAGGAGGGTTGAGCAGTGTAACCAACACCCAAGTAAGGAAGGGAAGTACAAAAAATTGAGAAAATATTCCGATTACAAATCCCTTCGGGTTTTGGACGAGGTATTGAAAGTCTGCCCATTTCAACTCCAAGGCTATTCCATACATGATAATTGCGAGTGCAATATTGAGTCCAAGTAGGTTGTCTGGAGAAAAATTGAGTTGTACTGAATCTAGCGCATTGGGTGAAGCCATTGCCCTAAAATCCAGTAATTATTGGAAAAATCAAAATAATAGGGGAGGGATGACTTGGATTGGGCTAGTGCTGCTTTCCCTAATTTTAGTTTTCTTCCACCTTTCCGATTCCGCTTACTTCTTTTTTGATGATTCTTGGGTTGCCTGAGTAACTCACTTTTCCTATGCCGTCTACCATCAAAGAAAGATCGCCCGTACAGTGAACTTCTACTTTTCCTATGCCTGAGCTAGTGATTTCCATGTCTTTGACGATTAGGTTGGATGCATCCAAGTTTCCCACGCCATTGTTGGTGAAAAATGCTCGATTTGCCTTCCCTTGAAGGTTGATATTGCCTACCATATCGAAGTTGGCGTCGATTCGTTGCGCATCCAAGTCCAATTCCAGATTTCCAACTCCTGCACCGATTAGGCGAACATCCGTTACCTTAAATGTGCCTATGGTTTTCACATTCCCTACGCCATCGTAATTCAGCTCTTTCAGCTCTTTTAAACTTAGGTTTATTTTGAGTTCTTTCTTGGCAAAAAATGTATTGTCTATATCCTCTTCCATGGAAAGGGTAAGCAAATCCCCATCTTGATTTATCAATAATTTTTTAATCATACTTTCATCACCCACCACTTCAATGGATTCTTGGTCCGATTGGGTGAGTGTCAAATTGAAAACCCCATCTAGTTGAAGGCGAGTTACTCCAGTTAGGTTTTTTTTCTCTTGGACTGAAGCTGTGGAAATGGAATAATTTCTTTCATCACAGGAGCTAGAAAGTAACAACAAGAAGATTGCGAGGGATTGAAGGATAGATTTCATAGCATGTTGGTTTAAAGAGTTATAAGCCAAAAATAGACCAAAAGAAAAAACCCTCTAAAAACAGTCTAAAGCTGTTTTTATTCCATTTGTCTGTTCATTAATGAACAAGAGAAACCCAAGTTGTCCATTTTCGTAGGCATTATTTTAGGGAAAGCAAACCTATCATAGCCTGTTTAAAATTCCCATCGGGTAAACACCCCGTAATTCTCTCGAGCCACTTTACTGGGTCCATAGGCATCAAAATTAGCACCTAGCCCAAATCCCACCGGTCCTTTTTTTAGCCCTGCACGTAGGTAGAGAAAGCTTCTGTTGTGAAAGCCTTCCGCCATGCCATGATTGTAGGTGAGTTGCAGACGACTGTAAATGGACCATTTTTCAGTGAGTCTGGGCTTGTATTCGTAGAGTCCAAAAAACTTCACATTCTGAGCACTACTCAATTGATAGGATAGTACGCTGATGGCTAAAATTTCTTTAGTTGCCTTGCTATGGGTGAGTCCGAGGGTGGTTCCAAAACCGGCTACTGAATTTGCCTCTCCGCCGGCTGCAAGGGAAAAACCTGATTTTCCCAAAGCATAGTTCACTTGAAAGGGGATCACTACGGAATCTCCTAGTTTCTTTCCTTTGGCGTAATTTTCGGAGAAGACGGCAATGGCCAATACACTAAACTTGCTTTGAGGAGTGAAATTCCGTTTCATCACCAACTGATAATCCAAGCGCTCATTTCCAAACATCAATTCCATTGGAAGGGGAGGAACGGGTGCTTGTGCTTTAAGAGAAATGGAGATGGAGAGAAAAAATAAGAGGAAAAATGTGCCTGTATAGACAAGTAGGGACAGTTGCTTCATATTTGGTAGTGTTGTAGCGGGGGGTAGTCAGTGTGCAGATTCGAACCCTAGCATGAAAATTCGAAGGAAGTTAATCCAGTTCCCTAAGATCGACAGGAACTACTCGAGATACCCCTGCTTCGATCATCGTAATGCCATAGATGATGTCTGTACTGGCCATGGTTCGTTTGTTGTGCGTGACGATGATAAACTGGCTTTCTGTACTAAATTTTTGGATGATCTGGTTGAACTTGTCAATATTGGCATCATCCAATGGAGCGTCCACCTCGTCAAAAATACAGAAGGGTGCAGGCTTTAATAGGTAGATGGAAAACAACAAGGAGGTTGCAGTTAAGGTTTTTTCTCCACCACTCAACTGATTGATCGTCAATGGCCTTTTGCCTTTTGGCTTCGCCATAATTTCAATGGCAGACTCCAAGGGGTTTTCAGGATCTACTAGGGTCAAATCGCAATCATCCTGCTCCGTAAATAGGGAACGGAATACGCGAACAAAGTTCTCCTTAATCTTTCCGAAAGCATCCAAAAAGGTTTCTCTGGCAACCAAGTCAATTTCTGAAATCGTCGACAGGAGAGACTCCTTGGCCTTAATCAAATCTTCTTTTTGGGTAGTAATGAAATCGTAGCGAATCTTGATTTCATCGTAGGCCTCCATGGCCATGGGGTTGATAGGGCCTATCTTTTCGAGACGATCTTTTTGCTTGTGAACCAATTCCTTCAGTTCTTCCTCCTTAACCCCAAGAAATTCCTCGTCCACCAATGGATTTTCGGCCATTAGGGCATCCAAGTCCAATTCAAATTCTACATTCAAGCGTTCCTTCATCCCAGACATTTTGAGGCGGATTTCATTGATTTGAGCTTGCAATGCGAGCACCAAATCATCGTAGCCTTCCTTGGCTTTTTGCAAACTTCGGATGCGTGAATCCAGTTCGTCAATCAGTCCTCGGGTTCCGTAATAGATTTTCTCTGCCTCCGTCACCCCCAATTCTATGTCCTCTTTTTCCGCGTAAAGGGCGATCAATTCCTCATCCTTCACTTCATTGTTGTCCAGGAGCGATTTGATTTCTGCATCCAATTGTGACAGTTCCTCCTGGGATTTTTCGATGCGCTCCTTTGAACTTTCAAAAGCGCTTTGCTTGAATTCAATCTCTTGCTCCGCATTACTTACTCGGTTCAACTGCTGGATGTAGGTGATATTTTCTTGGTTGAAGAGTTGAGACTTTTCTGCAAGCAATTTGTTGACTGTGTCCAACTCCTCGGTTAGCAGAAGCAGTTGTTCATTTAATTCTTCGAAAAGGGTCTTTTCTTTGATGAGTTGGGGTTGGATTTGCTCCAAACTTTCTTCTAGACTAGCAATTCGCGCCAAGATGTCCTCCCGCTTAGTTGCATTGGAGGTAAGCAATTCTGAAAGTTGCTCCTTTTTGGTACGAACAGAAATGTATTCGGAATTCAGGGTCTGCAATTTCTCCTGACTTTCTTCCAGAGCCTTCTTGTAACTCAACTCTTTTAATTTGGTCAGTTCACCCAACTTTTGATCCAGATTGGCTCTCGAGGTGCTTACTTTTTTGTTCAGTTCCTTGATTTCCTTCTCTAATTTCTCCAAGTTCTTGGCTCTTCCGATTCGTTTGCCTTCAAACAAGCCTACCGAACCACCAGACAAGGAAAATTTCTTCTTGATGTACTTCCCTGACTCTGACAGAAAAACTCCTTCTTTTTGGTTTGGGAAATCCGGATAATCTCCTTGAACGATGTAGACATTGTCCAGGATAAAGTTGATGAGACGGCTGTATTTGACATCAAATTCAATAATCTCTGTGGCAGCGCGTGCATTCGGGAAAATCTGGGATTGGCTAGGAGAAAAATGTTCAAATTGGGATAGGATAAAAAAGTTGGCCTTTCCTCTAGCCGCATCACTGAGCAATTGGATGGCAGCAATGGCTTCCGCCTCGGTATCCACCACGTAATAGTTGAGGAAGCTTTCCAAGTAATTCTCGATAGTCACTCGGTACTTTTCATCGGTAGTAAGCAGGTCGGAGAGGAGAGGAACATCCTTGCCCCAACTTGGATTCTTTTTCAAAAATTTGATAGCTTCAGGAAATCCCTCGAGGTTTTCAACCAAGGATTTGGTCAAATTGAATTCATTCGTCCTCGAATCCAGTTTACGGGATACCTGAGTTAATTCCTCGCGGATCATTTCAACGATTCGGTTTGTTTCCTCTACTTTTTGATCCTGCTCCTCCTGTTTTTGTTTGAGTAGGTCAAATGCCTGCTGTGCCTCATCCAGTTGAGACTTGATCCGAGTTAAGTTTTGTTCGAAATCTACAAGATTGGCTTCCTGAGAACTATCGTCAGAAGAGGTGCGCTCCAGTTCTTGCTTCAGAGTAGACCATTGAATTTGCTTGATTTCAACTTCTTTACTCGCTTGGTAAACGCGTTCTTTAATTTGAGAAACTTGCTGACTAAGTTCCTTATGCTGCTCTTGCTTCGCTGAAGCGGCAGTTTTTTGAAGGTCGTAGGCTTCCCGTAACTGGGTAACTAGCACTTCTTTTTCTTCTAAAATTTTCTCTGCTGCTTCTTTTTCCTGTTCGAGGGATCGAATCGCAAATGCTGCACGATCATTGGATTTGCGATCTTGATCAATTTGTTCCCGAAGTGCTTGGGATCGATCCTCCAAAAATCGGAGGCGCTCATTCTTTATTTTCTTATCCGATTCAAAAGTCCGGATTTTGTTGACCTGCTCGTTGAGTGACTTTTGTCTTGAAGCCAATAGTTTTTCTTTCCCAATCAAATCAGCCTTAGCCGAACTCAATTGTGCATCTAAATCTGCAATTTGGGTTTGAACCTCCAACTTCTGATCAGCTTCCTGTTGGATTTTGTTTTGTGCGTCCAGGAGTGCAAGTTGCAATTGCTCCAAGGACTTCTTGGCCAAGTTGATGCTGGCAACTCGGTACTCCGCCTTAATTTCAAAGTACTTGGATGCTTGTTTGGCTTGCTTTTCTAAGGACTTTAGGTTTTTATCGATTTCAAAAAGTAGGTCTTCCACACGAGACAGATCGGTGTCTGTATCTTCAAGTTTTCGGAGCGTCTCGCGTTTCCGGTTTTTAAACTTGGAGATTCCTGCGGCTTCTTCAAAAAGTTCTCGACGGGAGTTATTTTTATCATTGAGCAACTCATCGATCATTTTGAGTTCGATGATTGCGTAGGAGTTGGAGTTGATGCCCGTATCTAAAAACAGATTGGTAATGTCCTTCAGGCGGCAAGTAACCCCGTTGATTTGGTATTCACTTTCTCCCGTACGGTAGTACCTTCTGGTGATGGTTACATGCGTATACTCAGTAGGAAGTAGGTTTTTGGTGTTTTCAAAGGTAAGTGATACCTCTGCGAGGTTGGTAGGCTTCCTATTTTTGGTACCATTGAAAATCACATTCTCCATTTTATCGGAGCGGAGCATTCGTGATTTTTGTTCACCCAATACCCAACGAATCGCATCCACCACATTCGATTTTCCGCAGCCGTTTGGACCTACCACACCTGTAATGCCTTTGTCAAAATGGATGACCATTTTGTCTCCGAAACTTTTGAAACCTTTGATTTCCAGCTTACTAAGTAGCATTACTATTTTTTATAGGGAATGGGAGTTCAAAATAGTTCGATTCTAGGAATTTGGCAAAAAAAACCTAGGAATAGGACCTATTTAAAAAAGAAAAATGAGTTTGTTATACTGGAAAATAGTTGGGCAATTCCTATTTACAACTTTTTGGAGTACCTTAACTTCATGGAATTCGGACAAATCATCTATGTAGTAGCCATTGTGGCCTATTTCCTATATCGAGCCACTTCAAAAAAGAAGGATAAATCCCTTTCTGAAGGCGAGAATTCTGCTCCAGAGACTCCACAAAAAGGAATGACCTTTGAAGAATTACTTCGCGAGATTCGAGAGGCACAATCTCCTACTGTGCCTGAAGCAGAGGTCTTGCCGGTGCCCTTACCCAAGCCGAAACCTATGTTTTCTAGTCCTAGAGAGGAAAAGCGGGAACGGTACGCTGAATCGGTACAAGAAGTGGTATTGGATGAAGGCAAAGATGTTGAGGCTGAAAGTTTAAGACGAAATGCTCGGCAGAAGTTTTATGAGCAGACCGAGTCTACCATTGAGCCTACGCTCGCTGCCCGGCCAAAGATTTATGAACTGCCCCAGGAAACCCGAAATCCATACGCGGAATTATTGAAGAACCCCAAATCTTTTCGGGATGCCTTGGTCGTGAGCGAGATTCTCAAACCCAAGCATTTTTAAGAATTCTCAAACCTTTTTCGTTCAAAAGAGTTGATTGCTTGTGGGTTACAAGTTTCTCTAAATCAATTTGAAATGAAAAAAGATCAATTATTGCAGTCAGGTAGTCTTTCTGAATCCAGAAGACAATTTTTGGAAAAAGCAGGTTTAGCTGCCGTGCTAGGTTCTTTCGGGATCGCCTTTTTCACTTCCTGTGTGAGTTCTGAGGAACCAAATGGTTCAACACCTCCCCCAAATACAACCACTCCCAATGGCATTACGGTTTCGGGATCAACTATACAGGTGAATCTTGCGATTCAAACGAGGTTAGCCGCTTCAGGTGGCTGGTTATTGATTGAGTCCGCCAAAACGCTGGTTGCTAATCTCAATGGAACTTTTGTCGCTTTGACTTCAGTATGTACCCACTCGGGATGTTTTGATAGTTGGGCTTTTTCCAACAATCGTTTTACTTGTACCTGCCACAATTCCGTTTTTGATACTGCTGGGAAAGTACTGCAAGGACCTGCACAAGGAGACTTGCAGGTTTTTCGAACTGCGGTATCAGGTACAACGCTTACGATCAACAAGTAGTGGCCATGACCTAAGGTCTTTCGTCTTTAGTTCAACTAAATTTTCGGTCTCAATTCATATATGGATTGAGACTTTCTTTTAGTGGATTAAAATTGACAAATAGTGTCAATTTTTAGCTTGTTTATTTTGATAATTGTATTTTTGGACAGTAATCGTCAAAAACACCATGGCCAAATCAAGTCCAATTGAGCAGCAAAAGATCTTAAGGGTATTTAAATTAATTAACCTCTTGCAAGGTACTATAGGGAAACCTGTACACCGATTAGCGGAATTGTTGCAAACTGACGAGCGGACCATTTACCGATACTTTAAATTATTGGAAGCTTTGGGGTTTGTGGTGGTAAAGGAATTTAGCAAGTACAAAATCCAGGAGCGTCCGGAGTACCTGCCCAAGCCTAGTAGTAACACCACCTTTTCTCCTGAAGAGAACCAATGGCTTAGTAGCCTATTGGAAAGTCAAGGAAAAGGAAATGCATTGAAAGACGCAGTGATTCAGAAGCTCAACCTTCAATCGGAAGTACAATTGGGTACAGAAGACTTGTTCAAGGCAAACCTTGGGCGTATGGTAGACCTAATTGCTCAAGGAATCACCCACAAGAAACAGGTTTGGATTAAAGATTATTATTCCTTGCGAAGTGATACCGTGTCGGATCGCTTGGTAGAGCCCGTTGGATTTACCTCCGATTACGAGCACATTCATGCCTTTGAACTGGAGAGTCAAACCATGAAGATGTTTAAACTAGAACGGATGGGTGAGGTGGTCATCGCTTCTGAAGGCTGGAAGTTTGAATTAGCACACCAACTTCCAGAGCAGGCCTTATTTGGTTTTACGGGAAAAGGAAAGTTTTTTATTAAACTTAAACTCAGCAAAAAAGCCTACCAGTTGATGGTAGAGGAGTATCCTACAGCCCGACCTTTTATTCAAATCAAAAATCGAAACCACTACTATTTTGAAGGTGAAATTCCGCACTTGCCTGGTTTGGCTCGATTTATTCTGAGCCTTCCAGGAGAAATCAAGTTAGAGGAAGGAAATGAACTGAAAGCCTACTTAGCCGAGCAAATCCAAAAGGGCTTTTATTGACCCTGTATCAGAAAAGAATTACTTTGGCTTGGTGTTCGTCTCGAAGTAAGTCGTTGATGGTTTTTACGGGATTGAAGGTGAGTAGGGGAACTTCCACGAAAAGGCTGTTCCAGTTCGCCATAGCCCCGTTCCACAATCCAGGTAGTTCCAAGGCTTTTAGCACCTTTCCACTTTTTGATTTTTCGGTGATAAACCCAGTATTCATGTCACGGAAGTGAAGCAAGTCAAAGGCCTTGCCTCGGTAATCACGTGTTCCGCAAATCAAATCCACAGGATTGAAATGGGTGGATGCTTGAAAATGCTGTTTGGATGCGGAGTCATTCAGATCAATTTGTGCGGTTTCCAGAATTTGAAGCGATTGCGTGCCGTCATTTTCATGGATCCAAAAAGGCCCTCCTCCTGGTTCACCGGTGTTTTTGACCATTCCACAAACTCGAATTGGTCGATTCAATTTGGCTTGAAAAAACGCCGCTTGCTCTGCTAGGCTTGCGTTTTGAATTTCCTTTGGAATAAGTCCACCCAAATCCGAAACATAGACTTCTTGGGCTTTCCTTACCGACTGAATCGACACTTCTTCAAGCGCGTTCAAGGCATCAAATACGCGAGATTGCACTTCCAACAATAAGCCAGCAAGGGCCATTTTGTAGGATTTCGTCACTGGCTTGAGTCGATCAGGAACTACGTTGTCAATGTTTTTGATGAAAATCAGATCGGCGGCTACCTCATTTAGATTTTCAAGTAATGCCCCGTGACCTGCAGGTCGAAATAAGAGGCTTCCATCTTCTTCTAGGAAGGGTTCATTTGCTTCATCCACAGCGATGGTATCTGTGGATTTTTTTTGATGGGAATAACTCACCCTAAATACTAATCCAGTTTGTTCCTGAAGCCGAGGAAGGTGCTGATTTATTTCCTTGACAAAGCCTTCTTCGTGTTCAGGCGAAACAGTGAAATGGATGTGTACCTGTTTGTTTTTGCCTACGCCGTACTGGATTCCTTCAATTAAATGCTCCTCCGCAGGACAGCGGTTTGCATCTTCATAAGCATGGAACTTTAACAGCCCTTTGGGTAAGTTTCCATAGTTTAAACCTGATTCTGTTAGGAGTGCTGCCACCAATTGTTTGTACTCCTTCTTTTCCAGCAAACTAGCAATGGATTCGCCTTCTTGTTGAAGTGTTGCATCCAAGTCTTGGTAAAAGGCAAATTGATGCAGGTTACCTATAAATTTTTGGGTGAACCCATTTTTCGTTAAGTCTCCGTCACTTTCCAAAAAAGAGAAAAGGTCTTTGAACATGCGACTGGCAGCACCAGAGGCAGGAACAAATTTCACGATGTCCAATTCAGCAGCCTTACGGGCAAAAACACTTTGGTAATGCTGTACTTGATTTTCCTCCCAAACCTGGATACCTCGAGCAGGAGTGGCTGGCCCTACCAAACGCAAAAAAGGAAAACCTTGCTTGAAACTTTCCAATTGCTGTTGAATGGCATCAACCTGCTTTCCTTGTGCAGTTATTTTTTGGGTAAGGGTAGCGTCCATGGCTTGGTATTTTGGGATAAACTGAAGTGATTAAGGTAATTTACTTTCAGCAAAAGCTCAACACTTTCTTGGCATTTATTTGGTCGAATTAACCCGTACTTGTCTCAAGGAGTTGAAAACGAATGGGATCGCCAACTCTTTTCTGAGCCAGTTTGGATTGACCTTCTTCAGTCAGGTGCAGGATTCGGGGATATCCACCTGTTACCCCTGCATCCCGCATCAAAACAATGAGCTTTCCTCCCGGAGTCAACTGCACAGTCCCTGGAAAAACCGGATTGGTGGGGAGATCCTTCAGTTCATTGGGTACGAGTTCTTCCAACTGTATTCCCATTCGATTGCTGAATTTGGAAAGGTGGAAGGTGGTAGAATGAATTAAATGTTGTTGCGCTGAAGATAAAAGTGCCCAATCTGCACCTGGAAAGGCTTCGATTTCAGGAGATTCAAACCAAGAAGTTTCCCACTTGGGTTTTGCTCCAAGTAAATTGGGTTGGGGAATTGCGAGATAGGACAACACCTCGTTGGTACTTCGTTTGGAAGGGGAGGTGATCGATTCAAAATCGCTACCGGAACCAAGGTAATGCGGTACCTGAAATCCTCCTTGAATGCATAGGTACAAACGGCTACCGGTTAGGAATGCTCCTATTTCAAGTAGGTCACCCGGCGCAATTGAAATTAAGGTTGAATTGAGCAGTGGAATTTGATTGATGGCAGCCACTACTTTTGCCCCAGCCAAAGAAACCTGGCAGGCTTGATCAAATTGAACCTTTAGGCCAGGTTGTGCCATTTCCAAAGCTACCGCATGATCGGAGTTTTGAAGAATATGGTTCGCCCACCGAAAACTCTTTTGATCCATTGCCCCTGAGGTAGGAATGCCGAATTGGGCTCCCACTTGTCGACCGGCATCTTGTAAGGAACTGCCTGCTGGGCAGCGTAGCAATACTGCTTTTCCTAGGACTTGATTCATTTCCGAAGGAGTTTAGGGTAAGGTTCCATCCAATTCTGGAATTGGGCCGCGCTGATGGGTACAAATTCAATTTGTTCTCCAGGTTTTGCCCAGACCGGGCTAGGCTCCTTGGAATCAAAAAAGGTAAGGGGACTTCTCCCGATGATGTGCCATCCTCCAGGACTTTGCATGGGGTAGATGCCTGTTTGGCTGCCTCCAATGGCTACAGATCCTGGCGGCACAGCGGGTAAGGGAACACTTTTACGCGGAGTATGGAGCAATGGGGAAAGGCCGTTTAGGTAGAAGAAACCGGGTAAAAAACCAAAGAAATGGATTCGGTACAGGGGTTCTGAATGGACTTGGACAAGTTCGGTTAGGCTTAGATTTTTGGATTCCGCTAGGGAGTTTAAATCTTGCCCATATTCTGGGTCATAGCATACAGGAACCTGCCAGATTGCATTGGATAACTCCATTGGTGGCAGTTTAAGGTCCGTTAACTGGGCTAAAAACTCCTGTTGGTTTTTGGGGTTTTTCCAAACCAAACTAATCCGCGTAAATCCCTGTCGTACTTCCGCTAGGGTATCTGAAAGAGTAGATTGAATGTAAGTCAAATAGGCCAATTGGAATCCAAGCAATTCATCGCTTGGCTGCTGATCCCATACCAATTCCCCAAAGGTTGGGCTGAGGATTTGATAGTGAGGAATCATGTCCAATACCGCTTTCGAAGGAGGGGTAAAAAGTCGACTATACCTGGATTATCTCCATGAAAGCAGAGCGTATCTGCTTGAATTGGCAATCGAATCCCTTCCAAACTCAAGAGTTCACCCTCCAAAAGTAAACGTTTGACTTGGGGTTCTACGGAAGCGATATCCTTAAGTAAGGATCCTGTTAGGCTTCTTGAACTGAGCAGGTAGTCTGCTGTATAGGCTCTGTCCGCAAATACTTCCAGGCGAATTGAGAGGCCATTTGCCTTTGCTTGTTTCTCCAATTCAGAATGTGGGGGCACTAGCAAGGGTGTTTCGGGATAGTTTTCTTTTAAAAATTCAGTTAATTGCTTGGCTAGATTCAAATCTTTTGCGGCGTCATTGTAAAGCGCCCCATGAAATTTAATGTGATCTAAGGATAAATTATGGGCTCGTGCACTTTTCGTGAACCATTCAATTTGTTGCCGAATGGATTCGATTAGTTCTCCAATGGGAATAGGGATTGAAACTCTCCCAAAATTTTCTCGATCCGGATAGGAGGGATGGGCTCCAACTTTTTTGCTGTATTTGGTGGCTAAGGTTAAGGAAACATCCAAACTCTCCTGCGTACCATAATGTCCCCCACATGCCAAACTGGCTACATCTACAAAAGGAAATACCTCCTCCTCCCAGGCTACACCCTCACCCAGGTCGCAGTTGATTTGAGGCAATAAAAATGGTTTTGTGGGTTGCTGTTCGTCAAGCATAACCGAATTGTGTCGAGCCGAATTAGGTTAATATTTCGACCACTTTTCCTGTTTCTGGATCTACCACCACTCGAATTAGCCCTGAATTGTCTTTAGTCTTGAACACCACGATATAGTTTCCATTGGTCCAAGCGCCTACTTCTGCTTGTTTCCAATCTCCAAGAATCGAGGATTTTTGTGTGGGACTCAAGGCAGTATAGGCGATATTTCGGTAGACATCCAAAGGATCCTCAGGAGATTCTACGGTGCAGGCGAAGAGTAACAGGCCTAGAAGTGCAAAAAGAAGGATTTGGAATTTCATAGCATTCGTTCATTACTTCTCAAATTTGAAAAAAATTCCTTTCTTGACAAGTAGAAAAGCAAATTAGCCGGTAAGATGTCCTTGAGCTCAAAACTTCCGCAGGTCGGTACGACCATTTTCACGACCATGTCTAGGTTGGCGCAGGAGGAGAATGCGATCAATCTGGCTCAGGGCTTTCCAGGTTTTGGTTCAGACCCTGAATTGTTGGAATTGGTGGCCAAGTACACCCGAGAAGGATTCAATCAATATGCGCCCATGTCTGGAGTTCCTGAGTTGAAACTAGCGCTGGCTACAAAGACGCAACTCACTCAAGGGTATTTTCCAGATCCAGAATCGGAGGTGACGATCGTTTCAGGTGCCACTGAAGCCCTATTTGCAGCGATAACGGCCGTGGTTCGGCCTGGAGATGAAGTGATTGTCTTGGAACCTGCTTACGATAGTTACGTTCCTGCAATCCACTTAAGTGGGGGGATTCCCATTTTTGTCGCCTTAAATCCTGTCGATTTTTCAGTGGATTGGGAGTTAGTAGCCTCTAAACTTACTTCCAAAACCCGAGCCATCGTGGTCAATAGCCCACACAATCCGAGTGGCCAGGTTTGGAGTAGGGAGGATGTAGAGCAATTGGCTTCTCTCGTATCGAAGACTGGTATTTTTGTAATTAGTGATGAGGTGTATGAACACATTCTTTTCGACGGGAGAGTCCATATTTCCTTGGGTGCGCATCCCATTTTACGTGAGCAGACCTTTGTTTGTGGTTCTTTTGGAAAAACCTTTCATGTCACCGGTTGGAAAATAGGCTATTGCATTGCACCAAAGGCCTTGAGTCAAGAGTTTCGGAAAATCCATCAATACTTGACTTTTAGTACCGTCACTCCGATACAACATGCACTAGCCGAATACTTAGAAAATTCCCACCATTACCTGGATTTGCCGGCTTTTTACCAAAAGAAGCGGGACCTATTTGTAGAAGGATTAAAATCTACTCCATTTACCTTTCAAGCCAGCCAGGGAAGTTTTTTCCAGTTGGTATCTTATGGGCATCTCAGCGAAAAATCCGATGTGGAGATCGCGGAACAGATGACTCGGGAACTCAAGGTGGCTTGTATTCCAGTTTCCGTGTTTTATGCATCTGGACAGGACCATCAAGTGCTTCGCTTTTGTTTTGCTAAAAAAGAAGAAGAGTTGGAGGAAGCCTTACGCCGAATACAAAAATTAGCAACTATTTTTTAGGTAATTAAACTATTGAATATTAATTAATTGCATATTATACAATTAAGTATTGCTTAAAAATAAATCACGCAATGAAGTATTCCCTTATTCTTCTGGCCTGGCTTGCTTTTGTACCAATTTCGGTTGCTCAAGAATTAGAGTTTGCCCAGTGGAAAATCAAAAGACAAGTGGAATTGACAGGAGAAGATGGATGGCTAAATTTGGTTGGATTGGTTTGGATGAAAGCCGATTCTCCCTATTTGGAAGACGTGAATGGGGCTACCCTTGGCTTTGGTAAAAATTCCGGATCTGCCACGCTAGGCAAGTTTGAATTTGGAGAAGACTCGGTTTGGTTTGAACCTACGGAATTGGCTGCTAAGACTATGCCTAATACCACACCATCTAAGAGGATGCTGGTGTATCCCATTGCCTACGATACTAAAGGAGGGGTTTACTACAAGAATTGGAAATGGTCTATTATTCAGCGAGGCGGAAATTATGCACTCCGATTACGTGACCTAAATCATCCAAACCTTCAAAATTTCACTCCTACACCCACTTTTGACTACAATCCAGCCTACCGATTTGCAGTGAAGTTGGAACCTAAGTTCAACCAAACCCTTGAAATCCCCAATGTCTTGGGGCAACTCATCACTTGGAAGGTGATTGGAGTGCTTCATTTTGAACGAGAGCGACAAAAATTTGAACTCCTGGTTTTGGATGAGTTGGGTAAACTTTTTGTTCTATTTTCCGACGAGACTTCTGCCTTAGAAACCTACCCCACAGGTCGCTACCTGTACGTGAATCCTCCGGACGCAAAAGGAATGACTACTCTTGATTTTAATTATTCCTACAATCCTCCTTGCGCGTATACGGAGTTTGCAACTTGCCCCATTCCGCCCAAATCCAATCGGCTCCCATTTGCCATACTTGCTGGAGAAAAGATGCCAGCAGGTCATGACTAAGCATAAAAAAAGGGGATAAACCCCTTTCTTATGCCAATGCTTTTCTCGCGTATTCCAAACATTTTTGAACTTCCTTGACGGCGTCAGATCCTTGAGGAATTTGGTATTCCAACTCAACTGTAGCTGGAAAGGAATATTTATTTTTCTTCATAAGTTGAAGCATCTCTACAATTGGCGTGTCACCCGTTCCCCAGCTAACGTTTCCTTTGCCATTGGCAGGAGTTTTTCGGTCCTTGGTGTGCATGCTCAAGATTCTGGAGTGCTGCTTTTCGATTAATGGAATCAAATCCGTATGTCCAGCAGCAATGTAATGACCTGCATCCAGGTTTAGCCCATTCTTTGGGCTTTGCGCGAGCGCCGTATCCCAAAAAGTAAAGGTCTCCTGCTCGTGCCCGTGGTAGCCCACAGCCATTTGTTCTTTTTCGCCCAATTTGCCCAAGCGCATCGTCTGGGCATCATCCGATGGATGTTCCAAAGTCACATGGCTAGCCCCCAAGGCTTTGGCTGCACGCATGCCATAGGCCACTTCCAGATCCGAATTGTTTGTTCCAAAGGCATTGGGCTTGAAGGCATAGATCGATACTCCCGCATCCTTGTACATTTTGCCAAACTGCTCAAACTTCTTCATGTCTGCATTGGCGCGCCAATCGGCTACAGTTTTGTTGAAGGATGCACTTTGGGCTTGAAGATCGGCGAGTTCCTTTTTTTCGTCCTCGGTCAGTGCCTCTCCGCGTCTTTGCTTTCCACCCAACTGAAAAATCCGTGAACGATTGAAGGTAGGGGATGGCATACCTGCAAAACTCTCTGCAGGGTCACCCATCAGTTCGATGGAGGAAATGCCAGAATCCAACACGTATTTGAGCGTGGCTTCCGCACTTTGGTCGGCCATGGAGCGGAAGGAGTAGGTGATGCAACCGATCTGAACTCCATTAATCAAGGAGTTTGGCTTGCCAAGGGATTTGATTAATGCTGGTGCTCCTTGTAGCCAAGTGGGTGCTGTGAGGACCCCTGCAATTCCAAGTACTGATTTTTGAAGAAACTCGCGACGATTTTTCATAGGCTAGATATGGGCTTTAATTTATAATTTAACGATAGATCCTGGATTGATTCAAAGTTTTTGATTAACGGCAAACAGAAATGTATAGGGCCGGAAGTTTATGGTTCAATCTCTTAAAATTTAAAACCCTACCGCCTTATCGTCTCCTCTAGGATCAGCGCCTCCTTCAAGTTTGCCGTTGGACAAGACGCGTATGGCATCTACTTTTCCAATAATGGGGCTAGTTCCTTCGTTAATTAAATACCCTCTGGACTTGAGTTGCTCCACTAATGCCGCTCCAAAAGCCTTGGGTTCAAAATTGACAAGGTCGGGCAACCATTGGTGATGAAAACGAGGGGCATTGACCGCTTCCTGCATCCCCATGTCAAATTCATACACGTTGAGGATTGTCTGAAGCACGGAAGTGATGATGGTGGATCCACCCGGAGTACCCACGACCATGGCTAGTTTTCCATCTTTTTCTACGATAGTGGGGGTCATGGAACTCAGCATGCGCTTGCCTGGAGCAATGCTATTGGCTTCGGCTCCGATCAGTCCAAACATATTGGGTATGCCTGGCTTAGCGCTGAAATCGTCCATTTCATTGTTCATAAAGAATCCCAATTCTTCCACAAATACCTTGGACCCGTAGGCTCCATTGAGGGTGGTTGTCACTGAGACGGCATTTCCATCTGCATCCACAATGGAGTAGTGGGTAGTTTCCATGCTCTCGGAAAACTGGATATCTCCGCGGCCAATGTCTGCAGACTTACTTGCTTTTTCAAAGGAAAAGTCACTCATTCTGGATTTTAAGTAGGCAGAATCAAGCAGTTGATTGACAGGAATTTGGACAAAGTCAGGATCACCTAAGTAGTAATTTCGATCGGCATAGGCGCGACGCTCCGCTTCCACAAGTAGCTGGATGTATTCAGGGGAATGATGCCCCAATAGGCGTAGGGGATAGGGTTCGAGCATTTTGAGGATTTGGCCCAAGGTGATTCCTCCAGAACTTGGAGGTGCCATGGATATGATTTTCAAGTCTCGGTAAGGAAAAACAATCGGATCTCTCCAAACGGCTTTGTACTGGACCAGGTCCTCTTTGGAAATGATTCCTCCATTGGTTTGAAAATGATTGATCAGGATTTTTGCCGTCTCTCCTTTGTAAAACTCATTTTTTCCATTCTTGGCGATTCGCTCCAAGGTATTGGCGAGTGCAGGTTGCCTTAATGTGTCACCTGCTTTGATTTCTTTTCCAAAAAAGGTGTTTGGACCATTTACTTGGATGAAAAGCTGCCGATGCATTCGTAGACTTTCGCCTTGATTTTTAGTCACTACATAGCCATTTCGAGCCAAATCGATTACGGGTTGAAGCACTTGTTTGGGTTTGAGTTTCCCAAACTTGGCCTGAGCTTCAAAAATGCCAGCCAGGGTGCCTGGTACTCCAGAGGCCAAAATTCCTTGGGTGCTTAATTGGGGGATGACATTGCCATTTTCATCCAGGTACATGTCTTTGGTGGCCGCAAGCGGGGCTTTTTCTCGGTAGTCCAAACTCCCAATCCGTCCATCGGCCATGCGGTAGACCATAAAACCACCACCGCCAAGGTTACCCGCGAAAGGGAAAGTCACTGCCAAGGCCATTTCGGTAGCCATCATCGCATCAAAGGCATTGCCCCCTTGTCGGATAATCTCAATACCTATTCGAGAGGCTTCCACTCGGGCAGAGACCACCATGGCTTTATCGGCTACAAGTCCCTGTACTTTGCTGGTCTGAGCCACACTTTGGGTCAAAAAACTACCTGCAAACCCTATGGTGATTGCAAAGGAAAATACGGTTCGAGAGAGTTGACTCATTTTCTAGGGAGTGTGTTGTTGAATAGTTTCAAAATACGTTTGTATTCGTCGGTCCAAGAACTTGAGGTTACAAAACCGTGGTCTTCTATGGGGTAAACGGCCATTTCCCAATTATCCTTTTTCAGTTCAATCAATCGCTGCGAAAGGCGAACTACATCTTGGAAGTGGACATTCACATCCAGCATGCCGTGTGCGATTAGGAGATTGCCTTTCAAGCCCTCTGCAAAATAGATGGGAGAGGAGCGGCGGTAAGCAATGGGATCTTCTTCAGGGGTATTCAAAATATTGGCCGTGTAGCCATGGTTGTAATGTGCCCAATCGGTAACAGAGCGCAAGGCTGCCCCCGAGGTAAAAAGATCTCCATGGTTGAACATAGCCATCAGGGTAATAAACCCACCATAACTGCCTCCATAAATCCCGATTCGTCCTGCTTCGACTCCGTGCTGCTTCATGAGGTATTGGGCTCCATCCACTTGATCGGAAAGGTCTTTGCCTCCCATGTGACGGTAGATCCCGGTTCGCCAGTCACGGCCATAGCCTGCGGATCCTCGGTAATCTATATCTAGTACGGTATAGCCTAGGTCAGTGAGGAGGTTATGGAAAAAATACTCTCGAAAGTAACTGCTCCACCACTTGTGGACATTTTGGAGGTATCCAGCACCATGCACGAAGATGACGGCCGCCCCATTCTTTTTGCTAGGATCGGGTAGGTAAAGCCGTGCAGGTACTTGAGCACCATCCTGAGCAGTGAAACGTACTAGTTGTGGGTCACGCCAAGCGTAACTTTTAAATTCCTCAGATTGTCCAGATGTCAGGCGGATGGGTTTCGCCCCAACCTTGTTTTCTTGCACATACAATTCTGGTGGTACATTGGAATAGCTATGGAGAATCGCAAGCTGCTTTTCATCAGGAGAAAGGACCACCTGATTTTCACCTTCTAGGGAGGTCAACTGCTCCATTTTCCCACCCATTAACGGCATGCGGTAAAAATGACGCTCACCCGGATGTACTTCAGAGGTGGTCAGGTACCAAGGCTTTTTGTCTTTGGACAAGAACGGATCAAATACTTCAAATTTCCCTGCAGTAAGTGCTTTTTTCTCCTGGGTAGTCACATCTACGAGGTAGAGATGAGAATAGCCACTTTCTTCGGATTGGAAATACAGGTGCTTGGAGTCCGGAAGCCAACCTAAGGTTCCTCCCCATCCAATACCAGGACCCGCAATCCAGGCCTCATCGCGCTGACGGTCTAAAGTAGTCAATGCACCTGTGCTCAAGTCAATGGAAGCAATCCATCGGTCTTTGTTGTCCACTGCTCTCGCTTGGATAACCGCCTTTGTTCCATCTGGGGAGAAGTAAGGTCCCGTAAGGGATAATTCTCGATTCTTTTTCTCCCAAGTTTTATCAGGATAATCTGCCCGGTAATCTGGAGCGTCCTGTATTCCAGGGAGGCTGGCTGTATTTACGTAGTATACGGTATCTCGGACCAAATCATAAATCCCCAATTCCGTCTTCCCTGATTGGGTACCCACTTTAGGTCTGCTGTTGAGATCCTCGGTGTAGCCAGATGCCGCAGCGTAGTCAGGCACCTTGGTGTTTTTGTTGCCTGCTGGTGGCGTAAACACAGAAAAGGTAACAAAGCGTGCATCTGGTGATAGTTGCAGGTTGGAGAGATTTTTACCGTCGGTATAAAACACAAATTCCTCCACGACGACTTCACGGATGCTTGCTCGGTAGGCTTGGGAAGCTTTTTGGGATTCTTTTCGCTTACGAACCTCCTCAAGCAAGGCAAGGTTTTCCTGCTCCAAGAAATTGATTTTTCCAGATTCAGTAGGCTTTGATTTGGCTGGTTTAGTGCCGTTTACGATGGAAGTTAGTTTTTCAAGACGATTGCTTTTCCGATCAAATCGGTAAAAATTCAGTTCAGAACTAAAGGAGATGTAGTTTTCATTGGCCAGAAATTTGAGTTTCTCCAAGGGACCATACCAATCAAACAGGGTGGTTGTTTTTCCTTTTTTTACATCTTCCAAAAAGACCTGATTGCCTTTTTTATAGAGTTTTAGGCTTTGATCTGAGGATAGAACCTCATCCTGCTTCAGTGTTTTTTCTTCCGACCACAGCACTTTGCTGGGTTTGGCTCCGGCCACAGCATCCATTTTGTAGAGCGAGTCAGCTAGATTTTTTTCAGGGTTGTAATTGAAGTAGATCTGCTTGTTATTGGCGCTCCAATAATGTCCGGAGGGAAAGGTTCCCATCCAACTTGGGTCGCGCATGATGGATTCTACAGACAATTGGGATTGTGCTATAGCAAGAGAGTATACCCAAAGTAGGGGGAGCAGAAGAAAGATTTTGCGTAGCATAAGGCTAGAACAAGTGAATTTAATTGTGAATAGGGAAAATGGATTCTATTTCAAATCCATGATCTAGAAATCAGGAGTCTAATCTCTGCAATTTATAAATCTAAGAAATGTAAGACATTCCATTGGTGGAAATTCGTTTCGTGAATTTTTAGGAAGAGTTTTTTAACAATTGCGTTACGATTGAGTTTCACATGGAGAAAGGACCTAAAAACTAGTGTTTGATTCCGTTTGGATTGAAAATGAATCTAAAAATGAGTGGGTCAAGCAGGGACAAAAGGGTAGTAATCATTAATTTTGTGCGTTGAATCTATTTACTGATGCAGAAAAATAAAAAAATCTTCTTGTTGCTTTTTGTGTTGTTCATGCTGATCATTCTTTACGTCAGTTATGACATCGCTAGAAGAACCACTTTTCCAGGCTCTAAGGGTAATTTGAAAGAACGAATTTCTACAGAAGTTCAAAAATAAAGCGCATGATAGGTAAGAAGATTGATGTAGATCGTTTGGATCTGGACTTGATGAAAGAGAAGACCACGGAGAATCCGGGGCTTCTTCCGTATGGGCACCATTCTGGAAGTGCATTGATCAAGCCGGAAGATAAGGGGAAGATCATAGGTAGAGCGGTAGCAGCCATGCATTCGCAAACGGACATGCAAATGGCCCAAATCTACGATCAAATGAAGCTTTTGGCAGATCAAGCCAAGAAAATTCAGTCGCGTATTGAAGTCTCAGAACGAATCTACCAGGCGTCTATCTCCTTTGAACCGTTGATCAATCACCGATATTTTTTGTATCAAAAAGAGGATGGTACGGACTTTATGAGCATGATTGCACCCGAAGAATGGGGTCGAAAAAAGAATTGGGCAAATTTTGTAGCCGAAATCAAATTATTGGCGGACCATACTTGGGAAATCCTCCGCGAAGAAAGTTAATTCCATGGAGCACCTGATGACCAGGCAACTGGATCTAATCTTGAAGGAAGGCGGGGCTACCTACGACTGGCAGGTAGATTTCGAAGTTCAGCCCCGCTACTTGGATGAACGAAGTAAATCCTGGTTGACTGCTGCATTGGAAGATTTAGGTGGAACTGGACCATTTCCACTTTTTGAAAAAGTTCCAGTCGATTTTAAGTTAGGAAGAACACTTGTCCTTTGGGATGAGGAATTGGTATTTAATCGGTATCGAGGGATTACGTTTAAGTCCGAACTGTATGAAGAATTTCACTATACTTTTTTTGAAGGGCACAAAAGGCTCTGTAGAACTTTTGAAAAAGAGGCCCTAAAGGCGGGGATGACTCAGCGAATTTGGGAAGGCCCTCCTTTGGCTACTCGTCTATTTGGACAGCCTTCCGAGCCAGGAGAGTTTCATGGGGTAGGGGCAACAGGCTGGAAATTAATTGCTTACAATCACCTGCAAGTGGATTTATTGACCCGTATTCATGGATATAAATTGATTCGCTTGAGTCCGTACGAAACGATCATGACTGGTGGCTCGCTGAAGCGCTTGGATCAACTTTTAATCAACCCCAAAGAAGAGCAGCGCAGCATGCTATTTACATGGCTGATGCGCAAACTGGCCTAAGCAAGTCTCAAGGTAGATGGATAGGATTAGGCAAAAAGCCCAAACATTTCCCGTTCGATTTGTTCTACAATAAAGGAAAAATCTCCTGGACGCTCCACAAAATCCAAGTCATTGACATCAATGATCAGCAACTTGCCCTCTTTGTAGTTAGCAATCCACTCTTCGTAGTGGGAGTTTAGATTTTTTAAGTAATCGATACGCATGGCCGTTTCGTAGCTTCTCCCTCGCTTTTCGATTTGCCCTACCAACTTGGGGATGTCTGCCTTCAAATAAATCAATAGGTCGGGAGCCTTGACATGGGAGATCATGGAGTCAAATAAACTCTTGTAATTGGCATAATCTCGTTCTGTCAAGAGTTTGCTTTTGTAGAGGTTGGCCGCGAAAATATAGGCATCTTCGTAGATGGTGCGGTCTTGTATCGTTGAATCGCTACTTCCTTGGATGGTTTTGAGTTGGTTGAAACGTGAATTCAAAAAGTATACTTGCAGGTGAAAAGACCAGCGCTTCATGTCTTCGTAAAAATCAGGAAGGTAGGGATTGTCATCCACTGCCTCAAATTCAGCCTTCCAGCCGTAATGTTTTGCTAATTTTTCGGTAAGGGTGGTTTTTCCACTGCCAATATTTCCAGATACTGCTAAATGCATGAAGGTAGTTTTTACTTTGAAAATCTAGGTGAAACAGGGTACTCTTTGGTGCCGGCAGGGTAGCAATAAAAACCCTCTCCAGATTTTACACCTTTATATCCAGCAGTGACCATATTGATTAATAGTGGGCAAGGTGCATACTTTGGATTGCCAAAGCCTTCGTGAAGGACACGTAAGATAGATAGGCATACATCCAAACCGATAAAATCTGCGAGTTGTAGGGGGCCCATGGGATGTGCCATTCCCAACTTCATGACGGTATCAATTTCAGATACTCCGGCTACTCCTTCGTATAAGGTGGAGATGGCCTCGTTGATCATGGGCATCAAAATCCGGTTGGCCACAAATCCAGGATAATCCTGCACTTCTACCGGTACTTTTTCCAATTTCACCGATAAATCCATGATGCGGGTAGTGGTCTCCTGGGAGGTAGCATAGCCACGAATCACTTCCACCAACTTCATCACTGGAACTGGATTCATGAAATGCATCCCGATGACTTGTGCAGGGCGCTGGGTTACCGCAGCGATCTGGGTAATCGAAATAGAGGAAGTATTGGATGCCAATACGGCTGAAGCAGGGGCCAATTGGTCCAATTGCCGGAAGAGTTCTAGCTTGATTTCTACATTTTCAGTTGCTGCCTCTACGACTAGATCGGCATCCTTTACCCCAGATGCAAGGTCTGTATGGGTTTGGATGCGCTGTAAGGCCGCCGTCTTTTCGACTTCGGTTAGGGTACCTTTAGTTACCTGACGATCCATGTTCTTGGAAATGGTCGCCAGAGCCTTGGTCAGTTGCTCAGCAGAAAGATCTACCAAGGAAACAGCAAACCCTTGCTGCGCAAATAGGTGAGCAATGCCATTGCCCATGGTACCCGAACCGATTACAGTAATATTTTTCATAGGGATAAAATCTAAAGAAAGTAAAGTGGGCTTGTTCTGTTTTGAAGTTTCCAAAACTACGGGTAAGGCTTGCGATTTCCAACTCAGCAACTTGCTTTCCTGCTTAAGGAACTGTCAATTTTTATCGTTCTGTGAATAGGATTAATCTTTACCTTTGAAGCATGAGAGAACTTGGATTGGTCAACCGCCTATACATTAACCGATTTACAGATTTTGGTGCTTACCTAGCGCTTAGTGATGGGGAGGAGGTTTTGCTTCCTAAAGGATATTTGACTGGTGAGGAACAAGCAGGTGATGCGGTCACTGTTTTTGTCTATACAGATAGTGAAGATCGGCCTGTTGCTGTGACCGATACGCCCTTACTTCTTTTGGATGAATTTGGTGTCTTGACCTGCAAAGAGGTAACTTCCTTTGGCGCATTTATGGATTGGGGCCTGTTAAAAGATCTTTTTGTACCCAATGCTGAGATGGCGAAGCCAATGACTGTCGGTCAAAAATACCTAATTCGGCTCTGTGCGGATTACCGATCCAATCGACTGATTGGGGTGAGTAAGTATCGGGAATTTATGTATCCTGCGCCAAAGGATTACCTACCTGGAAGCGAATGCGAGGGGTTGATTTTCGAAAAAACCGATTTGGGTTACAAGGTTTTGTTGGAAGACCGCTACGAAGGACTGCTCTACGCCAATGAGGTTTTTCAAGACCTGACCTTGGGAGAAACCCGTAAACTTTGGGTGAAAAAGCGCAGAGAAGATGGAAAACTTGATCTTCAGTTGCTTCCATTCGGCCGGGTGAAGTACGAAGAGGGAGCTGAGAAAATCCTTCAAATGCTTCAGGAAAAAGGATTTTTACCACTTCATGACAAATCCGAACCAGAGGCCATTCAAAAGGCCTTTGGGATGAGCAAAAAGCAGTTTAAGCAGTGCATTGGACAATTGTACAAAGCCCAAGAGATTACCATCCATGCCGATGGAATATCATTGAGCAAGGATTAAACTTGGATATAAATTCATTGGTGCAGTTTAACACGCTCGAGCAAGTTATCCGATGTCCCTAGATCTAGAAAAATTCAATAAGGAGAGTAAGTCGGAATTTACGTCAAACAAAAAAATTAAGGACAAGATCAAGGCTACTCGTCCTAAAAATCTCGACGCCAAATTTCAGCAAGCCCATGACGAGGTTTTTTCAAAGGTGGACTGCTTGGATTGTGCGAATTGCTGCAAGACCACAAGTCCCATTCTCATTCAAACAGATATAGATCGACTGTCCAAGGTGTTTCGGATGCGTTCCAGTGAATTTATCGATACCTATCTTTTTCGAGATGAGGAAGGAGATTACGTGTTTAAGGGCGCTCCTTGTCCTTTTTTAGGAGAGGATAACGGTTGTTTGGTCTACGAAGACCGTCCAAAGGCCTGTAGAGAATACCCGCATACCGATCGAAAGAACATGCTCGGAATCATGGAATTAACCTTGAAAAACACCTTGGTATGTCCGGCAGTACTCAAAATATTTTACGAGATCGGCAAAGATTATAAGAAGTAAAGGAATAGTTTTGCTTTTTTAGCGAACGAAAAAGGCCCATTAAACTATGAATATTTCGGATACTCAGTTTTTAGGAGTAGATGTTGGAGGTACACATCTCAAGATCGGTTTGGTAGATAGATCAGGTGCCCTTTGTGAGTTTTACAAAGAGGACACCACGTCTTACCGGGAACATGGAGAAGGTTTCGGCCCCAATTTTGTAAATGTTATTGGCACTTATCTCGCCAAGTTTCCTCAGGTAAAAAAGGTAGGAATTGGTCTTCCAGGAATGATCAGTAAGGATCGAATGACTCCTTTGGAGATCCCTGCCATCCCTGCTTTGAATAATTTTTCGTTAAAGGCTACGCTAAAGGCAAAATACCCCAACCACGATTTTTTCCTAGAGAATGATGCAGCGGCGGCTGCAATCGGGGAATTTCAATTTGGGAAAGGTGATGTTTCTTCCAATTTCTTGTTTATCACCATGGGTACAGGTATTGGCAGTGCTTTGGTGCTGGATGGTGAAGTGTTTAAAGGTTCTAGAGGCAATGCCTTGGAGATGGGGCACATGCTTTCACGTGGCAATGCAGGATTAGAAACCTTAATTGGTAGACAAGGAATTTTAAAAATAATGGCCAATCTGATTGCCGCTTATCCCGAAAAAGCAGGGGAGTTGGTGGGTAAGGAATTGGGAACACACCTCTTGGTAGATACTGCCCGTACGGGTAACGAGGTATCGCTAATGGTATTTAAGGAAGTGGCCGAGATCATCAGTGAATCCATTGTCTCCACCATCCGGGTATTGGATGTTACAGATGTGTATTTTGGAGGGGGGATTGCGGCTGGATTGGAGTTTATGATGCCTACTATCGAATACAATACCCGAAAATATTTGACTCCGTACTACGTGAAGGATCTGAGGTTGAAAAAAGCCACCCTGGAGAATAACGCAGGGACCTTAGGTGCGGCTGCCTTGTGCTTTATGGATTCAGGTCTGTAATCGTTACTTCTGACACTTTGCTCAGGGCATTCATTCGAAAAAGAACCTTTAAGGGTTCTTTTTTTTGTTCTACTCCAGTACAATCTGAACTGGGTTCCAAGAAATAAAAGAAAAAGCTTTGGCTTTTATCTACCAGTTCAACTCGATCTGGCCTTCCAAAAGTTTTGATTAAAGCCTGGTTGTCAATTCCCAAAAATTGATTTTTGATGGTGCGGAACTCCTCCAATTCCTGCATGCGTAATCCCTTGCATCCATAGCGGTCTGATTTCCAGTTTTCTAGGTTGATTTTTCCTGCATCTACTGCAGAACTACAGGCACCAAGCCAACAGCAAATAGAAAGGGTGAAAATAAGCACTGAATTTTTCATGGATTGAGTTTTGAAGGCCTAAAGATCGTTGGAATTTTGGTAGCGTTTTGGGATAAAGATTCTAAAATTAATTTTCGACTTAAATTGTCAGTTTTGAACACAAAGAAAGGACCGAAGGTTTACCCAAATCGGTTATATTGCAGCTTCAATCCCACATTTCATGTATTACAGATTCGGAAAAGTTTTCTATTTCTTAAGCGTCCTGGTTTTTCTCTTTGCGCTCTTGTATTTCTATGCAGCATTCCCTGAGCAGATTGGCATTCGGCTAGATGACCAAGGCGGTATTCTTCGCGAATATCCAAAGAGTACTTTTTTTTACGGGTTAGCGATTGGGTTTTTTCTTTTCAATCTAGTGACGGTATATACCCCAAAATCCTTGGAGACTAAAACCAATCAAAAATTGCATCGCTTATTTCCAATAGGGGACCCCTACAGAGATTATTTGTTGCTTTGGTTTTATTCTTTTGGAGGCTGGGTCAATTTGAGTTTGACTCTTGCTTCCTTGTACGTTCATGCGATCAACAATCAAGAGGTAATTGGTGCCTCATCGTATAACCTTTGGTTTTATTTGATGCCAATTATCCTTTTTGTTTGGGTAGGAGGATTGTTTGTATTGCTTTTCAGAAAATTTAAAGCCACTCAAGTGGGAGTCAACTAGTCTATGGCAGAACAAGTAAACTATACCGAAGACAGCATCCGCTCGCTGGATTGGAGAGAGCATATCCGCTTGAGACCGGGAATGTACATTGGAAAATTAGGGGACGGAAGTGCTCCTGATGACGGAATCTACGTGTTGGTGAAGGAAATATTGGATAACTCCATTGACGAGCACATGATGGGCCATGGTCGAGTTATTGAAGTTAAAATCACCGAACATAAAGTGGAAGTGCGGGATTATGGAAGAGGGATACCCCTTGGCAAGGTGATTGATTGCGTTTCAAAGATCAATACAGGAGGAAAATACGATTCCGGAGCCTTCCAAAAATCGGTAGGTTTGAATGGGGTGGGTACCAAAGCGGTTAACGCACTATCTGATTTTTTCAAGGTGCAATCCTTCCGTGAAGGAGAAACCAAAGTGGCTGAGTTTGAAAAGGGCATTCTGGTCAACGACCCACCTGTAGGGAAGTCATCGGATCGAAATGGAACCAAGATTGTGTTCTCCCCAGATGCCTCCATCTTTAAGAATTACCACTTTATTCCGGAATACCTGGAAAATCAGATGTGGAATTATGCCTACTTGAATGCAGGCTTGAGTATCCAATTTAACGGTAAAAAATACTTTTCAGATCGAGGATTATTTGATTTGTTATCCAATAAGGTGGATGAAGAAAGTATTCGTTACCCCATCATCCATTTGAAAGGGAATGACATTGAAGTAGCGATTACCCACTCTGGAAGTTACGGGGAGGAATATTATTCCTTTGTAAATGGACAATACACTACGCAAGGAGGTACCCACTTGGCAGCATTTAGAGAAGCCATTGTAAAGACCATTCGGGAGTTTTACAAGAAGGATTTCGATGCCTCTGATATTCGTCAATCTGTCGTAGCAGCCATTGCTGTGCGTGTGCAAGAACCTGTTTTTGAATCCCAAACCAAGACCAAGTTGGGATCTCATAGCATTGGCCCGGATGGGCCTACGCTCCGAACCTTTGTCAATGACTTTATCAAGACCGAACTGGATAACTACTTGCACAAAAATCCGGGTGCGGCCGATGCGCTATTGAAGCGAATTTTGCAGTCTGAGCGTGAGCGAAAGGAAATCTCAGGCATCAAGAAGTTGGCCAATGAGCGGGCAAAAAAAGCAAATCTTCATAACAAGAAACTTCGCGACTGCCGAGTGCATTACGACGATCCCAAGGCAGAAGAGGAGTTGAAAAACAAGACCATGCTTTTCATTACCGAAGGGGATTCTGCTTCGGGCTCGATTACCAAAAGCCGGGATGTGCAATCCCAAGCGGTTTTTTCCCTTCGTGGCAAGCCGCTCAACTGTTTTGGGATGACCAAGAAGGTGGTGTATGAAAACGAAGAGTTTAACCTACTACAGCACGCGCTCAACATTGAGGACGGGATCGAAAATCTTCGTTACCGCAAAATTGTGATTGCTACCGATGCGGATGTGGACGGCATGCATATTCGTTTGTTGATCATGACTTACTTCTTGCAGTTTTTTCCAGACCTGGTAAAAAATGGGCATTTGTTTATTTTGGATACGCCCTTATTTCGGGTGAGAAACAAGAAAGAAACGATTTATTGCTATTCCGATGAGGAGCGGCAACGTGCGATTCATAAGTTGGGAAATAAACCTGAAATCACTCGATTTAAGGGCTTGGGTGAAATTTCCCCTGAGGAGTTTGGTACTTTCATTGGGGAGGACATTCGTTTGGATCCTATTCTCCTCAATAAGGACACCAAGATTGCTGACTTGTTGACCTTCTACATGGGCAAAAATACCCCAGATCGACAGGTCTTTATCATTGATAATTTGCGCGTAGAAAAAGATTTGGCCCTAGACGATCCAAAACTTGAAGTAGAAGAAGTGGATACTGAGGTAGAAGCCTAAGTTTTCCACTAGTACCCCAATCCATTTTCCATAACCTTTGGATTACCTACATGAGTGACGATACCCCAATTTCTGAAAATACCGACAGCAGTTTGCACGGTTCCGTACCCGTAACTGGAATGTACAAGGACTGGTTCCTTGACTATGCTTCTTATGTGATTTTGGAGCGGGCTGTTCCTGCTATTGAAGATGGATTAAAGCCAGTACAACGCCGTATCCTACATGCGATGAAGGAAATGGATGATGGCCGATTTAATAAGGTGGCCAACATCATTGGTCAATCCATGCAGTACCACCCACATGGAGATGCATCGATTGGGGATGCGATCGTCAATATGGGGCAAAAAGACCTATTGATTGAGACCCAGGGAAACTGGGGGGATGTCCGCACTGGGGATGGTGCCGCTGCTGCGCGATACATTGAAGCTCGACTATCCAAGTTTGCCTTAGATGTAGTCTTTAATCCGCAGACCACAGACTGGCAACTTTCCTATGATGGTCGAAAGCGTGAGCCTGTAACGCTTCCTGTTAAGTTTCCTTTGCTTTTGGCGCAAGGGGTGGAAGGAATTGCAGTAGGCTTGTCCACCAAAATTTTGCCCCACAACTTTAGAGAGTTGATTGAAGCCTCTATTGAAATCCTGCGTGGCAATTCGCCTCAGGTACTTCCTGATTTTCTTACAGGAGGTTTGGCAGACTTTTCGGATTACCAAGAAGGCTTGCGAGGTGGGAAAATAAAGGTTAGAGCACGTATTGAAGAGGATGCCAATAAAACCTTGTTAATCAAGGAAATACCTTTTGGAACAACTACGGATTCCTTGATTGATTCCATCCTAAAGGCCAACGATAAGGGCAAAATCAAAATCAAAAAGGTGGTAGATAATACTGCCAAGGATGTAGAGATACAGATTCAATTGGCTCCTGGCGTATCCCCAGATGTGACTATTGATGCCTTGTATGCCTTTACGGATTGCGAGGTTTCGATCTCACCAAATGCCTGCGTGATCATTGATGAGAAACCCGTTTTTCTTACTGTCAACCAGATTTTAAAATACAACACTACCCAAACGAAAGAATTACTTCGTAAGGAATTGGAAATTCGGAAGGGGGAGTTGTTGGAGAAACTCTTATTTTCCTCTCTTGAGAAGATTTTTATTGAAAATCGAATCTACCGGGACATTGAGGAATGTACCACCTGGGATGCGGTATTAGAGGCTATTGATAGAGGATTGGATCCTTACAAACCTGATTTTTACCGAACCATCGCACAGGAAGACTTGGTTCGTTTGACTGAAATAAAAATCAAGCGAATTTCCAAGTTTGATGCCTTCAAGGCGGATGAGTTGATGAAGCGCCTTCAGGATGAGCTGAAGGAAGTGAACTACAACCTGAAGCATTTGACCGATTTCGCCATTGCGTATTACCAAAACTTGCTAGATAAATACGGCAAAGGAAGGGAACGAAAAACGGAGATTCGGGCATTTGATACCATTCAAGCCGCGGTTGTCGCAGCAAATAACGCCAAACTCTATGTCAATCGGGTAGATGGCTTTGTGGGCTATGGCCTCAAAAAGGACGAGTACGTGTGTGAATGCTCGGATTTGGATGATATCATTGCCATTCGTCGCGATGGAAAGTTGGTGGTATCCAAAATCCAGGAAAAATTATTCATGGGCAAGGACATCGTCTATGTAGGGGTGTTTCGAAAGAATGACGAACGCATGACTTATAATTTCATCTATTTGGATGGAGTATCTGGACGGGCAATGGTGAAACGTTTTCAGGTAGGTGGTGTCACGCGTGACAAAGAATATGAGTTAACCAAGGGCACCAAAGGATCGAAACTCATGTACCTCACCGCAAATCCCAATGGAGAAGCAGAAGTGGTAACGGTATACCTGACTCAAGGTGCCAAGGCACGGGTGAAGGTTTTCGACTTTGACTTTGCTGAGATTGAAATCAAAGGTCGTGCTGCGGGTGGAAATATATTGACCAGGTACCCTGTTCGTAAGGTTCAATTTAAGATGGAAGGAAAATCCACCCTAGGTGGCATCAACATCTACTACGATGCATCGGTTGGCCGATTGAATACCGATTCGAGAGGAAAACAAATCGGCAATTTCCTGGGTGACGATAAAATCCTGGTTTGTTACAAAAATGGAGAATATGAATTGACCAGTTTTGAATTGACCAATCGTTACGAACCTTCGGACGTACTCCTGATTCAAAAATTTGATCCTCAAAAAGTAATAGGAGCCGTTTACTTCGATGGGGCGACCAAAGGGTTCTTTGTGAAACGCTTTTTGATAGAGACCACGACGGTCAATAAGCGGTTTAACTTCATTACGGAGCATAAGCAATCCTACCTCAAGTTGGTTACGACAGATGCACAGGCACAAATTTCTGTGACGCTAATCAAAGGCAAGGCGGAAGAGCAAATGGATTACGACCTGGAAATGTTGATCGATGTGAAAGGTTGGAAGGCATTAGGAAATAAGTTAAGTACCCATGAGGTGAAAGACCTACAATTGATTGAGTCCGAACAAGTGGTTGAGGCGTCCCCTTCAGAAGAAGCAGAGGATGCTATTTCCAATGAAGAACTTGCAACCGATCCTCGGGAGGATTTAGAAGTGGGAAGTACTCTTTCGTTGACTCCAAAGAAAGGCGAGGATGAGCAGTTGGGGCTATTTTAATTGGTGAAGTAGTTCAATGAAGCAACCGGAAGTTATCCTTCAGGATCATGAGCAAGGATTAGTGGATTACTTGGGGCAGTACATTACGGCCCATAAGAGGTCCGCTATCGATCGAGTACTTGCCCAACGCACTCGATTTTTCACGGTAGTGCTCGAAGATATTTTCAAGCCTCACAATGCCAGTGCAGTCCTTCGAACTTGTGACTGCTTTGGGATTCAGGATATCCATTTGATTGAAAAAACAGATACCTATAAGGTCAATCCTTTTGTAACCCGTGGAGCGGCTCAATGGGTGGATTTGCATAAGTATTATACTCCGGAGGGATCTGCTGTGGATGATTGCTTTGGGAGATTGCGGTCAGAAGGCTATGCAATCTATGGAACGAGCCCAGCCGCAGATTCCTTGTCTATTCATGATTTACCTATACTATCCAATCAGAAAATAGCGCTTGTTTTTGGAAACGAGCATGAAGGAATCAGTGAAGAAGTGAAGGCCAAAGTGGATGGACTTGTACACATTCCAATGCGTGGGTTTACAGAAAGTTTCAATATTTCAGTGTCTGCTTCCATCTTTCTGTATGAGTTGATGAAACGGGCCTCAGAAATGGAAATTCCAAATTTTTATCTTTCCGATCAGGAGCGTGCTGAGCTCCGCTTGAGGTGGTACAAGGAGATTGTACCGCATTCCGACATACACGAGCGACATTTTCTGCAGCAATCTCAAAATTCGTTAGACTGATTGCTTCAAATTCAGTTGAGGTAACTTTTCTTCCCCAAGAAAAAAAATGTAGTTTAGGTTCACGTTTTTCTATCCAAACCTATGCGAAAAGGACTGCTAATTTTATTGGGACTTGCTTTTACTTTAGTGTTTGCGATCCTTGCTTATGCAGGGTATCAATTTCGAGATCGGCATACAGGCTACCAAACAGACATTTCTTTGTACAGTGCAGCGGCTACGGTTCAAGCGGGATTTTCAAAAGTGGATCTCACTCCAACCGATTTTGAAACTTGGGAAGATGTGGATGGGGATTCAAAGTATGATCCAGAAAAGGGAGATCGCTTCATCGATGCCAATGGGAATGGGGAGTTCGATGCGGTTTGGTTGGCAGGCTTTCATAATTCAAGACCTGCACAAAGTGTCTTGGACAAACTATGGGCTAGAGCCATGGTACTCGAGTCTGGAGATGTTTCTATTGCACTTTGTGTGATTGACATGATTGGTTTTGGTAACGATGAGGTAATCGCTACGCGTAAATTGATTCAAGAAAAGTACCCTGAATTAGACTATGTCGTCATTTCCAGTACCCATGTGCATTCCGCACCGGATTTGATGGGGATGTGGGGGCCTTCAGAGTACGAGAGAGGTGTCAATCCAGACTACATGACTGCCGTTCAAGAAGGAATTACGAAGGCAGTGGGAGAGGCCTTTATTGCTAGAAAGCCAGCACATTTTAAGTTTGCTAAGGAGCCAGATCAACTAAAAAGTTTGGTAGGGGATACCCGTCCACCTTTTGTTTCGGATGCTGGTCTGCAACTCATGCAGGTTCTCGATGCACAAACGGGCTCCACGTTAGGCACTATCTTGAATTGGGGCAATCATCCCGAGACCCTCTGGTTGGAAAACATTCAAATTAGTTCTGATTTTGCCGATCCTTGGCGAAATTTTGTCGAAGCCGGAATTCCAGTATCGGATACCTTTACCGAACCTGGAGTGGGTGGTGTGGCGATCTTTTTAAATGGAGCAGTAGGAGGTTTGATGACTACGGCACCTGATCTTGCTGTGGTGGACCCTTTCACAGGTGTTTCCTATCAGAAACAAGCGCCAGACAAACTTCTCGCACAAGGAAAAGCTTTGGCGAAAATAACCTTAGAAACTTTGAAAGATACCAGCTTGGTGGTTTACTCTTCCTTAGACTTAGGAATTAGAGCCAAGAGCATTTCGCTTCAGATGGACAATTCGCTCTTTCAGTTGGCAGCTTTTGTAGGGATTTTTGATCGTGGATTTGTGGGATGGAAACAAATCCGATCTGAAGTTGCTAGTTGGAACTTAGGACCTGCAACTTTTGTGCATGTGCCTGGCGAACTTTATCCAGAAATCCTGCATGGGGGTATTGAGTCTCCTGCTGGGGCTGATTTCAATAGGAAGCCAGTAGAAGTTCCTGCTTTGATGGAAAAGATACCAGGTCAGTATGTCTTTTTCTCCGGAATGTCAAACGACATGATTGGCTACATCGTCCCTAAAAGTCAGTGGGATGTGAGCCCTCCCTTTACCTACAATTACAAGGAGAGACCTTATGGTGAAATCAATTCCTTAGGGCCGGAGACGGCTCCAAAAATCCATGGAGAAGTTCTTGGAGTAGTGAAGGACTTGCAAAAGTTGAAAAAATAAAAAATCCGGTACACGGAATGTAAGTATTGGTGTACCGGATTGGAGTGAATTTTAGGATTCGTGGATTAAGATTTTTTCTATTTTATCTCCAGCACGAATGGCATCGATCACATCAAGGCCTTCTACTACTTTTCCAAAGCAAGTATGGTTACGATCCAAGTGACTTGTATTGGTTCGGCTATGGCAGATGAAAAACTGGGATCCTCCTGTATTTCTTCCAGCATGAGCCATGGATAGTACTCCACGATCGTGGTATTGATTTTCACCATCAAGTTCGCATTGGATTTTGTAACCAGGGCCTCCTGTACCTGTTCCCGTAGGGCAGCCTCCTTGAACTACAAAGTTTGGAATGACACGGTGGAAGGTCAATCCATCGTAAAAGCCTTTATTCGAAAGGTCTACGAAGTTTTTAACCGTGAGTGGAGCGTCTGCTTCGAAAAACTCTACTCGCATGGTTCCTTTTTCGGTAATTATTTCAGCTGTTTTCATGGCAATAAAGTTAGAATTAGTGGTTGTTGCTTCTTTGCGATGCAAAAATAGCCATTGTCCTGGCTTTTTGATGCTGTTGATCCAAAAAGACTGGAGTTAAGTTATTGTTCATGTTAGATCAAGGGTCCACCTTTGCTAATTTCCGTATTTGCTTCTGTAGCGTAGGTTTTAAAGTTTTCTCGAAAGGCAGTTACTAACTCTTGTGCTTGTCTATCGTAGGCTTCTGGATCCTTCCAGGTTGTTTTTGGATTTAGAATGGAAGCGGGTACCTGGGGACAGATTTCAGGAACTTGGAATCCAAAGACCGGATCAAGGCGGAATGGTGCAAATTCTAATTTGCCTTCCAAGGTGGCATTGATCATAGTTCGGGTGTAGTTTAGTTTCATTCGGGATCCAATCCCATAAGGTCCTCCGGTCCAGCCTGTATTGATCAACCAAACGGTTGCTTGGCTTGATTTCAATTTTTCACCAAACAACTCAGCATAGCATAGGGGATGCAGGGGTAGAAATGCAGCTCCAAAGCAGGCTGAAAATGTTGATTTAGGTTCCTTTACGCCCATTTCTGTGCCTGACACTTTAGCCGTATACCCCGAAATAAAGTGGTACATCGCTTGTTGTGGTGTAAGCTTTGAAATTGGTGGTAAAATCCCAAAGGCATCCGCAGTAAGGAAAAAGATATGTTTAGGTGCCGCAGCTAAAGAAGGATGAACCGCGTTGGTTATATGGGTTAAAGGATATGCTGTTCGCGTATTTTCAGTTAGTACGCTATTGCTGTAATCCACTTCGCGGGTACCTAATTCAAACTTTGTGTTTTCTAAAATTGCTCCAAACTTAATGGCTTGGTAAATTTCCGGTTCTCGATCCTGAGTTAAATCGATTGCTTTGGCATAGCATCCCCCTTCAAAATTGAATATTCCTTTGTCTGACCATCCATGTTCGTCATCTCCAATAAGCATACGGTTGGGATCTGAGGAAAGCGTAGTCTTTCCTGTACCTGATAGTCCAAAGAATAAGGCCGATTGTCCCTCTTTATTGACATTTGCTGCGCAGTGCATGGAAAGAACACCCTTATGTAAGGGTAATAAGTAATTCATTACAGAGAACATGCCTTTTTTCATTTCCCCAGCATAGGCTGTTCCACCGATTAAAACTATTTTTTGACTTAAATTTAAAATAGTGAAATTGGGATTTTTTACTCCATCTTTTTGTGGATCTGCTACAAATCCAGGAATACAGATAATCGTATAGTCCGCTTTAAACTCTGCAAGTTCTTTAGAGGAAGGTCGTATGAAAAGATTATCGCAAAATAAATTGTGCCAGGCTAGGGTAGTCACAACTCGCACACGTAAGCGGTACTCTGGGTCAGCTCCAACCTGAAGATCTCGAACGTAGATTTCTTCATCGTGAAGGAAGTACTTCATCTTGGTATATAGTTGTTCAAAACGGTCCGCCGTTATTGGGATATTGATATCTCCCCACCACACAGAATCTTGTGTCAACTCATCTTGGACTAGGTACCGGTCCTTGGGAGATCTTCCTGTAAATTTTCCAGTATCCACCATCAATGCACCTGTGCTGGTAAGTAGCCCTTCCTTTTTTTTAAGGGCATGCTCTACTAATTCAGCAGGAGAAAGTTGGTAATGGATTTGTTTGGCTAAAAGTGAAAAGGACTTGTTGGTGGTATGTGGCTGTTGCATCCTAAAATTTGATTTGGGTTTATTTGAAAAAAAATAACTTTTAAAATTAGTCATAGAAATTTAATCCATCAACCAAAAAAACCGCTTTATTTCTCTTTTCAATCGATTTCGTAACGAAAAAATGAATTTTAAATTTAGGTGAAAAACCAGATAAAAAGTTGATTAAAAATCATTCATTTGCCAATTTTTATTCTGGATTTTAATTGGGTTTAGTGGATATTCTTTGCAATCAAAAGTCAAAAAAGTTTATCATTGCATAGGAATTAAATCTTTTCAACCCGAAACATCCTTGGAAAAAGCTCTTAACTCAGAATTTGCAGGCCCCACTGCATTTGGTCATCCAAAAGGATTGATGACTTTGTTCTTTACAGAAATGTGGGAACGCTTCAGTTACTACGGCATGCGTGCCTTATTGATTCTTTTTATGACCAAAGCCATTGCAGATGGGGGCTTAGGTTTCGACGATCCGACTGCAGGTGCAGTCTATGGTCTTTATACAATGGGAGTATATCTTTTGGCTTTACCTGGTGGCTGGCTTGCGGATCGATTGTTTGGATTGAAAAAGTCCGTTTGGTATGGAGGTATAATTATCGCACTGGGCCATTTTATGATGGCAGTTCCAGGGATTGAAGGTTGGGTGTTAGGAAGTGCAGCAGCAAAAACCACCTTGAGTACCTTAGATACCACTTCCTTCTTCTTAGGATTGCTATTAATTGTGTTGGGTACCGGCTTACTGAAACCAAACATTAGTTCAATCGTAGGTCAACTTTATCCAGCTGGAAGTTCCAAGCGAGATGCAGGCTTTTCTATTTTTTACATGGGGATCAACATTGGCGGCTTTATAGCGCCTTTAGCATGCGCCTCAGTAGCAGAATACGACATGCATTTGGGCTTTGGACTGGCAGGATTAGGCATGATCTTCGGTTTGATTCAATACAAACTTACTGGCAGTTCGCTAGAGGGTTTCGGTGAGGTTCCTGTAGTGCAGACGACAGCCGAACAACAGGCACAGAAGAAATTGAAGACCATCACCTCGCTTATTGGTTTGGTGGGTTTGGTAGTAATTGGGGTGTTATTCTCTGGTATCGTCACCATAGATGCCGCTGCAATCGCCAAATCCTCTGGTGTTGTGATTGCGCTTGTAGCTGTAGGCTATTTGGGATATGTGATTGCCTTTGGTGGACTCACTAAAGCCGATAAGAATAAAGTGGGTGTAATTGCTATCTTATTCTTTTTCTCGGCTATGTTTTGGTCGGGCTTTGAGCAGGCAGGATCTACACTCAACCTGTTTGCAGAACGATTTACGGATAGGCAGGTTTTGGGTTGGGAAATTCCTACAGGTTATTTTCAATCCATCAATTCCTTATTCATCATCATTTTTGCTCCTTTTTTTGCTGCTCTTTGGGTGTGGTTGGGTCGAAAGAATTTAGAACCAAGTTCTCCACTGAAGTTTATTTTTGGTCTTGCCTTGCTTGGAGTAGGTTTTTTTGTGATGTATTTCGCTACTAAGATTGCTGCATCTGGTGAGTTGGCAGCCCCCAGCTGGTTAATCATTACCTTTTTGTTTCACACTTTTGGTGAGTTGAGTTTGTCTCCCGTTGGGCTTTCTCTCGTGACCAAATTGGCTCCAAAAGCGTATGGAGGTCAAATGATGGGGATTTGGTTTCTCTCAGTAGCATTGGGTAATTTATTTGCAGGCTTGATCGCAGGTGAAGCGAGTGGGGGATCAGAAGAAGGCCTTGCGGCTATGCCTGATCAGTTTATGATGATTGTGTATACGGTGATGGGTTCTGCCTTGGTATTACTGCTTCTAAAGCCTGTATTGAAGAAAATGATGGGGGAAGTGAATTGATCGAAATTTAGGTGCTAGAGATTATTAGTTTGAAGCAAGAGGCGAGATGCAAGAACCTAAACTTAATTGTACAAGGTACCAAGTAGCTTAATGTTCCATAGACTGCATGAAGTAAGTGAAATACTCCGATAGTCAGTGACATTTGTTTTTAAAACCACATAGCCACATAGAAAAACTCTATGTGGCTATGTGGTTTTATAGAAAAGCTAGCGTTCTTGCCGGACTGTGACAGGTAGGCTTCTTTATTAATTTCGAATGCCGAACTCCAATCTAAAAATGTCGAACAAACAAGGTACTAAGTAGCTTAAGGTTTCATAGACTGCAAGAAGAAAGTAAGTGAAATACTTCGATAGTCAGTGACATTTGTTTTTAAAACCACATAGCCACATAGAAAAACTCTATGTGGCTATGTGGTTTTATAGAAAAGCTAGCGTTCTTGCCGGCCTGTGACTGGCAGGCTTCTTTATTAATTTCGAATGCCGAACTCCAATCTAAGAATGTCGAACTTGGGATTCGTGTTCTGACCCAAATGGTACTTCAAGAGGATCTTGGTACAAAGTACCAAGTACAAAAAAAGGGCTGCCCGGAAGAGCAGCCCTTTTTTATGAAAGTGGATTCGATTAGTTCAAGAACTCATCAAAAGTCAAGCTCACGTAGTACATGGAACCTACAGTAGGGTTACCCCAAGCCTGTCTGTAACCAGTGCTGTTGAACAAGTTAGAACCACCGATTTTCAAGATTGACTTAAGCGCTTTCATTTTTACGCTCATTTGCGCATCGAAAGTTCCGAAAGCAGGCATCACAGAAAGTTGCTGTGAAGATACTGCTGGAGCCACGAAAGAAGACTGCCAAGCAAATTCACCCTGCCATCTGTAGGACATGGAGAAACCAATGTTCTTTACGAACTCACGGTTAGCAAAGTTCACTACATAACGGTACTCAGGAGTGTTGAAAGATGGCTGGAAACCAGTTACTGTCAATTCTTCTAGGTTCTGTAAGGTGTTGTAAGAAACGTTACCACCGATTGTGTAGTTTTTAGGCAAACGGTAATCTGCTCCTAATGCCCATCCCCATGAGTTGATTATTTCTTCTCTGTTGACTGGCATGGAATAGATATTTCTAGTATTTGCGTTCAATAGGTTAAGTCCTAAGGTAGAAGCAGGGCTTGTTGCCACAAAGTTTCTATCCTGCACCAATACCTGACCACCGATAAAGTTTTCGAAACGGTTGAAGTATGCATAAGCATCGATCAATAATTTGTTAGCGAACAAACCTTTGTAACCCAATTCGTAAGATCTTACAATTTCAGGTCGGAATTCGCTAGGCTTGAAAGGTACAAGTCTATCTTTTGCAGCAGCAGCAGCGTTAGCAGGAACTAACTGAGCCGCAATCTGTGGAACGATACTAGGTACCAAGGCTGCGATAGCTGCTGGAGCTTGAGCAGCAGGAATTAGGCCAGCTACTACTTGCTGGGTAACGATTGACGTTGCTTGCGTAATGGCCAACTGAGTAGCTTGTGCAATAGAAGCCTGGAATACTGGTGAAGAAGGCTGAGTACCTGCCAATACTGCACCCCCGAAGTTGGTTACCGTTGCTAGGGTATACACTGGGTTTCCAGAGAAGTTGTACTTATTTCTGAAAAGTGGAAGACCACCAATCAATCTTGCCTGTGGAGTGACCAAGTCAATGTATTGATCTTGTGTCGTTGGCATACGGAAACCAGTCTGGTAAGATGCTCTAAAATTGTGCGTTCCTACAGAATAAACACCCGAAACACGTGGGGACAATTGTCCTTTGAAGTTTTCGTTTTTGTCGTAGCGTGCAGAAGCAGTCAATCTGAACTTGTCATTGAATAATGACTTAGCACCTTGTACATAAGCACCATGCTCTTTGATGGTGAATTCATCCCCATTTTCGTCAGTTGCGAAAAGAGTTTTGTCAGAGTTGAGTTGGTAAGTTCTGAAGTTAGCACCTACAACGAAATCTGCCCATTTGATGTCTGTGAACTGGTAAGAACCTTCCACATGGTACAAGTTGGTTTTATCTACAAATTTTGCACCTACTCCTTGTGCATTTCCTGGGATTGGGCGACTAGTAACCGCAGCTTTAGCGGCTTCAAATGCAGCAGTTCCAGGAATTAATCTACCTTGATCAGCAAATGCTCTAGCAGCATCGTGTGCCATTGCATTGTCTAGACCTCTAGCTCTTGCTTGTGCAAAAGCACCTACGTACTGTGGGAACCAAGTACTGCTAGGCTTCCAAGCTTCGTTGATACCTTGTGCAGCAATACCTACGGCAAAGGCATCACCAGAACGCTCCTGAGTAGTGTAACCTCTCAAGAACCAATTGGCACCTTTTAACTCTGCCTTGTATTGACCCATTCTGAAGTTGGCGATGGAATAACGATCAGCTCCAGTATATACGGTGGTACCGAAGCCATAGTTTCCTTGAAGAATTGCTTCGACACGGTCATTGATTCGGTAATGCAATGCAGCATTAAATTTCAAAGACTTAGTCCCGTAATCCGCAATATCAGATTCTCTGTATCCAGTTCTTGATACAAAAGTCTGTGGAATTAGTGGAAGAAGAGCAGCTGGCAATGCACCTGCGGAAATCATGCTCTGAGCGACAGAGTTCATGTTCACGTTGGTTTCGTCACCGTAAATGTTTACCCCATTGTATCCAGGGTTAGTTATTCGATCACCTCTGTTGATACGTGAAGCGTTCAGCAAGGATTGATCACGGAAATCATTCGCTTGCCAGTCATCTGCCTTCAAATAAGACATGTTTACTTTAAAGGCAAACTTATCGTTGATTGCTTTAGCATAACGCATGCTAAAGTCATAGAATCCAGTTCCCTGAGTGGTTCTGTCTTTCTGATCCATTAAACCCGTTCTAACGCTTGCAGAAAGGCCTTGGTATTGGAAGGGATTTTTTGAATTCATCAACAAGATGCCGTTGATCGCATTTGGTCCATACAACGCAGATGCTGCACCTGGAAGCAATTCTACGCTTTCCAAATCCAATTCAGAAATACCTACAATGTTACCTACAGAGAAGTTAAGTCCTGGAGCCTGGTTGTCCATTCCATCAATCATTTGTACCGTTCTTACGTTACCATTGGCGTTGAAACCTCTTGTATTGAAAGATTTGAAGGTCAAAGACTGTGTGCTCATTTCCACACCCTTCATGTTGTTCAAGGCATCGTAGAAACTCGCTTGAGGAACATCACGAATCGCAATGATATCCATCTTCTCCACAGAAACAGGAGATTTAAGGATACTTTCTTCCACTCTTGATGCGGATACCACCACTTCCTGTCCTAAGATAGAAGCTTCGGCTAGTTCAACCGAAAGGTTGGAAACTCCTCCTGTGATTTCGACTTCTTTGGTTCCGAAACCAACCATGGAGAATACCAAAGTAAATGGAGGTTCTTGGTTTACATTCAAGGTAAACTTACCGGATAGGTCAGTAATTGTTCCAATTACTTTTCCTTTCACGAGGATGTTTACCCCTACCAAAGTTTCCTTTGTGTCCGCATCCGTGACCGTACCGGAGATGGTAGTCTGAGCTAGTGCAACAGAAGTTCCTAATGCAAGGAATACTACCGCTGAAAGCACTGAACTCCAGATTTTTCTGGTAAAATTTTTCATAGGCTAATTTTGTAAAATAGTTAAGATGGTTTTTGAATTAAGGTGAATCCAATCCAATTATTCGAAATTTATAGTAAAATGGTAATTTTCTATCGTTTTCCTAGAAAAAAAAACAAAGTCTGTTTTCCATTAATTTTGAATAATTTTCAATAATGAGGCTTTAAATTTTAAAATATTAATTATATCGATGTTTTATTAATAATAATGATTTAAAAAACGGTTTTTATTGACAATACTCGAATCAGTAATTTAGCGGGAAACTACTAAAATCTTCTTCCAATACGTTCATTTTTAGTTTGAATAGCCACTCAAAGGCTTTTTTTGTTTTCTTCATTCACATGCTTCACCAATCGGTCACACAAGTCTTTAATTTCTTCCGACATATATTCATCTCCTGTGCTATTTAAAATGGTTTGGGCCATTCCTCCAAGAATATCAATATAGAATCGTTTCATTTCTACTACAGACATGTCATCGGTCCACAAGTCGATTCGAAGTGTAGAGTGGTTGAGGTTGTCCCAAACATTCAAACTGATACTTTTTGTGGAATCTGCTCCTTCACCTTCTTTATCAGATGCATCCCAGCGAATGACTTTAGGTAGGTTGGCCTCATCCAATTCAATTTGAAAGTTGATTTCTGATTTTTTCATACGATTTATTAACTGAAAGATTTACTTTAGAAATTCAGGATTAATCAAAGGTCATCTCCGGGATTTCACCGTTGATGATCAATTTGCCTGCTGTTTTAGATTTAATTTCTTCTACGGTGACGCCCGGCGCCCGCTCCAAAAGGATAAATCCTCCCGATGGGGAAACTTCCAAAACAGCCAGGTCGGTCACTATTTTCTTCACACAGCGAATTCCAGTAAGTGGAAGGGTGCAAGTAGTCAATAACTTGGAATGCCCATCTTTTGAACAATGCTGCATGGCCACAATGATGTGTTTGGCCGAAGCTACTAAATCCATGGCTCCGCCCATGCCTTTCACCATTTTTCCAGGTACCTTCCAGTTGGCAATATCTCCATGCTCAGAGACTTCCATTGCTCCTAGAATCGTGAGGTGCACATGTCCTCCACGTATCATGGCAAAAGATTCTGCCGAATTAAAAATTGCTGAACCAGGTAGCATGGTGATTGTTTGCTTGCCAGCATTGATTAAATCTGGATCTACAGCTGATTCTTTGGGAAAAGGTCCTATGCCCAACAAGCCATTTTCAGATTGAAGGACTACATCAAGGTGAGAAGGGATGTAATTGGCTACCAAAGTCGGAATACCTATTCCTAAGTTGATGTATTGCCCATGTTCAACTTCTTTGGCAATTCTTTTGGCGATTTGTTCTTTAGTTAACATTGGGTTTGAAAAGTTTAAGTTGGAGAAAGGATTCGCTCACGAGTTTTTACCCTTAAAGGGATACCGTTCGCTGCTCAATTCGTTTTTCATACTTTTCTCCCTGAAAAATCCGTTGTACATAGATTCCAGGTGTATGGATGGCGTTTGGATCTAATTCTCCAATTGGAACCAATTCTTCCACTTCTGCAATAGTGATTTTTCCTGCAGTTGCCATCATGGGGTTGAAATTCCTTGCCGTGCCTTTAAATATCAAATTTCCTGCTGTATCGCCTTTCCATGCTTTTACTAACGCAAAATCTGCGATCAAGGCAGTTTCCATCAAGTACAGCTTCCCATTAAACTCGCGGATTTCTTTGTTTTCAGCTACTTCAGTTCCTACTCCAGCAGGCGTATAAAAAGCAGGTATTCCAGCTCCACCGGCACGGATTCGTTCTGCCAAGGTTCCTTGAGGAACTAACTCCACGTCCAATTCACCTGATAAAAGCTGTCGCTCAAACTCATCGTTTTCTCCCACATAGCTCGAAATCATTTTCTTCACCATGCGCTTTTTAAGGAAAAGGCCAATACCAAATTCGTCCACTCCAGCATTGTTGGAAACGATGGTCAGGTCACGAACTCCTTTTTTAAGTAGGGCCGTGATGCAGTTTTCAGGAATTCCGCTCAATCCAAAGCCTCCCATCATCAGCATGGCTCCATTCGAAATATCTGCTACAGCCTCTTCTGCATTTTTTACAGTTTTTTGAATCATTGCTTTTGGGTTTATAAGATAAAGATAGCACGTTCGCGGTCTACCAACAACTGATTTTTGAGTGCATTTAAACTTTCAAATCTTTCCTCCTCGCGTAAAAATTCCTTGAAATAAATCGGAAGATCTTGCCCATAAATATCACCTTCAAAATCAATCAAATGGGCTTCGATGGTTTTCTTTTTACCATCCACAGTAGGCCGATCGCCGATATTTAGAATTGCTTTGTATCGAATGTTTCCAACTTCGGTATAGACTGCATAAGCTCCATCGCGAGGAAGCAACTTGTAATCGTCTTCCACTTGAATATTGGCTGTAGGAAACCCGATAGACCGGCCAATTTGTTGTCCTTTTACCACTTTCCCTGTCAGCATGTAAGGCCTACTCAGGTATTTAGTGGCGGTAGAAATATCTCCTTGAGCAAGAGCAGTTCTAATTTTGGTGCTCGACACCGCTAGATCATCCACATCTTGCCTTGGAATCTCTTCCATATCAAAGCCAAAAAGGTGACTATGACTTTGGAGGTACTCAAAACTTCCTTCCCTGTTTTTTCCAAACTTATGATCATAGCCAATCACCAAGGTTTTGGTTTGAATTTTGTTCACCAAAATTTCTCGTATAAATTCTTCCGAACTCATTTGAGACAATTCTTTGGTGAATGGAAGAATGATTAAGTGGTCCACACCCAATTCTTCCAGTAATTTCACTTTTTCAGTAAGGGTAGTAAGTAGCCGTAAACTTTTATCTTCAGGTTGAAGAATCAATCGTGGATGCGGCCAATAGGTGAGGAGCACAGTTTCTCCCTGTTTGCGCTTGGCTAATTCTTTGAGCCTACTTAGAATTTTCTGGTGACCCAAATGAACTCCGTCGAAAGTCCCCGAGGTGACAACGGCATCGTGTGGGGGATGAAAATCAGTGAGTTGGTGATAGATTTTCATTGGGTCGGGATTTAATTTCTTCAACCAATTCAGAAACATCCTTAGAATCCTTGAGGGAGTAGGTTCCAATTCGGGTTCGGCACAAGGACTTTAAGTAGGCACCCACACCTAGGCTTACTCCCAAATCACGAGCTAAACTCCGAATATAGGTTCCTTTGGAACAGCTGATTCTAAAATCGACTTCTCCATTTTCAAATCGACAAATTTCAAATTCCCTAACTTCTACTGGTCTGGGGTTCATTTTTACTTCAATTCCCAATCGTGCAGAAGCATATACGCGCTTTCCATCCACTTTAATCGCGGAATGCATGGGAGGGATCTGAAAAATTGTTCCAGTAAGTTGTAAAACTGCAGCTTGTAGTTGTTCCAATGTAATGGATGTGGGATCCGCTACCGGAATAATGGGTTTTTCAAGATCAAAAGATTCTGTGGTAGCACCCAGGACAAAGGTTCCAGTGTATTCTTTTTCCTGTCCCATGAAACCGTCAATTTGCTTGGTCATTTTGCCAGCACAAACAATCAGTAAACCTGTTGCCAAAGGGTCAAGCGTACCTGCATGCCCCACTTTTTTTATGCGTAAAGCATTTCTGACTTTTTTAACCACATCGAAGGATGTCCATTCTAAGGGTTTGTTGATCAAAAAAACTTCACCGTAAGGTTCTTGCTGCATGGGAAAGGGAGGAGCCTTAGCTGAGTAAGTAGGAATTTAGGATTTGGAGGACTTCGCAAAAATGGCGTAGAACTCAAATACAAATCCGGCAAGGGTAATTATTGGACCAAGAGTGAGTCCCAAAAATCCGTTGCCATGAGGTGTATCATCTATTCCCATGATTACAAAACCTAGCACAATTAGCCCCAAACCTATAAACAGGAGTAGGTAATTCTTTTTGGAAAAGGGAAAAGGGGTATTGCTCATGGATTAATAGAGTTCGTCCAAGGACATGTTTAAGTATTTATTGACTGCACGCAAGGTACTAAATCCAGACAGGAGTCCTCCCATGATCGACAAGGTAGCAAATAGGATGAGCATCAATTCAGTATTTTGCAGGGCTGCAAAACCTTCGATATTTCCCTTGGTGTATTCCAAAAGAACAAATAAAATGGTAGAGGCTAAAATCCCAGCCAAAACCCCAAAAAGGAAGGCTCGAATTAAGAAAGGTTTGCGAATAAAATCACGAGTAGCACCGACCAACTGCATGGAGCGTATCAAAAAACGCTGAGAAAAGAGTGCCAATCGAATCGTATTATTGATCAACATAATTACGGTCACAATAAGGATAAGGATAAATCCTCCCATAATTAAGGAAACCTTAAACAGATTATTATTGATGGAATCGACCAAGTCAGTCATGTAGGAGACTTCAAATACCCCAGGGACTGTTTCCAACTCCTTTGCAATGCTGGTCAATTGCTCAGAACTTTGGAATTCTTCTGAAACCGGAAACACATAACTGTCACGAAGGGGGTTGTCTTCTAAAAATTTAGTGAAATCTTCCCCCGTATTTTTTACAAACGTTTCAGCAGCTTCTTTATTCGAAATGAATCTCAATTGAACACTATCTCCTTTGGTTAGCACAAAGGGCCTTTCGGCTAAATTTTTACGAATTTGCGCTAGCTGTTCGGGGCTCAATCCCTTATCCAAGAATACCTGAATTTCAATATTCTCTCGAATCATTTTAGTCAGTGAACTCGCTTGAATCAAAATAATTCCAAAAAGCCCCACGATAAAAAGCGATAAGGTCGTGCTAAAAAGGACGCTACCGAACTTAAAATATCCGAGTTGTTTTTTTGTTTTTGCTGGATTGGCCATGAAATATCAAATTCTATTCAAAAATAGAAAAGCTTAGGCGATTTACCCAATAACGGCAGGAGAAAGGATGGGAATTACGCGCTCTTCGGCTATGCCCCAAATAAAATCTGTTTTTTTGCCATCGATTAAGAAAAGTCCAGTAAAATTCCCGAAGCTGGGCAAAACCAAACTATCCGCAGTGTAATGAAAACAAGGGATGCGTACCGATTGCTTGGCTTTTCCCTTTAGTAGAATTCCTGGATGGATGTGACCACAGATATTGAGCAAGCCATTAGGGGCAGGTTTTGGCTCATGGCTGAGTAACAAAGATTCCAAAATTATGGGTTTCTGATGTACCTGAAGTCGCGAATTTTGGTAATGCGCTGTTGGTAAAATGTCATGGTTTCCAAGTACCAAATGAAAGGTTGTCTCTGGAAATTGACCCAAAAAAGAAAGCAAATCCTCCCATTGCTCATTCCATGTACTATGAAATAAATCTCCCAGGAAGTAGGTATGGGTAGGGGAATGCTTTCGAACTAATTTTTCTAGGCGCTTGTAATCCAAGTCATGGACTTGCTCTGGAATTGGAATTCCAGCTTTTCGAAAATGAGAAGCTTTTCCAAAATGAAGATCCGCCAGCAATAAAATACGCAAGGATTCAATCCAAACTGCCTTTTCAGGCAATAAGGTCAATTTCAATCCTTTAAAATCGAACACCACTGATGCCATCGGAAACCATTTAACTGTTGGGTCATACCTACATTCTATCCTTTAAGTAAACCCTAAAACTAGAACAAATGAAAAAGGTTCCTCTAAGAAATGATACTTGGATAGTTTTTCAACCTACTTTTTTTCTGTAAATCCCTAACCTGAAAAACAAGTAGGGACTTTTGATTGAACATTTAAAAAATCCGTAAAGCTGAATTTTTGACGAAAGGCTTTAGTTTGAATCCATTTACATGTGATTTTCACAATGGAGTGCATTTTAGTAAGTACAACCTAATGGATAAAGACTACTTTACATTTGTATGGTAAAAGTTTTCAATTAGCCTAGAAAGTTGTGAAAACTCAATCAAAAAAGCGTCATGACCTGCGCTAGACACGATTTCTCCATAAGTACCAAAGGATACAGTAAGACTTAAATACCGAGCTTCTTCGGCAAGAAAAAGGAGGTCAGAATTGACCCCAACTGCCAATACCTGGGCTTGTATTTCTTTCAATGCGTCTTCAACTCCACCTCGTCCTCTACCGATATCGTGACTATCCATGGCTTTAGTTAAGGTCCAGTAGGAGAAGGCTTGAAAGCGTTTGGCCAATTTGGAACCTTGGTACCTGAGGTAGGATGCGGCTAAAAAACCATCTAGTTTTTCAGTGGATTCCTTTTGCTTGGTATTGATATCTAGTGGATTACGGTAACTAAGCATCGCAATGGCTCGAGCTGCCTCAAGGCCTTTCTTGCCTGCATCTTGGTGTACTTGTCCCCAAGTGATATCCGTAGCGATGGCCATGCGTTGCGCCTCATTAAATCCAATGACCCAAGGGGAAGTTTTTGCAGTCGAGGCGATGATGATGGCATGCTTAAGTTTTTTCTCCAAGGTATAAGCCCATTCCAATGCGACTTGGCCGCCTAACGATCCTCCGATGAGCGTATGAATTTTTTCAATTTTCAAATGCTGCCGAAGGCTTTCCAAACTCTGCGCCAAATCCCGTGTGCTGAGTACTGGGAAATCATAAAAATAGGGGCTGCCGGTCAAAGGATTTTCACTGAGTGCATTGGTTGACCCATAGCTGCTTCCAAGGAGATTGGCGCAGATAATGAAGTGGGAGGAAAAATTGTAGAGTGCATTTTCACCAACCAATCCACTCCACCAATCCGCAACTTGTGCATCTCCGGTAAGCGCATGCACCACCCAAACCACATTGGAATGGTCTGCATTGAGTTGGCCATAGGTGGTGTAGGCTAGGGAATACTGCCCCAAAACCTCTCCTGATTCAAGAAGAAGGGGTGTTGAAGAATGAAAAGATCCGGTTTGCATTGAAGAATAATAGCAGCTGAATCGAAAAATAAAACATTCGAACTAATCTAATTCAACAATCGGACTACAATTTCCTAAAAAGGGTAAATACGAAGTTATTTACAATTGACCTTCCGAATACCTAAAAATAGGATGTATTGCTTCAAAGTCAGGTTTGATGGTGGTAAGTTCGTTAACTAATCCATTGTTAAGGCCATAGACCCAACCATGGATTTCCGGTGATTTTCGGTCTTGCCATGATTTTTGGATGATCGATGTTTTGATCAAATCCTGGCATTGCTCTAAAACATTCAGTTCGACGAGGCGATTTACACGATCTTGGTGTGTTGAAATGGCATCAATTTCTGCTTGGTACATTTTATAGACTTCCTTGATATTCCGAAGCCATTTATTGATCAATCCAAAACTCTTGTTTCCCAAAGCTGCCTCTATCCCTCCACATCCGTAGTGCCCACAAACGATGATGTGATCTACTTCCAATACTTCTACTGCATATTGAAGTACAGACAATAGGTTTAGATCTGTATGCACCACCATATTGGCAATATTCCGATGTACAAAGACCTCACCTGGGTCTGTACCCGTAATTTCGTTTGCTGGAACCCGGCTATCTGAACAGCCTATCCAAAGAAATTTAGGTTTTTGTTGGTGCGAAAGGCGATTGAAAAAATCCTTGTCTTGCTGAAGTTTTTCTTCAGACCAAGCTTTATTTTGAAGTAATAATTTTTCGTATGGGCTCATGCTTCTTCGTTTACGTAATATGGATAGTTTTCAATCACTAAACTTATGTTTTTGGATGCGGCACTGCTGATAAAATCATTTAAAACTTCTTGAATGTCATGGTCGATAAATCGAGCCATGGTCGCATTTAGAACGACCTTACTTCCATCTGGAATCTGACTCAATTCTCTCATCAATAGCGCCTTATTTAAAAAAGACACATCTTTTTGAAGTTTTACCAGGTAATTTCCTTTGTGCTCAGTAACCAAAACTGAACGATGGAAATTTGTTTTGATCACAAAAAATAAACCTACCACCAATCCAATTCCTATACCTACCAGCAGATCGGTTAGTAGAATTGAGATGACCGTCACAATAAAAGGTAAAAATTGGTCCCAGCCTTTTTTAAACTCTTTTACAAAAAGGGAGGGTTTTGCGAGTTTATAGCCTACAACAAGGAGTACAGCCGCTAATCCACTCAAGGGGATTTGGTTGAGTAATCCAGGAATACTCACTACCAATGCAACTAGCAGGACGCCATGCAATATCGTTGACCATTTGGTTTTTGCTCCAGATTCAATATTTGCAGAAGTTCGAACAATTACTGCTGTGATGGGAAGGCCACCAATAAGTCCTGAAACCGTATTTCCTATTCCTTGGGCCATTAACTCCCAACTGGTAGGAGTAGTCCTTTTGTAGGGATCCATTTTATCGCCCGCTTCAATCGAAAGTAGCGTTTCAATACTTCCAATTACTGCAAGGGTTACCGCTATAATCCAAAAACTAGAAGTGGTGATCAGATCAAATTCAGGTAGGGTAACTAAGGAGGGAAGATCCTTCCAACTCGATATGCTTGGCAAGATCACTAGGTGTTCGTTGTCTAGCACCCAATCTGGCCTGATTTGTTTGTAGAGTTTGTTGATGCCAATACTGGCTAAAACTGCCCAAAGAGCTCCGGGAACCACCCCTAAAAAGCGATTTTTTTTGATAGCAGGTTTTTCAAAAAATAGAATCAATCCCAATGAAATCAGGATTATTGGAATTGCCCCAGGACTAAAATAGAGTAAGGCATAGTAAATTTCAGAGAAGGTATTGTGCTGATCTGCTTGGTTGAAGGCAAAATCTCCCAAGAAATCCTTGTCATAGCCTACTGCGTGTGGAATCTGCTTCAGAATTAAAATTAAGCCAATTGCGGTGAGCATGCCTTTGATTACGGCATGGGGAAAATAGTACCCTAAAACTCCTGCTTTAGCAAGCCCCAATAAAAACTGAATAATTCCGGCGGCTACTAATGCGCCCAAAAAGTAAGGGAAAGTACCTAGGCTTGTAATGGAATCCAGTACAATCACCGTTAGACCTGCAGCGGGTCCACTTACGGATACAGCTGACTTTGAGATTGCTCCTACAACAATTCCACCAATAATCCCTGCAATTAGGCCCGACATGGGAGGGGCACCACTGGCAATTGCGATACCTAGACAAAGCGGTAGGGCAACCAAGAATACAACTAAACTAGACTTTAAATCATTTCTGAAAATGTCACGAATCTTATTCTTCATAGTCAAGTATACCCCAAAAAAATCAATTGTATAAAAATTATTTTTACACTTACTAAATCTAATTTATGGTTAAACTGTTTAAAAAAAAATGCCATTAGTTAACCTAAATCTCTGTTGGTGACTTGATATTTCCGCTAAAGAGTTAAAAAACAAGAAAGAAGCGCTTCAATTTCTGTTTAAGAGTGCTTCAATGGCTTGATTCATTGTTTTAAAGTCAAATTTAGCGCTTGCAAGGGTTAATTTTGTACGGATTTCATCCAGCGATAAATTTCCGATACTTCCTTCATGACTATGAACTACCATTTTTTGATTGACTGCAAAACGATTGGCTTCGATATCCTCCCCAACCTGTTTGTACGCATCGCGGAAGGGAACTCCTTTTAGCACCAGTTCATTTACGACTTCTACCGAAAATAGGTGCATGTAAAATGGATCATTTAGAATGTTTTTTCGAATCTGAATTGCATTCAACATAAATCTGGACATTTGAAGACAGGAGCGCAAGGATTCCAGCGCTGGAAAAATCTCCTCTTTCAGCAGTTGCATGTCTCGATGGTAGCCAGAGGTAAGGTTGGTTAGTTGAAACCCTATTGTTCCTGGAAGGCCCTGAATTTGATTTGTTTTGGCACGAATCAACTCAAATACATCGGGATTTTTTTTGTGAGGCATGATACTACTGCCCGTAGTCAACTCATCTGGGAATGAGATAAACCCAAAATGTTGGTTGCAAAATAGAACAACATCGGAGGAGAGCTTATTCAACGTTCCGGCCATCCCAGCCAAAGCAAAAGCAATCGTTCGCTCGGTTTTTCCGCGGCTATTTTGTGCATTGATGACGTTGTGGTGTAAGTCAGCAAAACCCAAAAGGCGGGTGGTCATCGTTCGGTCAAGTGGAAAACTTGAGCCATAGCCTGCAGCGGAGCCCAGGGGATTTTTATTGCTCAACGCAAAGGCCACCTGAAGCAAGTCTAAATCTTCGCTAAGGCCTTCTGCAAAGGAAGCAAACCACAAACCAAAGGAGGAAGGCATCGCCAATTGGGTGTGGGTGTAGCCTGGCATCAAGTCTTCTTTGTGTGTCTCCGCCAGTTGAATCAACTGATCCGCCAAGCCAATGGCTTCCTCAAAAATCTCACGGATGGCCTCTCGGTAAAACAACTTTAAATCCACCAAAACCTGGTCATTTCGACTTCTTCCGCTGTGGAGTTTTTTACCCACCTCTCCATAACGCTGGGTTAGCAGTAATTCTACTTGGGAATGAACATCTTCCACACCGGTTTCGATGGCAAATTTTCCTTGCTCGATCTCTACGTAAATCTCTTTTAACCCTTTTTGGAGTAGCGCATTCTCTTCTTTGCTCAATAAGCCGATAGTAGTTAGCATTGATGCATGTGCCATGGAGCCCAAAACATCGTATGGAGCCAAGAGGATATCGAATTCGGGATCTCTACCTACGGTAAATTGCTCTACTTCTTTTTTGCTGGTCGTAGTTTTTTGCCAAAGTTTCATAACGTAGTGCTAGGGTGAAGTGAATGATTGGCGTAGGTCTCAAGAATAGAAATGTATCGAGAAATGCCATCCTCAACCTCTTGAATAAAGATAAATTCATCTGCCGTATGGGAACGGGCAGAATCTCCAGGGCCAATCTTTGCTGAAGGATAAGGAATTAAGGCCTGATCGGATAGGGTAGGGCTTCCGAAGGTTTCTAAGCCCAAACTTTTTACTACTTCATGCAATAGATGCCCTTCTGGCAAGCAGGAGGAACGCAAACGCATGGACCGAGGTACAAGAGTTGCGTCCAAGGCGACTTTTAACTCATCCAAAACCTCTTCGTGCGTGTACAATTCATTGACACGTACATCTAAGACGTAATGGCAAAGTTCGGGCACCAAATTGTGCTGGTGTCCCGCCTGGATCACGGTGCAGGAGACTTTGGTAGGGCCTAGAAAGGGGGATACTTTGGAAAACTTGTAGTTTTTGACTTTTTCCAAGTCATTCAATGCCAGGTAAATGGCATTGGTTCCTTCTTCTCGTGCGGCATGTCCCGCCTTGCCGGTTATAGATCCATCAAGGACAAGCAATCCTTTCTCTGCGATGGCCAATTTCAGTTGGGTGGGTTCTCCCACCAATACTAATTCAGCAGGAGGCAGTAGGCCTAGGAGACTGCTGATGCCATTGGAACCAGAAATTTCTTCTTCGGCCGAGGCTACAAGGAGCAAATTGAAGGGCAAATCCTTTCCAATAAAGTAGCAGAAGGTAGCAATTAGGGCTACCAAAGGACCCCCCGCATCATTGGAACCTAATCCGTACAATTTCCCATCTTTTTCAATGGGGGAGAAGGGGTCCTGTGTATATCCTGTATTTGGCTTGACAGTGTCGTGGTGGGAATTTAGCCATATCGATGGCAGATCAGAACGAAAGGGAGAGGCATATGCCCATACATTGTTTCCCTGACGCTGAGGATTTGCTCCTTTACTGGATAGAAATTGTTCGATCAATGCTGCCGTTCCGTCTTCTTCTTTTGAAAAAGATGGAGTAGAAATCAACTGCTTCAGTAGCGCGATCGCATCGGATTTGAGCGTTTCCATCAATACAAATCGTAACGTTGTCGTTCGATAATGGTACCCGCTTTTTTGCCCTTTACGGCCATCAGCAAGTTTTCTGCTTTCCCTATCCATACTCTCTGAACCCCCTGTTTCAAGGCTTCAAAGGCATTGTCCAACTTGGGAATCATGCCCGAATGAATTACATTTTCCTTTCGAAGTTCTTTGTAGATGTCCTCATTGATCAAAGGAATAATAGATTGCTCATTTTTTTCATCCACCAGGACGCCAGGTTTGTTGAAACAAAAGTATAAGTCCACATGGTGCTCTAGCGCCAATCCAGTGGCTAGGGCAGAAGCAATGGAATCAGCATTTGTATTGAGTAGTTGGCCTTTTTGGTCATGGGTAATCGCATTGATCACTGGAAGTAGTCCCGCCTGAAGCAAATGCTGGATGAGTTGGGTATTGATTTCTTGAACATCCCCCACAAACCCGTAATCAATTCCTTTGACAGGTCGCTTGATGGACCGAATCAGGTTTCCATCGGCACCTGTCATGCCCAAAGCATTTACTTTTAGTGCCTGCAGTTTGGCTACGACGGTCTTGTTGATCAAGCCCGCATAGACCATGGTTACGATATCCAAGGTGTCCTTGTCCGTAATTCGCCGTCCATCTACCATTTCGGGCATGATGCCCATGCTTTCACCAAATCGAGAAGCCATCACGCCACCTCCATGTACCAAGATTTTGTAGCCTGGAACTTTTGCAAAAATGCTCAAAAACTCATCCAGTTTTTCAGGATAGTCAATTACATTTCCGCCGATTTTGATGATGGAGATTTTCATAGATTTCTCAAAATAAAAAAATTATCCGAGAAGTTTGCTAAGCACCGCCTGGGCCGCATAGATTCGATTCAATGCCTGCTGCTGCACCAAGGAGCGTGGACCATCTAAGATTTCATCAGATAGTTCTACATTTCTACGGACCGGCAAGCAATGCATGACCTTGGCCTCTGGGGCATTCTTGAGGTGTGATTCAGTTAGCATCCAGCGCTCATCGGTACACAATATTTTTCCATATTCATTGAAAGCAGACCAATTTTTAACATACACAAAATCAGCATTTTGTAATGCTTCTTCTTGATCATTAGTTAAATTAGCTCCTTTGGTAAATTCAGCATCCAATTCATAGCCTTCGGGATGGCAGATGGTGAGGTCATGGCCCATGCCTAGGGTCCATTCTGCAAAACTATTGGCAACAGCATGGGGGATGGCTTTGATATGCGGAGCCCAAGTGAGGACTACTTTCGGTCTTTTTTTATCCTTAGATAATTCCTGAATGGTGAGTTGGTCGGCCAAACTTTGAAGTGGGTGACGAATGGCAGATTCCAAACTAACAACAGGTATTCCGCTGTACTTGATAAATTGATGCAGGACGAAGTCAGAGACATCGTCCTCCTTATGAGTTAATGATGGAAAGGCGCGAAGTGCCAAAATATCAAAATAAGCGCCCAAAACGCCTGCAGCATCCTTGATGTGTTCTACAGTACCCTTATTCATCACTGCACCTTCCTGCATTTCGAGGGCCCATCCTTCCTTATCCATGTTGAGAACGATGGCCTCCATTCCAAGTTGCTGAGCAGCGATCTGGGTAGATACGCGTGTGCGAAGGGATGGATTTAGAAAAATACAGCCTATTCGTTTTCCCTTGCCCTTGCTAGAATGAAGGGTAGGATTGGCTTTGTATAAAGCGGCTAATTCCAGTAATTCCTGACCGAGTGCTTTGGATTCAAATTGGATGAAATGATTCATGGCAGGTAGTTTAAAGGGTTTCGCTACGCAATATTTCTTTTAATGCGACTACAAACGAATGTAACTGATTCCATTCAACAGACAAGGGAGGGAGTAGACGGATCGTTTCCTTTCCTGCAGCCGAACCGGTAAACATCTTGTATTTGGATACCAAGAGGGAACGGATGGGGCCTGCATCTTGATTCAGATCTAAGCCAATCATCAAGCCTTTGCCTCGGACTGCCACTACTCCGGGAATGCTTCGAAGTTCAGCCATCAGGCGCTCTCCCAATTCCAAAGCTTTCTGTTGCAATCTTTCAGCCTCCATCACTTCAAGCACAGCAAGTCCTGCTGCACAGGCGAGGTGATTGCCTCCAAATGTGGTGCCCAGAAGTCCGTAACTTGCTTTAAATTCTTCTGAAAGTAAAAGTCCACCAATTGGAAATCCATTTCCCATGCCTTTGGCGATGGTAATCAGATCTGGATAAAGCCCATCTACCCACTGGTGAGCGAAAAATCTTCCTGTGCGTCCATAGCCAGACTGCACTTCATCTAAGATGAGTTTGGCCTCGTACTTTTTGGCTAGTGTGGAAAGGCCAATTAAGAATTCAGGATTCGGCACTTGAATACCTCCTACACCTTGTATTCCTTCCACGATGATTCCAGCAATGGCTTGGGTAGAAAGTACCTGTTCGACTGATTCCAAATCTCCAAAGGGGAGAATGTGGAAATCCTCGCGAGCATTACAAGGAGCCACCAGTTTGGGATTGTCTGTTAGAGCCACTGCCGCAGAAGTACGGCCATGAAAAGAGCCTGAAAATGCAATGAATCCTGGTTTCTTAGTCACAAATGAGGCCATTTTCAAGGCGTTCTCATTGGCCTCAGCACCTGAATTGACTAGGAAAAGTTGGTAACTATGCAAACAGGATAGCTCGGCTAATTTATCTGCTAGGGCTTGTTGCAAAGGAATATGAATGGAGTTGGAGTAAAACCCCAACTGCTTTACCTGCTCACTGATTCGCTCAACATACTTTGGATGGCTATGTCCAATGGAGATGACGGCATGACCTCCATACAAATCCAAGTATTCCTGACCCTGCTCGTCCCACAAGCGGCAACCCTCAGCTTTCACTAGGGTAACTGGAATCAGAGGATAAACGTCGAATAAGTTCATTTCACAGTATTTGAAGGGTGATTTTGAAACTGGATTTTTTTAGAAGGCACTTGATTTCAAGTTCAAACCCATTTTCTCATCCAATCCAAAGGCTAGGTTAAAGTTTTGAACAGCCTGACCTGAAGCGCCTTTCAAAAGGTTGTCGATGGCAGAATAGACCACGAGCTGTCCCTTTTCTACTTGAAGCGAAAGGAGGCACTTATTGGTATTGATCACCTGTTTTAAATCGAGTTCCTGACTCGAAATATGCGTGAATGCCGATTCAGCATAAAACTGGCGATAGGTTTCCAAGGCTTCTTCTTGGGTTCCAGTAAAAGGGAAATAGGCTGTAATCCATATTCCTCTTGTAAAATTGCCCCGATAAGGAACAAACATTAGCTCAGATGGAGTCCCAGGATTCAACTGTTGGAAAGTTTGGTTGATTTCTTTCAGGTGCTGATGGGTAAACAACTTGTAAACCGATACATTTCCGGTCCGGTAACTAAAATGAGAGGTTGCAGTTAGGCTTTTTCCTGCTCCGGTAGAACCTGTAATCCCTGTAACATGCACTGGGCCTTTCACCCAATCCTGCTGTATCGCAGGGGCCAAGGCCAATTGGATACCCGTAGCGAAGCAACCTGGGTTAGCAATTCTTTTGGCTTTGCTTATTTTTTGTGCATTGACCTCTGGAAGGCCGTATACAAAGCCAGCGGATTCATCTCGAAAATCGGTAGATAAGTCGATCAAAACTGTGGATTCTGGAAAGGAATGATTTTCGAGGAAGGACGCGGTCTCTCCATGAGGAAGACATAAAAAGACGGCATCTAATCCAGAAGTTGGAACTTCTGTTGTAAAGTGCAAGTCACAGTCCCCAATTAAATCCCCATGCGCTTCATCCACTCGTTTGCCTTTTTGACTTGAGGAATGAAGACAAACCAATTCGCAAGCAGGATGATTTACTAGCAGTCGAACAAGCTCAGCCCCAGTATATCCAGCGGCACCGATTACGGCTGTTTTTAACTTAGTCATTTGAGTTTTTCACCTTGTGGAAGATGGCGGTTTGGTTGCCCAAGATGCGCGTAAATCCTTTGACGTCCTCACCCGTATAGCCTTTGTTCATTTCTCCATAAGAGCCGAATTTGGCGGACATGAGATCATGTTCGGAAGTGATGCCTAATAAAGTAAATCGGTAAGGTTGCAGCAAAACCCGAACTTCTCCAGAAACCTGCTCCTGAGTGCTTTCTAGAAAAGTTTCAAAATTACGCATGACAGGATCTAGGAAATGCCCTTCGTGGAGATGGTTGCCGTAAAACTCCGCTACCTGCTTTTTCCAATACAGTTGCCATTTGGTCAAGGTGTGCTTTTCAATCAATTGATGCGCTTTGATCAAAATTACAGGAGCAGCGGCTTCAAAGCCTACACGACCTTTAATTCCGATAATGGTATCACCTACGTGGATATCTCTACCGATCCCGTAGGGTGCTGCGAGGGATTGCAGTTTTACTATGGCTTCAACAGAACTAGCATAGTGGGTCCCATCTACACCCTTGATTTGGCCTTGAACGAAAGTCAATTTTACTTCTTTCGGCTCATGTTCCGTTACTTGAGTTGGCCAGGCTGCTTCGGGCAAGTAATCTGAAGAGGTAAGGGTTTCTTTTCCTCCTACTGAGGTACCCCAAATCCCTTTATTCACTGAATAGGCCGCCTTTTCAAAGTTCATGGATACCCCATGACTTTTGAGGTAGTCAATTTCCTCCTGACGGCTAAGTTTGAGGTCACGAATTGGTGTGATGATCTCTACTTCGGGAGCAAGAATTTGAAAAATCATGTCAAATCTAACCTGGTCGTTTCCAGCCCCCGTGGAACCATGCGCTACCGCTTGTGCACCAATCGATTTGGCATATTCCGCAATGGATTTTGCTTGTACGATGCGTTCGGCTGAAACGGAAAGGGGATAGGTATCGTTTTTGAGCACATTTCCATATACCAAGTAACGAATCACTTGATCGTAGTAGGCCTGAACAACATCTAAAATACGAAAGGAAGCCACGCCAAGGACATGCGCTCTTTGTTCAATATCCTGGAGCTCTCTTGCTGAGAATCCACCTGTGTTGACCAATACAGCATGGACTTCATGCCCTAAATCCTTGGAAAGGTGAAGTGCGCAATAGGTGGTATCTAATCCTCCGCTATAGGCTAAAACTACTTTTTTCATGTGGTCAACGGTTGAGTTGATTAGTTGAATCTGGTTGAGCCATGAAATTTTTAGTTCAAGGCTCAATTCGCTATCGTTTTGTTGAATCTATTTCTTTTTGTCTGTTGGATCGTAAAGCATGGCTGTACACAGGCAGTTTTGTCTTTTCTTGGACATCAAAATTTCAAAATTGACACAACTTTGGCATCCTTTCCAAAACTCTTCGTCATCCGTTAGGGCAGCGTAAGAAACGGGGATGTATCCCAATTCTGAATTTATCTTCATTACTGCCGCACCGGTAGTTAATCCGAAAATCTTCGATTCTGGATATTTCACCTGGCTTAGCTTGAAAACTTCTTGTTTAATCTTTCGAGCCAGGCCATATTTCCGGTATTGAGGGGCTACGATTAGGCCTGAATTGGCTACAAACTTGCCGTGTCCCCAGGCTTCGATGTAACAGAATCCAGCCCAATCGCCTGTACTAGTTAAGGCGATGACCGCTTTGCCTTCTTCCATTTTGGCTTCCAGGTAAGCAGGGCTTCGTTTTGCAATACCCGTACCTCTAGCCTTGGCGGAGTCTTCCATCTCTGCTGCGATTTGGTTGGCATATACTGAATGAGAGCTGTCGGCTACTCGAATAAGGAATGTTATTTCATCCATCGATTCGTGTTTTAAATGCGATCCCGTTTAGGATAGTGCAAGTAAATTGGTTAAACTAGAATAGGGGTGTGCTAGGGGGGCTTTCCTCGTGGGAATGCCAATTTAATCTAGGGTTAAACCCTGAGGGACTGCCTCAATCGTGCAACTGAAAAAGTAGTAGACACCAACGTACATGCCGTCTTTGTCAAAGACAAGTGTGCAAATGAGGCGATGTGTATTTGGTTATCCATAATTTGAGGCTGCAAATGTTGTATCTCCTGCAATGAATTGCAAGTGTTTATTTTAAAAATTTATGCAAAACCCTATTTTTTTTAGTAATCCATAAAAAAAGGGGGCTAATCCATTCGATCTTAGTCCCCTTTCTGTTTTTCTAGGTTTATTGTGCCATTTCTTTCAAGGCGGCTACCAACACATCACAATCTGCGGTGCTTGTGTAGATATTTGGACTTACCCGAACCCCTTGTACACCTGCACCATCAATCGGTGCGGTAAATATCTTGTACTTATCCAGGAGTATTTTTCCCATGTCTGTTGGGCTCAATTTTTCCACCCAGACGTTTCCAATGCCGCAGCACCTGGAAGGATCCTCTGGGGTATTCACACGAATGCCTGGCACATTCCTCACTTGATCAGACCAGTACTTTTGGATAAACCGAAGTCGATCTTCTTTCCGTTTGGAACCAATTTTTTCTTGAAAAGCAATGGAATCCAGCACGGTCAAATCCGTTGCCGCAGGATGAGTTCCGATATGATTGAGGTAAGCAATGCTCGTCAAACCCAAATTAAATGGAGCTAGAAGTGGTTGAATTTTAGATATCTTATCCTTTTTCACATAAAGTAGGCCTGCACCCAAAGGAACGCTCAACCACTTGTGTAGGCTGGATCCGTAATAATCGCAATCCAAGTCTTTCATGCTGAAGGTAAAATGTCCAACGGCATGTGCACCGTCCAACATAATTTCTACCCCATGCGCATGGGCCATGTCTGCTATTTTCCGCACGGGAAGAATGTGTCCCGTAATATTTACAATATGCGGAACCATGATGAGTTTTGTCTTGGGAGTAATCGCCTTTCGGTACACCTCCACTACTTCCTCATCGGATTTAGGATGCATGGGAATGTCCACTTTCACGGTTTTGATTCCCCAGCGCTTGGAAGCCAATTCAAACATGGTTTGCATGCTTCCATAATCCTGATTTGCAAATACAGCCTCATCGCCTGCTTGCCATGGATAGCCTGAAATGATCAAATCCAAGGATTCGGTGGTATTACGAGTCAAGACTACTTCCTCTGGATCTGCGCCGATAAATGCGGCTAAGGCAGCAGCAGACTTGGCTTTGTTCTCAAATTGAACCCCACGCATGTAATGAGATCCTTGGTAGTTGATTTCTCGGATATGGGTAATGTATTTTTCGAGTAATTCCTGTGGAAGGAAGCAATAGTAGCCATTCTCAAAATTGAGGTAATCGGGTTTGAGACGGTAACCCGCACGCAGTTGATCCCAAATATCCTCTCGTTCCCAATCCAAGGTATCAAAATCAAAGGCTTTCAGTTCAGAGGGTAGAAGGGATCCACCTAGCCCAAGAGCGGCAAAATACTTTAAAAAGGAACGTTTTTTCATGGTATTGGAGTTAAAGTAGGTAGGAAAGTAACCAAACTACCAGTAAAAAAATAGCCATTCCTGTAATCCACGGAGCACGTTTTGGAAATTCAAACTGACAGATTGGGCAAGTGGATAGCGAATTTTCAACTTCCATGGCGCAGGAGGGGCATTCTTTAGTTTTCAAGGCTTTTGGGAACTCTTTGTGATTGATGGGGTTTACCACATGAAGAAACAAAAAATCAAATGAAAATTGAAATTTGGTCGGACATCGCTTGTCCATTTTGCTACATCGGCAAACGGAAACTAGAAAAAGCCATACATAAATTACAGGACGCATCCGCGATACAAATCGAATGGAAAAGTTTTCAATTGAATCCTGATCTAATAACCAATGAAGGACAGAATTCGCTTGCTTACTTGTCCGAAACGAAGGGATGGTCTAGGGAACAAACCCTGCAAATGACTGCTCAAGTAGCGGCCATGGGTAGGCAAGAAGGCTTGGAATTTGATTTTGAGCATACGGTTGTCTCCAATACGAAACAGGCTCACCGTCTCCTTCATTTTGCAAAAGAAAATGGCAAGCAGAACGAGTTGAAGGAACGCTTGTTTCAAGCCTATTTCGTAGAAGGTAAAAATATAGATCAACAGGAAACCTTGCTCCAATGTGCAGAGTCGGTCGGATTGGTTAAGGCGGAAGCTAAGCAGGTGTTGGATTCGGCTAGGTTTGATCCAGAAATTGATCAAGATGTGTACGAAGCGAGACTAATTGGGGTACAAGGCGTCCCTTTTTTCGTCTTTGATCGGAAATTTGGCATATCGGGTGCCCAGCCAGATGAGGTCTTTGACCGGACACTTCAGCAGGCCTTGGATGAAGTCAAGTGAGGCCTGACTACTTTATTTACTCCAAAAAAAAGACGGGTTCTATACCCGTCTTTTTTTTCTTTTATAATTATCCGGGTTGCAAGTAGTTACCGAAGGAAATACTATTTGAAGTTCTCTTCAATCGGCAGTGGACGGTCAACTGTAAACTGTTGACAATGATTACCAAACCCCTCGATTTTTCATTTTTAGGGTGTAGACCGCATCCATGGCTGTAATGAATAAGACATTGCGGGTCAGGGTGCCAAAGGTGACATTTGCAGTCCAATCTTTTGGCACAGGAATGTGGGCGATTTTCTCTCCATTTCTATCAAAAACGGTTACTCCTTTTCCAGTCAAGTAGACATTGCCCCGGTCATCAATGGTCATCCCATCGGATCCCATCTCGCAAAACAAGGTTTTGTTAGTTAAGTATCCATCATCCTGTATATCATACTTCCAGGTTTTGGATGCCCCAATGTCCGCCACAAACAGATGTTTCCCATCTGGCGTACCAATAATCCCATTGGGTTGCTTTAAATCTTGCGTTACTCGGAAAAGTTCGGTTCTATCCTCGGATAGGAAATACACATGCTGCCCATCTTGTTGCATTTCCTTGCTTCTAATCCCCTCCCAATAGGGACGTGGATACAGAGGATCTGTGAAATACAATCCTCCACTTGGTCGAACCCAAACATCGTTAGGCCCATTTAATTTTTTGCCTTTGAAGGAAGGGACTAGAACTGTTTCTTTCCCTGTTTTTACGTCCATCTCTACCAATTCATTCTTTAAATCAGCCGCAGCGATCAGCTTCCCATCCAATTGAAAGTAAAGCCCATTGGAACGACCAGTACCTTCTTTCACTAGAGAAACTTGGTTGCTATTCGCATTCCAAACGTAGATCTTATCGTTGGGCTGATCGGTGAAATAGATGTCTCCAAATCGATTGACAGCCGGACCTTCGGTAAATGAAAATCCATCTTTAACCAATTCAAGTTGTGCTCCTTTGGCTATGATTCCTCGCTTATCTTCTACTTGTGCAAAAAGTGAAAGACTAACAAGGGAAAGGCCTGCAGTAAGACCAAATAGATAAATTTTAAAGTTCATTTTTTTGAGGTTGAGTTCTGTTGAGCACAAGAATTAGCTTATTGAGGTCGGGACTATAGGCCATACGAGTAATTCCTTGATGGCTTGAAGATTCAATTTTTCCCAAGGATTGCCAATTATTTTCTCGAATATGTTTCGTAAAAACTTCATTTCCCTTGGCCATCAAGAGGTGATTTTTAGCTATCCAGATAAAATCTTGGGAGCCAGGAACAGCAAATCCGTAGTCCTTTCGTGCCCCAGTCTTTAGATTGAACGATGCGATGCCATTTGCTTTTCCTTGATCTGTTTTGATGGTTTTTTTTCGATCCAAATAGGAGATTTCGGCAGTATTGGGTCGCTTTTTAACCGTTCTTCCGATGTCTGTATCCAAGGTGTCCACTTTTCCTTTTCCGCGGACAAATACCAAGGAATTGGGTTCTCCAAGTACAAAGAGTGCCGCATTTCCCTCGTAGAAATCGTAATAGCCCACTGGAAAAATATCGTCATACAAGAGTTCTGGGGCTTCTCCAGTCACCGGGTACAACCATAGCCGTTGGGTACCCTCTGGCTCCACCACAATGGCCGAGAAATAGGACCCACATTCTGTGAGGCTAGGCGAATATTCACTACGATCCGGTGTTTGGGTCAGGTTGGTAAAGCGGCCTGTTCGGAAACTGTACAGAATCAAATCGTGATTTCCTTTTTCATCTGCGGCGGAAAAAATCAACTCCGAATCATTGATAAAACTGGGCTGATTGTCGTATTCCGGACGATTGGTGAGTGGCTTGGCCGTATGGGACAACAGTTTAAGTTGCCCTCCTTTACCTTCTGTATTGACCACCCACAAGTCGGTGGATACCTGGGCATGGAGTAGGCTGCACTGGAATAGCATGCCTAGGAAGAAGGTGAAATAAATTATTCGCATCGATATCATTTCTGAGCCAACTAAAGTACGGATTTTCAGTTAAGAAGATGTGCAACTACTTTCTCAATATACCGACGCTATTTTTGATCAATTGCGATTGAAACAAGATCTTTTTGCTGATCAGGCGGTACAAGTGTTGGTTTCAAACCCTCAATTTGCAAAAGAAATCAATTCTTGGGAATCCATTCCAGCTACTCTCCCAGCCAATTTTCCAGTGGAGTTGCAGCGCTATTTTGAATTTTATCTGCTAAAAGAAAAAGAGTTTTCAAGTAAAGTACACCAACAAGCACAGGATTATTTTGAGCGTCATGGGGATTTATACCTTGCCATGCTCGGCTTTTATTCTTTGCCCTACTGTTATGCATTTGCAGATGGAGCGCAAGTTTTGGTCCGTTCCCAGCGGATTATGGATCAAATAGGGGAAAGGTTAGGGGAGACTACCCGATTTGTATTGGACATCTTCAAACCAGGGGCTTTCACTAGTCAGGATGCCGCTTACCTCAGTTGTGCCAAGGTACGGTTGATCCATGGATATAGCCGGTATTTTATTCGAAAATATGCCAAAGATTGGGATTCCGCCTTTGGTGAGCCCATCAACCAGGAAGATTTATTGGGGACCAACCTGGCATTTAGCCACATCGTGCTGCGGGGGATGACCAAAATGGGCTTGTCGCCAAACGCAAAAGAGCACCAAGCTGTATTGCTGTATTGGAAATGGATTGGGGAACTGATGGGGGTGGAAACTAGCCTTTGGCCAAGCAGCCCCAAAGAAGCCTTTGAACTGGATCGTTTGATCCGTAAGCGGCAATTGAAACCTTCAGAGGCAGGAAAGAAACTTACTCGAGCACTACTCGAATTCTATCAGAAAAACATCCCCGATCCGCTTTTAACTGCTCAGCTAGAGTCAATACTATCATTTTTTCTCGGAAAAGAAGCCTCCAAGGCGGTTGGTCTTTCTTCTCGAGTTCAAGTTCCAGGGGATATTTTAGGTCTGGTCATAAAGGGTACAGGATTCAAAACCTTTGGATTTCAGAAAAATCATGCAGCGCTGAAAAAAAGTTTAGAAAGTCAGCAAGTCCTTCAATTCGGCAGAATTCTGCAACTCCAGCTTCCTGTGCTCGATCGTTCGTAAACGTACAGTTTGCTGTTCGGAAGATTGACAGTCAACTCCCATCCAAGCCTTAAAAACCCTCGCTGCATCTTTTTTTGGCATTTGGCATCATTTTCGTAATCAAAGCAGACATGAAAGAAGTAAGGCAATGGACAAGGCAAATCCCTTTGGAATTAATTTTCTGGATCGGAAGCATTGCAGCCATTCTTACGATTAATCCAGAGCTGGAAGCCTTTAGCCTTTGTCCACTGCACAACTTGGGATTCGATTGGTGTCCAGGCTGTGGTTTGGGAAGAGCTATGAATCTCTTGGCTCGAGGGGAGTTTCTAGCCTCCTGGCAGCTTCATCCCGCAGCAGGCTTGGCTTATGGAGCAATCTTTCATCGTATTTGGGTATTAATTAAACAACTAAAACAAAGCACACACTATGGCTAATGTATTGAGACATCTTCCGGAATTGGAAGGGATGGAATTAGGTTACATCCAAGGGTTGATGAAAAGTATGGACGAGGAAGAAGCAGCCTTGTTTGCTCAAGTGTATCGAGCGAGACGTAAAGACCCACAAATGATCTTGATTTTGACCTTATTGGGATTTTTTGGGTTTGCAGGTTTGAATCGTTTTATCCTAGGTCAAGTCGGACCTGGCCTCTTATTCTTCTTAACATTGGGACTATGTTTTATAGGTACGATCGTTGATTTGGTGAACTACAAGAGTCTAGCCTACGAATTCAACATCAAGATGGCCCATGAAACCTTAAACATGTTGTCTTATTCTTTCCCAGAAAAAGGAACTAAAGAAAGCTAAACCAACGCCCACTTTCCTTTTTGCCTTTGGTTTCTTTGGAAGCCAAAGGTTTTTTATGCCTACCAGGTATCGTCTGCTTCTTCGGGATTGCTAGACGAAAGGCTTGAAAGCGCTTCTTTCCCTCTCGGAGATAGGAGCAGGTGAAATTGCTGCAACCGCAATTCCAATTCTTGCAACTCCTCGTAAGATCCTTTGGTGAAGGGATAGGGGAGTTCCATCAATTCCGGGGATTTGGATTGGAAAGGAGGAGAAATCTCCCCTTCAAACAACAAGGGCCACATGGTTTTGGCACATCCTAGCCCCCAAAAATTGAGGGGATACTGCTTGGCATACACCTGTAGGCGCTGATTAATTTCTTTAAAAAATAGCTGCGTTTCTTCTAATCTGATACGTGAACCAGCTCTAGATTTTCCTTTAGTTTTCAGGTACTTAAATTGTGATTTTCCTTGTTTTTGGCGAACCATATAGGCTCGAAATACCTTGTGATCAAGTAGAGTTCCCTGATGGAAATAGCCCACGGTGGCCTGTCCCGCCCGAACCAATGTAATGCAGTAATGGATATCGTCTCCAGCAACTAATTTTCCTTCCGGAAACCAGGTTTGTGTCCAAGGCAAAAACAACTTGCCTAACCAGCATGTCTCATTTTCAATGAGCAACTGATGCTTCTCAGGTACATAACTGATTAGCCAGCCCTTTAATTCGGCTTTTTTTAAAAGCTGAATAACCGCTTCTTCCTGGATAACCTGAGTTTGTGGTATTTTCATCGTAAAGCCAGTTGCATAACTATCTTTGCACAAAGAAAGAAAACAATATGCAGGAAGACATACAAAAAGTGCTGAATCGGATGTGTGACCCCAAAGAAGAGGAGGCATACCACTTTGCAGACAAACTTGGGGGCATGGCCGATGAAGAGACAAAGGACCACCTGATCACCTTGGTCAAGGGAGATCAATGGGAAATTGGGTATTTGGCTTGTCGGGCATTGGCCAAAACTTCCTGGAATGAAGAAGCCCTAGACGCTATTTTCGAAGCCATTTTTGATAAGAAAAATAAAGTTATTCAAGGGGCTTTCGTTCAAATTTTAGAAGAATTTAACCTTGCAGAACGCTTTGTGGATGTATTCCGAGTGTATCTTTTTGGCAATTTCAAAGCATCTACACTTGCAAAGGGATATTTGGATAGCGTGGAATTCGATATCACCCCTAGGACGATACGCAAGGCTGAAAAGCATTGGAATCACTACTTGCACAATCCAGAGGATGATGAGAGTCTCGCTTTGAAAAAGCTCGAAGTGGAACCGATGCTACAAGAGCTAAAAGACCTTTTTGAGGAGTAAACCGAGCTTATTCTCTTTTTTTGACCCCTCGGACAGCTTGCGCTTGAATGGGATCTTCTGGCCAGGAGTGCTTTGGGTAGCGCTGTTTGAGTTCTTTTTTGACCTCAAAATAGCCAGAGGTCCAAAAACTTTTCAAATCTCGGGTGAGCTGTACGGGTTTGTAGCCAGGGGAAAGTAATTCGATAAGAATGGGAACGCGTCCTTCATTCACTTTCGGAGTTTCCAACATCCCAAACAGTTCCTGTAAGCGAACTGAAAGGCGAGGGGAACTGGCATCTTCTTGGTAGCGAATTGAAATTTCACTACCAGAAGGTACCGTCAAAAACCTAGGTGCCAACCTTTCTAATTCCTGCTGCTGCTCAAATGACAACGAATGTGTTAAAAATTGACTTAAATTCAATTTTTTCAATTCCTCATTTTTTGTAATGCCCAATAAGTAAGGTTCAAGCCAGTTTGTTGCGCTTGCACAGAGAGACTCAACTGACCAGTTGGGCCAGCCCTGACCTGGATGCCAAGTGGCTACTGATTGAACCCGTGCAATTAATTCCAAGGCAGTCTCGTTCCAATCCAGCAAAAACTCCCCTTCCTCTTGAATGGTTTCAAGAAGTAGTTGAACAGCCAATTCTGGATTTACCTTGGGTAGCGGTCTATTTCCCAAGACAATTGCCCCGATTCGTATCTCAGCATGTGCTTGAAGTCCACCTTTCTTTCGATCCCATTCCAGCACCTCCTTGGTTTTGAGCATAGGTGCCAAATCCTTTGGATTCAAAGGCGCTGCCATCCAGATCTTCCCCATTCCATCACGAGCATCTAGATGGGCCACTGCTAACCAGGATTCATAGGCGAGATCATCCTTGTGTCCGATTTGAGCAATTTTACCATTCGCGAGTTGAAACTGAGCATTGTTTCCAGGTCTCGCAGCCGCTATTCGCTCCGGATAGGCATAGGCAAGTAAAAGTCCTGTTGCCCAAGGATCTACTGGGCTGTTTTCAGGGTTTACAGCGAGTAGTTTACGGTATTGGGCGGCCACCTTATCAATCTTTTTGTAAGCAAAGGCTCCATTTACCTGACCTCGGAACCGTCTCAATCCTTCGATTCGTAGGTTGAGGTCTACGCCAGCTTGGGATGCCAGGGGATCCTTTTCCTCAAGAATGGCCGCAATATCAGTGGCTAGTGGAAGGAGGTTTGCCTTTTTTGCATAGACGAGCATGTGGGCGATTCTTGGATGGGCAGGTACCTGATGCAGTTCTTTCCCATGCGGAGTCAATTGACCTTGGTCGAGGGCCTCTATGGCTTCAAGTACTTTTTCTGCCGAAACCAAGGAATGAAGCGGTGGGGGATTGAGCCAGGTCATGCTTCGGATATCTTTTTTACCCCAAACCAGCATGTCCAGTACCAAGGAAGTGAGGTCTGCATCCAAGAGTTCGGGTATCCGAAAATCAGCCAATTGCGCTTGGGTGCCCTTGCTCCACAAGCGATAGGAATGGCCTGCTGCCAATCTTCCTGCGCGTCCACTTCGTTGATCTGCAGAATCCTTGCTGATCCGATGAAGCTCCAGTTTGGATAGCCCTGAGCGTGCATCAAAGCGATTGGACTTCACAAACCCTGTATCCACCACGACAGTGACTCCCTCAATCGTAAGTGAGGTTTCTGCAATATCTGTAGCGAGTACGATCTTTCGCTTTCCACTGGGATGTGGAAGGATGGCCCGCTGCTGCTCCGAAAAGGAAAGTTGCCCGAAAAGCGGAACGACAATATCCGTAGGCAAGGCCTTTTTCAAAACCTCTTCGGCTTTTCGTATTTCACCCTGACCTGGTAAGAATACTAGAAAATCTCCTGCATGTTGTTTGGTCAGTGGAATCAGTTGCCTTGCCGCATCTTCTCCGATGGCATATTCATCCACTTCCTGAAGGTAATTCACAGCCACAGGATATTGCCTCCCTTTACTTTGGATAACGGGTGCATCCAATAATTTGGAAAGCTGCTCCGAATCGATCGTTGCAGACATCAGCACGATTCGTATGTCATCCCGCAGTACCTGCTGCACTTCCCGGCATAGCGCTAGGCCTACATCAGAAAATAGATTTCGCTCATGGAATTCATCAAAAATGACCATCCCGACATCCTCCAAGGCATTGTCCTGATGGAGCATTCGGGTGAGAATTCCTTCTGTAATCACTTCCAAACGGGTAGCTGCTGTGACGCAGGTATCAAATCGAATGCGGTAGCCTACTGTGTGTCCTACTTCTTCTCCCAGCAAAGCTGACATCCGCTGTGCGATGCTTTTGGTAGCCAAGCGTCGTGGTTCGAGCAGCAGGATTTTTTTTCCATCCAACCAGGGTTCCTGGAGTAAGGATAGGGGCAATAGCGTACTTTTTCCTGCACCAGGAGGTGCTTGAATGATCACAGTATTGCCTGTAGAAAGTTGCTTTTTTACGGCTGGAATAATTTCAGCGACTGGAAGATCCAGTTTGGAAAGGGGAAGAATTGACATGAAGTGCAAAAATACACATCTGCCTTTGGCGGATGAAATAGGATCCGGAAAAGAATAAAAAAATCCCCACAAAATTGCTCTTGTGGGGATGGATGTGGTTAAGAGAAATTAAGCGCCGATTTTGGCTGCTGCTTTTCCATATTCCCATCGAATCTCGAAAGAATCCGCCTTTACTTCGTAAACAAGTCTTTCTTCCATCGTAGAACTTTGCTGAGAAGGGACGTTCACACGAAGAATGTCTTGCTTCTCGTCGTAGGTGTAGGTTCCCCACTGCTTGGCTACCTTGTTGAACACAAAAGTAGATTGGCTTTCTCCTGGAATGACGAAGAAACTGTAAGTACCAGCTGCGAGCTTTTGACCTTCTACCGTGATGTCTTTGGAGGTGGTAAAGGTGGTTGCATCATTTGCGCCAGCTCTCCAAATTTTTCCAAAAGGAACTAATTCACCCCAAATGGTGCGACCTTTTACTGCTGGAGATGAGTAGTTGATGGTGATTTTTGCTCCTGCCACTTCGCCTTCTGCTGTTTGAGCAGGACTTGGTTTGTCTTGAGCAGTTGCTGCCAAGGCAAAGAAAATACTTAGCGAAAAAGCGAGTACTAGTTTTTGTAATTTCATGAGTTTCTATTTTGTTTTTAGTAAAGCCTTCTAAACTATCTTCAGGCTTAGGAATTAACCTCCCAGGTGAAGAATGGTTTAATTATTTCGATTTAAAGGGAATTAAATGTTTACCCAAGCTTGCTTCTTGTTACTCTCCACGATGCGCTCACCAATCAGCAATTCACGCCAGCCATCTGCGAAGGTTGGGAACGTAGGGTGCTCCGGTTGCTTACCCGCTGCGATTGCTGCATACACTTCTTTGAAAAGTTGCTTGGAAGTATCTGGAAAGCCTTCGTTGTGTCCGCCAGGGAAACTCACCAAAGAACTTACTTCCCGATGGACTAGGGAAGGGTCTTTCATCAGTTGTTCGTTGGCCTTTTCACGCTTGCCAATCCACAATTCATTTGGACGTTCTGAATTGAATTCAAAAGCGGATACTGAGCCTGCGATTTCAATATTGAGTCTGTTCTTACGTCCTGCATTTACTTGGGATACGGTGATCGAACCCTTGGAACCGTTGTCAAAACGAAGAAGTACCGTAGCATGATCTTCCGTGTTGATAGGCACCTCTTGGTAATCAGCGGGTGTCAGCATCTTGCCCGAGTACGTTTCAATTGCTTTGAGCGGCTTCAATCTGGTCTTGTGGACCGTAGAGAAATCAGCCATCACTTGAGTGATCTTCAATCCGGTCACATATTCTGTAATATCCAATAAGTGGGAACCAATGTCTGCAATGGCTCTAGAATCTCCAGATTTGTCTGGTTCCAGTCTCCAGTTGTAATCTGTCTGTAGGAAAAGCCAATCCTGTAGGTAAGAACCCATGATGGAATACACTTCTCCCAATTCTCCTTTTTCACGCATGACCTTCATCTGTCTGACCATCGGGTAGTAGCGTAGGTTGAAGTGTACGGCATTTACTAAACCGGTGGTTTTGGCAATTTTGACCAAGTCTTCAGCTTCTTGGAGGCTGATAGCCAAAGGCTTTTCGCAAATCACATGCTTCTCAGCCTCTAATACTGCCTTGGCTTGGCTGTAGTGTAGGAAATTGGGGGTACAGATATGGACTACATCGATATCATCTTGCTTGAGCATATCAGCAAAAACATACGCTCTTGGAATGCCTAATTGCTTGGCTTTTTCATCTGCAAGGGCTTGGTTTACTTCTACCAAGGCTACAACTTCTACATTAGGAATTCTTCTCAGAGCTTCTAGGTGTGCAGGACCAATAAATCCAGTTCCGACTATGGCTGCTTTGATGGTTTGAGACATTTGTTTCAGGTTTGGGTAAAAAAGATAATCGAAGTTAGAAAAAATCTCAGCCCAACAAAATGACATTTTATAGAGCCAACAATAAATTGAATAACGGATTTAAATTTCAGGATGAAGCTGTCTTCAAACTAAAATCCGTTTTCATCTCAACCTCTTCTTTATCCGCTCACAAAAAGGTATGGGATTTTAGTTTCTTTTTTAGTAGTTTAAAAACCTAAAAACAAACCAGATATGGCAAATTTTACACTAAAAGTAAATGGAACCACGCAGCAAGTAGAAGTGGAAGACGATACCCCATTACTTTGGGTTCTACGGGATCAGTTAAACCTTGTGGGAACTAAGTTTTCCTGTGGGATAGCCCAATGCGGTGCATGCACTGTTCATGTGAACGGAAATGCTACCTTCTCCTGTGTGACGCCAGTTTCTAGTATTGGAAATTCAGAGGTGACTACCATTGAAGGGCTTTCAAAGGACGGTGATCATCCGGTGCAGAAGGCTTGGGATGAGATAGATGTGGCTCAATGTGGGTATTGCCAGGCAGGTCAAATCATGAATGCTGCAGCTTTTTTAGAGCAAAATCCTTCTCCGACTTTGGAAGAAATTGACAATGCGATGAACCGAAATATCTGTCGCTGTGGTACCTATCATAAAATTAGAGAGGCCGTAGCACTAGCCGCTAAATCCAAATAACTATGAAAACACAGACAGGAACAAGTAGACGGGATTTCTTGAAAATCGCTGGAACTACTGCAGGTGGATTGTTTATTGGATTCAATTGGTTTAGTTGCGACTCTCCAAAAATGGAGGTGCTAAGCATTGAGCAAATTTTGGCTCAAGCCAAGTCCTTCAATAGTTTTCTTTCCATCTCACCCACTGGAGATGTGGTCATTTTTTCCCCAAACCCTGAATTAGGACAAAATATCAAAACCTCTTTTCCAATGGTGGTTGCTGAAGAATTGGAGGCCGATTGGGAAAAGGTCCGGGTAGTCCAAGCTAATTTGGATCCCGAAAAATACGAACGACAGTTGACTGGTGGCTCTGGAGCCATGCCGCATAGCTGGGAAAGACTTCGAAAAGCAGGGGCAACTGCCAAATTCGTTTTGGTTGCTGCCGCTGCGCAAACCTGGAAAGTTCCTGCTTCAGAAATTACCGTTTCCAAAGGTACGATTAGCCACGAGGGATCGGGTAAAAAAGGGCATTTTGGAGAATTTGTGGTGGTCGCTGCTACGCTTACTGCGCCTGAGGAGGTTACACTTAAGGACAAAAAAGACTTTACCATCATTGGTACTCCAGTCAAAAATGTGGATGCCAAAGACATGTATACTGGGAAGCCCATGTATGGTCTAGATTTCCAGCGCGAAGGAATGCAATACGCCATGATTCAACGTGCGCCATTTGGAATGAAACTAGTGTCTGTTGACGATAGTGCAGCACGTGCTGTAACTGGAGTCACCAACGTGGTTACTTTTGGTTCGAGTGTGGCGGTGGTAGGAACCTCTACTTGGCCCCTGATGAAGGCCAAAAAGTTATTAAAAGTGAACTACGAACCCGATGGGGTGGTAGAGAGTTCCACAGACCACGATCGCTTGTTTACCGAATTGATGGCCAAGGGTAAGGCAGAGGTGAAACGCAAGGATGGTGATGTCGCGTCAGCATTCAAGTCTGCTGCAAAAATTGTTACTGCTGAATACCAGTGCCCATTCTTGGCGCATTCTCCGATGGAACCGGAAAACTTCTTCGCACACGTGCAAGGGGATAAAGTGGAACTTGTAGGGCCTACACAAACACCAGATCGTGCACGTCAGGAAACTGCAGCATTGCTTGGAATTCCACCAGAAAATGTGTCAGTTGCCATTACGCGTTTGGGAGGAGGATTTGGAAGAAGACTTCGCGCGGATTATGTAGTCGAAGCTGTCGAAGTATCTAGAGCCATTCAAGCCCCAGTGAAAGTAACCTGGAGCCGAGAGGATGAGTTGACAGGCGGCGCCTATCGACCTGCTGTTCGTTACCGATTTGAAGCCGCTTTGGATGCTGCGGGTACGCTTATAGGATATAAACTGCGTGGAGTCGGCATGAATGCTGGCAATACTACCCGAGAAACTAATTTTCCTTCTGGCGCTGTAGATCACCTACTAATTGAAACCATTGAACATGCTTCCAGTATCACTACCAATGCCTGGAGAGCACCCATCACCAATTTTCTAGCCTACGCGGAGCAAAGCTTCCTGGATGAAGTTGCTTTAGCCGTGGGTAAGGATCCTGTTGATTTCCGTTTGGAACTATTGAATCGTGCCAAAACCAAGCCAGTAGGGGAGCTGGGCTACGATGTAGATCGAATGATTGGAGTGGTCAAAATGGCCAAAGAAAAGTCCAATTGGGGCAAGAATCCAAGCCTAAAGCAAGGGTTTAGCGTCTATTTTTCCCATAAATCCTATGTAGCGCAAGTGGCAGATATTGAGATGCAAGGTGGCGTACCTACTTTGAAGAAAATTACGGCAGTGACGGATTGTGGCTTGGTAGTCAATCCCACAGGAGCCAACCACCAGGTTCGTGGCGGAATTGTAGACGGCATGGGACATGCGATGTATACCAATTTGACCTTTGAAGCGGGTGTTCCGAAGCAACGAAATTTTGATAGCTACCGATTGATCCGTTTGAAAGAAGTTCCTGAAATCGATACACACTTTGTGGATTCTGGGTTTGATCCTACTGGATTGGGTGAGCCCGCGCTTCCACCTACAGGCGGGGCGATAGCCAATGCAATCTTTGCAGCCACGGGTAGAAGACTCAGAAGTCAGCCATTTATCGAGCAAAAGGAGTTTTCCGATATCCAACTGCAAATCAAGAGAGGTTAATTGCTCGAACAAAAAAAGCCACTGCATACATGCAGTGGCTTTTTTTGTATTTGGAAGTGGATCTAGTTAATCTTTCCTGCTTGTTCTTGTAATAAGATAGATTCGTCTGATAAGCAGGAATTGATGTAAGTTTGAACAGTAGAGTTTTTGGGCAATCCTTTTGCAAGCAAGGCTCCAAGTGCTACCAAAACGGCAAGTCGGGTGCCTACTTTTTTAGCGGCAGTACCAAATAAGGGTTCCAACTCTTCGTAAGTCACATTTTCCGCTTGAACTCGGATATCCTGCAAGGCCTCTTCTAGTTTCTCTCCAGACAAGTTGGTCAGTTTCTTGCCAAGGTGTTGAATCTCGTTCAAGGCTGATTTGGCTTCTTGAGGAGCTTGCGTTACCGGCTTCGTGGGAGTTTGCTGCTTGCTTGCAGTGGCTGCATTTTGCTTCGCCCAGGTATCCTTGAGCCCAACGGTTTTGTTGAAAACCAATTGTCCTGTTTTGGAATCTGAATCTAGGGTAAAGTAGCCTAGGCGCTGGAATTGGTAGCTTTCGTTTGGACTAGCCTTAGCCAAGTGAGGTTCAAGATAAGCATTTTTGATCACCTTCAAGGAATTGGGATTAATGAAGTCCATGTAACTTTTGGATTCATGGGTATCTGGAGACTCATCCAAAAATAAACGGTCGTATTCGCGAACTTCAGCTTGAATGGCATGTGCCACGGATACCCAGTGAATGGTTGACTTCACCTTTCGCTGACTTGCTTCTGTACCCGAACCTGATCTAGAATCTGCATCGTAGCTGCAGTGAATTTCAACAACATCACCCGCTGCATCTTTCACTACGGATTCTGCTTTGATGATGTAGGCGCTTTTCAAGCGCACCTCTTGACCAATGGTAAGGCGGAAAAAGTTAGAGTCCGCTGCTTCTTTGAAGTCTTCTCGTTCGATGTACAATTCTCTGGAAAAAGGCACCTCGTGCGTTCCTGCATCTGTTTTTTCAGGATTATTTTCCAAATGCAAGATTTCTGTTTGGCCTTCTGGATAGTTTTGAAGTACTACCTTGATTGGATTCAATACAGCCATCACACGGGTGGCAGATTGGTTGAGATCCTCCCGTACACAAAATTCAAGCAAAGAAACATCCGTGACATTGTCACGCTTGGAGATACCTGCAACATCACTGAATTTACGGATAGCAGCAGGAGTGTAACCTCTTCTTCTCAATCCCGAAATAGTTGGCATGCGTGGATCATCCCATCCACTTACAACGTTCTTTTGTACCAATTCAAGCAGCTTTCGCTTACTCATTACGGTAAAGCTTAGGTTACGACGTGCAAATTCACGCTGCTTGGGACGAAGTTTTTTGGGATCGATGATCTGATCCAAGTACCAGTCATAGAGTTCTCGGTGTGCTTTAAATTCTAGAGTACAGAAGGAATGGGAAACCTGCTCGAGGTAATCCGACTCTCCATGTGCCCAGTCATACATCGGGTAAATACACCAGCTATCTCCCGTACGGTGGTGGTGTGCATGAATAATGCGATACAAAATCGGATCACGCATGTGCATGTTGGGAGAAGCCATGTCAATCTTGGCGCGTAGGAGGTAGGTGCCAGGAGCAAATTCTCCTTTTTTCATTCGTTCAAAGAGATCTAAGTTCTCAGCAACTGGACGATCTCTGTAAGGACTATTTGTTCCAGGGCTGGTAGGCGTACCTTTTTGCTCGGCAATCTGCTCAGAACTTTGCTGATCTATGTATGCTTTTCCTTGATGGATCAGTTGAACTGCCCAATCGTATAATTGCTGAAAATAGTCGGAGGAATAACATTCGTTGGCCCATTTGAATCCCAACCAAGCAATATCTCGTTTGATGGCATCTACATATTCCTGTTCTTCCTTGGCGGGATTGGTGTCGTCAAAGCGAAGGTTGACCGGAGCTCCGTATTTCTCTCCCAAGCCAAAATTCAAGCAAATGGAAGCGGCATGGCCGATATGCAAATAGCCGTTTGGCTCTGGCGGAAAGCGAAAACATAATTTTTCCTTGGGAAAACCGGCAGTTAGGTCTTCCTCAACGATATGCTCAATAAAATTTAGGGATTCGGTAGCTTCTTTCATACTCCTATAGTTGGACTCAAAAATACGGCAATTGCTAGGAATTACAACGGGGAATGGCTTTGAAGTGTCTCTAAATACAAATTCGGAGACCTAAATTTCATCCCCATCTCGGGTAGGCCAATATTCACCCTGCAGACGAAGAATCCTTTTTTCTTCATCCCAGTTGACTTGAAGTTCCATTTCTTCTCTTTCTTGCTGATGAATATCCCTGCAGGCATTGAAGTAGATCAGGTCAAAAGCAACCCTAAGGGTTCCTGAGAAAGGTGATTTAAACTGTGTTTCCGAGGCCTGGGATACCTTTTCGACAACGGCTCCTCCTTTTTTGTAGTAGTAACTGAGAAAAATCCCCAATTCAATTTGTTTTTGCTGCATGACGGCTTCAAGTCCTTCTGGAAGTGTAGTGAAATTGGGAAGTTCAAAGCTCCAAGATTCTTGCATGTGTGAAAATTAGTTCCTGCTGCAAGATGTATCCTTTCTTTAAACAAAAAAAGAATCAAAAAGAGTAGTTTAGTCCCATGAACTATCCTGAGTACCTTGACTACAATGCTACTACACCCTGCGAGGAAGAAGTCATAGCAGCGATGATCCCTTATTTGGGTACGCATTTTGGCAATGCATCCAGCAAAAATCATCCCTTCGGCTGGATGGCTGAGCAGGCAGTGGAAGAGGCAAGAGCTTCTTTGGCTAGGTTGATCGGAGCCCAGCCCAAGGAGATTATTTTTACCTCAGGAGCGACAGAATCGCTTAATCTGTCCATAAAAGGGGTTTTTGAACGCTATCAAGGCGAAAAGCAGCATTACATCACCTGCCAAACCGAGCACAAAGCAGTGTTGGATACCTTCGCACAACTAGAGCAGGCAGGAGCGGAAGTAACCTACCTAGCGGTGAATTCGGTTGGAGAGATCGACTTGAATGAATTGGAGGCTCAGGTGCGTGACTATACCAAGATGATCTGTTTGATGTGGGCCAACAACGAAACGGGCCTAATTCATCCCATTACCGAAATCGCACAACTTGCAGAAAAGCATCAGCTTATTTTTTTAACGGATGCGGTGCAAGCGGTAGGAAAAATACCTGTTCATACCCAGGGAATTCACCTTATGACCTTTTCAGCACACAAACTATACGGTCCCAAGGGAGTGGGCGCCTTGTATATCCGCCACAATCACCCGCTTCCCAAGCCAATGGCTCAAGTCCATGGAGGAGGGCATGAAAAAGGATTTCGGAGTGGTACCTTAAATGTACCTGCCATTGTAGGTTTTGGCAAAACTGCAAACCTTCGCATGCAATCTATGGAGTCGGAAGCCATACGACTCGGAATCCTTCGCGATAGCTTAGAATCTCAACTTTTATCCCTTCCTGGAGTTCGGAGAAATGGAAGTTTGCACAATCGCCTTTCCCATGTGAGTAACCTCGCTTTCGAAGGGGTAGAGGGAGAGGAACTCTTGCAGCGGGTCAATCTGAAAGTAGCTGTGAGTTCGGGCTCAGCCTGTAGCTCTATTTCTCCCAAGCCCAGCCATGTGTTGCAAGCCATGGGACTCCCTCCAGACTTGGGTAGGGCTTCTATTCGCTTTAGTTTGGGGAAAAACACCAAGGCTGAAAGTATAGATCATGCTGTTTCTTGGGTAAAATCGGTGATCGAGCAGTTGAGACAAACCTGATAAAAATCACTTTATCTTTTCTATACCCAATGGAAGAACTGTGGAACATCGGGTGTAACTTGAAGCATGGATCCCAAAAAACCAGATTTAGTCGAAGAACCAGATGCTTCCTACGGCAAGTACTCCTATGCAGATTATTTGACTTGGCAGTTTGAAGAAGTAGTAGAACTGATCAACGGCAAGATTTTCAAGAAAGCTGCCGCAGCTCCCAAACGAATACATCAACGAGTTTCTATCAAACTTGCAGCCAAACTCTATCAGTTTTTGGAAGGAAATCGATGTCAAGTGTATGCTGCACCTTTTGATGTCCGGTTCCCCAAAGATTCCAAGGAAGACCGTCAAATTTTCAATGTGGTCCAGCCAGACCTTTGTGTGATCTGCAATCCCGAAAAATTAGACGAAAGAGGGTGCCTCGGAGCTCCAGATTTGGTGGTTGAAATTCTTTCGCCTGGAAATACCAAAACCGAACTGAAGTTTAAATACCAGCTCTATGAATCGCATGGGGTAACTGAATACTGGGTAATCCATCCAGATTATCAAAATATTTTCCAATATACCCTAGTAAATGACCAGTACATCCCTTCCAAATTGATGACCTCTGGCGATGTGCTTCAGTCCAAGGTATTGGAAGGCTTTAGCTTGGATTTGGAAGATTTTTTTGCGGATATCGAATGAGGAATTGGCTTACATCCTCTTCTGTATCCAAATCCACTGCTCCAAGCGGGAAATCAAGTGCATACACCTCTGCCTGATGATTAAAAATTACTTTCTTGGCTCCTTCAGATCCTGTCAATTGTACTAACTCCTCAAAATAACATTCCTCGAAAAGTGCCGGCACCCCTAAGGTATTGGTATACGCCGATGCCACGATTCCCTTGCCAGAAGTCTCCTTTGCGGTAATCAATTGATCTAGGAGGGAAGCATCCACAAAAGGCTGGTCGCACAACATCAAAAGTACTTGATCGATCACTTCCTTTGCCATCAAAAAACGAAGTCCGGCCTGCATGCTGGAAGACATTCCCTGCTGCCAATCCGGATTAACAATAAATGGAGTACTTGAAGAATCAAAGCCCGTTTGGATGAGTTCTGAGTTCGCGCCAAGCACAACCACCAAGCAATCTGCTCGGCTTTTATTGGCTTCATCAATGGCTTTTTGAATTAATGTTTTTCCCTGAAATCCAATAAGTTGCTTTGCTCTACCCAAACGAGAAGATGAACCAGCAGCCAAAAGAATGATTCCTGTTTTCATCCGCCTACTTCGTGAATAGGACCTTGCTTGTCTCGAAGAGAGCCTGCAGCTTTCTTGCGAAGGACGGCAGCAATTTCAGCAAAAATGGAGAGCGCGATTTCTTCTGAGGTTTCGGCTCCTAAGTCAAGCCCAATTGGAGCATAGAGGGCATCTCGGAACACTGGAATCCCTTTTTCTTCCAAGCGGTGAATCAATTTGTCTGTCTTTCGCTTTGGACCCAAAATGCCGATGTAGGGAAGCTTCCGCGTAGTCAATTCTTCGAGAACGCGCAGTTCGTAGTCAAAATTGTGGGTCATCAACAGCGCTACGGTATGCAGATCGGTTTCTAATTGCTCGACCACCTCATCGGCAGGGCCTTGGATGATTTTGGCAGCACTTGGAAATCGGGTAGGAGTAGCCAAAGCTTTTCTACCGTCAATGAGGTGAAGCTCATAGCCAAAGATCTCTGCCAATTGTGCCACAGGCAAGGTATCGTTGCCAGCACCAAACAAGAGGACGCGAACAGGAGGGGGGATCAACTCAAAAAAGACGGATAGGGAATCCCATTCGGGATAACAGTGAATCCGATTGGTATGTTGCTCAAATCCTGCTACTTCTTGGGCAATGGCAGCTCGAAAATCAGCAGGGATTTTTTGAAAGGAACCGAATTCCTGATTTCCCTGCCGGAGGTAAACCGTCCCAATTTGCTCGGATTTGGCTGCTTTTAAGGAAAAAATGGTCACCAAAAGGGCCATTTCTCTTCGACTTAAGGCTTCTTTGATCAATTCGATGGGATGATCCGCCCGATCCAAAGCGATGGGCTCGATCAGGAGGTGAATGATCCCGTTGCAACCCAAGCCTACTCCAAATTTTTGATCATCCTCGTCAGTGGTATCGTAGGTGACGAGCATGGGCTTCTGCTGAAAAATCACCGTCTGCGCCTTTCGAAGCGCATCTCCCTCCAAACATCCCCCGCTGATTGCACCCGTGAGGCGTCCTTCTTCGGTAACCAGCATGCGAGCTCCTGGACGGCGATAGGCAGAACCATCAACCTGCACTACCGTGGCCAAAGCCATAGCTTTTCCCTCCGCCTTGGCCTGTTCGTAGCCTGCCACCAGTTGAATCAACTCTTTCATGCGGTCATGCCCGGGCTGGATTCAGATTTTGGAGTGAGTTTTTGAAGTGAAAAAAAGAAAGAGAAAAGGGTAGATACCAAAAGGTAAGCCACCATCACATAAACAGATCCCGGGAGGATCGTTTGTATTCCAAACCAATCACCGGTAGTCACGATGAAATACAGGGCATAACAAGTTTTTAAAAGCTCCCAAAGCCAAGCATTTGGATTTCTATCCATCAGTTCGGTGTAGGCAAATACAGTTAAGAATACGAATCCACCATAGAAGAAAATACCTGGAGCGCCAATAGCAGCTAAATTTCCAAACAGGTAACTTAAAAGCAGGAGTAGTACGATGAGTTGCCCGAAGCTCCAGATGCGCATCCCAGAAGTTAGGGTAGGGTTGTATTTCTCAAAATGGTAAACGTCTTGAATCTTGGCTACCGGATACTTTTCTGCCACATCAGCTGGACGCCAGCCGAGAGGCATAAACCAAATTTTCAGCTTATCCATCCAGTTTCTAGCTCTCCAAGCATCGGTAATCAGCAGCCAGAGGTGCATGAAGTTAATTTTGATCGGATTCCAGGTTTGTACGGGTCGAGTCACCCCATACACCGCAGGAATATCTTCCCGTTCTTCTTGAAAGGTTCCAAACCACTTGTCCCAGAAAATAAAGATTTGCCCATAATTCTTGTCCAGGTATTCTGGGTTGATCGCGTGATGCACCCGGTGGTGGGCTGGAGTCACGATGATTTTCTCTAGAATACCCATGGATTTAATGTGCTGGGTATGGTACCAAAACTGAGCAAATAAATGCAAGGGAGCAACCACTCCAATGACTTCAGGTGGAACACCAAGAAAAGCAGCGGGCAGTAGAAATATGGCAAAGATTTTAAAGATGGAAGAAATGCTTTGGCGCAGCGCGCAGGCAAGATTGAACTCTTCTGAGGAATGATGCACGATGTGGTTGTTCCAAAAGATATTGTACTCGTGGGCGATGCGATGGGTCCAATAGCCTGCAAAATCCAAGGCGAAAAAGGCAAGTACATACACGGCCCAAGTAGCCTCAATGGTGAAAAATGAAAATTGGGTAAATAGCCATTGGTAGGAAATCACTGCTACACTCAGTCCCAAGACGTCTTTGGTGACATTGGTAATCCCCGAACTTAAGCTGGCCACCATGTCCGAAACAGGAACTGTATCCTTTCCTTTCCAGGCCCCCCAGGCTTTTTCAAGGAGGACCAGCACAAAAAATGCGGGCATGGCAATCAATAATATCTTTCCGTACGCTTCCATCTCTTAATTACTTATTGCCTTAAATTTATTGATAAACTCGTATCCATTCAACAATTGTTTAGTTTGTCTGGAAATTTTACTCAAAATTTGGTCTTAGACCTCTCAATTTCCACAGGGTAGACCTGATTTTACATGAAAATTCCCGCACTGGCCGAACTTAAAAAAGAGCTCAACTACCTCGATGAAAAGGAGTTAGTAGGCTTACTCATTGACCTCAGCAAATTTAGTCGTGACAACAAGGCTTTTTTACATTTTAAGCTTCACGAGCGGGATCAACCAGCCCTTTTTGTGGATACGGTAAAAGAGGAACTGGAGGAATTGTTTCAGACAGCCAATACCAAAACCTATTTTTTTGCGAAAAAATCAGCACAAACCATTCGCAGAAAGCTGAATAAAAGCCTCAAGCTGTCTAAGAAAAAAGAGGATCAGGTGGAATTGTTGCTCTATTTCTGTGAGCAATTGCAGCGCTACGGGTACTTAAAATTTCAGCATCCCATTATCAAACACCTGTTTGACATGCAAGTGAAGAAAATTCAGCAAGGGATAGGTTCGCTACATGAAGATCTTCAATACGATTACCAGTTTCGATTGGATGATATTTTGGATGAAAGGTCTTGAATTGTCCTTTTTTTTCAAGTATTTAGCTCTAATTCAATTCTCTTATCCCATGAAAAAACATGCTTTCGTACTCAGTCTATTTTTTGGACTCTTCTTTATCCTTAGTAATTCAATTGCACAAGAAATCAAATGGGGAAAGGAGGGGAATACCTACTTTTCGGCAGTAAAAAATGAACTATTTAAATATACCCTTCCGAGTAGTGAAGGACAGCTTGTCCTATCAGCAGCCCAATTAACTCCAAAAGGAGAAAAGCCACTTTCCATCACTGACTTCACCTTTTCGCAGGACGAGAAAAAGTTGCTGCTCTACACAAATACCAAAAGTGTATGGCGCTTGCAGACCCAAGGGGATTATTGGGTGTATGAATTGGAAACTGGTCAACTCAAGCAAGTTGGGAAGTCCTTTCCTGAAAGCTCGCTTCGATTTGCAAAACTTTCCCCAGATGGATCCCAAGTGGCTTATGTGAGCGAGTTTAATCTGTACACGGAAAACTTGACTACAGGTCAAGTCACCCCTTTGACAAAAGATGGCAACCGTAAATTAATCAACGGCACCTTTGACTGGGCCTATGAAGAAGAGTTTGCCTGCAGGGATGGTTTCCAATGGAGCCCAGACAGCAAGCGCATTGCTTTTTGGCAAATCGATGCGAATCAGATCCGGGATTATTACATGATCAATACCACCGATTCGATTTATTCCCAAATCATTCCCGTGGAGTATCCCAAAGTGGGGGAGTCTCCATCACCTGCGAAAATTGGCGTCATTGAGCTAGCCGGCCAAAAACTCACTTGGTTGAACATTCCAGGGGATCCACAGCAGCATTACTTGCCTCGAATGGAGTGGAATTCCGCGGAACAACTCTTGGTGCAGCAGCTGAACCGAAAGCAAAACCACAGCAAAATCTTTAACATCCAGGTAAAAGAGAATACATCCAAGCTCATTTTTGAAGAGCAAGACGAGACTTGGATAGACGTGTTGTCTAGCTGGGAAAATACCTATGGGCTCACTTACAGACACGAGTTTAAGTGGCTAAATAGTGGCAAGGAATTCCTTTGGTTTAGCGAAAAAGATGGCTGGAGACACCTGTATCGGATTGATTTGACGGGTAAGGTGACACCTGTAACCCATGGAAATTACGATGTGATCAACCTCTTGCATTTCAATGAAAAAGAAAATCTACTCTATTTTCATGCTTCACCAGACAATGCCACGCAGAAATACCTCTACAAAGCCAAGCTGGATGGAAAGGGAACTGCTGAACGAGTAACTCCAGCGGATCTACCAGGAACACATTCCTATGTAATCTCGCCTAGTGGGAAATATGGCATGCACCAGTTTTCCAATAGCTATACCCGACCTGCGAGTGAATGGATCAGCCTTCCAAAGCACCAGCCATTGGATCCAAGCCAAAGCATCGCATCCAAGTTGCCCAAGAACCAAGGCGAAAAAACGGTTGAATTCTTTAAAATCAACACCGCAGACGGTACTGAGATGGACGGATGGATGGTCAAGCCCAAGGATTTTGATGCTACCAAGAAGTATCCTATCTTGTTTATGGTATACACAGAGCCTTGGGGTGCCAATGTGAAAGACAATTTTGGGGTAGGGCGTAACCGCAACTATCAAGGGGATATGGCAGCCGATGGTTACATCTACATTTCAATCGACAATCGAGGTACACCTGCTCCTAAAGGTCGTGCTTGGCGAAAAAGTATTTACCGTAAAATTGGCCGTTTGAACATTTCAGACCAGGCCGAGGCCGCGAAACAAATTAGTCAATGGGACTTTGTAGATCCAACCCGTATGGCGGTTTGGGGACACAGTGGGGGAGGCTCCGCTACCTTAAACCTTATGTTCCAATATCCTGGACTCTTCCAAACAGGCATATCCATGGCAGCAGTAGCCAACCAACTGACCTACGACAATATTTATCAGGAGCGATACATGGGACTTCCGCAGGAGAATTTGGAAGATTTTGTGGCAGGATCACCCATCACGCATGCCAAAAACTTGCAAGGCAATCTCTTGTATATACACGGCACGGGAGATGACAACGTACATTATGCAAATGCTGAAATGCTCATCAACGAATTGATCAAGCATGGAAAGCTGTTTCAGTTTATGCCTTATCCCAACCGCTCCCATGGTATCGGTGAAGGAGAAGGGACCACAGCTCACTTGCGCATGGTGTACACCAATTTCTTAAAAACCTACTGTCCACCAGGAGGACGGTAGATCAATTCAATTTTCAAGTTTATGATCTCAAAATTTACCCAATCTATCCTAGCAGGAGCTCTTAGTTCCTTTTTGCTCCTCTCCAGTTCCGCAGTAGCCCAATACAGCCGTGCCGATAGCTTGCGGGGTAGACTTGGCCCAGAACGAGCCTGGTGGGATCTCAAACACTACGATTTGAGTGTAGAAATCGTCCCATCAAAAAAATACATAAAAGGCTCAAATAAAATAAGTTATCAGGTCTTAAATGAAGCGAAGCTTTTACAATTAGATCTCCAAGAACCCCTAGCCATTACCTCCGTTACGCAGGGAGGGGAGTCCCTCGCATACAGGAGAGATGGGGCAGTATATTGGGTGACCTTAACCAAGAAACAAGTTCCAGGAGCCCAAGAAGAGCTTGTTGTGCAGTACGAGGGGATTCCCAAGGAGGCTGTTCGTCCACCTTGGGATGGAGGAATTACCTGGCAGAAGGATTCAAAAGGGCTTGATTTTATCGCATCTTCCAACCAAGGTATCGGATCGAGCATTTGGTGGCCTTTGAAAGACCATCCTGCCGATGAGGTAGACAGTTTGGATATGCATGTCACTGTGCCAAAAGGATTGATGGACATTTCAAACGGACGTTTGGTAGAAATCGAAGTGGGAAAAGATACCGATACCTTTCACTGGAAGGTGGTCAATCCCATCAATGACTATGGGGTAAATATCAATGTGGGCGATTACGTGCATTTTGGGGAGAAATATGCAGGGGAAAAAGGGACGCTTGATATGGATTACTTTGTCTTACGAGAGAATTTAGAGAAGGCAAAAGTTCATTTCCAAGATGCCAGACGCATGATGCAAGCCTTTGAGCACTGGTTTGGGCCTTATCCTTTTTACGAAGATGGGTTTAAGTTGGTGGAAGCCCCTTATTTGGGCATGGAACACCAGAGTTCGGTGACCTATGGCAACGGCTACCAAAACGGCTACCGTGGTAGAGATTTGAGTGGAACTGGTTGGGGCTTAAAGTTTGACTTTATCATCATTCACGAAGCAGGTCACGAATGGTTTGCCAACAACATTACGTACAAAGATGAAGCCGACATGTGGATCCACGAAAGCTTCACAAATTATTCTGAAAGCTTGTTTCTCGACTATCATTATGGCAAAGAAGCAGGGCAAGCCTATGTGCGAGGCACACGCATGAATATCCTGAACGATAAGCCCATTATTGGAGATTATGGAGTCAACCAGCGCGGATCTGGAGACATGTACTACAAAGGAGGCAATCTTTTGAACATGCTTCGTCAAATCTTGCAAGACGATGAGAAATGGAGACAGATCCTTCGAGGCTTGAATGAAACATTTTACCACCAAACCGTAACTACAGCTCAGGTGGAGTCCTATATCTCCAATCAGGTGGGGATCAATTTGGCAAAGGTGTTTGACCAGTACTTACGTGATGCGCGCATTCCCATCTTGGAGTATTACCAGCAAGATGGGGTGTTGCATTACAGATGGATCAGCGCAGTGAAAGATTTCGACATGCCAGTAGATGTACTAGTGGATGGAAGTACAAAGAGATTGCAACCAAAAACTACCTGGCAGAAACTTCAAAGAACCTCTGCACAAGATCTCGTCGTTGATCCGGATTATTATGTGGGGGTATTGAAATCAAGGGAATAGCTGAATTGAGCCAATTCGATAGTTTTATTGTTGTATAATTTATATTATGTTAAATACAGTATTAAATGTCCTAGAAACGGATGCTCGTTTCCAACGAACAGGCCTAGTACTACCCATTAGCTGAAGCAAAGCCTCTCCCGTACTTCTTAGCTTTAACCAACCCCCCATTTGAATAAACACCTTTAGTCATTTCTATATTTCTCGAACAAATACCATGAGTAACATCCATGAATAATTGGTTTCACGCATTAGGTCGAATAGCTGGACCCTTAGCCTTTCTGCTGCTTTATTTTTTTGTTCCTACCACAGGTTTACCTGAGGAAGGTAAACTAATGCTTGGCCTCACCCTATGGATGGCGATCTGGTGGATTACCGAAGCAGTGCCTATTGCAGGTACTGCATTACTTCCTTTGATTGTACTTCCCTTACTTGGCATAGTTTCTATCAAGCAAGTGTCGTCCAATTACATGGATCCTACAGTTTTGCTCTACATGGGAGGTTTCCTCTTGGCTACTGCTATTGAGAAATGGGGATTGCATCGTCGGATTGCGCTTAACATAATAAATTTATTAGGTACTGATTTAAGACGGATTGTGCTGGGATTTATGCTTGCTACTGGATTTTTGTCCATGTGGATCTCCAATTCTGCAACAGCCTTGATGATGCTCCCCATCGGATTGGCCGTAATCGGGCAATTCAAGAACCATTTAGGAGATGAAAATGGGATCCTATCCACTCATTTAGCTAAAAATATCCTGTTGGGCATCGCCTATGCTGCTTCCATTGGAGGAATGGCAACCTTAATTGGCACTCCCACCAACAATATTCTGCGTGCTGTGGTAGAGAAATTATACAATTACACGATAGATTTCAACGAGTGGATGCTATTTGCTTTTCCATTTTCTGTGATTTTGATGTCCATTGCTTGGTTTTACTTGGTAAACTATGGCAACCCACTTCCAAAAAAGTTTCAATTGTCTGAAGCCAAATCGGTTATTCAAGAGCAGCTGACCAAACTAGGAAAAATCACTTTTGAAGAGAAGACGGTATTGATCGTATTTGGCCTCGTTTGTTTTTCGTGGATTACCCGTAGCTTTTTGCTGGCACCCCTAATCCCCGCCTTAGACGATACGATCATCGCCTTGATTGGTGTACTTCTCCTACTGCTACTCCCCTCTTCTGGAAAATCTGAAGCCAAAGGGAGAATATTGGACTGGAAAACTGCCGAACAGATTCCCTGGGGTGTACTTATTCTTTTTGGTGGTGGATTGGCTTTGGCCGAAGGATTTAAAGAAACAGGCCTGGCAGATTGGATTGGCCAACATTTGAGCTTGATCGAAGGGGTAAGTTTCTTCGTTTTATTGTTGATCATCGTGGCAGCAGTCAACTTCCTTACTGAAGTTACTTCCAATGTTGCCACAGCCTCCATGCTTCTGCCAATTTTGGCTTCTGTAGCGATTAAATTGGATGTTCATCCCTTTGGGCTTATGGTTGGAGCTACGCTCGCTGCCAGTTGCGCCTTTATGCTTCCCGTGGCTACACCACCTAACGCGGTGGTTTTTGGTCCAGGGTATCTGAAGATAAAAGACATGGTGAAAGCAGGCCTTTGGTTGAACGTTATTTCAATCATCCTTCTGAGCCTGATGGTTTACTTTATCCTTCCTTTCCTTTGGAACATTGATTTGGAAGCTTATCCCTTCTAAGTCTATATTCATAAAAACCTTTTTAAATCTTCACTAAGAAGTTTTAATTTAAAGAACGTCTTGAGCTCATTCTTTATCAATAGTTTTTTTGCACCCAATTAACCTCAAACCCATTATGAACCAAAGCATGTTTTGGAGACCTATCGGCCTTCTTTCCTTGATCTTAGTTCTTTTAGTTTCTGCCTGCGGCAAAAAGAACGCGTTTTTGTCCATGACCGAACCACGACGTGTGGAAATTTTGGTTTTGGGGCATGAAAGTGATCATCACAATACCGAAAAATTGATGATGCACATCTCCACTCCCTTGTTCCAAAAAGGAATCAACCTCACCTACACTGCTGATCCAGAAGATCTTCGCGAAGAGGTGCTGCAGAACTACGATGGATTGTTGATCTATGCCAACCATGATTCCATTTCTCCTTCTCAAGAAGCAGCGCTCAAATCTTTTGTTCAGGGAGGAAAGGCTTTGATTCCATTGCACAGCGCTTCTTTTTGCTTTAGAAATTCGGACTGGTATGTACAAGCTGTCGGCGGACAATTTAGTACGCATGGCACAGGTCGATTCACTACACAAGTACTTGAACCAAATCATCCTATCTTGCAAGGAGTCAATGAGTTTGAAACTTGGGACGAAACCTACGTACATAGCCAAATCAACCCAGACATTCAAGTGTTGATGGAGCGAAAAGAGGGAGATAAAAAAGAACCCTATACCTGGATCCGTAATGAAGGAAAAGGGCGTGTGTTTTATACTGCTTATGGCCACAATGAGGAAACCTGGAAGCAGCCCGAGTTCCACAGACTCCTAGCCAATGGTATTCTCTGGGCTGTAGGCGACCAAGTCAACAAACTGCTTGCCGACTACAACATCCCTACCCCTCAATTTAAAGATGCAGAAATTCCCAACTACGAAAAACGGGATCCAGCACCGCGTTTTCAGTTGCCCCTATCTCCTGAGGAGAGCATGAAGTTGGTGCAGCTACCCGTAGAATTTGAAATGGAATTGTTTGCTAGCGAACCCATGATCATCAATCCCATGGCGATGGCTTGGGACGAGCGAGGCAGATTGTATGTGATCGAAACGGTAGATTATCCAAATGAGGTTCGCACTGAAGGTGGCAATGACAAAATCAAAATACTCGAAGACACCGATGGGGATGGCAAAGCTGATAAAGTCACCGTTTTTGCAGATAAATTGAATATCCCTACTTCGATCATGGCTGTCAATGGCGGCATTTTGATTTCCATGGCCCCTGATTTCATCTTCCTCAAAGACACCAATGGAGATGATGTTGCCGATGTACGTGAAGTGGTGATTACGGGCTGGGGCAAAAGCGATACCCATGCAGGTCCTTCCAATTTGAAATACGGCTTCGACAACAAAATTTGGGGAGTATTGGGTTACTCCGGCTTCAATGGAGAAGTGGGCGGAGAATCCCATTCCTTTGGTCAGGGATTGTATCGCTTTGCACCTGATGCAAGTAGCCTTGAATACTTAGGAAGCTCCTCCAACAATACCTGGGGCTTGGGCTTTACGGAAGATTTTGAAACCTTCCTTTCTACTGCCAATGGACAGCATAGCGTTTACTTTTCCATGGCCAATAAGTTCTTAAAGCGTCCAATTTTCCAAGGATCTGCTAATACGGTACATGGTATCGATAGCCACTACGACATGCCTCACCTCACTCCTTTCCTTCGTCAGGTGGATTGGTTTGGTGGGTATACGGCTGCTGCAGGGCATAATTTTTATACTGCACGTAGTTTCCCTGAATCCTATTGGAACCGCATTGCTTTTGTAGCGGAACCTACAGGCCGCGTATTACACAAGGCCATCATCAATCCAGATGGATCAAGCTACAAGGAGAAAAACGGTTTCAATATCCTCGCTAGTTCCGACGAATGGTTTTCCCCTGTACATGCAGAGGTGGGTCCAGATGGAGCCCTGTGGGTAGCAGATTGGTATAATTTCATCATTCAGCACAACCCTACCCCTCGCGGTTTTGAAAATGGAGAAGGCAATGCCTACATCAACCCACTTCGAGACAGCAAGCATGGCCGTATCTACCGAATCAGCTACAAAGGAGGCAAGGATGCGAAAACATTCGACTTGAAAGACGCCAAACCGGCTAAACTCATTGAAGCGCTGAAAAGTGACAACCTATTCTGGAGAATGACTGCCCAGCGTTTGATTGTGGAGCGAAAAGAAAAGTCAATTCTAAAGGACCTGTACTCCCTCATCGGCAATCAATCCCAAGACAAGGTGGGCATCAACGGTCCAGCAATCAATGCTTTGTGGGCTTTGCATGGTTTGGGTGAGTTGACCGGCAAAAATCAAGAAGCAACCGATGCCGTAGTAAAAGCACTCAGCCATCCCTCTGCTGCAGTACGCAAGAATGCACTTCGCGTACTTCCACGAAATGAGGCATCTTCCAAAGCGATCCTAAGCAGCAACTTGTTACGAGATACAGATTTGCATACCCGAAAAGAAGCTTTTTTAGCGCTTTCCGAGATGCCATCTTCCACGGAGGCCGCTAAGAAATTGATGGAAGAAGCCAAAGTAGAAGAGAATGGCGCAGATCCATTCTTACCGCAAGCCCTATTTGCAGCTGTCTTGACCCATCCATCTGAATTTGCGAAGCGAGATGCAAAAGCAGCCATCCAAGCTTCCGGAGAAAGCCCGCTCCCACTTTCGGATCGAATCAGCAGAAGCTTGGTAGCGGAACAATACCCACTCGATCAACGCAACAGTATTTTATTCCCTCCAGATGTAACCGGTAAGGAAATAGGCGTTCGCATGATCCTATCCAAAGGAGACAATCCACTGGAAGGCGTACTGATGGCGCAAGGAAACAATACGAATGGCTATAGCCTTTACATTTACCAAGATGCCCTCCATTTTGCGGTAGCCCAAGAGGGTAAACTTACCCTACTCAGCTCCAAAAAAGGTCTTCCTACCACGCAGTTTGTAGTAGATGCGACCCTAGTGGCAGACGGTACCCTTTCCTTGCAAATCAATGGAAAAGAAATTGCAAAGGGCAAGACCAAGGGCGTATTTCCACAGCCCCTCAGCCCTAACCGAGTTCGTGTAGGCTCTAATGACAGCAAAAATGTGGTGGGTAAGTACGAGGGTACTTGGTGGTTTGGAGGTCGCTTGAGCAAGAGCTCTACGCTAACGCTGAAGCAACCGGGTTCCGAAATAGCCTTGGTGGCAACCTTACCTTCGCTCACCAGTAGCGCTGGAACCACCGCCATCAAATTGGGCGTGATTCCTCATGAAATGAAGTTTGACAAGCCTTCCTTTACGGTGCAGGCAGGTTCTCAAGTGACCATCGATTTTGAGAACCTAGATTTCATGCAGCACAACCTCGTGATTGGTAAGAAAGGAAGCATGGAAGTGATTGGCAAGGCAGCAGATGAACTGGCAAAAAATCCAAAGGGAGCTGAACTCAACTATGTGCCTGAAATCCCAGAAGTGATCATTGCCACTGTGCTAGTTAGTCCCGAAGGCAAAGAAACGCTAGTCTTTACCGCGCCAACAGAACCAGGAGAGTATCCATTTGTGTGTACCGTGCCTGGTCACTGGAGAATCATGAACGGCATCATGGTCGTAAGGAAGTAAACCATGGCATTGGATGTAACCTTTGGGGTAAGTACCTGGCTTTGGACTTCCCCATTTAATCGAGAGACGATTGCTTTGTTTCCGAAGATCAAAAGCTTTGGCTACGATGCAGTGGAAATTCCCGTAGAGGATCCTGCGCTGATAGACATAAAACTGGTGAAAAAAGCACTGGCCGACCAGGACCTTAAACCCATCATTTGTGGAGCTTTTGGGCCTAGCCGAGACTTGACGCATGATGATCCGGCTTTCCACCAAACCTGCTTTACCTACTTGGATGCTTGTTTGGAGATCGCCAGCGAACTGGGAGCAGGTTTTGTGGCGGGTCCCATGTATTCGGCTGTAGGCAAGGCAAGACTTGTGTCTCCTGAGCGGCGGCAAGTAGAATGGGAACGCGCAGTCACCAACCTAAGAAAAGTTTGTCGTCGAGCAGGAGAATTTGGGCTGGATCTGGCCATTGAGACACTCAATCGCTTTGAAACGGATCTTATTAATACCTCCGAAGACCTGATGCGCTTGATTGGTGACATCAACGAACCCCAAGCAAAAGCGGTTTTAGATGGTTTCCACCTGAATATTGAAGAACCTGACTTAGAGTCAGCAATTCGTCGCGTAGGTGATAAATTGATTCACGTGCAGGTATCGGAAAATTACAGAGGTACTCCGGGAACTGGCCAGACGAATTGGGCAGCTTGGAAGCGTGGCCTTGAAGCCATTGATTACCGAGGGACAATCTCCATCGAAAGCTTTACTCCTCAAGTGAAGGAGCTTGCAGGTGCAGTTTGCATCTGGAAGCCCTTGGTACCTAGCCAGGATGGATTTGCGAAGGATGGTCTCGAATTCCTTAAAAAATGGGCAGCCGAATAAATTGATTGCCCCTTCAATTAACCTAGAACGAATAAATAACACTTCTTTTTTAACCCAAATCCATTTACTCTCCCATGAGCAAAAAACCAATCAACATTGCCATCATCGGCTTAGGTTTTGGTGCCGAGTTTATCCCCATTTACCAAAAGCATCCCTTGGCAAACATGTATGCGATATGCCAAAGAAATCAAGAGAAGGCCGAAGAAATTGGCAAAGCCTTTGGCATCGAAAAGGTGTACACCGACTACGATGAATTGCTGAAGGATCCCAACATCGATGCGGTGCACATCAATACCCCCATCCAAAATCACGCAGAACAATCCATTAAAGCTCTTAAAGCAGGTAAACACGTCGCCTGTACGGTGCCTATGGCCACTACGGTGGATGAATGTCGACAGATTGTGGAATTGACTCAGGAAACCGGATTGACTTACATGATGATGGAGACCGTTATTTACAGCCGGGAATTTCTATTTGTAAAGGAAATGTACGAGAAGGGTGAATTGGGTAAAATCCAGTTTCTCCGCGCCTCCCACCAACAAGAAATGGCGGGCTGGCCGGGATATTGGGAAGGCCTCCCACCCATGCACTATGCCACACACTGCGTAGGACCGGTACTCGCACTACCCAAAGGCCAAGCAGAATACGTGTCTTGCTTTGGATCAGGAAGGATTGATGAAGAACTGATTCCTAAGTATGGTTCTCCTTTTGCCATCGAAACCTGCCACATCAAACTCAAAGATTCTGATTTAGCGGCTGAAGTGACGCGGTCCCTGTTTAATACTGCACGACAATACCGTGAGAGCTTTGATGTGTATGGTTCCAAAAAATCCTTTGAATGGACCCTAGTCGAGCACGAAGATTCGGTTATTCATACAGGTGAAGTGCCAGAGCGGGTCAAGATCCCAGACTATGCACATTTGCTCCCTGCGGAAATTGCATCCTTTACCAAGCAAGGGGTATATGACTCAGATGACAACCAGCACCTATCCTTTATTCAGGGTTCAGGTCACGGAGGATCACATCCTCACCTCGTTCATGAGTTTCTCACCGCCCTCACGGAAGGAAGATCCCCCTACCCCAATGCCGCCCAGTCGGCCAACATTACCTGTGTGGGAATCTTGGCTCACGAATCTGCGATGGAAGGAGGAAAAATTAAATACTTGCCGGAGTTCACACTCGGTTAAAATCAAAAGGCCTGAATTAGTTCAGGCCTTTTTTTATTGGATTTCTAGATTCTACTCGAAAAAAATATCGATACATTCTAGATAATGTAATTAGTAGTATAAAATTTAATTATGATTTAATGCCCTGAATACCAAAATAATTCGTTTGGTATTTATATTTAGTAAAATTCTCCAAGCTGAATGAAAAAACCGAAGGTGCTTCAAAGGTCTAAGAAAGTTAATTTTAACGGAAAAGGCAGTTTTAGAACCTTGGCTGGTTTGCAGCAATTTGCTGCTGCATGGGATGAATCAACACTTCGACACTTGCTTCGACGGACTTTGTTTGGTTTCAAACAAGATGATTTGAATGCTTGGAAGGGTAAGAGTATGGCTGAAGTAGTACAATTACTAGTAAGCCCTAGTCCAACTCCTCTCCCTCCTATTAACAATTACAACGACGCTAATTTTTCAGACCCTACCGTGCCTGCAGGGCAAACTTGGGTAAATGCTCCGTACGATGGGAATGCCAATGGACGAAGAAACACTTCTTTAAAGTCCTGGTGGCTAGGAAATCTCCTTCAGCAGACTTCCTCAGTGCATGAAAAAATGACTTTGTTTTGGCACAACCACTTTGCCGTTGAAGCGGTGGATGTAAATGATGCTCGATACATGTATAAGTATTACAGCCTCTTGCGAAAGTATGCCTTGGGTAATTTCAAAGAATTAGTCTTGGAAATAACCAAGGACCCCGCCATGCTCCGTTACCTCAATGGCTACCAAAACAATAAAAATGCTCCAGATGAAAACTATGCACGGGAACTGCAAGAGCTATTTACGCTAGGCAAGGGTCCCCTTGTATTTTATACTGAAGCAGATGTCAGAGCAGCTGCTCGTGTGTTGACAGGCTATACCGTAAACGCAAGTACAATCTCTTCTGCTTTTGACCCCAACCGACACGATACGGGCAATAAACAGTTTTCAACCTATTACCAAAATAAAGTAATCCTAGGAAAGACAGGCGCCAATGGGGCGAAGGAAACTGAAGAATTGATCGATATGCTGTTTTTACAACAGGAAACTGCGCTTTACTTGTGTCGAAAACTCTACCGGTTTTTTGTTTACTATGAGATCAATGCAGCTACGGAGGCGAATGTAATCTTGCCCATGGCCAATCTTTTCAGAACTAAAAATTATGAAGTAAAACCTGTTCTTGAACTGCTATTTAGTAGTACGCATTTTTATGATCCTGTGAATGTAGCTGGAATGATCAAAAGCCCTTTGGATTTTTGCGTAGGCTTGTGCAAAGAATTTAAAATGCAATTCCCTGATTCCACTGACTTCGCAAATCAATACCTCATGTTCGACTACATTCGGACACAGGCATCCAATATGCAGCAAAATTTGGCTGACCCTCCCAGTGTGGCAGGCTGGCCTGCGTATTACCAGGCGCCCCAGTTTCATGAGTTGTGGATCAATTCAGATACGCTTCCCCGAAGAAACCAATTCATGAACATCCTGCTTACTTCAGGATATACCCGAAATGGTAAAAAAATCTTCATCGATGTGCTCACCTACGTGAATGCACTCTCCAATCCTGGAAATCCAAACCTTTTGATTAGGGATACCGTGGCGCATCTATGTGCCATTGGCTTGACGGCAGAAGTGATTCAATTTCTAAGGAGCATTTTATTGTCAGGTCAATCCACTGATTCCTATTGGACCGATGCATGGACAAGTTACAAAGCCAATCCAACCAATGTTGTGGCCCGAAATATGGTTTTAAGTCGATTAAACTCGATGTTTAGCTACCTAATGAACCTCCCTGAATACCAGCTATCATGAAAAGAAGGGATTTTTTACAAACAATTGGACCAGCTGGAATTGTGTTTCCTGCACTAATCAATGGATTGACTTTCAAGGCTTTTGCAGAATCTCCCTTGGTATCGGCACTCACTCAAGCTCCTACCGAAACGGACCATGTATTGGTAATCATCCAGCTCAATGGAGGCAACGATGGCTTAAATACCGTGATTCCTTTTGATCAATACGACAATTTGGCCAATGCACGGTCAAACATCATCCTGCCTAAAAATAAGCTGCTCAAACTCAATGGGACAAGCTTTACGGGACTTCACCCTTCCATGACTGGTCTCCAAACCCTTTTCAACGAGGAAAAATTACAAATCATTCAGTCTGTAGGTTATCCTCAACCCAATTTTTCACACTTTCGAGCCACAGATATTTGGATGAGTGCCTCAGATTCCGACAAGTACGTCAACTCTGGCTGGGCAGGGCGCTATTTGGGGGAAGAATACGATGGATTTCCTACCGGTTATCCCAATGCAGTGATGCCTGATCCCTTGGCAATTCAAATTGGTTCCTTCGTCTCCCCTGCCATGCAAGGACCCTCGGTCAATATGGGAATGGCCATTTCAGATCCCGTCAATTTCTATAACCTGATCAATGGGATTCAAGGAGCATCGCCAAATACCAGAGGAGGAAAAGAGCTCACCTACATCAGGCAAGTAGCTCAGCAGACCACACAATACGGTGCTGCAATCAAAAATGCCGCTGCTAAAGTCACCAAACAGTTTTCTGGTTATCCAACTGGTAATTCCCTAGCAGACCAACTGAAAATTGTTGCACGACTCATTGCAGGCGGGCTTAAAACACGGATTTACATGGTCAGCTTGGGCGGCTTCGATACCCATGCACAGCAGGTGATAGCCAATGCAACCGATACAGGAGCGCATGCGAGGCTTTTACAGCGGGTGTCAGAAGGTATCAAAGCGTTCATGGATGACCTTAACTTCCTTAATTCACAGAAGCGTGTCATTGGGATGACTTTCTCAGAATTTGGACGAAGAATAAAGTCCAATAGTAGTGGCGGTACAGATCACGGAGCTGCCGCACCCTTGTTCGTTTTTGGCCATTATGCAAAATCTGATGTTTTAGGAAATAGCCCTGAAATTCCATTGATTACTTCCGCCTCGGCCAATGTGCCCATGCAGTTTGACTTTAGGTCAGTTTATGCATCTATACTCAAGCAGTGGTTTTGTGTTCCAGATCTCACTTTGGAGAACGTGATGTTGAAAAATTTTCAAAACCTTCAAGTAATTAAAAGTTCAGCACCTTGCATGTCAAGCAATCCTGATATTTTCCCAGCTAGGGAAACCACGCTTGCCTTGACCAACTATCCCAATCCATTCCAGCAATCCACTACCCTTTCGTACCAAACTGAAGGTGGGTATGTATTGATACAGGTTTTTTCAACAGAAGGCAAGCTAATTAAAACACTGCTGGACAAGGAAGTGACCCCTGGTAATCACAAGATCACCTTTGAAAATGAGGGCTATGCACCTGGGATTTATTATGCACGCTTGCAAAATAACAACCAGCAGATCACACGAACTATGCTCCTAGGCAGGTAGGAAGCGTCAATTACCTTACTTTTTTCAGGCTATTTTTTCCGAGTTTGTAAACCATACTCAACACAGAACTCAAGGCAGATTTGTTCAAATTAGGTTCCTTACCCTCTCCCATTAGATGAAGCTGATCGGTGTACCAGATGATTTCCAAGGGGAAGGTCTTGTCCAAAAATTTCCAACCTGTAGTCAGTGGTTTCACCTGGCTTGTCACCGGAACACCGGAAAGGAGTTGATTTGGGAAATCCGGTTGAATGGCAAGTGAACGCGCGACTCCGATGACGTCACATGCACCGGAATTCAAGGCAGCATTCATGCCCTCCGCTGAGCGAAAACCACCGGTAAGCATCAGTGGACAGCTTACCCGCTTTCGAACTTCTTCACAATAGGTTAAAAAATAGGCCTCTCTCATTTTGGTAGACTCTTTTTGCGCAGCACCCATCATGGCTGGCGCTTCGTAGGTTCCACCTGAGATTTCAATCAAATCCATGCCCAGCTCACTCAAGTGCTTGACCACTTCCATGGAATCCTCTTGGGTAAATCCTCCTTTTTGGAAGTCAGCAGAGTTTAATTTGATCCCTACGGGAAATTCATTTCCCACAGCCTGTCGAATCGCCAAATACACTTCTTTCACAAAGCGCATGCGATTTTCCAAGTTACCTCCCCATTGATCAGTTCGTTGGTTGTGAGTAGGAGACAAAAATTGGCTGACCAAATACCCATGCGCACCATGGATTTGTACTCCCGTAAAGCCACTTTCCTTGCAGACTTTTGCAGCATAGGCAAAGCGTGCGATCAGGTCAAGAATCTCCTCCTCCGAAAGTGCTCGAGGAGTATTAAATAAGCGATCCAATGGCTTTTTTAGGGGTATTGCAGAGGGTGCAACGGGTTCTTTACTTAGAAACTTAGGGGATTGTTTCCCAGGATGATTCAATTGTACCCAAATATGCGTTCCATTCTTTTTACCTGCTGCTGCCCAAAGGGGAAGATTTGAATCTTGAATACCCTGCTCAATGACCACATTGTGCGCCTCGCCCAAGGCAAATCGATCCACCATCACGTTTCCCGTGATCAAGAGTCCTATTCCTCCTTCTGCCCAGCGGGAATACAATCGATTAAACTTCTCATTGGAGGTATAGCCGCGAGACCCCATATTTTCACTCATGGCAGACTTGCCAATTCTATTTTTTAGGATGGCGCCACAAGGAAGCGTCAAGGGAGTATTTAACATGTTTTTTTAAATGAAAATTAAAGTTAGAAGTCAACCTGCAGCAATCGGGAAACCGCTAATCAGAGTCAAAGAGTGTAACGCTTTCCTCCTGATTTAGTTAAAACAAGTCTATTTCTTAGTAATAATAATCAAATTGAATTCGGTCTCCTGAACTAAGTGCATTGTTTCCATTATTGGATGGTACGTAGGTTACCGTGGTTCCTGAAATGCTATAGGCTGTATTGCTAATGCGAATCCCATTGATGTACATTTTTACCCTGGAATTGACAGAGGGTGTTTGCGTCAAGGTAAATGAGGTTTGACCTACAGTAGCCGTAAATTCATTGGCCACTTCTCGAACTATTGCGGAGCTGGAAGTAGACCAGGTAAGGGTTCCTGTACCAGAGGTAGTAAGGACTTGCCCATTAGTTCCATGGGTGCCGGGATAGGTAACTGCTCCAGCGGTGAGGGTGCCAGAAACTACCACATTATTGGAAAAGGTTTTATTTCCAGCCAAGGTCTGCGTTCCTGTAGTTACAACCCCAGCATTACTACCATCTGCTGGTGCCAAATTCAACACACCTGAAGTGACACTAGCACCATTAGCGGTCGATGAACCTGCAATAGTTCCTACTGAACTGATACCACCGCTTGGAACTGTGGCCCAACTTGCAGTACCTGAGCCATTTGTGGTTAAGAATTGTCCGTTGGTTCCTGAGGTGTTGGGATAAGTAATTGTTCCACTGCGAATGGTACCCGATGTGATGAGGTTTCCGCTTACCTCCAATTTTTCAGAAGGTGTTGCTGTACCAATCCCCACATTTCCTCCATTATTAAAGAGATTACTACTGTTAGTTACCCAGCTGCTCCCATTCCAATAGGGAGTATTTCCTGCTGCTGCTCCAGGAGTTAGCAGTCCTGTTTGCCCCTGAGCTCCCGTGGCTCCAGTAGCTCCTGTAGGACCTTGAGGTCCAGTGGCTCCCATAGGACCTTGAGGACCTGTAGCTCCTGTTTGGCCTTGAGCACCTGTAGCACCTTGGGGGCCAACTAAGGATACTCCAGATGGCCAGGCCCCTCCAGACTTCGGTCCAAACAAGGTGTTGGAACTCGTATTGATGTAAAAATCCCCATCCACCCCTTGGTTTGTGGGGTTAGTTGTACCGTTTAAAACAGACTTTCCATTCAATCCTGCAACTCCATCAGCACCCGCAGGGCCAGTCAATCCAATGAGTCCTTGGGGACCAGGTGCCCCATCATTTCCAGCAGGGCCTGGAGGTCCTCCGGGTCCAGTCAAACCAATGGGGCCTTGAGCTCCTGTGGCTCCAGTATTTCCAGCAGGGCCTTGAGGGCCCGTAGGACCTGGTGCACCTGTGGCTCCAGTACTTCCGGCAGGGCCCTGAGGTCCTTCTGGACCGGTTAAGCCTATAGGTCCTTGAGGCCCCGTTGCGCCTGTAGCCCCATTATTACCGGCAGGTCCTTGGGGACCAATAGCTCCTATTGCGCCAGTAGGACCGGCAGGACCCTGTGGACCAATAGCTCCCGCTGGACCAATCAATCCAATAGGGCCTTGAGGACCAGGTGCTCCTTGTGAGGCCAATAAAGCCCAATTGGTCGAATTGGTATCCGGAGTCGCATTGGAATTACTGACAGCGGCAATGCAAAACCAAGAAGCCCCATTGTAACCTACTACATCATCTTTGGCATAGGTGCCCGTGGCTGTCCACTGGCCTTTCCAGGTAAGTCCGGCAGGACCAATGGGTCCAGGAACACCTTGCGCTCCTTGGGGTCCTTGTGGACCTGCTGGTCCAGTTAGCCCTTGTGCACCACTTGGCCCGATCGGACCAGCCGGACCACTAGGACCTTGGATTCCCATGGCCCCTGAAGGACCAATAGGTCCTGTGGTTCCAGTAAGTCCAATTGGCCCTTGCGGACCAGCGGCACCGGTCAAACCTATTGGTCCTTGGGGTCCAGTTAACCCTGCAGCACCTACGGAACCTTGAATACCTTGTGGTCCCGTCAATCCAATAGGACCTTGGGGACCTGCAGGTCCTATTGCGCCTGCAGCACCTGTCAAGCCTGTCAACCCTGTAGGGCCAATAGGGCCTTGAGGCCCTTGCGGACCAGTCAAACCTATTGGTCCTTGGGGTCCTTGTGGTCCTGTGGCACCGGCAGGTCCTGCAGGGCCAACTGCAGAAGAATTGCTGCTAGTGCCGGCAAAAAGTGCATAAGGAACACTCAATAACTCGGTGGTTCCCTCAATGCTGTAATTTGTGCCCCCTAAGGGATCTGTTTCTGTTTTGATAAAATAGGGACCATTTCCCCAATCAATTGCTGAAAAACTACCTGTTAAAATTGCCCCTCCTCCAATCTCTAAACTGACAAGTCCATTGGCATTGGTCGTCTTGGAATGCCGTTCCACGTACACGGCAGTTCCATTTGGTGAACCCTTCACTACAGAAATTTTTATACCCACTGTACTTGAGGCTACGACAATGTTACTGGCATTACGGATAATGGCTTGGTAACTCATTTTTTGCGGGACTTGGGCCCAGGCACTTGCCGCAAGCAAAAAACCAATAAAAACCAGAAGTACTTTTTTCATTTTTCTTAAAGTTTTTTATTCAAAAAGCCTGCTGTCTTGGCTCTTGTATCTTGATTCTATTTTTTACTTCCTCAATAAATTCAACATCCCTCTACGACTCTCACCCGTCTCATTTACTGAAATCACCCAGTAATAGGTACCTATGGGAAGGTCCCTTCCTTTCAATTTTCCATCCCATCGTATATCAGGATTCTCAGTAGCAAATACAAGCAAGCCACCTCGATCGTAAATTTGAATGCGTACCTCTTCAAAGAATCGAAGTGCGGGTACTCCCCAAGTGTCATTGGACCCATCCCCATTCGGTGTAAATGTATTGGGAACGACCAATTCACGGAGGGATGGACGAATTCTATTGATTTCAAAAAACTTCTCTAGGGTGTTGCCATCCCGATCGGTGACTTGAACTACAATAGAAAAAGTCGTTCGCCCAGGGGCAGGATCCAAACTGCTCCAGAACAAGAAATTGCCCTTAATTTCAAATAAGCCATTGTCATATCCTTTTCCATACAAACGGATTTCGTGTAGGTTGTCTGTTGGGTCATTGACTAGGAATGTTCCCACAGAGATAAAGAAATTGTCAGCACTTCCAGTAAATGTAGAATTGCTCAAAGTCAAGTCTTTTGGAGGATCCTTAGGCAGCACTTGAACGCGAATCTCGGATTCTACTTTGGATGGATTGGCAATAAAGGAAGGGAGGATTAGACTTCCACGAATTGTATAAATGCCCCGCTTAAATACATTCAGCGTAGCCAGATTCCAATTAACCCCTACGCGTACATATTGTCCTTCCGTGGTTTGAATATTAATCGTAGTAGGCAAACTGGGCATTTTGGACCAAGGGGTTTGAATCAAGCCTATTTCCATGGCTCGAAACACTTTAGTTAACTCATGCCGATGCTGTACTCCTTGGGCTTTAATGCCTGTGGCTTCACTATGAGTCGTATATACAACCTGCCCAATACTGTAAGCGACAGATCCACCCGAACCTAAAATATCTCCTCCCGCAGCATTTGTTGATTCTTGTGCAAAAGAATTACTAGAAAAGGAACCCAGCAAAAATATACAACTGAATAGGGCTATCCCTACCTGTATCCAATTGCATTTTGAGTTACCTAATCGATTCAAGGGTCTTACTATTTACTAGATTTTTTAAAGATACAGAATATATTTATCTTCAATTAATTAAAATTCAGCACGATAAATTATATTAATTTTTAAAAAAAGTATAATAATTAAGGATTTTATCATTCAACTTTTTCTAAAATTTTTAATCCTAAAAAGATAACTAACCCGCGAGCGCTTGGCTATCTGAATAGTTAATTAAATTTCTTAAACTTCCTTCAGAAGTGATGCTTTCCTGTTGTAGTCAAGGACTCTAATCACTACAGCCAATAACTAAGGCTTTAACTAGAAAAAGGAGGTACATTTCGGTAACGCCTTTTTATTTTGTGAGTCCTCCCGCAATTCTGCGGGTTAGGTCTACCTAGGTCGGTAGCCTACTGATTAGCCCAAAATCACAATCCTACCGGTCCACCTAAGGCAGGGACTTCATCCGCAAATACTTCTGGTTTAGGCATAAAAAAAGGAGCTACATTTCTGTAACTCCTTTATTCTTTTTGAGCCCCTTGCCGGGATCGAACCAGCGACCTACTGATTACAAGTCAGTTGCTCTACCAGCTGAGCTAAAGAGGCCTACCTTTATGGTGCTGCAAATATAGAAGGAAAGGCCCTTACGTCCAAAATCAGGTCAACTATTTTTTAAGGTTCACGCTATCTTACAGATAGTGAGGGCCTAAAAATTAGAACTCCTTTAAAATAGAGAGCTTTTTCTTTAATTTATCAATCTCCTCCTCTGCTTTCTGAATCTTAATATCGAATTGATCCTTTAACTTATCCGCTGTTTTGGAAGCAGCAAAAAACTCCAAGTTATTTCTCCAAAGCGTGATGCTATTCTCCAAATCTGTGATTTGCTTTCGGATACCATGCTCTTTCTTATTCAGTGTTTTTACTGAATTAGGATCTCCTTGGATACGATTTAAGTTGAGTCTAAACAAGAAATCATCCTTATCGCCGCCTTTAGCACCCAACTTTTCCAAGTATGCATCTACTGCCTCTTTGAATTTTGCTTGGATTTCCTTGATATTTTTTCGCGGTACAAATCCAATGGCATTAAAGTCCGAAACCAAGCCTCTCAATTGGGTTTCCTCCAAGCCTTCCCCTTTCTTTGCCAATTCTAAGAGCTGGCTAATAATCCCTTGTTTTTTAGCCAAGTTTGCGTCAAATTCAGAGGAAGATTCCTTCGAAGAATTTCTTCTGCTTTCAAAAAAGGCATCACAAGCCTCTTTAAACTTTTTGTACAAGGCATCCCTATTTTTTTCAGGTGTAGGCCCTAATTTTTTCCACTCCTGCTGCAATTTAACCAACTGGTTAGCAGTGGCTTGCCAATTGGTGTTGGCCTGCAACTCCTGAGCCTGAGCAATCAATTCTTCTGCTTTTTTCTGGTTGGAAGCTCGCACTTCATCCAACTCCTTGAAGAACAAATTCTTATTGTGGAAAAACTGCTTAAACAAGGACCAAAATGCCTTATTGATGTCTTTTCCCGCTTCTTTAGGAATTGCTCCAATCTTTTCCCAAGACTTTTGAATCTCCAATATTTCTTTTGTCTTGGAATTCCAATCCTTGATTCGATCTGCTTTGTATTCTCCAAAAGGAGTCAAAACGACAATCAAAGCCTCTTTCTCAGTAAGATTCTTTTTGACTACCTCTTTTTGTCCATCAAAAAACTCTTTTCTTCGATCGTAAATGACGTCTGATGCGGCCTTGAATCGCTGCCAAATTTGTTCCTGCTCCTCTCGAGGTACAGGACCTAAATGCTTAAATTCTTCGTGAAGTTCATTCAGCTGACGAATAGCCTCTTTCAAATCAGCAACCGCTTTCAATGCCTCTGCTTTTTCACAAAGCTCGAGTTTACCTTCTAAATTTTTCTTCCGATCAAGTTCCTTTAACTCAAAATAGATGCTTCTATTGTCATAAAAACGATCCATTAAGGCATTAAAACTTGCCCATAAATTTTTGCTTTGTGCTAGTGGCACAGGCCCTATGGTCTTCCAAACTTCTTGAATCGACTTGACCGCAGCCATACTCAAGGTAGTCTCCTCTCCATCTACCAGCTCACGAAGCTTGTTGAGCAACTCTGTTTTGGCGAGTAAATTTTTCTCCTTTTGGCGCTCTGCTTCTTTCCGTAAAGAATTTACCTGATTTCTGAAATTTGAAAAAAGTGAATTGAATTCACGGTCCAATTCAACCCCTCTGTATGCAAAATCATCAGCAACTCCACCTTCAGCCAAATACTGCTGCAGGGCTTCCTCACGATCTTTATGCGTCAAATCGTCATAGGCTGTTTTGATCTCATGAACTGCCTTGTCCAATTTTAAAGAGATCCCATGCGCTATCTTTTCTTTAAACAAGTCAAAAAGTTGTGCTTTAGTTAAGCCAGATAAATCAACCGCTACTTGCTCTTCTTCTTCCACTACCTGCTCCTCTACCTCAAGTGAAGACACCTCTAAAATCGGGCTGATTTCTTCTTGGATAGGCTCTACTTCAGTAGGTGCCACTGCCTTTGCTTTAGCCTTTTTGGGCTTTTCTTGAACAGGTGCAGGGACAGACTCTTCGTCTGAAACTGGAAGGGTTTCTGCAGCAACTTTTTTACCCTTAGTTCCCTTTTTAGGAACCGTGGTTACCTTGTCCTCTTCGGACAGCTCTTTACTTTTCTTAGTCATAAAAAACGATACTAAACTTATGCAATTGATTCAAAGGTAGGCATTTTGACTAATTTAATCGTGGGTCGATGGGATAATTTGCTTGAATTTCAAACTCTCCCCCCATCCCTTTCATAAGTTGTCTCCAAACTTGATCCGAAGAACTCTCAAAAACAGTTGAAGTGGTTGCTCCTGAATAAACTACCCAAGTCTTTTCTTTCAGTTCATCTTGTAGTTGACCTTGATCCCATCCACTGTAGCCCAAGAAAAACCGCACTTGATTGACTTCCAGTATCCCTAATTTTAAGTGTTGAACTAAGGTGGAAAAGTCCCCTCCCCACCAAATTCCTTCACCCAATGATTTGCTATCAGGAATTACTTGGGAACCGAAATAAATGAAATGGAGCGTATTTTGTTCCACAGGACCTCCTACGAATATTTCACTTTCTAGAAAGTTTAACTCACTTACTAAATCTCCTAAATGCAGGATGGAAGGCTTGTTGATTACAAAACCAAAACTACCCTGATCTTCATGTTCACAAAGCAGAATTACCGATCTCACAAAATTCTCATCATTTAAAAAAGGTGCCGAAAGTAAAAGCCTCCCAGCCTGAACCTTCGGGAATAGATGCGGATCCATGGAGTAAAGTCATTTAAGTTTACTTAAATTTAATTTTTGAAATCAACATCCCAAGAAAAGTTTCTTAAAATCTCGGTGTAAACCTTCAACAAATGAAACTGGCAGAAATTAGAAAGGAATACAGTCTACAATCTCTTGAATTGGATCAAGTCAGTGTTGATCCTTTCGTTCAATTTAGCCATTGGCTAAAAGACGCTGTGCAAGCTGAAGTTTTGGAAGTGAATGCCATGTGCCTTGCTACCCTAGGAAAGGATGGATTTCCGAATTCCCGGATTGTCTTATTAAAAGAGTTAGATGAAGGATTTGTTTTCTTTACCAACTACGAGAGTTCAAAAGGCAAAGAATTAGAAGCCAATCCCAAAGCCTCGTTAACCTTTTTTTGGCCTGAAATTGAAAGGCAAGTTCGGGTAATTGGAACAGTGCATAAAATCAGTGCAGAAGAATCTGATGCCTATTTTTTATCTAGGCCCTATGGATCTCAATTGGGAGCTTGGGCTTCTCCGCAAAGTCAAGAGATTGCCAGTAGAGCGGTGATCGAAAATAACCAAAAGTCTTTGGAGAAAAGATTTGCCGAATCTTCCATGGTTAGACCGATGCATTGGGGAGGTTTTCGTCTTGGTGCTCACCGGATTGAGTTTTGGCAAGGAAGACCAAGTCGATTACACGATCGGATTTGCTATGAAAAGGGTGAAGGGATGAGCACTTGGAAACTAACTCGTCTCGCTCCTTGATTATTTCAAGTCAAAAAGGTCTGAAACTCCTATAAATCGTTCTACAGTAAACCCTTCCCCATATTTGGTTTGAATCCGGTGGCCAAATTCACGTGCTCTGGATTCAATAAAGGGTAAAAATTCAGGAGAAGAAATAAAGCTTGCAGGTTCCTTACTTTTTGGATCAAAAAATTGAGATCCAAAAGCCGCAATGCTTTTCACTTTCGTTTCCCAGTGTTCAGAAATATCTACAATAAAATCGGGTTGTATGTAATTGTTCTGGATGTAATGGTAGACAAATTTGGGTCTCCAGGGACTTTGTTTGACTCCATCTTGCCAGGTCTCGATTTTAGTCAAACCACTCATAAAGCAAGCATTGGTGGCTAGCGAAGCGCCTTTTCCATGATCTGGATGTCGATCACTGATCGCATTGGCCAATACAATTTCAGGTTGATATTTTCGAATTACTTGAACCAAACGCAATTGGTGTTCTGCATCGTCTTTAAAAAACACGTCTTTAAAGCCCATATTTTCTCGAGCCGCTAGCCCCAGGATCTCTGCTGCATGCATTGCTTCTTGCAAGCGAAGTTCAGGGGTACCACGCGTACCCAGTTCACCATGGGTCAAATCTACAATGCCAACCTTATTTCCTTTTGCTACTTGCGCAGCAATGGTACCAGAGCAACCCAATTCTGCATCGTCTGGATGTGCAGCTAGGACAAGGATATCTAATTTAAGCATCATTCGAAATTTATTTTACTCGAAGACTCTGACCAATTCTCAAAATGGAGCGACTAGAGATCCCATTTAACTTCGTGATGGTAGAAACTGAAACTCCATACCTTCGCGCGATAGAACCTAAATTTTCGCCTCTTTTTACACGGTGGTAGGCTGCCGCACTTGCTTTGGCAATGTGACCAAACAAAGCTTTATTGATCAACAACTCCTTCTTGGTCAACAGACTTTTCTCAAAGTCATAGACGATTTCAGGATCAAAAACCATTCCCTTGTAACGTAATTCGTAATGCAGGTGTGGCCCCGTACTTCTACCGGTGGAGCCGCCTTTTCCAAGCAAATCCCCAGCGAGAACCTCGTCTCCTACCTCCATGATATGCTTAGACAAGTGTCCATACAGGGTTTCAAGTCCATTCTTATGGCGTACGACGTAATAATAGCCGTAGCCATAGCGATCGTAGCCTTTTACGCGAATGATTCCATCGAAGGCAGTATAAACTGCATCACCCGTATTTAGATCCAAATCCACTCCCCCATGCATTCTACCCCATCGTGGACCAAATCGCGAATTGACAAGTACGTCGGTTAAAGGTAATTTCCAATATTGACCCAATTGCTCATCGTAAAGCTGGACTACAAGACTATCCTTAAACTCTTTGATGTCAAAGTTGTAGATATTCACTTTTTTGGTATCCCAAGTGGAAAAGTATTCAAAGGCTGTGATCCAGATACTGTCAATTAGCACTTGATCTGCCACTTCAACGACCTCATTGCTTGGAGCCCAGTCGATCGTAAATGGATCTTCACTGATGATGGATTTTATTCGCGCCAAATCCACTGTGTTTTGAAACAACAGGGAGTCTGTTTGGGTAGAAAGCGTTTGCAAATAGCGCACTTCATCAAACTGACGTAATTCGATATTTCTTCGCTCTTGGGAAGAACTTGTTCCGGTTGGGTTTTTCTTGATAATCTTGGGGAACCCTTGGGTAAATTCCTTTAAATCAAAATTCTTTTTATCTGATGGATTAGTTGCCGGAGGTTGATTCTTATTAAAAACTTTGGGCAATACTTGACCCTGGGCCTCAGTTAAGCCTACAAATAAATAAATACTTAAAATTCCAAGAAGAAGTAAACTTCTCATGTAGTGTTATCCTAGTTTTCTAGAGCAGCAAGGAAGCGTTCTGCATCCAATGCCGCCATACAACCTGTTCCTGCAGCAGTTACAGCTTGTCGGTAAACATGATCCTGGGCATCGCCACAGGCAAAAACACCTTCAACATTTGTTTTCGTAGATCCTGGAATCGTTTGAATGTATCCAGCCTCATCCATGGTAATGAAATCTTTGAAAATTCCTGTATTCGGTTGGTGACCTATAGCAACAAAGAAGCCAGAAATTGAAATCTCAGAAATTTTTTCAGTTTTTGTATTCAAAACTCGCATCCCCGTTACTTCCTCCGCACCTAAAATCTCCTGAGTTTCAGTGTTCCATAGAATTTCAATCTTTGGATTATTTTTTACACGATTTTGCATGATTTGAGAAGCTCTCATCTCATCGCGTCTCACAATCATGTAAACTTTCGAACAAATGTTGGCCAAATAGGAAGCTTCCTCACATGCCGTATCGCCCGCTCCTACAATTGCTACTTCTTGTCCTCTAAAGAAAAATCCATCACAAACGGCGCATGCTGAAACCCCTCTCCCATTCAGGCGAGTTTCACTTTCCAATCCCAGCCATTTCGCTGAAGCGCCTGTACTGATAATCACGGTTTCGGCTAGAATCGTTTTTTGCTCATCTACGACGACACGATGGGGTCGAGCGCTAAAGTCAACTTGTGTAACCAAACCGTAACGAACTTGAGTACCAAATCGCTCTGCTTGCTTTCTAAAGTCTTCCATCATCTCTGGCCCCATGATTCCTTCAGGATAACCGGGATAATTTTCCACATCTGTAGTGATGGTCAATTGTCCTCCTGGCTGTCCTCCTGTATACAATACAGGAGACATACCTGCTCTTGCTGCATAAATCGCAGCAGTATACCCTGCGGGTCCAGATCCTATGATTAATACTTTTACGTGTTCGTTAACTTGACTCATGCCGTGTGTAGTTGCTCTTTTTTAATACTTTATTTTTTCCTAACACCTTGCCCTTAATTCCAAGGAACAAGAGGTTGAACTCAAAGTTAAAAAATCAAAAAGGGGGCCAAAGCCCCCTTTTCATTTTTTATCCCAAATAAGGTTTGAGGGTTTTGCTACGGGAGGTATGCCTCAATCTTCGAATGGCTTTTTCTTTAATCTGCCTTACGCGCTCTCGAGTTAAATTGAACTTCTCTCCAATTTCCTCCAAGGTCATGGCATGCTCACCATTCAATCCAAAATAGAGCGTGATTACATCTGCTTCACGAGAAGTAAGTGTAGATAAGGCGCGTTGAACCTCCTTACGCAAGGAGTCGTTCATCAATCCATCGTCTGGTTTCTCGTCTCCATCATTTTCCAAGACATCGAGAAGGCTATTCTCTTCACCTTGAACGAAAGGAGCATCCATGGAAACATGTCTACCAGAAATCTTCATGGTGTCCACTACTTCTGATGCAGATACTTCCAAAACTTCTGCCAACTCCTCTGGAGAAGGCTCACGCTCAAATTTCTGCTCCAATTCACTGAAAGTCTTTGAAATTTTGTTCAAAGAACCTACTCTATTCAACGGAAGACGAACAATTCGTGACTGCTCTGCAAGTGCTTGAAGAATAGATTGACGAATCCACCATACGGCATAAGAAATGAATTTAAAACCGCGGGTTTCATCGAATCGCTGTGCAGCTTTAATCAATCCCAAATTTCCTTCGTTGATCAAATCGCCTAAGGATAGGCCTTGATTTTGGTATTGCTTGGCTACAGAAACCACAAAACGAAGGTTGGCTTTTGTCAATTTCTCCAAAGCAAGCTGATCGCCTTCTCGGATTCTTTTTGCCAAAACAACCTCCTCATCGGCTGTCAACAGATCTACTTTTCCGATCTCCTGAAGGTATTTATCAAGAGACTGTGATTCTCTGTTTGTAATCTGCTTGCTAATTTTTAGCTGCCTCATTCCGAGTGAATTAATTGAAAAGGGGTGATAATTCGTTTAACTAGTCAAAGACCTACAATTAGGCGTTTGTCGCTGGCTTTTCCGGTCTTGGAAGCAACACTTTTCTGGACAATTTGAATTTACCAGTTTTCTTATCTACGTCAATTAACTTGACCGTAATTTCTTCTCCTGGTTCCAAAACACCATCCATGCTTTCCAAACGATCCCACTTGATCTCTGATATATGGAGTAAACCATCTTTTCCTGGCATAAATTCCACAAAGGCTCCGAAAGCTTGAATATTTTTTACTTTACCGGTATACACCTCTCCGATTTCAGGTTGTGCAACGATGGCTTTCACACGGCGAATCGCAGCATCCATGTTATCTTGATTCGAAGAATAGATGTTAATCTTTCCTTGATTATCGATTTCCTCGATTACCACAGTAGTAGAAGTATCTTTCTGAATCTCTTGGATTACCTTTCCACCTGGACCAATCACTGCTCCGATCAATTCTTTTGGAATCCACATCATGAAGGAACGTGGGGTATGTGGCTTGAGGTCAGTCTTAGAAGCTGCCAAAGTTTTGGAGATCTCCTTCAAAATATGAAGTCTACCGTCCTTCGCCTGGTAAAGCGCCTCTTTTAATACAGAATAATCCAAACCTTCCACTTTCAAGTCCATCTGGCAGGCAGTGATGCCTTTCGCAGTTCCTGTAACCTTGAAATCCATATCTCCCAAATGATCTTCATCTCCAAGGATATCCGAAAGGATGGCGTACTTTCCTGTTTTAGAATCAGAAATCATGCCCATGGCAATACCGGTCACTGGAGCCTTAATTTGAACACCAGCATCCATCAATGCCAAAGAACCCGCACATACGGTGGCCATAGAAGAAGATCCATTGGATTCCAAAATATCAGAAACGATACGAATGGTGTATGGATTTTCAGTGTCAGGAGGAAGCACTTTCTTTAACGCACGCATGGCTAAGTTACCATGCCCTACTTCTCTTCTTCCTACACCTCTATTTGGCTTTACTTCACCGGTAGAAAATCCTGGGAAGTTGTAGTGCAAGTAAAATTTATTGTATCCGGAAATAACCGCACCATCGATGAGCTGCTCATCCATCTTGGTACCCAAGGTACAGGTAGTGACAGATTGTGTTTCTCCACGTGTAAACACCGCAGATCCATGCGCAGAAGGTAGGTAATCCACTACAGACCAAATCGGTCTGATTTCGTCTAGATTTCGTCCATCCAAACGTTTTTTGGTTTCTAAGGTCAGGTTACGTGCCGCTTCCTTGTGGATTTTATGGAAATAGTGTCCAATTAGGCTAGTTTCAAAACCATGATCCTCTCCTAGGCTACTTACATATTCTTCCTTGATCTCCTTCACCAAAGCAGCGCGCTCAGATTTGTTTGCAATTTGACGATTTACTGCTTCGAAAAGCTTCCCGTAGGTCGCAGCTCTCATGTGATCGTAAAGCGCTACATCACTCTTCTCGTGGCTGTAGGCTCTCTTTTGTTCCTTACCAACCATTTTGGTCAATTCCACCTGAGCTTGGCAATGTCTTTTAATTTCCTCGTGTGCAAATTGAATCGCTTCTACCATCTCATCCTCCTGAATTTCAGAGGCTTCGCCTTCTACCATCAAGATGAAATCCAAAGAACCCGCTACAATAAACTCCAAGGTAGCTTTTGCCAAATCTGCAGGCTTTGGGTTGATGACATAAGTGCCGTCAATTTTCGCAACGCGTACTTCTGAAATAGGTCCATTGAATGGGATATCGGATACCGACAAGGCCGCGGATGCTGCTAAACCGGCAAGTGCGTCAGGAAGTACCTCTTCGTCATGAGACATCAAGGTAATCATGACTTGGGTGTCCGCATGGTAATCGTCTGGGAAAATAGGACGAATCGCACGGTCTACGATTCTACTGATGAGTACCTCATAATCAGAAAGTTTACCTTCTCTTTTCAAAAATCCACCTGGGATTTTTCCTGAGGAAGCAAATTTCTCTTGGTAATCCACAGACAAAGGCAAAAAGTCTACTCCTTCTAAAGCATCTTTCTTAGCAACTACTGTAGCCAACAGCATCGCTTTACCCATCCGCACAACTACTGAACCGTCTGCTTGCTTGGCTAAAGCTCCGGTTTCTATACTAATTTCTCTACCATCCTGTAAGGTGATGGTCTTGGTGATCAAGTTTGGTAACATATAAACGTGTAGAATTAAACTTCTTAATAAAAAATTGGGGGTCAACAGCTAAAAAAGAAAAAAGTAAGGTTCTCAGCAAAGAGAACCTTACTCTCGAATTATTTTCTGATTCCGAGCTCAGCAATAATTGCTCTGTAACGCTCGATTTCTCTTTTATGGAGGTAGTCTAGAAGACTTCTTCTCTTTCCAACCAATTTCATCAAACCTAATCTGGAGGAGTGATCCTTTTTGTTTGACTTCAAATGCTGAGTCAAATGCTGGATGCGGTGTGAAAAGAGGGCAATCTGTGATTCAGGAGATCCTGTATCTGTAGCAGATTTTAACCGTCCATGATTTTTAAACAACTCTTGTTTTTTCTCTGGTGTTAAATACATGTTTAGCTAAATTTTGTAAAATAAGGACAAAGGTAAGGGTTTAAATTCAATTTTAAAAGAATTAAGTCAAATGGACCGCTTTCTTGGAAGAAAATTCATCAACTTCTTTTGGATGCCTACATAAAAGTCAGATTCAAACAAGCGTGCATCTTTTCTGGCCTGTCTCAAGAAAAACAAACCGAAAGGCAATAAACAGAGGTTCGAAAAGATAGTTCCAAACAAGGAATCTGTCACCCCCTCCTTCGCCCACTTCTCCCCTGTGATGGTCAACATGTAAAACAGGATAAAGAAGAGGATAGAAATAAGTACCGGCATTCCGAGCCCTCCTTTTTTGATAATGGCACCCAAGGGAGCTCCAATCAGGAACATCACAAAACAAGCAATGGCCTGGCTATACTTTTGGTACCAGGCAATTTCATAACGGCGAAACTCACGTACCTGCCCATCTACCTGGCTCATTTTTACATTAAACGAATTTTTAAGGTTTCGGGCATTGTTCAACGCGAGCGTATAGGCATTGCTGATGTACCCTTTTTCGTAAAACATGGAATCGAGTAAAGCTTTCTCCTTTTTAGTAAGCAGTTCCTCTCGATTAACTAAGGCCTTTGGTGTAGGCAGCACTACAGAATCCAATTGGGAATTTCCCAAAGCACTGGAATCCGTTCCACTCAATTTCTTGGCATCGAGTTTTTTTCGTAAAGAAACATCCGATTCGGGTTGAACTGTAGTAATGACCACAGCACCCTTTTCCAAGGGTGCTTCTACCGGAGCAAGCGAAGGGTTTGAATCTAAAAAAACTTCTGGGCGCGCTGAATCCATGCTGTCGGCCAAGGCTTGTTCCTGAAGGATGCGATCCCGCCTCAAGGTATCAAATCGAGCTTTTTCCACGAGAATCTCTGGGGACGGATTGAGCGTTCTGTTTTTAGTGAAAAAAGGATAAATACTTGCTGCTGTGATAAAGTTCTGGTACTTTAAATCATTCACGATCAAGTGTAACGAATCCAAACCATACCTGATTTCCTCAATCGTTTTGATCGCACGGTTCGTGGACCATTGATTTTCAGGAGTTCGATTCAATTGAAAAGCTGACAAGTCAAAGACCATCACATTTTCCTGAAAAGCCGTTCGCGAAAATTCAACGGGAGCCTCGGCAATGCCTCGGGTAGATCTTGATTCCTTGTAACTTTCACCTGCATACAAGGTCAACCGCATATACGAATCGTTGTTGAAGGTTTCCATCCTTCCGGAATCTGCAAGTGTGACGTTTAGGTTTCCTTGCCCTTCGGCGTGGTTGTATATGATAATATCCTTCAGGCGTACCTCGTCCAACTTTTGGTTGATCTTGATGCTAAAACTGGGAATTCCATCGTAAAACACACCCTCTTTTATGTCAAGGGAAGGGGTCTTCATCCGGATATCGTATAACAGAGAAAAAGTCTTCAGGTTTACCTTTGGAACTAAATAATTATTGGATAAAAAGGCCAGGATCGTTAACCCTACTGCAAAAATACCGATGGGTCGCATGGCCCTTGTCAGTGATATCCCACTTCCTTTGATGGCTGTCAATTCAAAATGTTCCCCCAAATTCCCGAAGGCCATCAAACTGGAGAGCAACATCGCCAAAGGCAGAGCCATGGGAGAAATACTGATCACGAAGTACCCGATGAGTTCAGCATAGATCCAGAACCCCAACCCTTTACCGAATATCTCGTCAAAGTATTTTAACATATTGACGATGAGCAGAATAAAATCCACCACCAGGAAGGTGAGTAAAAATGGGCCTAAAAAAGAGCTTAGAATAAGTTTATCTAGTTTTTTCATCTGCAGAAATCCGAACAAAGTAAGGGATTTTCTCGCTGAATTCAGTCCTTAGGAATGGGAATTATCCGCCAATTATCTGCTTCAATCTAGAAATTAACCCCTCCCATATCCCATCAAGCTCATCCAAGGTATAAAAGTTGGATTGGTCAATTACTTTCAAAAACAGGGAATGCGTAAGTTCCGCTTCATCCAACTTGAACTCAATAAATGATACTTTTTCGTTGCTTGGGTTCTTTGGATCAAAAAAGTCCCAACGAATATGGAGGTTCGCCTTCAGGGTAGTTTGTTTCGCAAAATGATCTTCTCCGTCAAAATTAAAAATGAAGTTTTTGTCTTCGTCAATACGAACCACATCGGCAAACCATTCTTGCAATCCACTCGCAGAACTTAAATAGGCATAGACAATTTTTTTAGAAGCATTTAATTGATAATCAGCAACAAATTGGTTTGTAGACATATTTTGGTAGGGAATTTCCGAACTATTTAACTTCTAAAGTCCTTCTCAATTTGCATTTCAGCCAACAAGCCCTCATATTTGCATTCCGTTTTGAGGGCCTTTGAGTCACTTTCCGTTCTGGATTGGGTGATGAGGAAGGAAAAAAGATCTTTTGGAAGATAACCAATAATCCGAAAGATCCCTAAAAACGGAAAAGAAATTTGGCGAGGTAGCTCAGTTGGTTAGAGCGCAGGATTCATATCCGCCGCGGCGGACGGGAGTTCAACTCCAAAAGAGTAAAAGATTAATAAATGGCGAGGTAGCTCAGTTGGTTAGAGCGCAGGATTCATAACCCTGAGGTCGGGAGTTCAAATCTCCCTCTCGCTACGAAGGTTCCCCTACTGGGGAGCCTTATTTTTTCACACTAATTTTTTCAACATGTTTTTTGTTTATGTACTGTACAGCAGGTCCGCGAACAAGTTTTACGTAGGATTCACCTCAAATCTGGAATCCAGACTTCTTTCACACAATGAGTTGGGCACCAAAGACTGGACCAAACGGTATAGACCTTGGGAGTTGGTGTATACTGAGAGCTACCAAACTAAATCAAGCGCCCTGAAAAGAGAAAAAGAATTGAAGACAGGTGTAGGACGGGAATTCATTCAAAAGAGGTTGGGTAAAGAATAAGGGGATAAATCGATTCATATCCAACATGCTGGCCAATCCAGATCCTCTTCATGAGGTTTTTCTTCAGTTATTCAAAGTTAATTTTGCAATTATTTTTACCTTTTTGTAAATTAAACTTTACTTTTAGTATTGATTTATTTACTTTTAACGAAAAAACTATGAAATCAAGACAACTCCTTTTACCATATTCCTACAAAAAGTTGGGATGGTGGATATTCGTCCCTTCACTCATTTTGGGTTTATTTTTCATGATCGCTTCTGAGCTTCCTTTTAATCCAACAATTAGGACGTTTGGCCTATTTGGTAATGAATTACTCTCAAAATCACAACCTCCTTTAAGATTTGGCGAAATCGAACTCATTCCAAATTTGATTATTCTTTCACTTTTAATAGGTGGATTATTAGTCATGTTTTCCAAACAGAAAAAAGAAGATGAGTTCATAAATCATATTAGACTGGTTTCCATGCAGTTTTCAGTTTTCATCAATTATTCCTTACTCTTTTTCTGTAGCGTATTTATCCATGGCATTCCCTTTCTCCATGTGATGATTTACAACCTATTCACAGTGATGCTTATCTATATTCTTAGGTTTCACTTTTTGATTTTCAAAAACTCTCAGAATTCCAATGAATAATAAAATAAAAATTGAGCGAGCCATTCATAATCTCACTCAGGAACAATTAGCAGGCTTAGTTTCTGTTACCCGGCAAACAATAAACGCGATAGAATTGAAAAAATTTGTACCATCAACCGTTTTGGCATTGAAAATCTGTAAAGTGTTCAATAAAGCCGTTGAAGAGGTATTTTACTTGGAAGAGGAAGATTAACAGTACGTAACTTTTAAATTTCCCAGAACGAAAAATATTATTTTAGAAATAAAAAAAAAGCCTCCCTAATCGGGAGGCTTCCGTAAGATAAGGCAGTGCCGGCCTTATCTTACTCTTTCAACTACAGCTTTGAATGCTTCTGGGTGATTCATTGCCAAGTCAGCCAAAACCTTTCTATTTAGTTCGATTTCTGCTTTCTTCAACAATCCCATCAACTGAGAATAAGATACTCCATGAGCTCTTGCTCCGGCATTGATACGCTGAATCCACAAAGCTCTGAACTCTCTTTTCTTCGCTTTACGGTCTCTGTATGCATACTGAAGACCTTTCTCGTACTTGTTTTTGGCTACAGTCCACACGTTTTTACCTCTTCCGAAGTAACCTCTAGTGGCCTTTAAAACCTTTTTTCTTCTTGCTCTTGACGCTACCGCGTTTACCGATCTAGGCATAGTGTTTTGTTTTTTGATCCGTGGTGTCCCTTGTTAGGAGCTTAGTGACCAACGCATCTGGTGAATAAATA
>JACCDS010816833.1_pt1 | contig 153735 bp, 146 predicted proteins | sample 7446441 | NCBI WGS metagenome assembly JACCDS01 (sample SAMN15323445, study PRJNA562643) | freshwater metagenome | isolation source: river surface water | place: USA:Blue River Watershed | collected 2017-08-17
CAATTCATGCGCGGTGGCTCGATTCGATCAGTGCATTCACTGATCAGCCAACGCTCTCCATCGGGATGAATGCTCACCGCGTTGATGCCTCTTCCCTGTGGGTCTACCTCGAAGGGAGGAAGGACGCTGTTGTCATACGCGAGTGCCGGTGTAATTGAAAATCCGGCCGGCAACGCGCCCAGCATGAAAATAATGACAAGCAGATTCGACAGTCGCTTGCCCGCCCGAGCAAATGCCCAAAGATTTTTGAAGATCGCCATCACCCGACTGATTCGAAGATTCCGAGGTCACGGAGTGTGCTCCGTGAAGGACGACTTCACTAATCAGTACTTGTCTTTCGATGGCTTCATGCCGTTGCGGAAAGTAGGGTGAACCTGATACCGGTTAGGACAAAAAAATCCCGGCCTCAGCCGGGATCTCATGCTCGCGTCAGCGAAACTCAGGCGGCATGTCGCCCTACTTCTCGCACCGTCGGCGTACTACCCGAGTTCAATGCCGCCAGCAATCGCGCCTCCTTCTCCTTCGCATTGTGCAAATGGCGCTCTTTCACATGCCCGTAGCCGCGAATCTCTTCGGGAATATTTGCGACCTCGACCACCTGCGGCAAATTCTCCGCCGTCAGTGACGCGCACAGCGATGTGATCGTGTCGCGATACTGCGTAATCAGCGCGCGCTCGGTCTTGCGCTCGTCCGTATGTCCGAACGGATCCAGCATCGTGCCGCGCAGGAAGCGCAGTTTTGCCAGCAGCGGGAAGACCTTGCCGACCCAGCTGCCGAACTGCTGCTTGACCAAGTGACCATGCGCATCGCGCTTGGAAAGCAGGGGCGGTGCGAGATGATATTTGACCTGGTAGTCGCCCTCGAACATGTTCGCTATGCGTGCCTTGAAAGCCGGATCGCTGTGCAGGCGCGCGACCTCGTACTCATCCTTGTAGGCCATCAGCTTGAACAAGTAGCGTGCGACAGCCTCCGTCAGCTTCAGCGGCTGACCGGTAGCGACCACGCGTGATTCGTCCGCACGCACACGCTCGACGAATTCACGATAGCTTTCCGCATACGCTGCGTTCTGATAGCCGGTGAGGAAATCGACACGGCGCTTGATTACGTCTTCGAGTGACGGCTTGCGCTTGAACTCGATCACCTGTGCCGGTGCCAGCCCTTTGACCTCCTGTTCAACGGCATCAAGATCATGCGCAGCCAGCCGGCCCCAGGCGAACGACTGCTGGTTGAAATCGACCGATACGCCATTGAGCTCGATTGCCTTCAGCAGTGCCGCTTCCGACAGCGGTACCCAGCCGCGCTGCCAGGCATAGCCCAGCATGAACATATTGGTCGCGATCGAGTCACCCATCAGCGCCGTGGCGATGCGGCCGGCCTGTACCGCATCGACCTGATCGCTGCCGCAGGCGGCGCGTATCGCATCGACGGACACGGCGTCCGGATATTCCCAGTCCGGGTTCTTCACGAACGCGGCGGTCGGCGCCAGCGTTGCATTGACCACCGCATGCGTGCGTCCCTGGCCCATGCGCGACACCGCATCCTTGCTCGCCGCAACCAGTACGTCGCAGCCAACCAGCAAATCGGCTGCCGCCGTGCCGACGCGTGTCGAGAAAATGTGCTCATCCGACTCGGCCAGCCGCACGTGCGACATCACCGGTCCGCCTTTCTGCGCCAGTCCGCTCATGTCCAATACCGAGCTCGACTTGCCGGCTACGTGGGCCGCCATCGCGAGAATCTGGCCGACGGTCACCACACCGGTGCCACCGATACCGGTCACCAGCACGCCATAGGGCTGCTGCAGCGACGGCAGTCGCGGCGGCGGCAGCGACTTGCTGCGCTCAAGCGCGGAGGGCTTGCCGGCCGAGTCCTTGCCGCCGGCTTTCTTCGGTTTCTTCAGCTGTCCGCCTTCGACGGTGACAAAGCTCGGGCAGAAGCCGTTCACGCAAGAGAAGTCCTTGTTGCAGGTCGACTGGTTGATCTGGCGCTTGCGACCGAACTCGGTCTCGAGCGGCTCGACCGACAGACAGTTGGACTTCACGCTGCAATCGCCGCAGCCTTCGCAAACAGCATCATTGATCACGGCACGCTTCGCCGGATCCGGGAAAGCGCCACGCTTGCGGCGGCGACGCTTTTCCGATGCACAGGTCTGGTCGTAGATGATTGCCGATACACCCGGCATGGTGCGCATCTCGCGCTGCACGGCGTCGAGTTCGCTGCGATGGCGGATGGTGACGCCGGGTGCCCAGTCGGTGTTCGGCGGATATTTGTCGGGTTCGTCAGTGACAACGACGATGGGTTTGACGCCCTCAGCCGCGATCTGACGCGAGATGGTCGCTGGATCAAGCGGACCGTCATGGGTCTGGCCGCCCGTCATCGCCACCGCATCGTTGAACAGGATCTTGTAGGTCATGTTGACCTTGGCTGCCGCCGACGCACGAATGGCCAGCAGACCCGAGTGGTAGTAGGTGCCATCGCCGATGTTGGCGAACACATGCTTCTCGTTGGTGAATGGCGCTTCGCCGATCCAGGTCGTGCCCTCGGCGCCCATGTGCGTGAAGGTTGCGGTCGAGCGGTCCATCCACAACGCCATGTAATGGCAGCCGATGCCGGCCAGCGCACGGCTGCCCTCGGGCACACGCGTGGAGGTATTGTGCGGGCAGCCCGAGCAGAAATAAGGAATGCGGTCCTTCTGAGGATCGGCCGTGGTCACCTTGAGTGTCGCCTCTTTCGCCTCGATGAAGGCAATACGCTCACGCACGCGCTGCTCGACCGGATGGCCGGCAAAGTATTTCGCGATGCGCGCTGCAATCGCGCGCGCGACGATGGTCGGGCTCATCTCGTAAGTGCCAGGCAGCAGCCATTCGCCCGGGCCGGCGCGGCGCGTGCTGCTCCACTCGCCGGTGTCATCGAATTTACCGACGACACGCGGGCGCACGTCATCGCGCCAGTTGTACAGCTCTTCTTTCAGCTGGTACTCCAGCAGCTGGCGCTTTTCTTCGACAACCAGAATCTCTTCCAGGCCGGTGGCAAATTCACGCACACCGGATGCTTCCAGCGGCCAGGTCATGCCGACCTTGTACAACCGCAAGCCGATGTCGCGCGCGACCTGTTCGTCGATGCCGAGGTCGTCCAGCGCCTGCCGTGTGTCGAGGTAGGATTTACCGGCGGTGAGAATGCCGAAGCGCGCGTTCGGGCTGTCCCAGATCACGCGGTTGAGTTTGTTCGCACGTGCGTACGCGAGTGCCGCGTACCACTTGTAATTCACCAGCCGCGCCTCCTGCTCGAGGATGCCGTCAGGCCAGCGAATGTTGAGACCGCCTTCCGGCATGGCGAAATCTTCAGGCAGTACGATGTTCACGCGATCGGGATCGATGTCGACCGTTGCGCCGGACTCGACAACGTCGGTCACGCATTTCATCGCAACCCACAAGCCGGTGTAGCGGCTCATCGCCCAGCCATGCAGGCCGTAATCAAGATATTCCTGCACGGACGCCGGATACAGCACCGGCGTGCCGCAGGCCTTCAAAATATGTTCGCTCTGATGCGCATTGGTCGATGATTTTGCCGCGTGGTCGTCGCCGGCCAGCACCAGCACACCGCCGTGCTTCGCTGTGCCGGCAGCATTGGCATGCTTGAACACGTCACCACTACGATCGACACCCGGCCCCTTGCCGTACCAGATCGAGAACACGCCATCATATTTCGCGCCCGGGAACAGGTTCACCTGCTGCGTGCCCCAGATGCTGGTGGCCGCTAGGTCTTCATTGACGCCGGGCTGAAAGCGCACATGATGCGCTTCGAGGTATTTGCGTGCCTTGGCGGCTGTCTGATCGACGCTGCCCAACGGCGAACCGCGATAGCCGGTGATGAAGCCCGCGGTGTTCAGTCCGGCCTTCAGGTCGCGCTGACGCTGCATCATCGGCAGGCGGATCAGCGCCTGCGTGCCCGTCATGAAGACACGACCGCGTTCAAGTGTGTACTTGTCGTCGAGGGTGATGTCGTCGGGATGCAATGCATGCTGCGGGGGAAGCGGGGCATTCATGACGGTCTCCTGCGTTTTTATGAATATGTGTGCCGAAGTATAGGCAGCTGGTGAGGTATCGTAAAATCACAAATTTAGAAGCTTGGTATCCGAAAAGCATATACGATCGCCTGACGGTGTCTGCTGCGATGCAGCGATTCGTCGGGGATTCAGGGACGATTCGGGAGCAATCCGGGAGCAATACGAATGTCTGCCAATAATGTCACCTTGCGGCAATTGCGCTATTTCGTCGCTGCTGCGCGCAACGGTCAGTTCTCGATGGCAGCCACCAGCGAAAACGTGTCGCAGTCGGCGATCACGAACGCCGTGCTGGCACTGGAAAAAGAACTCGGGGTGCGATTGTTCGACCGGCTTGCGCAGGGCGTCTCGCTGACGGCGGATGGACAGGACTTCTTTCATCACGCGTGCCATATCCTCGACTCAGTGCGCGATGCAACCCACAAGCCGCGCTTTCGCAGCGCCAAGCTGGGCGGCACGGTCCGTATTGCGGCTTCGTATACGGTGCTCGGCTATTTCTTGCCAGATCTGCTGGCGCGCTTTCGGGCGTCTTATCCTGACGTTGAGCTGGATCTGCGTGACATGGACCGCGCAGCCATCGAGAAAGCGGTGATGCAAGGCGAGGTCGATCTCGGCGTCGCGATCCTGTCCAATATCGAGCGGCTCGATCGCTTCGGGCAGGCCGTGCTGGTGCGTTCGCGGCGGCAGTTGTGGATGGCGCCTGGCCATCCGCTGGCACGGCTCGCGTCACCGTCGCTGAAAGACATTGCCCAGCATCCGTACATCATGGTGACTGCCGACGAGGCGGAAGAATCCACACTGGCCTATTGGAAATCGCGCCGGATAAAACCAAACATCGTGTTTCGCACGATGTCGATCGAAGCCGTGCGCGGCCTCGTTGCCCACGGCTTTGGTGTGACCGCACTCTCAGACATGGTGTTCCGGCCCTGGTCACTGGAGGGCAAGCGTATCGAGGCTCGCCCGATTCTCGATGTCGTACCGCCCATGGAGGTGGGCACGATCTGGCATCCCCACGCTGCGATGAGTGCGCCGGCCGAGGCGCTGCAGCAGTTTCTGCTGCACGCGTATGGTTACTGACCCGCTGGGGGATCTGTAACAGGCCGTAAATCGTGAGCGCAACACAGGTGGCCTGAGCCATCATGGCCACAATCACCACTTCCCATCAAGGAACATCAGCATGAAAAAGAGCGCCAGCGCTGTTGTCGTGCTTTGCGGCTTACTGTTCGGCGGTACGGCTGTCGCAAATTCTCATCTCGCCGGAGAACATGCCGGGCACGAAGCCCATGAGTCTTCGTCGCAAAAGGGCGGGCATCACCGGCAGCATGGTCCCGGCGCGAAGTCGGACCAGATGATGCCGATGTTCGGAATGATGGACGAAAACAAGGACGGCAAGCTCAGCCGGGACGAAGTGCAGAAAGGGGTCGACAAGATGTTTGCCGATGCCGACGCGAACAAGGATGGTGTGATCACGAAAGATGAAATGCAATCACATCACAAGCGGATGCACGACAAGATGCATGCGAAGGTACAGGAACAGCTGAAAGCGGCTGACAAGGATGGTGACGGCGCATTGTCACGCGTCGAAGTTGATGGTGCGGGCATGCAGATGCTCTCTCGCAATTTCGACAAGATCGACAGGAACAAGGACGGCAAGCTGACGAACGACGAACTGCGTAGCGGCATGATGTCGCACCGGCAGCCGGCGCCGTCGCAGTCAAAGTAAGCGCCATGTCCCGCCAACCCGCTTAAAGCTCCGGCTTTATCTCCTCCGGACTCACGCCAGCCCCCGGCGTGTTGCGGACCCGTCAGTGCAGCGGGTCCGTTTTTTTTGTGCACTCTTCCACGGCGCGTACGCGTGCTGCGCGGATCGCCTCGGCGATCTTTTCTGCCGGACGGTCGGGAGTGCGTGCCGTGACTTCAGCCGCAATCGCGCCGGCATTCACCGCCTGTGCCGCCGCCAGCGCATGCAGCAGCAGCGACTTTTGCGGAAAGGGCCGCGCCTCGAAGCCGGTACGTCCTAGGTGGTCGCATTCACTGGCGTCCAGCAGGGCAGCAAAGCGTGCAGGCTTCCTGAACGCATCGCTGCGCTCTAGCAGCTTGACGATGGTCGCCGCCCGCAATTCCAGCGCGCGCTGTACGTTGCCGTGCTCGCGAGCAGTGAGAAGAGCCAGCTCGCGCACATCGTTCGGTACTTTCAAGCGACGGCACAACTGCTCGGCCAGTGCGACACCACGCGCCTCATGCGCGATATGGCGCGGCCAGTCCGCTGGATCAGTGGTGCCTTTGCCAAGGTCATGCAACAGCGCCGCCACGCGCGTTGCCAGCGGCAGGCCACGCTGCGCGGCAGTGTCGACCACCATCATCACGTGCACGAAGGTATCAATCTCGGGATGATGCTGCGCCGGCTGCGGCACGCCGGACAGCGCTTCGATCTCGGGCAGGATGCGCGCGAGCGCGCCGCACTCCCGCAGCACGTCAAACATGCGAGATGGCTGAGCTTCCATCAGGCCGCGTGAAAGCTCCTGCCAGACACGCTCAGGTACCAGAGCATCCACCTCGCCGGAGCGGACCATCGTCTGCATCAGCGCCCGTGTTTCCGCGGCTACCGTGAAATCGGTAAAGCGCGCGGCGAACCGGGCAATACGCAGGATGCGCACCGGGTCTTCAGCAAACGCCTCAGAAACGTGGCGGAAGACACGGCGCGCAATATCGGCGCGGCCACCGTAGGGATCGATCAGTGTGCCGTCCTGATCCTGGGCGATCGCATTGATGGTCAGGTCGCGGCGCTGAAGGTCCTGCTCGAGCGTGACCTCCGGCGCCGCATGAAAAGCAAAGCCGGTGTAGCCCGGCGCCGTCTTGCGCTCGGTGCGGGCGAGCGCGTATTCCTCATGCGTATCCGGATGCAGGAACACCGGAAAATCCTTGCCGACGGCGACAAAGCCGCGCGCGTGCATCTGCTCAGGCGTCGCCCCGACGACCACATGGTCGCGATCCTTCACGGGCAAGCCGAGCAGCGCATCACGCACTGCACCGCCGACCACATAGGTCCTGAAGTCCGGCATCGGTCAGCGTCGCAGATAGTCGGGCGCGATCGCTTCCAGCGGCGTTGGCTTCCAGCCCGCCGGCAACGGAAAGCGGCCACTGGCGACGTTATCGGCCTTCATCGAGTCGAGGTTGTCGCGACTCATCAAAGGGCCGCCCGGCAGATACTCGAGCATGAACGCCTGAAGTCGTGCCAGCGCATCGGGCAGCCCGATGACGGGACGACGATGTCCGCTGTAGAGGCCGGCCAGCCGCACCAGTTCGCGCAGCGTGTAGACGTGCGGTCCGACCAGTTCAAACACCTGACCGATACTCGCCGGATCGTCCAGCGCATCGACGAAGGCCTGCGCGACATCGCCAACGAACACCGGCTGGAAGCGCGCATCCGCGCCCCCCATTGCCATCGCCGGCAGCCAGGCTTGCATGTGCGCGAACATGTTCAGGAAGTTGTCCTCCGGGCCAAACACGACGGACGGACGGAATGACGTCACCTGCAAGCCCGGCGCACCAAGCATGACCTGCTCGCCAGCCGCCTTCGAGCGCTGATACATCGACGGTGCGTCGAGCGCCGCGCCTAACGCCGCCATGTGCAGCACGCGCCGGACGTGCTGGCGCTCGCAGACGCGTGCCAGCAGGCGCGGCAACGCGACATGCGCATGCTCGAACGCCGGCCCCCAGGGCTTGCCGGGCCGCGAGTGCAGCACACCGACGAGATTGATCACGGCATCGGCGCCGGCCAGCAGGCGATCGAGGGTCGCTTCGTCGAAGACATTGGCTTCAACGACCTGTGCGGTCGGCAGCACCAGCAGGTGCTTTGCTCGCTCGCGGCGGCGCGTCGGCACGGTGACCGTGCGACCGTCGGCGGCGAGCCGCGCCGCGATGTGCGAGCCGATAAAGCCGCTGCCACCGATCAGCAGAATCGATTCATGTCGCATTCGTCACCTCAGGGCAGGTCGCCGAGTTCGGCGAGGCTGGCGTCGCGCGGCGTGATGATACCGAGCCGCGACTTCAGCGATTGTGGCCGGTTCTCAAACTGCGCTGCATACCAGGTCGCGTTTGCCAGCACATTCTTCACGTAGCCACGTGTTTCGGAGAATGGAATGGTCTCGGCAAAGATCGCGCCTTCGACCGCGCGGTCGAGCCGCGAGCGCCATTGTCGCGGCCGTCCGGGACCGGCATTGTAGGCTGCAGTCGCCAGCGTCTGCGAGCCACCGAGGTTGGCCAGCACCATGTTCAGATATTGCGTACCGAGCGTGATGTTGGTCCGCGTGTCATTCAGGCCAGCCTGGGTAAAGTCGGTCATGCCGATTTTCTTGGCGACGTAGTTGGCGGTATTCGGCATGATCTGCATCAGCCCCGACGCGCCGACAACAGAGCGCGCGCTCTTGATGAAGCGCGACTCTTGCCGAATGAGTCCGTAGACCCAGGCCTTGTCGAGCCCGATCGGCTGCGTCGCGCCATGCATGATGTCATCATGCGGTGTCGGATAACGATACGCGAGATCGTGTTCATCACGTATGCGGTCAGCCGCGGCGACCATGCGGTCGAGCGCGTCATTGCGACGTGCCAGCTCGGCGGCGGCCAGCAGCTGGCGGTCGTTCATCTGACGCAGCTGCCAGTTCCACTCGCGCGTCGCCTCGAAACGCAAGCCGAGTTCAAGAAATCTGAGTGCATCGCGCAGGCCGGGATTGGCCTCGGCCTCGGCGAGTTCTGCTGCGTTTGGCGCCGTCGGCTTCGGTGGCGGCTGGATCTGGCGGCCGAGTTCTTCGGTCGCGAGCTGGCCGTAGAAATGGTGTTGTCCGGCGAGCTGCTGGAAATGACGGCGGGCCTCATCCGGCTGTCCGAGTGTGGCCAAAGCACGGCCGCGCCAGTAGATCCACGCCGTGTCCTGCCGCAATTCCGCCGGCATCGTATCGATCGCCTGCATCACCATCGGCCAGTCGCCGATGCGCAAGGCAGTGCGCGCGCGCCATTGATAGCTATCGTTCGACAGCGCTGCGTCCCAGGTGCGACGCCAGAAGTCTGGCGCATCCTTCGACAGCGCCAGCGACGCCTGCAGCGCCAGCTGCGACCAGCCAATCGCCTGTTCCGCTGGCGTCAGTCGCGATTCGGAGCGCTGCATCGCGAGCAAGGCCCGCTCTGGATTCTCGCGCGCGAAGCGGCCAAGCGCGATCAGAAACAGTTCGCGCGCCGCGCGCCCACCGGCGGCACCGCGCTCGACCAGCGGCGACGGCTTCTCGATCGCCTGTACCAGCTGTTTGTCGTTGACATCGAGGAAACCGGCGATGCGACGCGCTATCGCCGGCTGAGCGTATTCCACGGCGAGTCGCACCTGTCGCCAGACGTCCTCCTCGCCAAATTGCCGGTCCTGCGCGAGGCGGCCGATCAGTTCGACGCATGCTTCGCCGTAGAATTTTGGCTGCACCAGCAATTCGCGCGCCGCCGATGCCACCGGCTCCGCGCGGGCGGCACGCGACATCAGCGCATAGCATTTCAGCTGGGTGTCATCTTTCAACACGAAGCGCGGATACTGCTCGTCAAACACGCGCCAGTCGCGTGAGCGACCAAGTAGCAGCAGCCAGTCATTGCGCAGCCGGTCCGCGATCGCGCTGCCGTCATAACGTTCGAGGAAACCGCGGATCTCACCTTCAGGCGCCGAAGACAGGCGCGGATACAACCGGTAGTAATCGACGTAGGAAGGTATCGCATAGTCGACCAGCCGGGCAGAGAGCCTGCCAGACTCGCCGGTGTCGCCGCGCAGACTAGCCTGGCGAAGCGCAACGAAATCGGCGTCGGCGGCGGCCGTCGATACACGCTGACTGGACGTGGCGGAAACAAGCGAGGGTGGCATCAGGGCGGCCGCACCCGCGACTGCCAGCGCACCGACCAAACACCAACGGGGATGAAGCTTCATGCTTTCTGCCTGCAAGAGTTACTGCAAAGGATTTCGTTCTTTAGAATAGCACGCAGTGCCATCACGAATCGGCCGATCAGCGCGATTTCTACCCCATGAAAAACAGAGATGACAAACCGGAACTGCGACGCCGGATGATTGCAGCACGACAGGCGCTGAGCCCTGCTGTGAAGGCGCAGGCCGATACCCGCATTGCCGACACACTGTCGCGCTGGATTGACCGACATCAGGTACGCGTGCTGGGTGCTTATCTGCCCATGCCGGGCGAGCCGGACTTGTCGCCGCTGTATCCCCAGCTGCTGGCACGCGGCATCGTGCTGGCGATGCCGGTGGTGCTCGAGCGGCATCATCCGCTCTCCTTCGTGCGCTGGCACCCCGGCGATGCGATCGCGCGCGATGCCAGCGGCACACCGGCGCCGACGGTGCGCGGCACCTACCTGGAGCCCGACACGGTGCTCGCGCCCTGCATCGGCTTTACCGACGCATGTCTGCGGCTGGGATTTGGCGGCGGCTACTTCGATCGCACACTCGTACAATCGCCGCGCCCGCGCGCCATCGGCATTGCCTATGCGTTTTCGCGGGTGAGCTTCGCGGCCGAGGCGCATGACATTGCCCTCGATGCGATCGTGACAGATGAGGGTGTCTGGCCGCCGGACGAGGCGGGCGGCCAGACCTGAGGAAGCTGGCTCAGCGCCGGTTCAGTCGCTGCCAGATCGCCAGCGTCGGACCCGACTGATTCAGCGTGTAGAAATGCAGTCCCGGCGCACCGCCGGCGAGCAGCCGTTCGCACATCTGCGCGACCACGTCCAGACCAAACGCCCGGATGGATTCTGCGTCATCGCCAAAGCTGGCAAGCTTGAGCCGTACCCAGCGCGGTATCTCGGCGCCGCACATGTCGGAGAAGCGCATCAGCTGCGTGTAGTTCGTGATCGGCATGATGCCGGCGACGATCGGCACGTCCACACCCAGCTTGCGCGCGTCATCGACGAAACGGAAATAAGCATCGGCGTTATAGAAATACTGCGTGATCGCCGAATTCGCGCCGGCCTTCACTTTGCGCACGAAGTTCTGCAGGTCGTCCTGTGGCGACTTGGCCTGCGGATGCATTTCCGGGTAAGCCGCCGCCTCGATGTGAAACCAGTCGCCGGTCTCGGCGCGGATGAACTCGATCAGTTCGCTTGCATAATGCAGCTCGCCGAACGAACCACCGAAGCCGCTGGGCAGATCGCCGCGTAGCGCAACCAGCCGGCGTATGCCGTGCGTCTTGTATTCGCCAATGATCTCGCGCAGATCCGCACGCGAGCGCCCCATGCACGACAAGTGCGGTGCGGCGATCAGGCCTTCGTTGTGGATCTCGAGCACGGTGTCACGCGTGCCGGCCTGGGTCGAGCCTGCCGCGCCAAACGTGACGGAAAAATACTCCGGCCGGATCTCGGCCAGCGTGCGCCGCGCAACGCGCAGTTTTTCCGAACCCTCGGGCGTCTTGGGCGGGAAGAATTCGATGCTGAAACTGTGTTGAGACATTTAATTTCTTATCAGGAGGGCCGACAGCAGCCACGAAATCAAGCTGTAGACGAGCGATGCCACGATGGCCGCGCCGAAGCTGGCGACCTGGAAACCCTGGATCAGGTCGGCAACGGCCCAGAACATCATCCCGTTGATCACGAAGATGAACAAACCGAGCGTCAGGAGCGTGACCGGCAAAGTCAGCAGGATCAGCAGGGGTCGGATCAGCGTGTTTACCAGGCCAAGCAGTAGTGCCGCCAGCAGGGCTGTCCACAAGCTATCTACCTGCACGGAATCGAGCAGGTGGGGCAGGGCAAACAGGGCGATCGTGTTGATCAGCCAGAGAAGGAGCAGACGCATGATGGTTGACCGCCGCGACGACGCTCGGTCATCGCGGCAATACTGTCCCGCTTAGTAACGATAGTGCTCGGGCTTGTACGGCCCATCCTGCTTCACACCGATATACGTGGCCTGCTCCGCAGTCAGCGTGGTCAGTTGCGCATTGAGCTTCTTCAGCTGCAGTCGCGCGACTTTCTCATCGAGGTGCTTAGGCAGCGTGTACACGCCGATCGGATAGGCGGCCGTGTTGGTGAACAACTCGATCTGTGCGATGGTCTGGTTCGCGAACGACGAGCTCATCACATACGACGGGTGGCCGGTACCGCAGCCGAGGTTCACCAGCCGGCCTTCAGCCAGCAGGATGATGCGCTTACCATCGGGGAAGATCACATGATCGACCTGCGGCTTGATGTTCTCCCAGGTGTACTGGCGCAGCGCGGCGACTTCGATTTCGTTGTCGAAGTGACCGATATTGCAGACGATCGCCTGGTCTTTCATCTTCTTCATGTGCTCATGCGTGATCACATGGTAGTTACCGGTCGCGGTGACGAAGATGTCAGCGTGCTCGGCAGCGTAATCCATCGTAACGACACGATAGCCCTCCATTGCCGCCTGCAGTGCGCAGATGGGATCGATTTCGGTGACCCAGACTTGCGCGGACAATGCCCGCAGCGCCTGCGCGGAGCCCTTGCCCACATCGCCGTAACCAGCGACCACGGCGACTTTGCCCGCGATCATGACGTCGGTGGCGCGCTTGATGCCATCGACCAGCGATTCGCGGCAGCCGTACAGGTTGTCAAACTTCGACTTGGTCACCGAGTCATTGACGTTAATCGCCGGGAAAGCGAGCTTGCCTTCCTTGTACATCTGATACAGGCGGTGCACACCGGTCGTGGTCTCTTCGGTCACGCCCTTGATTTGCGCGAGACGGGTCGAGTACCAGCTCGGATCGATCGCGAGTTTTGTCCTGATCGAATTGAACAGGCAGACCGCCTCTTCCGAATCCGGATTGTCCAGCACGCTGAGATCCTTCTCGGCGCGAGTACCGAGGTGCAGCAGCAGGGTTGCGTCGCCGCCGTCGTCGAGGATCATGTTCGTGTAACCGCCGTCCGACCATTCGAAAATCCGGTGCGTGAAGTCCCAGTATTCGTCGAGGTTCTCGCCTTTGAAAGCAAACACCGGCGTACCGGCTGCCGCGATGGCGGCGGCTGCATGGTCTTGCGTCGAGTAGATGTTGCACGAGGCCCAGCGCACTTGCGCGCCCAGTGCCTCGAGGGTCTGGATCAGCACGGCGGTCTGGATGGTCATGTGCAGCGAGCCGGTGATGCGCGCGCCCTTGAGCGGCTGGCTGGCAGCGAATTCCTCGCGGATCGCCATCAGGCCGGGCATCTCGGTCTCGGCGATCTTGATTTCCTTGTTGCCCCAGTCGGCCAGACTGATGTCGGCAACGTGGTAGTCGTGTAAAGCGGCAGGTTTCAGTACGGCGTTCATCACGCCCTCCTTTCATTGGAAACGAAAAAGGTACGTGAGCGCCGTTGCGGTGTTGATTTGCCAAGCCTGGCGGGAGGCAGATTCCCGTCGCAACGCTCCTTGGCAGGCGCGTATTTTAATCCAAATGCCGCAGCCGCCGCCACGCGTGGTTCAGGCCTGCCCAGGCCAGCCCGCTGAGCGCGCCGTACAGGTGGGCGACTGACACGACGGGTATCGGTGGTATCGCAGGCAGGATGCCCATGCCGGCCGGGGCCGGCATCACCGGCACGATCGTCACAAGGGCCGTGGCCGGATCCAGCCACGCCAGTTTCACGACCAATGCTGCCAGCGCAGCCTGCGGCAGCAATCCGCCGCGGCGCTGCCAGCCTGTCAGCGCGGCACCGGCCCACAATCCGTGCAGCAGTCCGGAGAGACCGGTGTACCACTGCAGGTCGGGCTCCCAGAACCACAACATCACGCTGGTACCGAGCGCGCTGACGATGCCAAGCGATACGATAGCAGCCGTGCGCCAGCGCTCCAGCAGCAGCTCGGCGACCAGCAGCAGGCCCAGCAGATTGAAGAGCAGGTGCTGTGTATCAAGGTGAGCGAGATGCCCACTCAGCAACCGCAGCCACTGCCCCCCCTCAAGTGCGGCACGCTGCCATTCAAGGGAAGCACGTCCGCCCGGCACGAAGGTAGCAACCACCGACAGCAGCGCCAGCGCCGCGCATATGTGCCAGCGCGCAGAAGGCCGCCGTAATCTCACCGCCGCCAGCGCCGCACAAGCGCGAGCACGCTGCCGGCGACCAGCATCAGGTCGCCCGCCATACTGCCACCACCGCCACTGCTGCCTGCGGGCGCCGCAGCCGTAGCGCTACCGCTGTCGGCGACCTGTACGAAGAACTCACCCGGCAGGCTGCTGCCATAGGCATCGCTCGCATGCCAGACGATGCGGTGGCTTCCGACCGGCGCCGCACTGTTCCAGCTGAACTGGCCGCTGGCGGACAGCGTTGCGCCTGCGGGCAAGATCGATGCATGGAAGACCATTGCGTCGCCATCGGGGTCTGTCGCTTGTAACTGGAGTTTGACTTTCGCGCCAAACGCGACTGGCGGCGCCGCCACCGGCTGCAGCAGCGGCACGCTGTTCACGCGCACGGTAGCGTTCGCGCTGCCGCTCATGCCACGGTCGTCGGTCGCAGTCAGCGTGAACGCATAGGTTCCGGTGGCCGGCGCAACAAAGCTCGCGTTCAGACTGTCCGGGTTCAGCAGGGTAACGGGCAGCGGGTTCGACACCGCGGCGCGCCACTGGTAGCGAACAATATTGCGACCGGAAGGCGCTTGCGCGCTGCCGGAGAAGGCCACCATGACTGCCGGCGCTACCACCTGACTGCTCACGCCAACCTGCACGACGGGCGCGACGGCGGCCAGCGCTGCCTGCGCGTCGAGCAGACCGGCACCACACAGGCCGTTGTTCTCCGTCAGCGTGCAGGTACTGCCGGCGACAAACGGCCGCGCCGCACTGCGCAGCAGGGACGTGACTTCGGCGCGGGTGAGCGCGGGATTCACCGACAACATCAGCGCGATGGTACCGACCACGTGGGGCGCAGCCATACTGGTGCCGTACTTCAGCGCCCCACTGTCGGCCAGCGGCGCAGCCGTGCCAGTGTTACCCAATGAATAGACCGACGGTCCGTCTGCGGTATAGCCCGGCACGCAAGTCATCGCGAGGGTGCCGCAGCCGCCGCCGGGCGCGCTGATCGTGGTTTCGCCGCCGATGTTGGCGTAATCGGCATTATCGCCGTCGATGGTGTGCGCAGTGACGGCGATGACGTCGTTGCAATTGGCTGGCTGGTTCACCGCACTGGCACCGCCATTGCCGGTCGCGACGACGACCATCGCGCCTTTGGCATTGACGTCATTGACCGCACTCTGAAATGCGGCCGAACAGCTGCCGGCGCTGCCGAGTGACAGATTGATGACTCGCGCGGGATTCAGGTTGCGCGGCGCGCCGGCGACGTCGATGCCGGCGGCCCAGCGGATGCTGTCGATGATGTCGGAGGTGTAGCCGCCGCAGCGACCGAGCGCACGTACCGGCAGTATGCGCACCTGTGGCGCGATACCGGTACCGTAAAGTCCGTTGTTCATTAGCGCCGCGATCGTGCCGATCACATGGGTGCCATGCCAGCTGGACTGCCGTGCGGCCGAGCCAGTACCGCACGCGCCGGCTGCGCTGTAGTCGCCTGGATCGGAGGCATCGGCATCGCGATTGTTGCCATCATTGGAGACCGTGGTACTGCTAATGAAGTCATAGCCGGGCAGCATCGATTGCAGGTCCACATGCGGCCGGTATCCGGTGTCGACGACAGCGACATTCACGTTGCCGCTACCCAGCGTCAGCGCCCAGGCTGCGGGCACGTCAGCACCGCCTCGGTTGACGCCACCGGGCGCGAGGTAATGCCACTGACCGGGCCAGCTCGCATAGCCAGGATCGTTCGGCGCAACCATCTGGGGCTGCATGAGCAGATCAGGTTCGGCTGACCGCACCTCGCCGCTTTGCTGTAATTGCGCCGCCAGTGCGCGCGCCTGCTCGACCGTCATTGGCTGTTCGAGCCTGAGCAGGTGTGAGCCGTCAGTCAACTTGCGCTCGACGCTCAGCGGCACACTGGCCAGTGCCTGCAGCCGGCTCGCATTTTTCTGCTGCAGTTGCCAGTTGAGCTTGCCGCCCCGGGTGGGGTGGGGCGTGACAATCAGCCGCTCGACCAGGGGATGCGTGGATGAGGCCGTCTGCTGCGCGACCTGCGCCGCCTGTGCAGCGCGCAGTCCGGCCTTGGGTCGGGGCGTGGCCGGTTCGGCCAATACGCAAATCGTGTAGGAAGCCGCCAGCAGTGCAGCGGCCGTGCGAGCGACAGCCGGCCTGGCCAGCGGCGCGAAAATGAAGCCCATGTCGATGTTCCGATACAGCAGTGTTGAGGCGAATCACTGTAGCGAGGGCAAGATTGCGCACTCGGCGCAATTCAGTGGGAAATCGGGGCTAATTCGCGTGAATGACATTGCTTCAACGCGCCGTGTGTTGGTGCGCTGATAAAACCTCATCGGATGAAGAATAAAAAAACGGGCAGGTATGACCTGCCCGTGGTGATGGCGAATGCGTCCGGCTTACAGCCCGGCGGCGGCTCTGAGCGCCGTTGCCTTGTCGGTACGCTCCCAGCTGAACTCGGGCTCGTCGCGGCCGAAGTGGCCGTACGCGGCGGTCTTGCGGTAGATCGGGCGCAGCAGGTCGAGCATCTGCACGATGCCCTTCGGACGCAGGTCGAAATACTCGCGCACGAGTGCTTCGATCTTCTGGTCGCTGATCTTGCCGGTACCGAAAGTAGTCACCATCACCGAGGTCGGCTTGGCGATGCCAATGGCATACGAAATCTGGATCTGGCACTTTTCCGCAAGACCGGCGGAGACGATGTTCTTCGCGACATAACGGCCCGCATAGGCAGCCGAACGGTCGACCTTGGACGGATCCTTGCCCGAGAAGGCACCGCCGCCATGAGGCGCCGCACCGCCGTAAGTGTCGACAATGATCTTTCGACCGGTCAGACCGCAATCGCCCTGCGGGCCGCCGATCACGAAACGTCCGGTCGGGTTGATCAGGTAGCGCGTGTTTTTCAGCCACTCGGCCGGCACCACAGGCTTGATGATCATCTCGATCGCCGCTTCCTCGATCTGCTTGTGTTCCATCTCGGGCGCATGCTGGGTCGACAGCACGATGGTGTCGATGGCGACCGGCTTGCCATCCACGTATTTCAGCGTGACTTGCGATTTCGCGTCCGGACGCAGCCACGGCAGGCGGCCGTCCTTGCGCAACTGCGACTGCCGCTCGACGATACGGTGCGAGTAGTAGATCGCGGCTGGCATCAGATCGGGCGTCTCGGTGCAGGCGTAACCGAACATCAGGCCCTGGTCACCTGCGCCCTGATCGAGGTCGATGCCCTTGCCTTCATCGACACCCTGAGCGATGTCGGGCGACTGCTTGTCATAGGCCACCAGCACCGCGCAGCCTTTGTAGTCGATACCGTACTCGGTGTTGTCGTAGCCGATTTCTTTCAGAGTGTCGCGTGCGACGCGGATGTAATCGACGTTCGCGGTCGTGGTGATCTCGCCGGCCAGGACCACCAGTCCGGTGTTGCACAAGGTCTCGGCGGCAACGCGCGCGCGCGGATCCTGCGTGAGGATCGCATCGAGGATGGCATCGGAGATCTGGTCGGCGACTTTGTCCGGGTGACCCTCGGACACTGACTCGGAGGTGAACAGGTATTCGTTCGACATGCAAGCTCCCTGCATAAAAATTGACACAATGTCGCGGTCAACCCAGTGAGCCTGCGACGCTTTAGCGAGATTTGTAGACCGCCTCGCAAGTTGTCTGATTAACTCGGCGGTGTTTTCGCGTGCTATTTTACGCAACTTGCTCCAATTCAGCAAAACCGCTCCCCTCGTTTCCCTGCATGCTGCTTCGCCTGTTTCAACTCCTTTCCGTGCTGCCGCTGCGCCTGCTGCACGCTATCGGCGCCGTCGCCGGCTGGCTGGTTTATGCCGCCTCGCCAACCTACCGCCGCCGCATGCGCGAGAACCTGCAGCGCGCCGGCTATCTGCACCTGCTGCCGACAGCGATCGCCGAGGCTGGCAAGAGCGTGCTGGAATTGCCGTTCATCTGGTGCGCTCCGCCGGCGCGAGTACTCGGTTCGGCCACGCTGCATGACTGGGACGTCGCACAACAAGCGCTGGACGGCGGCAAGGGCGTGATCTTCCTGACACCGCATCTTGGCTGCTTCGAGATCATCGCGCAGGCAATCGCAAACCGCACGCCGCTCACGGCAATGTACCGGCCACCGCGCAAGGCTGCGCTTCGCCCGCTGCTCGAGCAGGCGCGCGCGCGCGCCGGTCTGGCGCTGGCGCCGGCGAACCTGTCGGGTGTGCGCACGCTGCTGAAAACACTCCGGGGCGGCGGCTCGATCGGGCTGCTGCCTGACCAGGTGCCGGGCGCGGGCGAGGGTCTATGGACGGCGTTTTTTGGCCGTCCTGCTTACACGATGACACTGCCGGCCAAGATACAGCAGATGAGCGGTGCGCCGCTGGTGTTGTCGTATGCGGAACGGCTCCCCCATGGACGTGGATTCGCGATTCGTTTCGTGCGCTTTGATGGGCCGCTCGTCGGCACGGTCGAGCAGCAGGCGCGCAAGATCAATCAGGCAATGGAAGAGCTGATCGCGCGCTGTCCCGCGCAATACTTCTGGAGCTATAACCGCTACAAGGGCAGGCCGCCTACTGACACCGCCGGGGGGCAAGCGTGAGACTGCTGCTGGCGCTGATGTGGCTGCTGCACTGGTTACCGCTACCCGTCCTGGGACGGATCGGCGCGGGTCTGGGCGAGTTATTGTTCCTGCTGCTGCACGAACGACGTCATATCACCCTGACTAACCTCGCACTGTGCTTTCCGGATCTGCCGGCGCCCGAGCGGAGGGCGGTCGCGCGCGCGCACTTTCGTGGCTACGCTCGCAGCGTGCTCGAGCGCGCCATCCTGTGGTGGGCATCGCCGCAGCGCTTACGTCGTCTGATTCACGTCGTGCCGAGCGTACCGACTGCACTGGCGGCGGCGAGACCCACGATTTTTCTGTGCCCGCATTTCGTCTGCCTGGAAGTCGCCGGTGTAGCGATCACGATGGAAGGACCCCTGTGCTCGATCTATTCGAAGCAGCGAAGCAGCAAGGCGTTTGACATGGCTCTGCGCAAGGGACGTGCGCGCTTCTGCACCGAAGAAGAGAAGGAACAGTTTCTGCTGTCGCGTAAGGCCGGCATCAAGCCCATCATTCGCGCAATGCGCGGCGGCCGCCCTTTCCTGATGCTTCCGGACCTGGACTTCGGCCGCAGGGAATCAATCTTCGTGCCTTTTTTCGGCGTGCCGGCAGCTACCCTGTCTGCACCGGCCCGGTTGACGGCGGCGACCGGTGGCCAGGTCATTCCGGTCACGACACGTTTTCTGCCGGATTACCGCGGCTGGGAGGTAAAGTTTCACCCGGTGTGGGATAACTATCCCGGCGATGACATCGACGCGGCGACCCGGCGAATGATGGCCTTCATCGAGGATCGAATTCGCGAGGCGCCGTCTGAATACTTTTGGTCGCACAAGCGATTCAAGACGCGACCGCCCGGCATGCCACCGGTCTACAAGAAACCGAAACATTCGAGATAAGCGATGACCTTCAAATTTACGAAAATGCATGGCGCCGGTAATGATTTCGTCGTGATCGACGCCATCAGTCAGCCGTTCGGTTTTACTCCGGAGCAGCTGCGTCAGATCGCTGATCGCCGCTTCGGCATCGGCGCCGATCAGATCCTGGTGGTCGAGCGCCCATCTCGAACGGACGTCGATTTCCGCTACCGGATTTTCAATGCCGACGGTGGCGAGGTGGAACAGTGTGGCAACGGTGCGCGGGCGTTCGTGAAATTCGTGGTCGACAAGGGGCTGACTGAAAAGCGGCAGATACGCGTTGAAACCATGTCAGGCGTGATCGCACCCCGACTGGAAGACGATGGACGTATCACCGTCGACATGGGCGCGCCGGTGTTCGACCTGGCGCGTGTGCCGTTCGACAGCAGTGGCCTGCAAGGACGTCAAGTGGGTGACGCCACGCTGTGGCCGCTGCAGCTGAACAGCGAAACCAGCGACGTCGTCGTCCTGTCAATGGGCAATCCGCACGCCGTGCAGCGGGTGGATGATGTCGAGTCGGCGCCGGTGCTGCGCGATGGTCCGTTGATTGAAAATCATCCGCGATTTCCGAGGCGCGTCAACGCCGGTTTCATGCAGGTGATCGACCGACAGCATATCCGCTTGCGCGTGTTCGAACGCGGCGCTGGCGAAACTCTGGCGTGCGGCACCGGCGCGTGCGCCGCAGTCGTCGCCGGCATCCTGCTCGGCCAGCTGGATTCGCCCGTCGCGGTGTCGACTCGTGGCGGCGAACTGTCCATCGCCTGGGCGGGCGGCGATTCGCCGGTCTTGCTGACCGGCCCGGCTGTCAGCGTGTTCGAAGGCAGCTGCGAAATCTGACTTGACCTGGCGCTTCGCATGTCAGGCGCGCCCGCTGGCGTGCGCGCGTCGCTGCGAGATCAGACTGCGGAAGCGGTACAAGCGCTGCCGATAAGTTCCTTCCAGCCCGAGTTCACCGCCGGCCTCGGCCGCGTCGAATATTCGCGCTGCGCGGTCCAGAGCCTGCCGCTGCTCGCCGGTGAGAACCTGAATCAGGCGGCGGCGGCAGCGCGGATGCACATGGCGTATGTCGACTTCCAGGCAATGACCGTGATCGGAAGTTTCAACGTCAACCAGCAGTGCCTCAGCGCGCGTCAGTCCGAACCAGTAGCCTAGCTCGATTCGCGCGGCGAGAAACGGATACTGGCTACTGATCTCGCGATTGAAAGTCGCACGCGCTGCCGCGGCCCACTCCGCCTTGCGCACTGGCGGCGCAATCTTGTTGAGCAGGGTTTTGGCATCGATGTTTCCCTGTCCAGCCGCCTTCTGCAACCAGTACACCGCACGAATGTCGGCGCGCGGCTCGATGCGCCGTGCGCGCCATGCGACGAGTCCCGACTCGAGCTGGGCGCGCTCATGACCAGCCACGGCAGCCATCTCCAGATGCCGGCGTGATTCGGCAATGCTGCGACGCGAAAATTCCGGCTTCAGATAAATCCGCGAAATGGCGTACCACGCCGCTGCGTTGCCCTGTTCCGCAGACAGCGACAGCCACCGTATCGATTTTTTGTAATGCGCAACCCCGGGAATATGCGGCACCCGGTTTCCTGCTTCGTCCATGCGGGCAATCCACAACCCGTAGGCAAGCTGCGCATGACTGTCGCCACCTTCGGCGCCTATGCGCAGATAACGCTCAATCAGCTTGACGTTCGGGTCGGCGACGGCCTGCAATGCTTGCGCGCAGCGCGTCAGGAGTTCCAGCTCTTTCCTGTTGTAGGGGCGACGGCGCGCCTGCATGCTGCTGTTGCGCCGGTCAATTTCCTGCGCCATCGGCAGTGCCCACAACATGAATTTGAGGTGGTGGCCATTCATCCACGCATGATCGGCGAGCGCCATCTGTGCCTCTGCCACACCGCCGCGTGCAGCCTTCGCGGCCCACTCCAGCACGACCTCACTTCGCTGCCGCTGCTGTGGCGACATGTCAGGTGTTTCCTTGCTGGCCAACAGATCGTGCATACCCAGCTGCTGCGCATACAACCACTGCGCATCGGCAAGACCGGATTCAGCTGACTCCTTCAGCGCGCGCATGGATTTCTGACGCAGCGTCTGGTCGGCGCACGCCCAACTGGAAAACACCAGCATCGCCAGAACGAGACCGGCACGCGCAGAGCCGCCCTCGAACGCGCGCTCGTACCACAGCGCGACTTGAAGCGGATCGCCATGCTGGCGCGCGATATCGAACGACACATTCTCGCCAATCAGCATCCACGCTTCCTGCAGGTTTTGCTCTGCGGCCTTTTCCAGCCAATGCAATGCGGTCGGCTGGCTTTGCGGCAGGCTCGCGCTGCCAAACAGGTATCGCTTGCCAAGCGCGAGCTGCGCCTGCGCTTGGCCCGAGCGGGCAGCGCGGAGGATCAGCAATTCTTCTCGATTTGCCATCAGATGAGCGGCGGACAACGACGTTATCAAAAGGGAAACGACCAAACTCTGCGGCTTCTGATGAGTTGCGTCAACGAGAGGGGGTGTGAATAAAACAACAAGCTTTGCAAATCCCCAACGCGTGATCCAAACGTTTTCGCAGTGGAAAGCGGAGCTTCGTGTCATTTTCAAAATAGCAATTAACTTTCAGCACATCCGATTCAAGCGGATTGCTCAAAAACTCTTACAGGGGATGACACGATGAAAAAGCTACATGTCGCGCTGGCGCTGGCCGGCGCACTCACCGGAACGGCCTCCGCGCAAACGAGCGTGGAGATCTACGGCGTCGTCGACATGGGATTCGTTCGCGAAACCGGCACAGTCGCGGGTCTGACGAATGGCACGGGTGGCGCCGTTGTCCCGGCGGGCAGCAAACTGAGCAGCGGCGCACAGTCCGGCACCCGACTCGGTTTTAAAGGTACCGAGGACCTGGGTGGCGGCATGAAGGGCCTGTTCGTGCTGGAAACCGGCATCGCCGGGGATGCCGGTGGCTTCAATCAGGGAAATCTGGCCTTTGCGCGGCAAAGTTTCCTTGGCTTGCAGAGTGATCTGGGTACCATCACGCTCGGTCGCCAGTACACGTCGTACTTCCTCACCCTCAACCAGGTGGCTGATCCGTTTGCTTCGGGCCTGGCAGGCAATGCACACAACCTGATGCTCCCGCCAGCAGTCCCGACCGGTCTGCCCGCTGCAACGGATCCGGCTACGCGGGACGCTGAGCCAGACCGCGCGATCCGCATGAACAATGCAATCAAGTACACCACGCCGATCAGGGGTGGCTTTAGTGGCGAGATTGCCTACGGCCTCGGTGAAACAGCCGGCAACAGCGCTGCGAACCGCGTTCTGACAGCGTCGGTTGGCTACAGCGCAAAACCGCTGAACGTGCGCCTCGCGTATTACCAGAAGAAAGATCGCACCGACAGCAGCAAGATGGATAGCCTGATGCTCGCCGCGAACTACGACTTTGGCCCGGCCAAGGTCTTCGCCGCCATTGCCGACAATGATTGGTTTATCAGCAAGAGCCGCGACTTCCTGATCGGCACGACCGTACCATTCGGCCCCCACATGTTCATCGCTTCCTACATCAGGAAGAGCGGCCGCGGCGTTTCTGATGGCGACGATGCGAACCAGTTCGGCGTCGGTTACACCTACTCATTATCAAAGCGAACCAATTTGTATGCGGCCTACGGCCGTATCAACAACGATGGTAATGCACGATTCACTGTAGGCAATAACTCCGAAAACGGCACTGGCAACAAGGCTTTCAATCTCGGTGTCCGTCACACGTTCTGAATCCGGGCGGCGAACTGCCCCCAAAGAATTCGGTGCCTGCCCAGTGTGGGTACGGGTAAGCGCCGGATAGGCTGGTTTCAGCCTGCAGAGTCATCTGCGAATTTAATCTCCTCTCTTTTGCGGCACCTTCGGGTGCCGCCTTTTTTTGTACAGACACTTTGTACGCACAGATTGCGTGGCCTGGACGTCGCTGAAGGTAGAATCCGAAGATTAGCAGTCAGATTGATGACTCACTGGCGCCTATTCTTCGATGAGCCTCCACCCGACATTCATGAGCGAAATTCCAGACGCCCACACGGTTGCCGAATTCCTGAAAAAGCACCCGGACTTTTTTGAGCATCACTCCGACCTGCTCAGTGGAATGAGATTGACCACGGCGCTTGGCGGCCGCACTGTCTCGCTCCAGGAACGCCAGGTCGAAGTCCTGCGTGACAAAATCCGGCAGCTCGAGTTGAAACTGGCAATGCTGACGCGAAACGTCGGCAGCAATGACGCCATCATGAGCAATTTTCACCAGTGGATACTCCAACTATTGTCCGAAGATGATCCAGCGAATGCTCCGGATTCACTGTTGCTTGCGCTAAAGAAAAACTTCAATGTGCCCAACGCATCGCTGCGACTGTGGCATGTCAAGCAAGAGCATGCTGCAGCCTGGTTTGCCGCCGACGCTGGCGATGCCCGCGTATTTTCAGACCGCCAGAAATCCCCGGTTTCCGGCCCGGCTGCCGACAAGCCCGGTGTACCATGGCTGGATGACGCAACGACGATGCAATCTGCCGCATTGCTACCCCTGCGCAAACCCGGCAGCGACTTGAGTTTCGGTCTGCTCGTGATGGGATCGTCCGATCCGCAACGCTTTTCGTCTGAGCTGGCGACCGACATCCTGATGCGCATCGGTGAGGTCGCCAGCGTCCACCTGCAAAGCCTGGTCACCTGAAGCCATGTATCCTCCGGGCAGTTCGCCGGAGATTGCCGGCTACCTGGCGCACCTGCAGACGCAGCGCAAACTCGCCGCTCACACGCTGGATAGTTATCGGCGCGACCTCGAACAGCTGACCGGGCTGGTCGCAGAGCAGTCCGGCAATGCACTCAGCGAGCTGACGCAAACCGACTTCCGTCGCTTCGCCAGTCATTTGCATGCGCGCGGACTGGCGCCATCCTCGATCGCACGCAAGCTGTCCGCATGGCGCAGCTTTTTCGGATGGCTCGCGCTGACGCAGGGCATGCCCGCGAATCCAGTCGACGGCGTCAAGCCGCCGCGACGCGCGAGGAGCCTGCCGAAAGCGCTGGGCGTCGATGACGCGGTGAAACTGGTCTCGGGGAAGGCGGCAACGACTACCCCGCATTCAACCAGCGCATGCTGCAACAGGGCAATCTTCGAGCTGCTGTACTCCAGCGGTCTGCGGGTATCGGAATTGACGGGCCTCGACCTGCACCATGTAAATGAAGACGGTCACGAATCGCAAGGCTGGATCGACTTCGACGCAGCCGAAGTCATCGTGACTGGCAAAGGCAGCAAGCGGCGCAGCGTGCCGGTCGGCGCAGCGGCCATCGCAGCCTTGCGCGACTGGCTCGTCGTGCGCGCCAGTCAGGCGCGGCCAGCGCCACCCGCTGATGCACATGCGCTCTTCCTGTCAGCGCGCGGGCACCGTATCTCGCCGCGCGAGGTTCAAAAACGCATCAAGGCGCACGCCCAAGCGCTCGGCATTCCGGCGGACGTTCACCCGCACATGCTCAGGCATTCATTCGCCTCGCATCTGCTGCAATCCTCCGGTGACCTGCGCGCCGTGCAGGAAATGCTCGGGCACGCGTCGATCGCATCCACCCAGGTCTATACTTCGCTGGATTTCCAGCGTCTCGCACAGGTGTACGATGCGGCGCATCCCCGCGCAAAAAAACAGGGCGACGGTCATTGAATTTCGACGGCACGCCGCCATTTCCATTTCGTTACATTGAATAGCCAGTCCATGTCCCTGATACCCGCCACCATCCTCACCGGCTTCCTCGGCGCCGGCAAAACCACGCTACTCAATCGCATCCTCAACGAGCAGCACGGAATGAAAATTGCCGTCATCGAGAACGAGTTCGGCGAAGAAAACATCGACCACGAAATTCTTGTCCGCGACAGCAATGAGCAAATCGTCGAGATGAGCAACGGTTGCGTCTGCTGCACGGTGCGCGGCGACCTGATCGTGGCGCTCGGGCAGCTGGCGCAGAAGCGGCGTGACGGCACGCTGCAGTTCGATCGCGTGGTGATCGAGACCACAGGACTAGCGAATCCGGGCCCGGTCGCACAAACCTTCTTTATGGATGAAGATGTCGGCACCTCCTACTTGCTGGATGGCGTGATCACTGTGATTGATGCCAGCAACGCGATGCAGCAGCTGGACCGTTTCGAAGAGGCACAGCGTCAGGTCGGCTTTGCCGATCGCATGCTGCTGTCCAAGACCGATCTGGTCGATGACGGCAAGGTCACCGCACTGGAAACGCGACTCAAGCGTATCAATCCGCGCGCGCCGATCAGGCGCACGAATTTCGGTGTCGCGCCGATCGCCGACATCCTGGATATCCGCGGCTTCAACCTGAATGATCGTCTCGAGATCGACCCTGATTTTCTGCGCGCCGACGATCATGCGCACGCATGCGACGACCACTGCGACCATGATCACGGCGATCACGCACGCCATGCGCACCAGGGTCATCACGGCCAGGACCACGGTGATCATGCGCACGCCCACCACCACGGTGCGGGCGGCCACACGGATGAAATCGCTGCCTTCGTTTTCCGCAGTGACCGACCGTTCAATCCGGCGCAGCTCGAGGAATTCATCGGCAGCCTGATCCAGGTATACGGACCGCGGATGCTGCGCTATAAAGGCGTACTATGGCTCAAAGGCGCATCTCGCAAGGTAATTTTTCAGGGAGTGCATCAGACCATGGGAAGCGACCTCGGCGCACCGTGGTCCGCCGACGAAGCGCGCGGCAGCAAGATCGTTTTTATTGGACAAAACCTGCCGAAGGATGTCTTCATCGAAGGGCTGACGCAATGCCTCGAGCCGGTAGATGACCCGGCCACACAAGATTAAAAATTCTGTATCTGTTTTTTTAACATTCGCGAAATCCGGACCAGGCACGGGGTTCCTTCGACGAAATGCATTAAAAATCATGCAAAGCTTGCCGGCCGGGCGGACAATGCGATTACAATAGCCGCCGATCGAAGCCAGACCCAAGCCAGGCACCGAGACCAAGCGCGAAAGCAGACCTCGGCGGGCCGCTTCTTATGAAAGCAGGGTTTGGCGGACTGCGCAGCCACAAGGGCAGCGCAAGTCCCGCGGGTAAAATTCACCGATTCGTAGTTACGAAAGCTAGCGACGTGGCAACCAATTCCAAGACTTCGAAGTCGACCGTCACTGACGGCGCCCTCCTCACCGAGGAGCAAATCCTCGCGATGGACGAGAAGGATTACATGAACCCGGTGCAGCTCGCGTTCTTCAAGGCACGCCTGCAGCAGCTTGAAAAAGATTTGCTGAAAAACGCCGACGAGACCACCGAGCATCTGCGCGAAACCGTGCTGGTTCCCGATCCTGCCGATCGTGCAACGATTGAAGAAGAACACGCGCTCGAGCTGCGTACCCGCGACCGCGAGCGCAAGCTGCTGAAAAAAGTACAGCAGTCGCTGCAATCGATCGAGTCCGGCGACTACGGCTGGTGCGAAGAAACCGGCGAGCCGATCGGCATTCCGCGCCTGCTGGCGCGCCCGACGGCAACGCTGTCGCTGGAAGCGCAGCAACGGCGCGAATTGAAGCAGAAGCTGTACGGCGACTAAACGTCCGACAAAGCCCCCGCCAATTGCCGGGGGCTTTGTTTTTGGGCTAACATCGTTGGCCTCAGAACAACTTTCCCACGTCTGGCCGGATGATGCCGACCTTGCCACGAATCGATCGCCGCCGGCCTTGGCTGGCGCTGCTGCTGGCGCTCAGCCTGCTATTTACGCAGTGGCTGGGCTTTGGCCATGCGGTCGCCCATGGCAATAATGGCTTGCCAGAGCTCCGGCAGCCGACGACGGACGTCGGCATGGCGGGTGGCCTGCCGGAACATCAAAAATCTTCCAGTACCTGCGTCGCACTCGATGCGGCCACGCTCGGCGCCGGCGTTCCAATGGCGGACTTCGTCACCGCCGGGACGGCACTGACGGATGCACCGATTGCGCTGCCGCTGCGCACCGGCTGGCACCGCCTCTTTACCGCGCACTTCAGCTCGCGCGCTCCACCACTGAACGCCTGAACATTCCCTCAGTCCGTTGCCCGCATGTCGCTGGCAACGGTCCATGTTCATTGTTAGTGGAGACACCCCATGGTTTTCCAGAAGTCCGTGCTGGCCAGCGCGGTGCTGTGCGCACTGTCGGCCGGCGCACATGCGCAAGAGACCACCAAAACCCTCGCCCCGGTGATTGTGACCGCCGACCCGTTTGGCGCTGCCGAGGGTCAAACCATCCTGACGCCCGCGCGCGTTCTGGCCGGTGACGAACTGCGCGACAAGCTCGGCGGCTCGCTCGGCGAAACACTGATGCGCGAACCCGGCGTGAATGCATCAGGCTTCAGCGCCGGGGCATCGCGGCCCATCATCCGCGGGCTCGAAGGTCCGCGCATCAAGATCCTGCAGAACGGCATGGGCAGCGGGGATCTGTCGGCCATCTCGAATGACCATGCGATCGGTCCCAGCGCGCTGAGTGCGCAGCAGATCGAGATCCTGCGTGGCCCGGCCACGCTGCTGTATGGCTCCGGCGCGATCGGTGGCGCCGTGAATATCGTCAATGGCCGCATCCCCACCCAGCTCGAAGCACAGCCAACCGGTGAGGTCGAGTTACGCGCTGGCAGTGTTGACGGCAGCGGCTTGTTTGCGTTCAGCGCGGATCGTTCCGCCGGCAAGATCGGACTGCATGTCGACGGCAGCCTGCTGCGCGCCGGCGACTACCGCATCCCGGGCAACAGCTCGGTCGATGGCAGCGGCGACACCGGCAAACTGTCCTTCTCCGGTAACCGCGAAGACAACCTCGGCTTCGGAGCATCACTGGTGGAATCATGGGGCCATGTCGGCGCCTCGATCGGGCAGACCGACCGCCTGTACGGCATCCACGGCCGCGATGAAAACGCGAAGATTGATCTCTCTCAATTCCGCTTCGATATCGACAGCCTGGTCAAGGCGCCACTCCCCGGCTTCGATGCGCTGCGCATCAAGCTCGGCCATAACGACTACAAGCATACCGAGCTCGAAGACGGCCGCGATCCGCATGTGAAATTCAGCAACCGCTCGTTTGAATCGCGCTGGGAGCTGAGCCATCTGCCGCTGGCCGGCTGGCGCGGCAAGCTCGGCGTGCAGACCGATAACGCGACCGTACAGGCGCTGAATGTCGAAGACCCGGCGGTCGCGCCGACCGTGCCGCGCACACGCTCATCGTCTCTCGCAGCCTTTGCGGTCGAGGAAAAGGATTTCGGCAATGTCCGCGTCAGTGCCGGCATGCGTATCGAACAGGCCGACCGGCGCCCGGACGGCAACCGTGCGCGTGACTTTTCCCTCGCCGCCGGCTCGCTAGGCGCGCTATGGAGCTTTATTCCCGGCTACGCGCTGGGCGCGACCGGCTCCATCGCCCAGCGAGCGCCCAGCGCCGAAGAGCTTTACTCTGGCGGCATGCACCATCCGACCGAAACCTTCGACAAGGGTGACGCCGGCCTGCGCAAAGAGACCTCGAACAACATCGAACTGTCGCTGCAAAAGACCACCGACCGCCTGCGCTGGAAAGCCAACCTGTTCCAGAACAAGGTCAAGGATTTCATCTACGGTGCGCTCGGCGGCGATGTTTGCGAAGAAACCGGGCTGGCGGCCGATGGCATCTGCGACGCAGTACGCGAGCGCAGCTTCCGCCAGAACGATGCCACCCTGCGCGGCTACGAAGCTGATCTGAGCTACAACCTGTACGAGCAGGGCTGGTACGGCCGCCTGTTCACCGACAGTTCGCGCGGCCGGCTCGACGGACTCGGCAACCTGCCTCTGCAACCGGCGACGCGCACCGGCGTCACCATCGGCTATCAGGACACGCTCTGGCGCTCCTCGCTGACAGTGCTGCATGCGAGCGCGCAGAATCGCATTGCCAGCCCGGACATCTCCGACGAGACCATCACTCGCGCCTATACGCGTGTCGATGCGAGCATTTCCCGCGTACAGCGCTTCGGCACAACCGACCTGACCTGGTTCCTGCTCGCTCGCAACTTGCTGAATGAAGAGATTCGATTGTCCACGTCACTGCTGAAAGATTACGTTCCGCAAGCAGGACGGAACCTGATGGTCGGTGTGCGCGCACGTTTCTGAGCGTCGCACCCCACCTGGGCGCGCCGCAGTCTGTCGGGTTCATGCCACGCATGATCCCGACGACCGGCCATCGCTGAGAGCGGCTACGGAGCCGGCAACCATCACAAGCCGTCGATGGGTGCGCAAACGGTTAATGTCACGCCATCGTTCCCCTTCAGCGACGGCAGGCGCATGTGAAATTTCTCCACCTGTTCGGCAAGTCCACGTCCCCGCCATTGCGCCATGTCAGGCAATCGCCGCGCGCAGGTAATGCAGCCGAAGAAACCACTCGCAAGATCGATGCGATCGAATCCGAAATCAGCGCCGAACTCGCCGAGGTCAGCAGCAATCCCGACGAGCAGCGCACACCGACCGCGCAACTCATGCAGCGGATCGACGAAGCGAGCCTGCTCTATGCAAGCCGCCAGACCAAAGCCGCCGAGTCCTTGCTGCTCGACGCAGTCGAGCAGCCAAGCAACAGCGCGCATGAGCCGCTGGCGTGGATGATGCTGCTCGAACTCGCGTGTGCCGCCGGCAGCCAGGCGCAGTTTGAAGCGCTGGCGCTGCGCTACGCGCAGCGCTTTGAAACCTCGCCGCCGCAATGGCGTGACGGCCTGCCGGAGCCGGCAACACCGACCGTCCGGTCCCCCGTGCTCGCTTATCGGGGAAAACTCAGCAGCAGCGCGGCACCGGCACTGGGCCGCCTCGCGCAAATGGCCGGCGCGCACGATACCCTCCGCATCGACCTTGACGGCGTGACCACCGTCGATGACGAGGGCTGCACACTGCTGCTGAACTTGCTCGAACAATGGCTGGCCGATGGACGGCAGGTCGAGTTGCTGCCATCTCCCGCTCTGGTGGCGCTGCTGCGCGCGCAGCTCGATGAGGCAAAGCTCGCAAGCAGCCCGAACGAGGCCCATGACAGGCGCCACAGTCGCTGGCGCTTACTGCTGGAACTGCTGTACGCCAATGGCGAGACGAGCGCCCATGATGAAGCCTGCGTTGCCTACAGCATCGCGTATGAAGTCTCTCCCCCTGCGCCACTGTTGTCGCTGCCGCCGTCGACGTCGGCAGCAGTAAGCTGCGCCGATACGCTGACTTTGCCGGTCGAGATCACTTATCCGGTCGATGCGCTGCTGGAATCGCTGCACAGCATGGCCGCACCCCGCTCGGCCATCGTGCTTGACTGCCGCTACCTGCAACTCATCGAGTTCAATGCCGCCGCCCCCCTGCTGGCCGGACTCGCGCGCCTCGCCGACGGCAAACCGGTAGAATGGCGCGATCTGTCCCACCTCGTGTCGACGCTGCTGCAACTGGTCGGCGGCGCAGATCGTCTGAGGATCATCAATCGCAAGCCCTGAGCTGTTGCGCCCCCGGCGCCAGCCCTGCGGGCGTCCGGATCGCAATCACATGGAACAATTTCACGGCACTACCATTCTCTCCGTCCGTCGCGGCGCGCAAGTCGCGCTCGGCGGCGACGGACAAGTCACGCTAGGCAACGTTGTCATGAAAGGCAGCGCGCGCAAGGTACGCAAACTCTTCCACGGCAAGGTACTGGCCGGCTTCGCCGGCGGCACTGCCGACGCCTTCACATTGATCGAACGTTTCGAGTCCAAGCTCGAGACGCATCAGGGCAACCTGCTGCGCGCGTCGGTCGAACTGGCAAAAGACTGGCGCACCGACCGCATGCTGCGTCGGCTCGAAGCCATGCTGTTGGTGGCTGACCGCGAGGCAACGCTGATCATCACCGGCAATGGCGACGTGCTCGAGCCCGAACAAGGGGTGGGTGCCATCGGTTCCGGCGGAAGCTACGCACAGGCCGCGGCACTGGCGCTGTACGAGAACACCGAGCTGGGCCCGGACGAGATCGTCAGGAAAGCGCTGACCATCGCCGGCGAACTCTGCATCTACACCAACCTGTCACTGACCATCGAGACACTGGACTGAACGCCACATGAACCTCACACCGCAACAAATCGTCGCCGAACTCGACAAGCATGTCGTCGGACAAGGCAAGGCCAAGCGTGCCGTCGCGATCGCGCTGCGCAACCGCTGGCGACGCCAGCAGGTGCCAGACCCGCTACGCCATGAAATCACCCCGAAGAACATCCTGATGATCGGGCCGACCGGCGTTGGCAAGACCGAGATCGCACGCCGCCTGGCCCGACTGGCCGACGCACCCTTCATCAAGATCGAGGCGACCAAGTTCACCGAAGTCGGCTATGTCGGCCGCGACGTCGACACCATCATCCGCGACCTGACCGAGATCGGCATCAAGCAGACCCGCGAGCAGGAAATGCGCAAGGTGCGCGCGCAGGCCGAAGATGCAGCGGAAGACCGTATCCTCGACGTGCTCCTGCCGCCGGCGCGTGACTTCGGTTTCTCCGGCACGCCGTCGACGGAAGACAAGAGCACCAACACCACACAGCAAACCTTCCGCAAGCGACTGCGCGAAGGCGCGCTCGATGACAAGGAAATCGACATCGACGTCGCCGAAGCACGTCCGCAGATGGAGATCATGGCGCCGCCCGGCATGGAAGAAATGACCGAGCAGATCAAGTCCATGTTTTCTGGACTGGGTGCCGGGCGCAAACAGACGCGCAAACTAAAGATCGCCGAAGCAATGAAACTGCTGGTCGACGAGGAAGCGGCACGGCTGGTGAATGAAGATGAACTGAAACAGCGCGCGATCGCCAACATCGAGCAGAACGGCATCGTATTTCTCGACGAGATCGACAAGATCGCCACGCGTGCCAACGCGCAGGGTGCCGACGTATCGCGCGCCGGTGTACAACGCGACCTGCTGCCGCTGGTCGAAGGAACGACGGTGAACACCAAGTACGGCATGGTCAAGACTGACCATATCCTGTTCATCGCATCGGGCGCCTTCCATCTCGCCAAGCCATCCGACCTGATTCCGGAACTTCAGGGCCGCTTCCCGATCCGCGTCGAACTTGAGTCGCTGGCGATCGCCGACTTCGAGCGTATCCTGACCTCGACCGATGCCTGCCTGACCCGCCAGTATCAGGCGCTGCTGGCGACCGAAAACGTGAATGTGAGCTTCACGCCCGATGGTATTCGCCGGCTGGCAGAGATTGCGTATTCGGTCAACGAAAAGACCGAGAACATCGGCGCGCGCAGGCTCTACACGGTGATGGAAAAACTGCTCGAGGAAATATCGTTCGTCGCCGGCGAACAAGCCTCCGACGCGGTGCAGATCGATGCCGCGTATGTCGATACGCGACTCGGCGAGCTGGCCGTCAATGAAGACCTGTCGCGCTACGTACTGTAAACGCGCGATGACGATGCTTTAAGCGCGCGGTGTACCAGCTGCCGGTATGCTGCGCTGTCAGCATGCAGTCGATAGGCGCCGTCAACCACGGGAGGATCTGCGATGGCAAACAAGACGCTGGCCAAGCGGCAAAAACTGTCGTTTCGGGTCGAGCCATCGCAGCGGCCGCTGAAGCCGCGTAACCCGGTCGCGGTACCCGCGAAGCAGCGCGCAGCCGGGCCGCATCGCAAGAGCAAATCTGCGAACCGGCAGGCAAAAAAACGCGAGTTGATACGGCAGCTGCTGCAGAAAAACAGCGACGACTGACGCGCTCAACACGGATCAGCGCAAGGTCGGTACCGACGGCGGCGAACGTCTCGGCATCGACGGCGCCGGAAAATTCGGCGGCCGCTGCGCTGATGCCGCAGCGCCATCGGCCACAGCATCGTCACCACCCTTACCAGCATCACCCCGGCCACCCGCACTCGCTCCCACCGATGACGACGGCGACAGCTGTGGCCCGGATGGCTGCGGCTGCGGCGAGTTCGGCGCAGGCGAGGGCGGTGGCGCGGATGGCTGGGTTTGCGGTGGCAGCAGCTGCGGCTCTGGCGCCGTGCCCAGCTGCGTGACAGTCGCGCCACCCTCCTGCGCTGAAAAGGCCGGCAAAGCCAGTTCCCGCTCAGCGCCGCGCTCAGACAGCACCACTGTGCGCGCGCCAATCTCCTTGACCGTCAGACCCGGCAACACCTCAGCGTTCATCGGCAGCGCACGCGCTGGCTTACCGTCAGCGGCGATGATCGCAACGCTCGCGCGGCCGGCGCGCAAGATGCCACGCAACTGCACCTGCGCGCCGCCAGCCGTCTGCGGACGACCGCCAAACAAGCTTGCTGCCGCCGATACCGACGGCAGCAACTGTGCTGCCTCAGGCGGCGCGGCCACCGCTCGCGGTTCGGGCGTGATCCATTGCAACAGCCAGTAGGCGAGCGACGCGCACAGCGCGACGAACAGCAGTAAGGCAATCATGGCCGGTGCGCGCTGCATCGCTCTAGCGCACCAGCTGGTTGATTTCGATGATAGGCATCAGCACCGCCAGCACGATCAGCAGCACGACCACCCCCATCGCCAGAATCAGCACCGGCTCGAGCAGACCGGCGATCGTCAGTGCGCGCCGCTCGAGATCCTGCTCCTGCATCTGCGCCGCGCGGTTCAGCATCGCCGGCAGTTCGCCTGTCACTTCGCCGGCGCGGATCATGTGCACCAGCATCGGCGGAAAATGCCGGTGCTGTGCGAGCGCGCGCGCCAGACTCACACCTTCGCGTACCGATGCCGTCGCATCCGCCACCTGCTGGCGCATCGCCACATTCGACAGCGTGTCGCGACTGGTCTGCAGCGCACGCAGGATAGGCACGCCGGAGCTGATGGTGATGGCCAGCGTGCTGGCAAAGCGCGCCGTATTCAGACTGCGCTGAAAACGCCCGACCAGCGGCGCATTCAGCAGCCAGCGATGCCAGCGCATCTTCGCCTCCGGATCGCGCAGACTGCGCCGCCACAGCACGAAGGCTATCCCGAGCAACAGCGCGACCAGCCAGCCCCAGTGACGCACAACATCTGAAATCGCCAGCATCATCACCGTCAGGAAAGGCAGTTGCTGCCGGGTGTTCGCAAAAACGGACACGATCTGCGGCACCACATAGGTCAGCAGAAAAATCACGATGGCAAATGCAACCACCGTCACGATCGCCGGGTAAGTGAATGCCAGCCGCACTTTCTGCACCAGTGCATTGCGGCGCTCGACATAGTCGGCCAGCCGTGACAGCACGCCAGCCAGCTGGCCGATATGCTCACCGGAGGCCACCAGCGCCCGGTAAATGTCGGAGAAATCCCGAGGATGACGCGCAAGCGCCTCCGACAACGACGAGCCACTCATCACCTCGGCACGCACCGATGCGATCAGGTCGCGCAGATAGGGCCGTTCGGCCTGTTCCATCAACGCATCGAATGCCTGTTCGAGTGGCAGGTTGGCTTCCAGCAGCGAGGCCAGCTGTCGCGTGAACAACGCCAGCTCCACCGTCGACAATTTGTCGCCGAATGAGAATGCGCGCCGGCCTTGCGCATCGGTGCCACTGACGATGACATCGACCGCTAGCGGTAGTAGTCCGCGTGCACGCAAGTCAGAACGCGCCGCGCGCGGACTATCAGCCTGCAGTACGCCCTTGCTGGCACTGCCTGCGGCATCGACGGCTTCATAGCGGAAAGCGGGCATCGTTCTGTTCGTGAGAATCTCAAAAGACGCTGAATTCCGACACCGACCGGACGCCGGCGTCGATCAACTGACCACCCGACTGACCGGAACGGCTCATTCCTTGGTCACCCGCAGCAATTCGGCCAGCGTCGTCGTGCCGTCCTGCAGCCAGCGCTCGCCGTCTTCGCGCATCGTCTGCATACCGTCGTGCTGCGCCGTGGCACGTATGTCAGCCTCGGACGCGCGGTCATGAATCTGCGCACGAATCTGCTCGGTGGTCAGCAGCAACTCATAGATGCCGACCCGTCCCTGGTAGCCGGTGTTCCCGCAGCGCTCGCAGCCAAGCTCGTGCCAGGCGCTGCCATCGAAGCGACGGCAGTACGTACAGAGCTTGCGGACCAGCCGCTGTGCGACCACGCCGATCAATGATGAAGACAACAGGAAGGGCTCAATGCCCATGTCGAGCAATCGCGTCACGGCCGCTGCCGCGTCATTCGTGTGCAGCGTGGCCAGCACCAGGTGGCCCGTCAGGGACGCTTGCACCGCAATCTGCGCAGTCTCGAGATCGCGGATCTCGCCAATCATGATCACGTCCGGATCTTGCCGCAGGATCGCGCGCAGCGCCTTCGCGAAGCTCATATCGATACGTGCATTCACTTGCGTCTGACCAACGCCGGGCAGCTCATATTCGATCGGATCCTCGACGGTCAGCAGGTTGGTCGATGGCGAGTTCAGTCTGGAAAGCGCCGCATACAGCGTGGTGGTCTTGCCGGAGCCGGTCGGCCCGGTCACCAGCACGATGCCGTGCGGCTGCGTGATCAAACGGTTGAACTGCATGCGCGTCGGCTCGCTCATGCCAAGATTCTGCAAGTCCATCCGGCCGCCTTCCTTGTCCAGCAAGCGCAGCACTGCTCGCTCACCATGGCCGGTCGGCAGTGTCGACACGCGTACGTCGACCGGCTTGCCGCCAACGCGTAGCGTGATGCGCCCATCTTGCGGAAGCCGCTTCTCGGCGATATCCAGTTGCGACATGATCTTGATGCGCGAGATCAACGCCGCATGAATCGCCTTCTTCGGCCGGACCACGTCACGCAGCCGGCCATCAATGCGGAACCGCACCACCGATACCTGCTCGAATGGCTCGATATGAATGTCGGACGCGCCTTCGCGTAATGCCTGCGTCAGTAGCGCATTGATCATGCGAATCACCGGCGCATCGTCGGCCGACTCCAGTAAATCTTCGACCGCCGGCATCTCCTGCATCAGCCGCGCGAGGTCAAGATCCGACTCGACCTCATCGACCACCTGCGCCGCATCGCCGCCGGAGCCGGCATAAGCTTTCGCGATGGCGCTCTCGAGCTGCTCGCGCGGCAGCGGATTCACTCGTAGCCGGCCGAAGCGGCGGCTGATCTCGGCCACGGCTGCCGGCGCGGTGCCGTCCGACACCCAGACATCGACCGGCTCTTCATGCACGCCGGCCTGCGCCAGTACGCCAAAATCGCGTGCAAAGGAAAACGGCAACAATCGCGGGTCGTGCATGACGGCATCCATCGTGTCATTCCCTTGAAATCAGGCATCGCCACCGCTCAGCGCTGGTGAATCACTGGCGGCTCCACCGGAAAGACCTCGGGCGGCGGCGAAGGTTGCAGGTCGGACTTACCCGATGACGACGGTCTGGCCGACGGCGCAGCGGGTGACGATGCCGCAGGCGATGCTGCGGAGGAGGATGACGATGGTGGCGCACGATTCAGCAGCGCGCCGCCGACCGGGCTGCCGCCATCGAGCGGTGGCAGTTGCGGCACTTCGTCGGTCGGCAGCAGCACGTTCGGATACGGCCGTACGCCCTGCTGCGCGCCACGAATGTAGTCATAGCGGTCGGAGGCCACCGCCACACTCTGCTCGTCGCTGCGAATCACGGTCGGTCGCAAAAACACCATCAGGTTGGTCTTGGTGCGGCGCTTCGACTGGTAGCGAAACAGGTAGCCAAGAATGGGCACATCGCCCAGCCCCGGCACCTTCTCGACCGAGTCCGCCATCGTGTCCTCGATCAAGCCCCCCAGCACGATGATCTGGCCATCGTCGACCAGCACATTCGTGTCGATCGAACGCTTGCTGGTGATCAGGCCTGAGGCTGTCGATTGCTGGATGTTCGAGGTTTCCTGATAAATCGCCATCTTCACCGTGCCGCCCTCGGAGATCGTCGGGCGCACGCGCAGCGACAAACCGATGTCGCGCCGCTCGATGGTCTGAAACGGATTCACGCCGGCGGTGCCGCCCGACGCCGGCGTGGTGAACTGACCGGTAATGAAGGGCACGTTCTGGCCCACGATAATGCGCGCCTCTTCATTGTCGAGCGTGATCAGGTTCGGCATCGACAGGATGTTGGCCTTCGCATTCGTTTCCAGTGCACGAGCCAGCATGCCCAGTCCCAGCTGGCCGGCGCTGTTCTGCTTGAAGACGCCGGCGGAGAGGCCATTGCCCGGTGGCAGCGGCACGCCATTCGGCCCAAGGATGGACACCGCTTGCTGCACGAGGTTGTTGCCCTGCGTGGAAAAGCCGGTCAGCAGGCCGACGCGGTAGCTGCTATTGCCATTGCCCGACAGGCTGGCCCATTGCACGCCGAGCTCGGCCGCACGGTCGGCACTGATCTCGACGATCAATGACTCGACATACACCTGCGCGCGGCGTGCATCGAGCTGGTCAATGATGGCGCGCAGATTGCGGTACACGCGTTCGTTGGCGGTGATGATCAGCGTGTTGGTCGCCGGGTCCGCCTGGATGAAACCGGCAACGCCGCCCGTCGGCAACGGGCCCTGCTGCTGCGCGGGCGAAGACGGCGGCGCCTGCAGACCCGCGCCCTGCTGCCCGACCGGTGGCGTGGCCGGCTGTTGCGTTGTGCCGGTCGGCGCACCGGGTAAGCTTGCCGCACCGGACTCGCCCGCCATCACCGCGCGCAACACCTGCGCCAGCCGGGTCGCCTCGGCATTGCGCAGATACACCACGTGCACATTGCCCGGCAAAGTGGTCGGCCGGTCGAGCTTGGTAATCAGTGTGCGTGCCAGGTTGGCACGTGCCACCGTGGGCGCGCGGATGATCAGCGAATTCGTGCGCGCGTCGGCCAGCACCATCAGGCGGCCGGCATCGCCCTGACCGGGCGCGGCGCCGGTGTCGAGCAGACGATTGATCGTGACCGCCAGATCGATGGCAATACCGTGCTCGATGCGCACCACGTCGAGCTCGCCGATGGCCGGTGTGTCGAGTGTCGCGATGATGCGCGCCAGCCGCTTCAGGTTGTCCGCATAGTCGGTCACGATCAGCGTATTGTTGGACGGGTCGGCAGCAATCGTGTTGTTCGGCGAGATCATTGGCCGCAGCACGGCAACCAGCCCGGTCGCGCTCTCATGGTTCAGATGAAAGATGCGCGTGGCGATCTGGTCGCCGCGCAGCTTGCCGACCTGTACCGGCGAAGCCTGCAGTTTCGCATCGGCCTCCGGCACCACCTTCACGAACTCCTGCGTTCGCACCATCGCATAGCCTTGCAGCCGCAGCACCGAGCCGAGCATCTCGAATGCCCGTGCTTTCGTCACCGGCTTTTCCGACACGAGATTGATCGTACCCTTGACGCGCGGATCGATCACGAAGGTATTGCCGGTGAAATGGCCGATCGCGCGTATGACCGACTCAATGTCGGCACCGACGAAATTCAGCGATGCGCGGCTGTCGCTCGGTTCCTGTGCGACGGCCGGCGCGCCGGCGAGTGCGGCGGACAGCAACCATACGCCACAGCGGCGCAGCGGGAACGTGATGGCCGCGACCGGTGTGATGAACGCATGCGGTGCGGGCAGCGATAGGTGCGAATTGGTTTTCATCGGAATTCAAGCGCGATCACGTTCCGGTTGCCCACCTGGCGTCGCTGCCCCAGCAAATTCAGCAGGATCGCCAGCCTTTGTTCTTCACCTTCTGCCGCCCACGCCTGTCCGGAAAACTGCAGCCGTCCGTCGGCGAACGTGCCTTGCCCGGTCAGCAGCAGCGGCCCCGACAAGCTTTCCAGATTGACGCGCGCCTTGCCCCGGTGCCAGTCAAACCGCATGCGATACGCGCCCAGCGGCTTGACCGGAGACAAGGCCGACGCCACCTCCGTCAGGTCCAGCTGCAGGCGCCCGTCGATCTGCAGACCGGCGTCGGCGCGCGTCAGCACGAGCTGGCTCCATGACAAGCGCATCTGGCCGGATGGTCGTATCGTATTCAGTGGTGCGCCGAGCGCTGCCAGCCGCTCGGCCGGCAAGCCCATGCCGCCATCACCCAGTGTCCAGCGCCGCCAACTGCCACGTACCGGCAGCGGCGCGTCCAGCGCACGCGGATTCTGTACGGTCGCCTCCACCACGCCCATCAGCACCAGGGGCGATAGCCACCAGCGAAAGCGTCCGGGCAGCAATGGCACCAGCGGTTCGCCGCCGCCGCTGGCGACGCCAATGAAAGCCGAGCCACGCCATACGCTGCCCTGCGGATCGCCGAGTGACAGCCGGCCGTCGGTCTGCTGCTCCAGCAGCGGCGCCAGCCAGGCCGCCGGCAGGCTGACCAGCACCGTGGCCAGCACCGCCAGCAAGGCAAGCGCCATCCACACCATTGGACGCCTCACCCTGCCCGTCCCGGGTGAGGCGCGCCCATGCGGCGACTCGTGCAAGGTATTCATCGAAGCGCGCTAAGGGAAGAACATGAGACAGCTTTTCATGGCCGCAGCTCATTGCAGCCGGCGCAGCGACAACGCCGCGTCAACGCGGTCGATGCGCTCGTGCGCGCTGACACTCGCCTCCGTCACGGCCAGCTGAGCCTGGCGCTGCGACTGCTGCAGCCAGTCGGCCAGCGCGGCGAACGACACATCGCTGAAGTTGGCCCGCACCAGCACCTCGCCAACGTTGAGGTTTTGCGGCTTGAGCCCGGCATCGGTCAGGCTGCGTTCCAGAGTCTGGCGGTCCAGGGGGGAGGCTGCGCGCGCGGGTGGCGGCGCAGCGCTCACCTGCCGCACCAGGTTCTGCATCTGCGCCCGCTCCGCACGCAAGGCCGGCAGCCGTTCGCGCCAGTAAGCCCGCCCGGCCAGCGCCGGCTCGACCAGAAACTGCCAGCCCATCAGCACCATGAGCAGTGCGCCGCCGGCGAGCAGGATGCGCCGCTCGCGCTCGGTGCGCTCAGCCCAAAAACGGCGCAGGGCCTTCATGGCGCGCTCCGGACCTGCCATTGCGACGGGTCGGCCGCCGATGGCGTCACGGCCAGCCGGCGTGCCGCGAGCGCCGCACGCATCGCCTCCAGCGATACCTGCGCACCGGGCCGCAGCCGCACGTTCAGCGTGGCGTCGCGGTAGTCCAGCGCCGCGATCGCGCGGCCATCGTTGCCAGCCTCGGCCCAGGCCTCACCGAGCGCCGCCGACAAGGCGAGGAAATCACCGGCGGCAAACTCGCCGCCCGCCTGTCGTACCGCAGCGACCTTCTGACGCATCTGCGCCAGCGGCTCGGACGGCGCCGGCTCACCGGGAAAGGCGCGCCGGTAGCTCGCCGCCATCTCGTCTTCGAGCGCGCGGCCTTCCGTGCGCAGGCGCCACCAGTCGACATTCAGCGCCGCCATATTCAGCAGCAACAAGACAAGCGCCAGCCGCAAGGGCCAGCGCCACCGACGCCAGTCTGGCGCGTCTTCCGTACGAGCGGCGCTGCCGGCCACGAGATCGACACCGGCCTGGCTGGCGCCTTCGATCCAGTCGGGCCAGCTTTCGTCGACCAGTTCGATGCCATTGTCCGGATGGTCGTCTGCCCATGTACGGAACGGCGCCGCATGCGCTGGCGTCACCGACAGCTGCACCAGCCGCTCGCCGGCAAAGGTGGCCAACATGTCGCGCACCACAGCGGGCAGGTCGGCGGCAGCACCAGCGGCGACCTGCAGACCCAGGCCGGCGTCGACGGACAGGCGGAGTGCCAGTTCGAGCCCGCCGCCCGCATCGAGCAAGGCCGCCGACACGCGCCCGGCAGGCAGCGGCATGCACAGCTGCATCGGCAGCGCCGCAAGGCGGCGCGCGCCGAGCTGTCGCAACGCGGCCAGCCATTGCTGCAGCCACGCGCGGTCGGCGATGGCGATAAGCCGCTGGCCATCGATGTCGGGGCCAGCGACAATCACGCAGTCATCCGGGTCGCCGATCACGCGGTCTTCGACCAGCGCCGGCAGCGCCGCAGACAGTCGTGCCGCCGCTAGCGGCGGCACCGCCATCCGCAACAGCGTCACATCGCTGGCCGCCAGCAACAGCACCACCCGCGAGGCCCGCGTGATCAGCGGTGCCAGCGCGGCCAGCGTGGCCGTGCCGGCGCGCTGCAGCTGCGTGCGCAGCGTCCAGGCGAAGGACAGCGACACCGACGGCAGTGCAACCGCCTCCGCAGGCGGTGACATGCGCTGCACCGCGAAGCGCGGCGGCAGGCGCAGGTAGAGCACAGTGGCGGGCGTGGTTCGCACCATCTCAGGCCTCCCGCATCCATAACAGGTGAGTGCTGGCGCCGTGGCGCTCGACCAGCGCCTGCACGCGCAGCGTCGCCTGACGTATCGTCACGCGACCGGTGACAAGGAAGTAGCCACTGGCTACCGAGAACAAGGCCGGATCGACCTCGGTCGGCCGCCCCGGCAGTCGCGCAGCGAGGTCGGCGAGGCTGCGAAAGCCGGCGCTGCGACGCGTGTTTACCAGCGCGGTCGCATCGGCCAATGACAAGTTCGGCAATTGCGCGGCCAGCACTTCAGCCGACGCGGTATTCGCATTCACCGGCGTGGCCACCGGCAGGAACACGACGTGCTCGCGAATCGCATTCAGCACGGCCGGCGTGCAGCCGCGCACGGCCAGCAGGTCATCCACTTGCACGAAGCTGATCGGGCGCGGCTGTCCGGCGGTGCCGGCGATCGCAGCGCGCGTGCTGTCGGCGATCTGCTGGGCCGCCGCGCGCGCCAGTCCGGGGTCTTGCCGCATCGAGGTCAGCAAGCGTTCGAACGCCTGCACGGCCGCTGGATTGACCCGCCCCTGAGTGGCCAGTCCGGCCAGATTCAGCCTCGCCTGCGCGTCCTGGATAGCGCCGGACAGCACGGCGCTGCCCGCATCGCCACGTAACGCGGCCGATTCGACATAACGGTCCAGCCGCGTATCTGACAGCGGCACCGCCCACGGCTCGTTCAGATCGTCGGTGGCGGAATACTTCGCGTCTTCGCGCAGGATTAGCCGTGCCCAGTCGAGCGCGCCGCGCAACACCCATTGCTTCTGCAACTGCAGGCGCTGATTCTCGATCGAGCGCACCTGCACCTGCTGCTGCCAGAACAGGCTGGCGACAATGGTGATGGCCAGCGTCGTCAACAGCAACGCCGTGACCACCGCGACGCCACGTCTGCGGCTGCAACCGTCGCTATGCTTGCGTCTCATGGCCGCCTCATCATGTCCGCGCCCTGATGGCGATGCCCGCCTGACTGATCGCCCATGGCCGCTGCCTCATGTGGCCCCCAGCATGAAGACCTTGGTCAGCGCCTGCGGGCGACCCGCCAGCTGCAGCGATACCTCGAGTCCGCGCCAGTCGGTCTGCATCGCCGTGGTGCCGGCCCGCGGGTTCATCAACGCGCCGCGCGAGACGATGCTGGCAGCCATTTGCTCCCAGCTGCGCCAGCCACGCCCGTCATCGGTCCAGACGCGCAGCTGCAGCGACTGCACGCCGTCCAGCAGACGCAGCGCGTTCGCGCCGCCGGCCTGCGCAAACTGCCAGGCCTGATCGAGCTGGGTCAGGTCGCGCGTTGGCGGGGATTCTTCTCGGGTCAGCACGCCGTCGCGCAGCCGCCAGGAGACGAGCTGCAATGCGCCCGCCTGCGCCTCCGGCTGCACGCGACGCGCCACCGTCACGCGCGCCGCATCCACCTGCAAAGCCACGCGCCCGTCCAGCGTGCCGGCGTCGACGGCGTTGGCGCAATCGGTCTGCCACTGTGCGAAGGCGAGCTGCAGCGCGCGTGTCTGTGCGAGGTCGGCGTTGAGCGCGACGCGTGCACGGGTGATCGCATCCAGCCCGCGCCAGCCGAGCACGGCGATGAACGCCAGCACACTGATGGCGACCAGCAGCTCGACCAGCGTCAGTCCACGCTGGCCGCGCGGACGGCATCGGCCTGATCCACGCTCACAGTGCATTCGGCACCACCTGCGACAGCATGATGATCCGGCGTCCGCTGCCATCGACGACCGATACCTCGACGCGACGAAACGCCGGATTCGGCGTCGCGACGATGTGCTCGTCGCAGCGCAGGGCCAGGTCACCTTGTGCACACGCAAAGCTGCGGTTGCCCAGTGGCGGCCATTCCTGCGCGAGACGAATCTGCGTGAGACGATTTTCTGCGGACCAGGTGGCCATCATAGCGGCGCGCAGGTCGCCACTGTTCTGCGTCAGGCTACCGATCGCGCGCAAGCTGGCCGCCATCGCGGTGCCGACGATCACCAGGGCCACCAGCACCTCGAGCAGGGTGAAGCCAGCCAGCGATTCGCTGCGGAAAGCATGCCGGGTCATCTCATTCCACCTGAAAGTTGCCGATGCCATCGGCGCGTATCGTCGCGCTGTTTCCGCCCGCGGCAAGCGTCAGTGCAAAGGCCTTGTCGACCGGCTCGCGACCAAAGACGATACGCAGGGGCGGCGGGCTGCCGGAGGATGGCTGCAACTGCAGACTCAGCGGCGCGTGCCGGTACGCACGTTCGCGCAACTGCTCGTCACCGCTCAGTACGCGCCACTGGTCGTTGCCTCGTACCAGAAAGCGATAACGATATTCATCCGCCTCGAACGCCACCGGCTGATTGCGCACGATCGCTTCGTCACGCGCCAGCTGCAACAACAGCGCGATGCGCTGCGCCTCATTCTGTAACTGCTGCCGCTCACCCGGACCGGCTTTCAGCGCGACAGCGCCGAGCATGACGCCGACGATCACCAGCGCCACCAGTAATTCAAGCAGCGTGAAGCCACGCGTGCGGTGGCGCGACGCCGGCCGCGCAGACGATGTCGGTCGGGATGGTTGTAACGAGCGCAAAGAGGGCTCGTGTGAATCCGACGAATCATGCGACTTGGCTGACGCACATGGCACATGGCACGCGGAGCGCGCACTGTGCGCCCCTCTCAGTCGGCCCATGAACCAATATCTGCATCATTACCGGCACCTCCCGGCTTGCCGTCGGCGCCATAGGAGAAGATGTCGATTTCACCGCGCGTCCCCGGCGACAGGTACTGATAAGGATTGCCCCAGGGATCGCGGTTGAGTCGGTCGAGATAGCCACCGGTCTTCCAGTTTGGCGGCACCGGCGCCATCGTCGGCCGGGTGACGAGCGCCTGCAGCCCCTGCTCGGTGGTCGGATAGCGTTGATTGTCGAGCCGGTACAGCTTGAGCGCCTGCATGAGCGTCGCAATGTCCTGCCGTGCGGCCAGGAGGCGTGCGTCATCGGTGCGGCCCATCAGCCGCGGCACGACCAGTGCCGCGAGCACTCCCATGATCACGACGACCACCATGATCTCGATCAGCGTGAAGCCACGCATGCGCGAAGCCGGAACGGGAAAAACCTGCCGCATAGATCCTTTCCTGAATCCATTGCTGAACCATGGGAATCAAAACATCGAACAAGCTTTTTCAGACTGTCATACCGCCGGAAAGTGCCGTGACCCTGATGTTGCGGGATCGCTTGCGCGGGGTTCAGCGATTATTCAGGAGCGGGAATTTTCGCGATCGATCTGGGTCAAGCCTGCATACGGAAAAGGAAAAGGAATGTCACTGCCGCATGCAACGTCCGGCGACGTGATCCAAGTCAAAGCACTGGGTGCCGAACTGGCAGCGGCAATGTCGACGGCGATCGTGCGTACCGCGCATCTGGAGTTGATACGCAGTGTGCTTCACAAGGGACGTGCCGTGCCGGAGCACAAGATCGATGGCGAGCTGACGATACAGTGCATCGAGGGAAAGCTGATCGTGCATGCGCACGGGCTGAAGATTCCACTGGCGGCCGGGGAAATGCTGTTTCTTGCCGGCGGCGTGCCGCACTCGGTTGTGGCGGAGGAGGATAGTTCTGCGTTGTTGACGCTGGTCAGGGTTGCTGCTGCATGAGCTGTGTGCTGCGATCCGATGACATCAGATCGACTCTTCGCGCGCCTCGCGTGCCAGCAACTGCTGAATCGCCTGCTGCGGCTGTTCATTTTCGAACAACACGCGGGCGACGGCATCGACGATGGGCATCGCGATACTGCGCTCTTGCGCCAGCTGCCTGACGGCCTGCACACAGCGCACGCCTTCGGCCACATGGCCCAGCTCAGTGACGATGGTATCGAGCGACTTGCCGGCAGCGATGGCCAGGCCCACCTGCCGGTTGCGTGACAGATCGCCCGTGCAAGTGAGGATCAGATCCCCCATCCCGGTCAGTCCCATGAAGGTTTCGCTGCGGCCGCCGAGCGCAACACCGAGGCGGGTAATCTCGGCAAGTCCGCGAGTGATCAATGCTGCGCGCGCGTTCATGCCCAAGCCCAGCCCATCGGCGATGCCGGTGGCGATCGCCAGCACATTTTTCACCGCACCACCCACCTCGACGCCCACCAGATCGTCGGTGGCATACACGCGGATCTTCGCGCCATGCACCGCCGCCACCACCGCGCGACGCAGCTCGGCGCTGCGCGAGCCGATGGTGAGGGCACATGGCAGACCGCGTGCGGTCTCCTGCGCGAAGGAAGGCCCGGACAGTGCACCGACCGGCACCGCCTCGCCCAGCTCCTGCTGCGCGACCTGGTGCGGCAGCAGCGCGCTGCCCTGCTCGAAGCCCTTGCACAGCCAGACCACATTGGGTACGTCGAGACCACGCAGTGAACGCAACAGCGGCCGCAGCCCGGCCACGGAGGTAGCGACGATCAGCACGCCGCTACGCGCATGCGCGACCGCCGCGCCCAGATCGGAAGACAGTTGCAGCGCGTCGGGAAACGGGATGCCCGGCAGGTAACGCCGGTTTTCGCGATCGCGGTCCAGCGCCGTCATCGCGTCGGTATCTCGGCCCCACAGCAACACGGGCTGACGGGGCGCCAGCGCAATGGCGAGCGCGGTGCCCCAGGCACCGGCGCCGAGGATGGAAATATTCATTCGCCCCAGACTTCTTCGGCTTTCAGGAAGCCGACGTCGCCGTCACGATGGCGCACCTTGATCCAGCCCGACACGATCGGCCCGGCCAGCTCGAGCAGCACGCCACGCGTCACCGTGAACGCGACCGGCGCCGTCTCGGCGGCGCTACGTCGCGCATTCGCCTGCGCGACGTCGACCACCAGCATGCGCTTGTCCGCCAGCGACTTGTTCTCTACCCACGCGAACTCTCCGGCGGCGTCGCGCACGCGACTCCATTCGCCGTTGACGACGACGACCTCGATCGGCATGCCCGCCGGCGCCACGAACAGCTTTTTCGCCTTGGTCGCCGGGGCGTCGTACATCACTGCCGGGCCCGGGCCGACCGAGCGGAAATCGACAGCGTGCGCGGCGCTTGCGAGCGCCAGCAGCACGACCGGTGCAAGGTGGCGCGGCGCACGCATGGCTTTACTGCACCTGCTGGGTCGCGCCCTGGGCCATGGCCTCGCGACGCTGATGGTAAAAGACCTCGAAGTTGATCTCGGTCAGGTGAATCGGCGGGAAGCCGGCACGGGTGACGGTGTCCGCGATGTTGGCCCGCAGATACGGGTAAATGATGTTCGGGCAGGCGATGCCGAGCAGCGGCTCCATCTGACCTTCGGGAATGTTGCGTGCTTCGAAAATGCCCGCCTGCTTGCACTCGACCAGAAAAGCGACCTTGTCGCGGATCTTGGCGGTCACGGTGATCGTGATGGTCGCCTCATAGATGCCATCAGCCAGTTGCTCGCTGCCGACGTCGAGCTGCACCTCGATGCCGGGCGCTTCCTGCTCGAGGAAGATGGCCGGCGAGTTCGGCTGCTCCAGCGACATGTCCTTCAGGTACAGGCGCTGGATGTTGAAGACGGGCTGCTGCTCGGGCTGGATCGGGTCGGACATGAATCGCTTTCAGTGTTGAAGGGTGAATCAATCGGTAACGTGGCGCGGCCGGCGGCCGCCAGAGGCAACATCGTACCTGACCTGTGCCGCCTTGCGTGATTTGCGGGGCTGTGGGATCGCCAGTGCCGGCGCCGGGCGAAGGCATGCTCGCGACTGGCACAACAAACTCAACCGGCAGCGTCCTGGCACGCCCGGCATCCGCTACATGCTCATGCAACGAGCGCGAAGGCTCGCGAGGAATCAGGCGTCCTGCAGAAGCGGATCGAGCTTGCCTTCGCGATCGAGCGCGGACAGGTCATCGAAACCGCCGACGTGCACGTCGCCGATATAAATCTGCGGCACCGTGCGCCGGCCGGTTTTTTCCATCATCAGCACGCGCTGTTCCGGCTCGAGATCGACACGAATTTTTTCGATCTCTTCGACGCCCTTGGATTTCAGCAGCCGTTCCGCCATATTGCAGTACGGGCAGACCGCCGTGCTGTACATCCTGATCTTCGCACCCATCTTTCTGTGCTCCCTGAGTTATGCGTTGGGTTTGATTCTGAAGTTTAGGCCTTGGCCGTCGGCAGTCCCTGCGACTGCCATTCGCCAAAGCCGCCGCCAAGCACGTAGACCTCACCGAAACCGGCGCGTCTGAGCTGCGCAGCGGCGCGCGATGCGCGCGGACCGGCAGCGCAAACGACCAGCACGGGCTGGGCCTTGTTGAGTTCACCGAGGCGGCCGCTCAGCTGCGCCAGCGGCAGGTTCTTCGACTGGCGCAGATGTCCGCCGGCGAATTCCTCGGGCGTGCGCACATCAACGATGGTGACCTTGCCCTGGTTGAGCAAGCGGGTCGCTTCCAGCGTCGACAGCGTGCCCTTGCCGCGCGTGAGCGCAGGGAACAGCAGCGCGCCACCGGAGACCAGCGCAATCAGGACCAGCCAGATATTGTCAATCAAGAATTCCACGGACATTCCATTCGTTTCGGGCGAGCGCTGCATTATAGAATAACGGGCTGGTCCCGGCGGCGCGAGCCCGCGCGCCGGCCCGCGAATACGTCAACTTCAAACCTGCAGGACTCCTTCATGTACAAAATCGTCTTCATGCGCCACGGCGAATCCGTCTGGAACCGTGAAAATCGCTTCACCGGCTGGGTCGACGTTGACCTGACCGACAAGGGCATTGCCGAGGCGCGCGAGGCGGGTCGCATCCTGAAAGAGGCCGGATTCAAGTTCGACCTGACCTACACATCGGTGTTGAAGCGCGCGATCCGCACCCTGTGGAACACACTGGACGAAATGGACCTGATGTGGCTGCCGACGGTGCACAGCTGGCGTCTCAATGAACGTCACTACGGCGCGCTGCAGGGCCTGGACAAGGCCGAGACTGCGGCCAAATACGGCGACGCGCAGGTACTGGTCTGGCGCCGCAGCTACGACACGCCGCCGATGGCGCTCGACCCGAGCGACCCGCGCACCGCCTACGACGACCCGCGTTACACCGACCTGTCGCGCGAGCAGATTCCACTGACCGAGTGCCTGAAGGACACCGTCGCGCGCGTGCTGCCGGTCTGGAATGAATCAATCGCACCCGCCATACGCGCCGGCCGCCAGATTCTGGTATCCGCGCATGGCAACAGCCTGCGCGCACTGATCAAGCATCTCGACAACATCAGCGATGCCGACATCGTCGGCCTGAACATACCGAACGGTCAGCCGCTGGTTTATGAGCTGGATGCCGACCTGAAGCCGATCAAGAGCTATTACCTCGGCGACGCCGCTGCGATCGAAGCGGCGATGAAAGCCGTCGCCAACCAGGGCAAGGCGAAGTAAGCGCAATGCGGGCAACCTCCATCCTCGTCCCGCTGTTGCTGGCGCTCGCACTCGGCATGACCGCGCCGGTGCAGGCGCAGAAGTCGTCCGAGCGCACGCGGCAGAAGCAGCAAGCCGAGAAGGAGCGTGCCGAGCTGCGCAAGAAACTCACGTCGCTGAAGGCCGACATCGCAAAGACCGAGCGCGCGCATGGCCATGCGGCTGACGCGCTGGCCGCGTCCGAGGCCGCCATCTCGAATGCGAACCGCGCGCTGCGCGAGCTGGAGGACGAGCAACAGCGCACCGAGCGCACGCTGGCGCTGCTCAGCAAGGACCAGCAGCAGCTCGAGGCCGCCGTGGCGCAGCAGCGCCGGCGGCTGGCGACGATGCTGCGTGAGCAGTACGTCGCCGGCCATGACGACCGCGTGAGGCTGCTGCTGTCGGGCGACAATCCGAACCGCATCGCCCGCGAACTGCGTTACCTCGGCTACGTGTCGGCCGAACAGATGCGGGCGATCGACAAACTACTGGCGGACATCGCCGAGATCGAGAGCACCCGGGCCGACGCTGAGGAAGCTCGGGCTGTGCTCGAAGACATCGAGAGCGAGCGGCGCGAGCAAAAGGCTCTGCTGGAGAAGGAAAAAGCGCGCCGGCAGACACTGGTTGCCCAACTCGCCGACAAGCTGGGGGAGCAGCGCAAGCAGGCTGGCAGCCTGACGCGCGACGAGGAGCGGCTGTCATCGCTGGTCGGACGGCTGACCGAGCTTATCGTGCAGCAGCGCAAGGCTGAGCAGGAAGCCGCGGCACGGCGCGAGCGTGAGCGCGCCGAAGCAGCCGCGCGTGCGCGCGCTCAGGCGGCCGACAATGCGCGCAAGGACGAACGGACCCGGCCGGCGGATACGCCGCCGAAGGCCGCGTTGCGCCGGGCAGAGCCGCTGCCGGCCGAACCGCCGCCACCGCCGGACGGTGCGGCATTTGCCGCGCTGCGCGGCAAGGGCAGGCTGCCGGTACAGGGTGAGCTGGCCGCGAGCTTCGGCGCCAAGCGCGCCGACGGGCCAAGCTGGAAGGGCATCTTCATTCGCGCGGCGGAAGGCAGTGAAGTTCGCGCAGCGGGCGCGGGCGAAGTGATCTTTGCCGACTGGATGCGCGGCTTCGGCAACCTGCTGATCGTGGACCACGGCGGACAGTACATGAGCATTTATGGCAACAACCAGTCGCTGCTGAAAAGGCCGGGCGACCGGGTGCGGGCGGGTGAAGCGATCGCCACCGTGGGCAACAGCGGCGGCAATGAACATTCGGGTTTATACTTCGAATTACGTTTTCAAGGGCGGGCAATCGATCCGCTCGCGTGGATCAACAGGTGAGACATGGGCAGCAAACTCAAGAACTTTGGACTGATTGGTTTGGGCCTGGTCGCCGGCATCGCCGGATCGATGCAGCTTGATGCGCTCGCCCAGCGCAATGCCGGCTCGCCGCTGCCGGTGGAAGAACTCCGAACGCTGGCTGACGTATTCGGACTGATCAAGTCCGACTACGTCGAAGCGATCGACGACAAGCGTCTGCTGACCGAAGCCATCTCGGGCATGGTAGCCTCGCTCGATCCACACTCGGCCTTCCTTGACAAGAAGGCATTCAAAGAGCTGCGCGAGGGAACGCAGGGCAAGTTCGTCGGCCTCGGGATCGAGGTCGGCATGGAAGACGGCTACGTGAAGGTGATTTCGCCGATCGAGGATTCGCCGGCGTTCAAGGCGGGCCTGAAAGCGGGTGACCTGATCACCCGCCTCGACAGCACGCCGGTCAAGGGCATGACGCTGGACGAGGCGGTCAAGCGCATGCGCGGCGAACCGAACACCAAGATCACGCTGACGGTCGCCCGCAAGGACGAGGACAAGCCGCTGCTGATCACCATCGTGCGCCAGGAAATCAAGGTGCAGAGCGTCAAGAGCAAGGTGGTCGAGCCGGGGTATGGCTGGATCCGCGTGGCGCAATTCCAGGAACCGACCGTCGAGGATCTGGCGAAAAAGATCACGCAGCTGTACCAGCAGGAGCCCAACCTGAAGGGCCTGGTGCTTGACCTGCGCAACGATCCGGGCGGCGTGCTGCCGGGCGCGATCGGCGTGTCTGCCGCATTCCTGCCCAAGGATGTCGCGATCGTGTCTACCAACGGCCAGCTGCCTGATTCGAAGGCGACCTATCTTGCGCGCCGCGAGTACTACGGCACGCGCGCCGGCGTCGATCCGCTCGCGCGACTGCCGGAGGCGGTGAAGAAGGTGAAGATGGTGGTACTGGTCAACTCGGGTTCCGCATCGGCGTCCGAGATCGTGGCCGGTGCGCTGCAGGACTACAAGCGCGCAACCATCATGGGCACGCAGACCTTCGGCAAGGGTTCGGTACAGACCATCCGCCAGCTGAGCGCCGATACCGCAGTGAAGCTGACCACGGCGCGCTACTACACGCCGAATGGCCGTTCAATTCAGGCCAAGGGCATCGTACCCGACATGCTGGTCGACGAGTATGCAGACGGCGACGGCCTGAATGGACTGCGGTTGCGCGAATCGGATCTGCAGAAGCACCTGTCCAACGACAAGGACAAGGAAAACGACAAGAACGCTGTCGTCGACGAGCTCGAGGAGGCCCAGCGCCTTGCCGCGCTCGACAAGAAGCGCAAGCCGCTGGAGTTCGGCAGCAAGGAAGACTTCCAGCTCGCGCAGGCGCTGAATCACCTGAAGGGTCTGCCGGTCCAGCTGTCGAAATCGGCGAAGATCGAGAGCAAGAAGGAGCCGACGATCAACAACCCGGACGGCAATGGCAACGGCGACAAGAAGTAAACCCTGAAGCTTCCCTCCACGGCCGCAGCAATGCGGCCGTTTTTCATTCGACATCACTGCCCATGAATGATCAGCAATTGCTGCGCTACTCGCGCCATATCCTGCTTGACGAGATCGGTATCGAAGGACAGGAGAAGCTGCTGGCCGCGCATGCGCTGGTGATCGGCGCCGGCGGCCTGGGTTCGCCAGTCGCGCTATACCTCGCGTCGGCAGGCATCGGCCGCATCACGCTGGTCGATCACGACACGGTAGACCTGACCAACCTGCAGCGGCAAATCCTGCACACGACCGAACGCGTCGGACAGCCAAAGGCCGAGTCAGGCCAGCAGATGCTGGCGGCAATCAATCCGGAGGTCGAGGTGTTTGCCTTGTGCGAGCGTGCGGACGAGGCGACACTGGCCGCGCTGGTCGCGTCGGCGACCGTGGTGCTCGACTGCACAGACAACTTCGCCACCCGACACGCGATCAACCAGGCGTGCGTGATGGCTGGCGTGCCGCTGGTGTCCGGCGCGGCGATTCGCATGGACGGACAGATCGCGGTGTTTGACTCGCGTGATCGCCAGACGGCGTGCTATGCCTGTTTGTTCCCGCCCGACCAGCAGTTCGAGGAGGTGCAATGCTCGACGATGGGCGTGTTCGCGCCGCTGGTCGGCATTATCGGCACGATGCAGGCGGCCGAGGCGCTGAAACTGGTGGCGGGCATCGGGGAGTCGCTGGCCAACCGGCTGCTGCTGCTGGACGCACGGCGGATGGAGTGGACCAGTATCCGGACCGCGAAAAGTCCGGATTGCCCGGTTTGCTCGGGCAAGGGCGCTGCACGCTGAGCTGAAGACACGCTGCGCTGATGACAGGAAAAAACGAAGGCACGGGATCCCGTGCCTTCGTTTTTGCTAGCCAGACTCACTGGTGTGGGGCGCAAGCCGTCGTCCGGCGTCCTGGCTCATTCAATCATCATCGCCAGCTGCAGCAACGCGCCATCCGATGGCTTCAGTGCAAAGCCGCTCTTGGCAAAGCGATGCCAGCGACCCAGCACGAAGGCCATCACCAATCCCGCACGCGCCGCGGCCTCGCTTTCGGGCGGGCCGCCCTGCGTGGTGGCAAGTTTCCATGCCTGCCGCAACGCAAGTTCCACGCGGTCAACGAACTGGTTCATCCGCTGCTGTAGCCGCTCGTCCTCGTTGACCAGTGCGTCGCCGATCAATACGCGGGTCATGCCGGGGTTCTGCTCGGCGAAATCGAGCAGCACTCGCGCCACTGCCAGCACCTGACGCCGGCCGATGCCCTCGTTCTGCGTGATCTTGTTCACCAGAGTGAACACCGACGTCTCGATGAATTCGATCAGGCCCTCGTACATCTGCGCCTTACTGGCGAAGTGACGGTAGAGCGCCGCTTCGGACACCGCCAGACGTGCAGCCAGTGCCGCCGTGGTGACTTTCTCGCTCTTGGGATTTTCCAGCATGCCTGCCAAGGCCTGGAGGATCTGCAGCTTGCGTTCGCCCGTTTTATGATTTGGCATGATCGTTATCAGTCAGGCAATTGACAGGGGCGACCAGCGCACGCTGCACTACGTCACCCCCGCAGGCGCGCCAGCCGTTTCGGCAGTTGATGCAGGGATTTTACTTGTACATCGGCAAATTTCGGGTGGAAAAACGCTGGCGGCAAAAAGCCGGTGAACCAGACCGTGCGCAGCCCGAGTGATTTGGCGGACTTCAGATTGTCCAGCGTGTCCTCGACCAGCACGCAGCGCGCTGCGTCAAGGCCCTGCCGCCGCAGCAATTGCCGCAGCATCAGCCGCGAGGGCTTGGGTCGCCAATGACCATGTACGCGCATGGACTCGATCGGCACATGCGCGGCGAAATGCCGGTGCAGACCCAGCTGGCGCAGCACCGCGCTGGCATAGGCGCGCGGCGCATTGGTGAGCAGGATCTTGCGGCCCGGCAGGCGACGCATGAGCCTGGCAATGCCACGCTCGGCGCGGATCATGCCGGCGAGATCGTCGAACTGGTGCGCATCACGCAGGAAATCATCCGCACGCACGCCGTGGTGACGAATCATGCCGAGCAGGGTGGCGCCATAGCGCTGCCAGTAACGCACGCGCACCTCGTTCACCGCCTCCGCATGCGAGGGCAGCGATTGCGATGCAAGAACGCGCGTAATCAGCACGTTCATGTTCTGGTGAATGGCCGGAAAAATCGCGTGTGACGCGTTGTGCAGCGTATTGTCGAGGTCGAACAGCCAGACCAGTTCACGGCTCATTGACGGGCACCTTTCTGAGGTGACCCGTCCGGCAGGCGACCTGAGCCGTCGGCATCCAGGCCTGACAGGGGACGGGACAGCGTGGCAGGGAAATCAGCGGGAGATCAGTGTGAGCGGATCATCGTGCCAAAGGCCTGCTCGGTGAGCACCTCGAGCAGCAGCGAGTGCTCGATGCGACCATCGATGATGTGCACGGTGTTCACACCCGACTTCGCTGCATCGAGCGCTGACGAGATCTTCGGCAGCATGCCGCCGGAGATGGTGCCGTCTTCGAACATTTCGTCGATCTCGCGCGCCGACAGATCGGTCAGCAGCTTGCCGTTCTTGTCCATCACGCCGGGGATATTGGTCATCATGATCAGCTTTTCGGCGCGCAGGATTTCAGCGATCTTGCCGGCGACGAGGTCGGCATTGATGTTGTACGCCTGGCCGTCCTCGCCAAAGCCGATCGGGGAAATGATGGGAATGAACGCATCGTCCTGCAAGGCCTTGACCACCGCGGGATTGATCGCCTCGATCTCGCCGACGAAGCCGATGTCGAGAAATTGTCCGGGGTGCTGCTTGTCCGGCATCTGCATCTTGCGCGCGCGGATCAGGCCGCCGTCCTTGCCGGTCAGGCCGACCGCCTGCCCGCCGTAATGATTGATCAGCATGACGATGTCCTGCTGGACCTCGCCGCCAAGCACCCATTCGACGACTTCCATCGTCTCCTCATCGGTGATGCGCATGCCCTGCACGAAAGTCCCCTGCTTACCGATCTTTTTCAGCGCACTGTCGATCTGCGGACCGCCGCCGTGCACCACCACCGGATTCATGCCGACCAGCTTCAGCAGGATCACGTCGCGCGCAAAGCCATGCTTGAGGCGCTCTTCTGTCATCGCATTGCCGCCGTACTTCACGACGATGGTCTTGCCATGGAACTTGCGAATATAGGGCAGTGCCTCTGCGAGGATCTCGGCCTTGATCTCGGGAGCGATGGAGGAAGTGGGCATTGCAGTCACGATGGGTGGAGGTAGCTCGGTAAAATTGGGGCGATTTTACCGCCAAACCACCGGCCATCGTGCGCGACGGCGGTTTGTGTTTTCACGCAGGCAGTCGTCGCCTGTGCCAAAGCAGCACCGGAGGAACAGATGAGCGAATGCGTGCAATGCGGGAAAAGCTTTTCATGCGGTATGGTCGATGCCGATGCGTCATCGCCATGCTGGTGTACCGCAGTGCCGCCGCTACCACCGGCATTGCTCAGTCGCGACGGTGCCAGCTGCTACTGTCCCGATTGCCTGCGCGCGCTACTTGCACGCGCGCATCGTGACACCGGCGTAGCCTGACGCCACCGCGGCCAGCCGGCTGGCGCCGGTCTCGGTCACCCCGGGCAACCGGTACGCATAACGCGTCGAGTTCAATGGATGCTCACCCATGCGGGCCTCGGTGATGCCGGCCGTGTGCAGCTTGTCCAGCTGTGCCATCGCCAGTTCTTCCTTGCTGAACAAGCCGACCGAGATGCCCCAGCGACGCGGCGATTCTTCGCGGATCACGGCGCTGTCCGCAAATCCCTTGTCACGCAATTGCGCCAGCCGGCGACTGGCCGCCGCCTCGGTGGGTTGCGGCGGCACGAACACCAGATACGTCGGTGGCGGCTGCACGATGCGCCGCTGCGGTATGCCCGTCATCGACAGCCGAGACAGTTGCGGCTCGAAGCTCTCGGCAGCCTGAGCGCTGAAATCGCCCAGCTCGACGCAGACCGCGCGCGCCAGCGATGACGATGTCTGCGTATCCAGGGCTGACGTCGTACTGGCGGCGCCCGGCTGGGCCGGCAGCGATGCGGAGGCTGCCTGCCCCGGCCTCTGTCCCTGTACCTCCGCCTCGGCCTGCCTTGCCGCGTTTTCCTGCTCTGCGTGGTGACGCGCGAGCTGCTCCTGTACCGCTTGCGCGGCAGCGGTCTCGGCATCCAGCACACGAATCTGCTCCGGATTGATCTGCTGCGCGAGACGCTCGGGCTCGATGCCGGGGGGCGGCAAAGGTACAGCCAACCATGCCAGCAGCGCAAGATTCGCCAGCAACAGCAAGACGAACAATCCCCTCATGTCACCTCCGTCAACGCGGCCACGTGCAGGCCGAGCAAAACCAGATTGTCGATACGCTCGCACGCAAAAGGTAGCTGCGGCGCGATGTAGGGTGCGGCACCGCCGGACAGCAGGCAGCGCGCCGACGGCAACTGTGCGTAGGCCTGCGCGATCGCGCCGACTTGCGCACGCACGCAGCCGCTGACGATGGCGTCCTGCGTATTGTCCGCGAACAGGCGCCCGCTACGCGCGTCATCGACGGCCGGCAGCAGCGCCGTGTTGAGTGCCAGTGAGTGCGCCATCGTGCGCAGCCCGGGCAGGATCATGCCGCCAATGAAGTGGCCGCGGGCATCGAGCGCATCGACGGTGGTCGCCGTGCCGGCCGTCACGACCAGCAGCGACTGTCCGGGATAACGATGGCGCGCGCCAATCAGCGAAGCAAAGCGATCGCAGCCGAGCTGTCCGGGCTCGCGATAGCCGTTCACCACGTCTGCGCACGCCGGCGTGGAGCGGAACCATTGCAGCGGACCGGCAGCCGGCCCGGCGCCGGCAAGTGCCGCCGTGATCTGCGCCGCGACGGCATCGCCAGCGACATTTGCGATCAGTATTCGCGTGAGCGGCAGCGTTTGCCATTGCGCCGCGAGCGTCGGCAGTTCCGAATGCGCGATGGCGCCACTCGCGACCCAGTCGCCTGCGGCGGCTCCCGACCGGGCGGCCGCCCACTTTACGCGGGTGTTACCGGCGTCAACCAGCAGCAGCATGATGCGTTCCCATACCGGCTTGCGGTCGCAGCGACAGATCACCCGCAGCCACCACCACGGTGCCGCGGCCGGTGTCGAGCAGCAGGCAACCGCTGGCATCGATGCCGAGCGCAATGCCTTCGTGCAGTACGTTCCCCTGCTCGACGATCATCACCGGCAGCCCGGCATACGCATGCCAGCGCTGCCAGCGGTCGACGAAGGGAGCGAGCCCCTGCGCATCGAACAAAGCGAGTGCAGCGACCAGAGTGTCGGCCAGTGCGGCCAGCAGTTCATTGCGATCGCTATCCGTACCCAGTGCAGCGACTCGGGCCGCCACCCCCGCGTCACGTGCCGGGTTGGCACGCACGTTGAGGCCGACGCCGATCACGGCCCACAGCGCCGGCGCATCGGGGTCGGCACGCGAGGTGACGGTCTCGACCAGAATACCGCCCAGCTTCGCGCCGTCCAGCAACAGGTCGTTTGGCCATTTCAGCGCGACCGCATGGCCGCGCGCGCGCAGCGCATCGGCCAGCGCGACTCCCACGGCCAGCGACAACCCGGCCAGCCGTGTGATCGGTCCGCTGAAGCGCCAGGCCAGCGAAAAGCACAAGCTGTCGGCGGGCGCCGACAACCAGCTTCGACCGGCACGGCCGCGACCAGCGGTCTGCTGTTCAGCGGCGAGCAGCACGGGTACGCGCAACTGATCGGCCCGCTGACGCAGGTCGGCGTTGGTCGAACCGGTGACGGCGACAATTTCCACCGCCATACCTTGGCGGCTTGCGGAGCTCAGAGCGGTAATGCGCGCGGCATCGAGTGAGGAAGACATGTGTTCATTGTATCGGCTGCGCGGATCGCGGGATGACTGGCACGACAAACTCCAATACACTGGCCCGCATGTCCGTCCCACTGTCCCGCGAACAGCCAGCCGCCATCAGGCATGTTACCGACCGCCCGCGGGCGTCGGCGACGGTACGAATCGCGTTGTTCTTCTACCTGCTGCTGATTGTCTACGCGAGCTGCTACCCGTTTTCAGGGTGGCGCGATACCGGATTGCCGCCGTGGACTTACCTGTTCGAACCGATGCCACGTTACTGGACCGGTTTCGATCTCGCTGTGAACGCGCTTGGCTACGTACCCCTCGGTACACTGGCTGTGCTGGCGCTGTATCCGCTGCTTCGGGGTGCCAGCGTCATGGTCATCGGCGGCAGTACCGGCATCGCACTGTCGGCCCTGCTCGAATGCGCGCAGAACTACCTGCCGTCGCGCGTGCCAAGCAATCTCGACCTGATCACGAATGCCTGCGGCGCGCTGGCGGGCGCCTTGGTCGGCTGGCTGCTGACGCGGCCCGTGCTTGAGCAGAGCCGACTACGGCAGCTGCGCACGCACTGGTTCTCGGACCAGGCAAGCCGCGGGCTGATCGTGGTCGCGCTGTGGCCACTGGCACAGATTTATCCGCAGCCTTATTTGTTCGGCCACGGCCAATGGATGCCAACGCTGTCGGAATGGCTGTCCGGCCTGTCGGAGCTCCCAATCGACCTGGGCAGCGTGATCTGGCAAAGCCTCGGCGTCAGCGTCAGTCAGCTGCTTCAGGCCGAAGTCGTCATTACCGCCTTTGGGCTGACCGGTGGGGTGCTGACGCTGCTATGCCAGATACGGCCTCAGGCGCCGCGCGCGTGGCTGGCGCTCGTCTTGCTGCTGGCAGCGGTCGCGGTCAAGTCACTCGCACACGCGGTGCTTTTCGCACCGGGCAATGCGTTCAGCTGGATCACGCCATCGTCGGGCAGCGGCCTGCTGGTCGGTGCCGTCATGCTGGGCGGATTGTCGTTTGCGCCAGCGCCTGCGCAGCGGCGCGCGGCAATTTTTGCGCTCACGACCTGTCTGGTGCTGCTGAACCTGCTGCCATCAAATCCCTATTTCGAGTCGACGCTGCAGGCGTGGGTGCAGGGCAAATTCCTCAACTTCAACGGCGCGGCGCATTTCCTTTCGCTCACGTGGCCGCTGTTTGCGCTCTGGTTTCTCACCCACCCGACCCACCGGACGCGATGACGCGCCGGTGTATCATTCACGGCTTACCGCAACCTTGGCATCTCCGGCAATGAGCGATTCTTTCTACAAGCACCATGTTTTCATTTGCACCAATGTGCGCGACGATGGTCGCGCATGCTGCGCCGAGCGCGGCGCGCAAAAAGCGCAGGAACATGCGAAGCGCCGGCTGAAAGCTCTGGACATGAACGGCCAGGGCAAGGTGCGCATCAACAAGGCCGGCTGCCTCGACCGATGCGAAGAGGGCCCAGTGCTGGTGGTGTACCCGGAAGCCGTCTGGTACACCTACGTCGACGAGCAGGACATCGACGAGATCATCGATTCGCACCTGGTCAACGGCAAAGTGGTTGAACGCCTGAAAATCTGAGTGCCGATTGAAAGCCGCACGGCGCTTTGCGACCCCGGCAGCCGGACGACACGCCGGATGCGTCAAACAGCCCACCCAAGCTTTTTGAAGACCTGATGAATTCGCAGACCCAGCCATTCACGATCGCAGGCCATGTCGGCTTGATCGAATGCCAGCTCGACCTGCCGCCTGACAGCGCGCCGCGCGGCATTGCACTGATTGCGCACCCGCACCCGCTGTACGGTGGCACGATGGACAACAAGGTCGTGCAGACGCTGACGCGCACCTTCGTCGCGCTAGGCTATGTGTGTGCGCGGATGAATTTCCGCGGCGTCGGTCGCTCCGAAGGCACACATGACGCCGGCGTTGGCGAAACCGATGACATCGCTCTGCTTCACGAACACATGACCGCGCGCTATCCGGGGCTTCCGGTGGCATTGTCGGGATTCTCTTTCGGTACCTTCGTTCAGTCGCGGCTGCAGAAGCGCCTGAACGAGCAGGGCCGGCCAGCGCAGCGGCTGGTGCTGGTCGGCTGTGCCGCTGGCAAATGGGACCTGGCCGACGTTCCCTTCGACACCATCGTCATTCATGGCGAGCAGGACGACACCATACCGCTGACGGACGTGCTGGACTGGGCGCGTCCGCAGGACCTGCCGGTGATCGTGATTCCGGGAGCCGACCACTTCTTCCATCGCAAGCTGCACCACATCAAGCAGCTGGTCATGGCCATGTGGCAGCGCTAAGCCGCCATCACACGCGTTGGCGGACTGCCAAAATCCGGACAAGCGTCTGCCGGCTGCACGACGCGGGGCTATAATCCTGACTGGATTTTTGCAGTCAATCACTCCCGCCTTTCATGAAAAAGTTCCTGGCCGCCTGTGCCGCGCTGTTCCTCTTCGCCACCGCTTCTGCCCAATCGCTGCCCGCACCGACCATCGCTGCCAAGTCCTGGCTGCTGCTGGACGCCAACAGCGGCCAGATCCTGGGCGCACACGATCCCGACCTGCGAATCGAGCCAGCGTCGCTGACCAAGATCATGACGGCCTACATGGCTTTCGCCGCCATCCGCGACAAGCGCCTGTCGCTGGATAGTTCGGTGAATGTGTCGGTCGCTGCCTGGAAAGTCGATGGCGACAGCTCAAAGATGTTCATCGAGCCGAACACGCAGGTCAGCGTCGAGGCGCTCCTGTACGGTCTGATCGTCCAGTCCGGCAATGACGCTGCGGTCGCGCTGGCCGAGGCCATCTCTGGCACTGAACAGGCATTTGCCGAGCGGATGAACCAAGAAGCCCAGCGCATGGGCTTGAAGAACACCCGCTTTGCCAATGCTCACGGCCTGCCGCATCGGGACAATTACTCGACAGCACGCGACCTGGCGACGCTGGCGACGAACCTGATCGCCGACTTTCCCGAGCTGTACAAAATCTATTCGACCCGCAGCTACACCTATAACAAGATCACCCAGCAAAATCGCAACCGCCTGCTTTGGATCGACCCGACCGTCGATGGCATGAAGACGGGTCACACGGCAGCGGCGGGTTACTGCCTGATCGCGACGGCCAAACGGCCGAACGGCGACCATGGACAGCGCCGCCTGATCTCGGTCGTGCTCGGCACCGAATCAGACGCGATGCGCGCGCAGGAAAGCCAGAAGCTGCTCAACTGGGGCTTTCTGAACTTCGACACCTACAAGGTCTACACGAAAGGGCAGGCGGTGCTTGAGCCCACGGTCTGGAAAGGCTCGCTGAACAAGGTCAAGCTCGGTTTCAATCGGGATGTATATGTGACGCTGCCGCGCGGTACCCAGCTGAAGCTCAAGCCGGTCGTGGAACGCACCGATCCGCTGGTCGCGCCGCTGGCGCGCAATGCACGCGTGGGCACGCTCAAGCTCATGGCGGGCGACAAGGTCGTCAACACGCTGCCGCTGCTCGCGCTCGAACGGGTGAATGAGGCGACTATCATCGGCCGCACCTTCGATTCGCTGCGCCTGATGCTGCAGCGCTGAAACGGGAGAAGCCACGATGCCTTTGCCGAACGAGAGCCTGATCGAATATCCGAGCGATTTCCCGATCAAGATCATGGGCACGATGCAAGACAGCTTCGCGCAGACCATGGTCGAGGTCGTCCAGAAGCATGACCCGGAATTCCATGCAGGCAAGATGCAGATGCGCCCTTCGTCCAAGGGCAATTACCTCGCGCTGACCGTCACCGTGCGCGCCACCAGCCGCGAGCAGCTCGACAACCTGTACCGCGAACTGTCGTCGCATGCGATGGTGAAGGTGGTGCTGTAAACCGGATGGCCGGCCTGCAGATCGTTACGCGCGGCGTCGAGCCCTACGAGCAAAGCTTTGCCGGGATGCGCACATTCACCGATGCGCGCAGCGCCGATACACCGGACCAGCTGTGGCTCGTCGAGCATCCGCCGGTCTATACGCTGGGCCTCGGCGCTGATCCATCGCATGTACTGGATGCGCATGGCATACCCGTCGTACAGACCGACCGCGGCGGCGAAGTCACTTACCATGGCCCGGGGCAGGCAGTCGTCTACCTGCTGTTCGACCTGCGCCGCGATGGCCACCGGCTGCTGCCGCGCGAGTTCGTGCGCGGGATCGAGCAAGCCGTGATCGACACCCTCGCGGCGTATAATCTGCGCGGCGAGCGCCGGCCGGGCGCGCCCGGCATCTATGTCGCCGACGGGGACTGGCGGGGCGCAAAAATCGCCGCGCTGGGACTGAAGATTCGCGCCAGCGGCTGCACTTATCACGGTGTGTCGCTCAACGTCGCGATGGATCTGCAGCCGTTCTCCTGGATCAATCCTTGCGGCTATGCCGGCATGACCACCGTCGACATGAAAACGCTCGGCGTGACCGTACCGCTGGCCGACGTGCAGCAGACGCTGGCCCGACAACTGCAACAACAACTGGCTTCCTGAACCATGGCCTCCGACGATACCGCCGCACCTGCATCGACATCCGCGTACAACCCGAGCGACAAGCAGAAGGGCGCGGGCAAGACCGCGCGCATACCGATCAAGATCGTGCCGGCCGAACGACTGCCGAAGCCCGACTGGATCCGTGTGAAGGCCGCTTCGCCAACCACCCGCTTCTACGAAATCAAGGACATCCTGCGCGAAAACAAGCTGGTGACCGTGTGCGAGGAAGCGTCATGCCCGAACATCGGGGAGTGCTTCGGCAAGGGCACCGCGACCTTCATGATCATGGGTGACAAGTGCACGCGCCGCTGCCCGTTCTGCGACGTCGGCCACGGCCGTCCCGATCCGCTCGATCCGGATGAGCCGGCAAACCTCGCAAAAACAATCGCCGCGCTGAAGCTGTCCTACGTCGTGATCACCTCGGTCGACCGCGACGACCTGCGCGACGGTGGCGCCGCCCACTTCGTTGAGTGCATACGTCGCACACGCGAGCTGTCCCCGCAAACGCGCATCGAAATCCTGACGCCGGACTTTCGTGGCCGCATGGACCGTTCGCTGGAAATCCTGAAGGCCGCGCCGCCTGACGTGATGAACCACAATCTCGAGACCGTGCCGCGGCTGTACAAGGAAGCGCGCCCGGGCTCTGACTACGCGTATTCGCTGAGCCTGTTAAAGCGCTTCAAGGAGCTGCATCCGGACGTACCGACCAAATCGGGACTGATGGTGGGTCTCGGCGAAACTGACGAGGAAATCCTAGAGGTGATGCGCGACTTGCGTGCGCATCATGTCGATATGCTGACCATCGGACAATATCTGATGCCCAGTGGCGATCACCTGCCGGTACGCCGCTACGTGCATCCGGACACGTTCAAAATGTTCGAAGACGAAGCTCAGAAGATGGGGTTCGTGCACGCTGCCGTCGGCGCGATGGTGCGCAGTTCGTATCATGCCGACCAGCAGGCCCATCAGGCGGGTGTGGAAATCGGCTCGGGAGATACACGCTGAGCCTGTTGACGGCTGCTGCCTGAATGAACAAAGCCCGCGAAAATGCGGGCTTTTTTTCTGAACCGGCAAAGCTGCCAGCGGCCCAATACGTCGGGTGCCTCAGACGGCGAGCGACTTCTCGATCAGCTGGTGCAACGCGGTGAACTCGGGCGTGCCAACATAGCGCTTGACGATGTTGCCATCCTTATCGATCAGGAAAGTCGTCGGCGTCAGTTTCACGTCGCCGAAGGACTGCGCGACGCTGCCATCGGCGTCAAGCGCAACCTTGAACGGCAACTCACGGGTCTTCGCAAAATTCAGCACGTAGCTCGGCGGGTCATAGCTCATGGCGACCGCGACAAATTCCAGTCCGCGCTCGCGATACTTGTTGTAAGTCTGGACCATCTCTGGCATCTCCTGGATGCAGGTGCTACAGCTGGTCGCCCAGAAATTTACCAGCACCACCTTGCCGCGCAGATCCTGCGTCGATACTTGCTGGCCATCGAGCATCCGGAACGACACCGGTGGCGCTGATTCTTTCTTCAGCAGCGACAGCGCGAAGAACAGCGCGATACCAAGAATGGCCAGCAGGCCCATGGTCTGGATGATGGTGAGGCCGCCGATACGGCGCGGGAAATGCTTGGACATGGCTTGCTCAGGTGAGACGACGTGAAGCCGTGATTATAGGCCAGTGCGGAACATCGCCGGGAAATCCGGCCGTGGTTCGAGGCTGAGGGAAGACGGGAGGACGCAACTGCAGCCTCCCGCCGAGAATCAATACGCGTCTCAGCGTGGCGGAGTTTTCGCCGGCTGTGCCGGCGCCGGCTTCGACTGCAGACTCTGAAGGTCTTCTTCAGAGATGTACTCGAACAGCTTGACGACCTTCTTGATGTTGCCCGCCGCGTTGCGCGCGACATCGGCCGCGAGCTTGCCTTCGCGCTGGGTGACGCGGCCCATCAGGTAGACGACGCCACGATCGGTATGGACCAGGAAGGCATTCACGTACAGGTCCTTCGTGTCCACGAACGCCGCCTTGACTTTGCTGGTGATGACGAGATCGCCCGAACGTGCACCGATGGTGGATACCGGCGCCACGGTCAGGTCATTCTCAATCGCGGCGATGCCATCGATGGTCGCAACCTGTTGTTCGACCTCTGCCTTCAGCTGGTTGTCGGCCACCTCGCCAGTCAGCAGCACCGTACGGTTGTAGCTGGTGACAGACACGCGACCGCGATCACCGGTGATTCGTTTCGCACGACCTTCGGCTCGAAGTTCGATCGAGCGGTCGTCGGTCTGGGTGCCGAGCGTGCGCCGGTCGACCGCTGCCATGGTGCCAACGGCCGCCGCTCCGACGACCATCGGCACGCAGGCCTGCAAACCAGCCACCAGCGCGGCGCCGAGCGCAAGCGCCAGCAGCGGACGTCGGACTCCGGCGACAAAGGCGTCATTCATTCAGCATCTCCTCCAAAAAGTGCGACGTCGATACCGTCGCACAGGCAATGAACCATCAGTAAATGGACTTCCTGTATCCGCGCAGTGCGATCATGCGGCACGCACAGGTGAATATCGGCCTCTGTCAGTAGTTCCGCCATCACACCGCCTCCCTTGCCGGTCAGCGCCACGACCCGCATGTCACGCTCGAGCGCCGCTTCGACGGCAGCCACCACATTGGTGGAATTGCCCGACGTGGAGATGGCCAGCAGCACATCGCCGGCCTGACCGAGCGCCTGCACCTGCTTCGAGAAAATCTCCGCGAAACTATAGTCATTGCCAATCGCCGTCAGGATCGACGAATCCGTGGTCAGCGCGATGGCGGCCAACGGCAATCGCTCCCGTTCGAAGCGACCGACCAGCTTGGCGGCAAAATGCTGGCAGTCGGCCGCCGACCCACCGTTACCGCAGGCCAGAATACGGTTTCCGTTCGATAGCGCGGTGAACATTAAATCGACCGCCTCGGCGATCGGTTGCGCGAGGACAGACGCAGACTGAATCTTCAGCTCAGCGCTTTCGCGGAATTGCTCGAGGACACGTTCTTTATTCATAGCGACGAATTATACGGCCTGACTTGCGACCATCAGGCCGTCGCCACTTTGCTACTTGGCGAGGATGGCAGCGTGACGCTGGATGCGCATAGCAGATTTACAAATGGATACCCACGACACCTCTACCAGAATTATGCGGCCACGACATGGCGTAGCCAGGTAAGTTCGGTGCCGTCGATACACACCGCATCGAAGCGGCAGGGAGGCGGCGACGCGTAGCGAAGCAGGAAATACTGCGCGCTCCGCCACAGGCGCGAACGCTTCGTCGCATCAATACTGGCCGCGGCACCGCCAAACCGCTGGGTGGCACGCTGCCGAACCTCGATGAACACCAGCGTCGTACCATCGCGCATGACCAGATCGATCTCGCCACGCTGCCAGCGCACATTGCGTTCGACCAGTTGCAATCCCTGCTGCTGCAGGTAGAGGAGTGCGCGGTCTTCTGCGAGTCGTCCGACATCGCTGGCACGGCGCGTCATCGGCCGCCACCAGCGTTTTGTACAATACGGCGCTGACATCCATACATCACGCACCTCGCACGTGCCCAACGCGTGCCACGACTCGCCATAAGCCCCCCCATGGAACCATCCGACTCCAAAGACCTGACCGCACTGCTCACATCGCTGGCCGATGACGTATCTCGGCAGGTCTTTCCAGCGGGCGCATTGTATGTGGTGGCCACACCGATCGGGAATCTTGCCGACATCAGCGTGCGTGCATTGAAGGTACTTTCGATGGTGAATGCGGTCGCTTGTGAAGATACGCGCAACACCGGACAGCTGCTGACACGTTACGGACTGTCATGCACGCTATTCGCCGCACACCAGCACAATGAGCGTGAGGTTGCGCAGAAGATCATTGCGCGCCTGCAGGACGGCGAGCGCATCGCGCTGGTGTCGGACGCGGGCACGCCGGCGGTGTCGGATCCCGGCGCGAAAATCATTGATGCCGTGCGCGACGCCGGCCTGCAAATCATTCCCGTGGCGGGCGCGTCAGCGGCCATCGCCGCCTTGTCCGCTGGTGGGCTGCTGCCTGACCAGTTTCATTTCATCGGTTTCCTGCCGTCGAAAGACAGGCAGCGCGACACGATGCTGGCCACGCTGGCGCACTCGTCCGCGACCCTGGTTTTTTATGAAGCGCCACATCGCGTCGTCGACACCATGGACGCCATGCTGCGCGCGTTCGGTCCCGAGCGCCGCGTGGTGATTGCGCGTGAGCTGACCAAGCTATTCGAAGAAATTCATCGCTGTACGCTGGCCGAGGCGCCGGCGTGGCTGGCCGGCAATGCCCACCGTCAGCGAGGCGAATTCGTTCTGCTCATCGAGGGAACTCCGGAGGCCGCCGATGATCTCGACGAAGCGAAGCGGCTGCTGACGATCCTGCTCGACAGTTGCCCGGTCAGCCAGGCGGCAACGCTGGCCGCCAAGATCACCGGGATGAAGAAAAATACGCTGTACACGCTGGCGCTGCAGATGGCCGGGCCGGCACAGGACTGATCTCAGCGCTGTACAACCGTCGGCTGTACGGACGCGGCGCTGCGAACCTGGCGCGCTGCCTCCGCTGCCTGCTCACGGCTGTCGAACGGTCCGCTGTGCAGACGGAACAGGCCTTGCTGCGACGACACCACGGCGGGCGGCGGCAGGTCTGCCGGCCAACTGCGCAGCAGTTGCTCGCGTGCCGCCTGCGCATTCTGTTCGAAGGCATACGCACCAAACTGCAGGAAGAAAGCCGGGGCGGACGCAGCAACGGTCGGCGCGGCACGCGCGCCAGACTCCGCTACGCTGGACGTGACCTGGACTTCGCGACGTCCCTGCCGGGCAACCTGCATGCGCAGGATCTCGTCCGGTAGCAGCCGCTCGACTTCCAGTTCGGCACTGCCACCGCGCAGCACGTCGAGCTTCAGCGCGGCGGTGTACGACAGGTCGATGATGCGCGCCGAATGGAAAGGCCCGCGATCATTGACCCGGACGATTACCCGGCGCCCGTTCTGCAGATTGGTCACGCGCGCATAGGACGGGATCGGCAGCGTCGGATGCGCGGCGGTCATCTTGAACATGTCATAAGGCTCACCGGATGCGGTCTTTTGTCCGTGGAATTTTCTTCCGTACCAGCTACCGATGCCTCGCTGAACGAAGGGCCGGTCATCCGTGATCGGTACATAGGTCTTGTCGAACACCCGATAGGGCCGGCTCGGTCCTTTGGCGAGCGGTTCGATCCTGGGCTCGGCATCGGGTATGCCCAGCAAGCCTTGTGGAATGTTGTCCGGAGGTCCATCGTCCTGATAGTAGCCCCCCGGGCGCTTCACCGTGCTTTCGGACGCAGAGGGCTTCAGGGCCGGCATCACCGCACCGGGCGATGGTGCCGATGCCGTGCCCGCAGACGACGGTGCAGACTCGACGGACGGCGCAGGCGGTGCCGCCGCCGACCGACCGGCACGCGGATCGACCGTTGAACAGGCCGATAACGCCAGCGCGATGCTCAGCGTCGACAGAAGCAGCAGCCGGGAGCGGAGACTGTGCATCTCAGGTTTGCACCAGTTTGCGGTTACGCTGAATGCTCATCAGCATGCCGATGGCCAGCGACAGCGTGACGAAGGCCGTGCCGCCATAACTCATGAAGGGCAAGGGCACGCCGACCACCGGCAAGATGCCACTGACCATACCCATGTTCACGAACGCATACACGAATACGGTCAGCGTGATCGCACCGGCTAGCAGCCGGGCGAACAACGTGGGCGCGTTCGCCGCAATGATCAGTCCACGTCCGATCAATAGCAGGTACAGCAGCAGCAGCACGCCGTTGCCAAGCAGGCCAAACTCTTCCGAAAACACCGCAAAGATGAAATCGGTGGTGCGCTCCGGGATGAACTCAAGATGGGACTGTGTGCCGCCGAGCCAGCCTTTGCCAAACAGTCCACCGGAGCCGATGGCGATGGTGGACTGGATGATGTGGAAACCCTTGCCGAGCGGATCAGAGGTCGGATCGAGGAGGGTCATCACACGACTGCGCTGGTAATCATGCAGCATCGACCAGACCAGCGGCAGGCTGGCCAGTCCGGCCATGCCGAGCCCAATCAGGAGCCGCCATGACAAACCGGCAAGGAAGATCACGAAAAAACCGGAAGCACCCACCAGCGTCGCGGTACCCAGGTCGGGCTGACGAAGAATCAGTACAATCGGTACCAATGCGATCAGCGCGGCCATGATGAAATCGCGCCAGCGGATCATGCCCTCGCGCCTCTGGAAAAACCAGGCGAGCGTCAGCGGCAAGGCCAGCTTCATGATCTCCGACGGCTGGATGATCACGCCGATATTGATCCAGCGCCGCGAGCCGTTTTTCACCAGCCCGAACAGCGCGACAGCCACCAGCAGCGCCACGCCGACCGCGTAGACCGGCAGCGCCAGCTGCATCAGCTTCTGCGGCGGGACATTCGCCGCGATCCACATCACGACGATACCAATCGCGATATTGCGCAGATGCCCCTCGAAGCGTCCCGGGAAGTCCATGGCGGCGGAGGACACCGCGAGGCAGCCGAGCAGCAGGATCAGCCCGAGGATGATGGCCAGCGGGCGATCGAAGATGAACAGCCGCCGCCGGATCCAATCCAGCGTACTGCCACGCTCCGCGGTGGTCATCATGGCGATTTCCCTCCTTGAGGCAGCGCCGCAGCCGGTTTGACGGCCGATTTTGTCGGCACGGTCGACGGCACTGCGCCCGGTGCCGGGTTCGCCACGGTTGCCGGTGTTGATGGCGCTACGGGTCTTGGTACCGCGACAGATCCTGATGGCGCTGTGGTTGCTGGTAGCGCTGCAGGTCTCGGTGCCACGACAGATCCTGGTGCCGCCACGGGTCCTGATGCCGTCACTGGTCCCGGTAGGGGCGTTGTGGCCGTCCTCGTCTGCGGCACGGGCACTGGCGACGCCGCTGCGGCAGGTGTCTCGGTGCTGGCATCGACCTGCGCCACCGGCTCATCCGGGCGCTTGCCCAGCAGGTAGTAATCAATCGCGAGGCGGGCGATCGGCGCCGCCGCCGCAGCGCCGAATCCGGCATTCTCGACGATGACAGCCAGCGCGATCTTGGGTTTATCGGCGGGTGCAAACGCGATATACAGCGAATGGTCGCGCAAGCGCTCGGCAATCTTGCTCGCGTCATATTTGACAGTCTTGCTCATTGCGGCCGCCTGTGCAGTCCCGGTCTTGCCACCCGAAACATAGGGCGCTGTCGCAAATGATCGCGCCGAGGTGCCCTCTTTGGTGACACCGATCATTGCATTCTTGATGACGTCGATGTGCTGTTGCGACAGCGGTATGCGATAACTTTCTTTCGGCACAGTCAGCGCACGCGCCTTCGTTATCGGATCCTCGACGGATCTCACCAGATGCGGCTTCATCACCACGCCGTTATTCGACAGGTTCGCCATCGCGTGCGCGAGTTGCATCGGCGTGAACGAGTTGTATCCCTGACCGATGCCGACCGAGATCGTCTCCCCGGCGTACCACCGCTGCAGCTCGGGACGCTTGAAAGTCTTGCGTTTCCATTCGGTCGAGGGCAGCACGCCGCGCCGCTCATTCTCGAGGTCGATGCCGGTCAGCTGACCAAAGCCGAAGGGTTTCATGAAGTCATGAATCGCATCGATACCCAGATCATTGCCGAGCACGTAATAGTAGGTGTTGCACGACTGGACGATCGAGCGATACATATCGACCCGGCCATGGCCGCCTTCCTTGTCATCGCGGAACTTGTTATTGCCAAACCAGAAGTAGCCGGGATCGGCGATCGCCATCTCTGGCGTGCGCTTGCCCAACTCGAGTGAGGCCAGCGCCATGTAGGGTTTGAACGTCGATCCCGGCGGGTAAGTACCGATCAGCGGGCGGTTGAGCAGCGGCTTGTCCAGAGAGGTGTTGAGCTCATCCCAGCTCTTCGTATCGATACCGTCGACGAACAGATTCGGGTCAAAGGTCGGCATCGACACGTAGGCCAGGACGTCGCCTGTTTCCGGCTCAATCGCCACCAGCGCGCCGCGCCGGTCGCCGAAGGCTTTCTCGACGATCTTCTGCAGTTCGATGTCGACCGACAGGATCAGGTTCTTGCCCGGGATCGGCGCATGTCGAGAGAGCGTACGCACCGCACGTCCGCCGGCCGACACTTCGATTTCGTCATAGCCGGTGGTGCCATGCAGCTGGCGCTCGTAACTCTTTTCCAGTCCTTCTTTGCCAATGTAGTCGGTTCCCCGGTAATTCGCCGCATCATCGGATTGCTCGATCCTTTCAGCCTCGCGTTTATTGACCCGCCCGATGTAGCCGATCATGTGCGAAGCGGTCTGCCCGAGCGGATACTGGCGGAACAATCGTGCCTGGATGTCGACACCGGGGAAGCGGAACTGCTGGGCGGCGAAGCGCGCGACTTCCTCATCGGTGAGGCGGGTGCGTATGGGCAGGCTCTCGAAGGATTTGGATTCCTCCATTTGCCGCTTGAAGCGACGCCGGTCGCGCGCCTGGATATCGACAATTTTCGCAAGCTCGTCGATCACCACCTCGAGCGGACGGTCGATTTTTGACGGAGTAATCTCCAGCGTATACGCGGAGTAGTTGCGCGCGAGGATGACACCGTTACGGTCAATGATCAGGCCCCGGTTAGGGACCGCCGGCACCACCGAAATGCGATTGCTCTCGGCACGCTCGTAATACTCGCTGTAACGCACTGCCTGCAGCCAGACGAAACGCAACATCAGCACACCGAAACACGCGAGGATGAACAGGCTCGCGACTGACAGACGCAGTCGGAACAGCTGTATTTCGCGTTCAGTGTCTTTTAATTCGGTCACGGATACGGCTCTTCAAGGATCTGGCGAAGCAGACCCGGCAAGGATCAAATCGGTCGCGTGTCGTCGCGGTCGACCGCGCGGCGCTGCGGCGCAAGCAGCAGCCAGCAGACCAGCGGCCACAACGCGACGGCGATCACGCTCTGCAAGAAATACGTCCAGTGCGGCATCCTGGCGCTGACAGCCATCTGCACCACGACCTGTACCACCTGCATCAATACAAGCAGCGGCAGCACATACAGCGCCTGCACCGGTGGCCGGAACCACAGTACCCGTCGGTGGATAGTGATCGCAAAATAGGAGAGCAGCGTATACGCTAGCGCATTCTGGCCCAGCAGCGCTGCGCCGTGCACGTCCATCACCAGGCCCATCGCGAATGCGCTGCCGATTCCGACCTTGCGCGGCTGGTAGATGCTCCAGAAGACCAGGATGAGCGCGACAAAGTCGGGCACCCAGCCCCAGCTCCCCCACGGCAGCAGATTCAGCACGAACGCTACCGCCAGGCTGAACGCAATGAACGCCGGGTTTACCGGCAACAGGATTGTGTCACGCGCCATCATGCGCCGGACTCCTTCGCTGCGGGTTGTACTGGCCGCGCTGGCTGTGCGGGCAGCGCTTGCGGTGGAGATTGTGGCTGCACTTGCGGTTCCGGCTGCACTTGCGGTTCCGGCTGCGGCTGGGATGTTGGCTGCGGTTGCAGTGGTATCGGCGGAGACGCCGGCACCTGATCCGCCGCCGGTGTGCCGAGCAGTACCAACAGCTGCCGGTAGCGCGACATGCCCGCCGCCGGCGCGCACAGGATGCGCGCGAACATATCCGACGTCTTGGTGCTAACCGAGGTCACGGTGGCCACCGCCAGCCCTGCAGGATAGACGCCATCGATGCCCGACGTGGTCAGCATGTCACCCTTGACGATGTCGGCATTCGCCGCCATGAAGCGCAGCTCCAGTTCGCCGGTCCGTCCGAGTCCGTAGGCAACACCGCGCACACCGCTGCGTACCACCTGTACGGGAATGGGATGATTCTTGTCGGTCAGCAGCGTCACTTCGGCCGTGAAAGGCAGCGTCCGGGTGACCTGACCGACCACGCCGGCCTCATCGATCACGGGCCGGCCGGGCTGGAGTCCGTGGCGCTCGCCTCGGTCAATGATGACCTTGCGCGAAAACGGATCACGCGCGTCATACAGAATCTCGGCCAGCACCGACTTCAGCTGCACGCGCTCGGACGCGCCGAGCAGCTCGCGCAGGTGCGCATTCTCGGCCATCAGCTGACGGGTCTGCTGCAGCTGCTGTGCGTTCTGCACCTCACGCTGACGGATGCGCCGGTTCTCTTCTTTCAGATCAGACAAGGCAGTGAAGTAGTCGGCGGTGCCAAAGAACACATCGCGTGGCAGCAGTGCCGTGGTTTGCAACGGATAGAGCACGATGCCCAGGGTCTGCCGGATCAGCGACAGCGCATGCAGCCGCGCATCCGCCATCAGCAAGGCGACGGCCAGCAAAGCAAACAGCAGCATCCTGACGCGCGCCGAGGCGCCTTGCTTGAAGAGTGGCGGCGGATTGTATTCCATCGAACGCTAGTGCCGTGCTGGGTGGGCCGGAACGCGCGCCGCGCGTGCCGGCGACGTTGGCGCCATGCATGAAAGGGGCCGCACGAAATTCACTGTCGCGCGCCCCGTTTCTGTTTACTCGTAGGAGAACAGCGATCCGAGCTTGTCCATCCGCTCCAGCGCCATACCCGAGCCGCGTACTACGCAGGTGAGCGGATCCTCGGCCACCAGCACCGGCAGGCCCGTCTCTTCCATCAGTAGCCGGTCGAGGTCGCGGAGCAGCGCACCGCCGCCGGTCAGCATCATGCCTTTTTCGGCAATGTCGGCGCCAAGTTCCGGCGGCGTCTGCTCGAGCGCATTCTTGACCGCCGATACGATACTGTTCAGCGGATCCGTCAGCGCCTCCAGCACTTCATTACTGGAGATGGTGAACGAGCGCGGGATGCCCTCGGACAGGTTGCGGCCCTTGACCTCCATCTCGCGCACTTCGGTGCCCGGGAAAGCTGAACCAATCGTTTTCTTGATGGTCTCGGCGGTCTGCTCACCGATCAGCATGCCGTAATTGCGGCGAATGTAGTTGACGATGGACTCGTCGAATTTGTCACCACCGACGCGAACCGAGCCCTTGTACACCATGCCGCCGAGCGAAATGATGCCGACCTCGGTGGTTCCGCCGCCAATGTCGACCACCATCGAGCCGGTCGCTTCCGATACCGGCAGGCCGGCGCCGATCGCTGCGGCCATCGGCTCTTCGATCAGGAAGACTTGCGATGCACCGGCGCCGAGCGCCGACTCGCGAATCGCGCGACGCTCGACCTGGGTCGAACCGCAGGGCACGCAGATGATGATGCGCGGCGAGGGCTTGAACAGCTTGGTGTCGTGGACCATGCGGATGAACTGCTTGAGCATCTGCTCGGTCACGGTGAAGTCGGCGATCACACCGTCCTTCATTGGACGAATCGCCTCGATATTGCCCGGCACCTTGCCAAGCATCTGCTTGGCTTCCTTGCCGACCGCCTGAATATTCTTTTTGGCGTTCGGGCCACCTTGCTGCCGAATTGCAACGACCGACGGTTCGTCGAGCACGATGCCGAGGCCACGCACATAAATCAGCGTGTTTGCGGTGCCCAGATCGATTGCCAGATCGTTGGAAAAATAACTACGAAGGAATGAAAACATGAAAGTGGATCCTCAAGCGCCGGCGCGATACGCGTCGCGGCAAAAAATTCGAACTTAGGCAAGAAAATGGAGCGGCGCAGACGGCGGCCAAGGCGACCATTAACCTGACATTCTACCTTATAATCCCTGCCTACTTGGCTGTCAGAAACGCGAAAAACCCAGCGTTTCCGTACATTTTCCGGCATAAACGCAGCATCTAAGTGTTTTGCCATTTATGAATCACTGACCCGGGCAGACCCGCCCGCAATCCCGATGTCACTGTCCCTCAACGATATCGCGCGACTGGCCAGGCTCGCGCAACTCAACTTGTCCGACCAGCAAGCTGCCGATACCCTGGCCAAGCTGAACGATATTTTCGCGCTGGTCGAGCAGATGAAAGCGGTCGATACCACCGGTGTCGCCCCCCTGTCCCATCCGGTCGCCGTTTGGCAAGATGATCTCGCCATGCGCCTGCGTGAAGACAAGGCCACTGAGCCGAACCGCCGCGACGACTACCAGCAGCCGGCCCCCATGGTGCAGGATGGCCTGTACCTGGTGCCGAAAGTCATCGAATAACACCGTGATGTCAGGCTGCGGCCTGCGCACCTCTTCCTCATGCAAACACTCAAGCAACTGTCAGCACAGCTGAAGAACAAGCAGGTGTCGGCGACCGAGCTGGCCCAGTCCTACCTCGCGCGCATCGCCGCCAGCGACCTGAATGCATTTACCGGCGTGAATCCCGAACTCACGCTGGCGCAGGCCAGCGAAGCCGATGCGCGCCTTGCCGCCGGCAGCGCCGGCGAGCTGACCGGATTACCCATCGCGCACAAGGATATTTTCGTGACCCGCGGCTGGCCGTCGACGGCCGGATCGAAGATGCTTTCAGGCTACAGCAGCCCCTTTGATGCGAGTGTGGTGGAACAGTTCCGCACGGCAGGCATGGTCACGCTCGGAAAACTGAACTGTGATGAATTTGCCATGGGTTCGTCGAACGAAAATTCGTATTTCGGCGCCGTAAAAAACCCGTGGGACAAAACCGCCGTCCCGGGCGGCTCATCCGGCGGCTCAGCTGCGGCGGTGGCCGGCGGCCTGACGCCGGCGGCCACCGGCACGGATACCGGCGGCTCGATTCGTCAGCCGGCCGCACTGTGCGGCATCACCGGCATCAAGCCGACTTATGGCCGCGTGTCGCGTTACGGCATGATCGCCTTCGCCTCCTCGCTAGACCAAGGTGGCCCGATGGCGTGGACGGCCGAAGACTGCGCGATGCTCCTGAACGGCATGACGCAATTCGATCCGCGCGACTCGACCGCCATCGAGCGCCCGCCGGAAGACTTCACGCGTCACCTCGGCAACACACTTGCCGGACTAAAGATCGGCGTGCCGAGGGAATACTTCGGCGACGGCCTGGCCGCCGACGTGCAGGCCGCGATTCAGACTGCGCTGAACGAATATGAAAGACTCGGCGCGACGCTGGTCGATGTGTCGCTGCCGAAGACGTCCATGTCGATTCCGGCCTACTACGTGATCGCGCCGGCCGAAGCATCAAGCAACCTGTCGCGCTTCGATGGCGTGCGCTACGGCCATCGCGCGAAAGACTATGCGGATCTCGGCGACATGTACCGCAAGACGCGCGCCGAAGGCTTCGGCGATGAGGTCAAGCGCCGCATCCTGGTCGGCGCGTATGTGCTGTCGCATGGCTATTACGACGCGTACTACCTGCAGGCGCAAAAGATCCGCCGTCTGATCGCGAACGATTTCCAGCAGGCGTTTCAGTCTTGCGACGTGATCATGGGCCCGGTGGCGCCGACCGTTGCCTGGGATCTCGGCGCGAAAGCCAATGACCCGGTCGCCAACTACCTCGCCGATATCTACACGCTGTCGACCAGCCTGGCCGGCCTGCCCGGCATGTCGATCCCGGTCGGTTTCGGCCAAGGCGACAAGCATGCGAAGCGCCCGGTTGGCCTGCAGCTGATCGGCAACTACTTCAATGAAGCGAAGCTGCTGAATGTTGCGCACCAGTTCCAGCTCGCCACCGACTGGCACACCCGCCGTCCGCAAGTTTGAAAGAGGTTTGATGATGCAATGGGAAGTCGTGATCGGCCTTGAGACGCATGCGCAGCTCACCACCGAATCGAAAATCTTCAGCGGCGCGCCGACTGCGTTCGGCGCCGAGCCGAATACACAGGCCTGCCCGGTCGACCTCGCGCTGCCGGGCGTGCTGCCAGTGTTGAACAAAGGCGCTGTCGAACGCGCAATCCAGTTCGGTCTGGCGATCGGCGCGACCATCGCGCCGCGCTCGATTTTCGCGCGCAAGAATTACTTCTATCCGGATCTGCCGAAGGGCTATCAGATCAGCCAGTTCGAGATCCCGGTGGTACAGGGCGGCACGATCTCGTGTGTCGTCGAAAAGGACGGCAAGGCCGAGGTGAAGACCGTGCAGCTGACGCGCGCGCATCTGGAAGAGGACGCCGGCAAGTCGCTGCACGAGGACTATCACGGTATGACCGGCATCGATCTGAACCGCGCCGGCACGCCGCTGCTGGAGATCGTCACCGAGCCGGACATGCGCAGCGCCACCGAGGCGGTCGCCTATGCCAAGGCGCTGCATGCACTGGTCGTATGGCTGGGCGTCTGCGACGGCAACATGCAGGAGGGCTCGTTCCGCTGCGATGCGAACGTCTCGGTTCGCCCGGTCGGCCAGAAGGCCTTCGGCACGCGCTGCGAAATCAAGAACCTGAACTCGTTCCGCTTCCTCGAAGAGGCGATCAACTACGAAGTGCGCCGGCAGATCGAGCTGATCGAAGACGGCGGCACCGTCGTGCAGGAAACCCGGCTGTACGACCCGGACCGGAAAGAAACCCGCTCGATGCGCAGCAAGGAAGACGCGATGGACTATCGCTACTTCCCGGATCCGGACCTGCCGCCGCTGGCGATCGGCCAGGACTGGATAGACCGCGTGAAGGCGGCGCTGCCCGAACTGCCAGGTGCGATGCGTGAGCGTTTCGTCAGCGATTACCAGCTGCCTGAATATGATGCGATGGTGCTCACGCAGTCCAAGGCGATGGCATCCTACTTCGAGGCGGTGGTGGCAGCCGCCGGCAAGGAGCAGGCCAAGCCCGCGGCGAACTGGCTGATGGGCGATGTGTCGTCCACGCTGAACCGCGAGAGTATCGACATCGCCTCAGCACCGGTTTCTGCGGAGCAGCTGGCCCTGCTGCTCAAGCGCATCGCCGATGGCACGATCTCGAACAAGATCGCGAAGGAAGTGTTCGCCGGCATGTGGGAGGCGAAGTCCGCATCGGCCACGCTGGCCGACGAGATCATCGAGGCGAAAGGCTTGAAGCAGATCTCGGATACCGGCGCGCTCGAGAAAATCATCGACGAAGTGCTGGCCGCCAATGCGAAGTCGGTCGAGGAATTCAAGTCCGGCAAGGAGAAGGCGTTCAACGCGCTCATCGGGCAGGCGATGAAGGCGACCAAGGGCAAGGCGAATCCGGCACAGCTGACGGAACTACTGAAGCAGAAGCTCGGCTGATCAAGCCTGCGCGCAAGAGGGCGGCTGTGGCCGCCCTTTTTTCGTCTGGCAGTATCCGGTGCTGCCATTCAAATCAGCGCAACCGGGTGCTCAGTGCACAGCCCCCCATGGCGAGCCAAGGTGGCGACCGCGAGATCATTGAAGGTGACCGCCACCTCCGGTCCGAACCGCTGCCATGCTTGTTCGGCCTTCGCTTTTTCGTCCAGCGAATAAGTCGCGCAGGCATTGCCGACCAACGCATCCAGTCGTGCAAATCGAAACGCCATCAGGCTGCGCGTATCCTCACCTTGTGCACGCTTTAACGCCATTGAAGAAACAAGCGCATGGCCCAGTTCCGCCAGCCGCGCATCACTGCATTGAAGATGCTTGACTGCCGTGAGATAACACATGGTCGATTCGCTGCCGTCGCGATTAGACCATCTGTCAGTATGGATACAGACCTGTGACTCCCACCCCGCTGGCGAGGCGATCGCATCCTGCAGCGCACGCAAGGCCTTCTGAGCGCCGTCATTCTCGTGATCTGCGCTGACCGCCGCCCTGGGCAAGATCCTTCCACGCACTGCGTCGAGAAGTAATTCCCTCAGCGGCCGCTCGGGCTCAGTCAGGCGCATGCCCAGAGTTGTCGTCATCTGCATTGGAAATGCGCTTCCGTCAGCGGTCTGCATACCCTGCAGCGCAGGATTATCACGCACCCCGCCCAGTACCTGGCAACCGGACTCCGTGTGAAATACGAGAATCACGCCTGCACCATCCGGCTGATAACGCGGCAATTCGGGCGCGGCATCGCTCGCCGCGCGCGCGACCGATTCGGCCGACTCATTCAGATTCAGGTTGACCGCCACCGTGCCGAGGATATCGCTGCCCCGACGTACGACTTCGAGGGAGGGCTTGCAGCGCATTTCGCCAAGCGCAGGCAACCCAGATCGCGACGAGTCTGTGCTGATTGTGGATACTTTCGGGAACATGGCTCTCCTTTGATCGCTGAATGATGGGTCGAATACAGAGTTGATATCTGCAAAAGCGTGTGGATCTGTGCAACGGAAAGGCAGACATCGTTGATCTGGAACACCAACCTGCGGGAGGTTCCTGCTCAAGGCCTCGATGATCTAGGGCGATTTCACTGATGTGATGATCGGGCGGCGGTGATGGAGCTGTGCGGCAGGCAAGTTATATTCAGGTCTGGACACCGTCATCAACTTTAAGGAGTCAGAAAAATGAAAAACATCTCCGCAGCATTCGCCCTTGCACTGACGCTGTTTGGCCTGTGCGCGAACACGCACGCCCAGACCACGCAAGTCAGTACCGAGTACCTGATGACGATGTATCTCCCGACGGAGCGCGTCGCCGTCGACAATGCACTCACCGTCGTCAACATCCTGCCCGGCGGCACCGTGAACGGACCGAAGATTTCCGGGAAAGTTCTTCCGCCCGGTGGCGACTGGGTGCGCGTGATGCCGTCCGGTACGCTGCGCCTTGATGTCCGCCTGACCATCGAGGCCGATGACGGCGCGCTGATCTATATGACCTATGGCGGCGTGGTGGTGGGGTCGAAAGAGACCAGCGAGGCGCTCGCGCGCGGCGAGGTCTTGGATGAGAAGGGGTTTCCGTACTTCGTCACCACCCCGCAGTTCCAGACGGCGTCGCCGAAGTACGACTGGCTGAACAAGCTGCAGGCCGTCGGCAAGGTGGCTGCGATCAAGCGCACGAAAGACGAGTCTTACGTGCGTTACGACATCTACGCGGTGCACTGATGCGTGTGCCGGCCGGCGGCTGACGCCGCCGCCGGCATTGCGCGGCGCGCTCAGGAAACGCCGTACTTCTCCCGGTATGCCGCCACTGCGGGTGTGAACTGCGCTAGCTCGGCGCTCGCTCCGGAGCCGGACAGGTAGGTAAACAGGTCGTTCAGGTTGGCGATCGGGATCACCGGCATGCCATAGCTCTGTTCGACCTCCTGCACCGCCGACAGCTGCGACAGCGCGCCCTCCGCGCCACTCTTTTCCATCCGGTCGAGTGCGATCAGCACAGCGCAAGGTGTCGCACCTTGCGCGCGAATCATTTGCACCGACTCGCGTACCGACGTGCCGGCAGAGATCACATCGTCGATGATGACCACACGGCCCTCGAGCTTCGCGCCGACAATCGTGCCGCCTTCGCCATGGTCCTTCGCTTCCTTGCGGTTGTACGCGAACGATACGTTGCGACCTTTCGCGGCCAGTGCGACCGCCGTGGCCGACGCCAGCGTGATGCCCTTGTATGCGGGGCCGAACAGCATGTCGAAGCCGACACCGGAGTCGAGCAGGGTCTGCGCGTAAAACTGTGCCAGCTGGCCCAGGCGCTGGCCATCGTTGAACAGGCCGGCGTTGAAAAAGTAAGGTGACAGGCGGCCGGCCTTGGTGACGAACTCGCCGAAGCGCAGCACGCCGGCGTTGACGGAAAACTCGATGAATTGCTGGCGCAGGTTGCTCACGGTATCGCTCACGGTTTAACTCGCACGGAAAGGGAATCAGGCGCGCATTTTATCGCGCCGCAGCGGCACCCCCGATCGGTTATGCTGTCGGCCGTTTTTGTCCCTTTCGCACGCACCGCATGAAGATCATCTCCGCCAACCTGAACGGCATACGCTCAGCCGCCAAAAAGAACTTCTTCGACTGGATGCTACGGCAGGACGCCGACTTCGTCTGCGTGCAGGAGCTGAAGGCACAGGCGGCGGACATGACGCCGGACTTCCTGTCGCCGCACGGTTATCACGGCCATTTTCACTACGCAGAAAAGAAGGGCTACTCGGGTACCGGCGTGTACAGCCGCGCCCGACCGGATGCGGTCAGCATTGGCTTCGGCAACGCGGAATTCGACGCCGAAGGGCGCTATGTGCGCTGCGACTTTGGCAATCTGTCGGTCGTCTCGGTGTACTGTCCTTCAGGCTCGTCCAGCGAAGAACGGCAGCAGGCGAAGTTCCGCTTCATGCAGGTGTTCATGCCGCACCTGGTCGAGCTGCGCCAATCCGGCCGCGAAGTCGTGATCTGCGGCGACTGGAATATCGCGCACAAGGAAATCGACCTGAAGAACTGGAAGAGCAACCAGAAAAACTCCGGCTTCCTGCCGGAAGAGCGCGCCTGGATGAGCGAGGTTTTCGGAGAAGCCGGCTGGCGCGACGTGTACCGGCTGCTGCATCCCGACACCACCGGCGAGGCCTACACGTGGTGGAGCAACCGGGGGCAGGCATGGGCGAACAATGTCGGATGGCGGATCGACTATCACGTGGCGACGCCGGGTATTGCTGCGAGCGCGAAGTCAGCGGCCGTCTACAAGGACGAGCGCTTTTCAGATCATGCGCCGCTGACGATCAGCTATGGCTTTCCCGCCTGAGTAGGAAAGACGGTCACCCAAAGAACCAGTAACACACGGCAATCGACGCCAGCACGCCGGCCAGATCGGCAAGCAGCGCGCACGCTACCGCGTGGCGCGCGCGCTGTATGCCGACTGCGCCGAAGTAAACCGCCAGCACATAGAACGTGGTCTCGGTGCTGCCCTGCAGGGTCGCCGCAAGCAAGGCGGGGAAGCTGTCGACGCCGTGCGTGCTCATGGTCTCGATCAGCATGGCGCGTGCGGCGCTGCCTGAGAAGGGCTTGACCAGCGCGGTCGGCAGCGCATCGACAAAGCGCGCATCCCAGCCCGCGATATCGACCAGATAGCGTAGGCCGGACAGTGCCAGATCCAGCGCGCCGGACGCGCGCAGCACACCGACTGCGCACAGCATCGCCACAAGATAAGGCAGCAGATTCTTCGCGACGTCGAAGCCCTCGCGCGCGCCTTCGACGAAAGCTTCATACACCGGCACACGCCGCAATGCACCCACCAGCAGGAACAGCAGGATCAGGCCGAACAGGACCGCATTGCCGAGCAGCGAAGACAGTGACGCGATCGCCGCCGTCGACAGGCTGGCGAGGAAGGCGATAAAGCCCCCGATCAGCAAGGCCGCACCAAGCAGCCAGGCCAGCACCACCGGATCACGCAGCCGCAGCCGCTGCACCCACGCGACCGACAGGAAGCCAGCCAGCGTCGACGCCGAGGTCGCCAGCAGGATGGGCAGGAACACCAGCGTCGGGTCCGTTGCACCCTGCTGCGCGCGGTACATGAAGATCGACACCGGCAGCAGCGTCAGCGACGAGGCATTCAGTACCAGGAACAGGATCTGTGCGTTGCTGGCGACCTCGGGCCGCGGATTCAGCGACTGCAGCTCGCGCATCGCCTTCAGCCCAATCGGCGTGGCCGCATTGTCCAGCCCGAGTGCGTTCGCAGTGAAATTCAGCGTGATCAGCCCCAGCGCCGGATGGCCGCGCGGCACCTCGGGCATCAGGCGCGCGAACAAGGGTGACAGCCAGCGCGCCAGCGTCTGTACCAGCAGTGCGCGCTCGGCGATCTTCAGGAAGCCGAGCCATAGCGTCAGCGTACCGAACAGCATCACCATCACCTCGACCGACAATCTCGCCATGGCGAACAGGCTCTCGACCATGGCCCGGAAGACGACCGCATCACCGAATACGAGCGCGCGCCAGCCAGCGGACACGCCGGCAATCGCAAAAAAGCCCAGCCACAATGCGTTCAGCATAGGCGGCAAAAGAATCGTGCATATTTCATCAGCGACAGTGTAGCTGCATGCGTGCCGACCTCGGCATGAACGTGTGACATCACAACCAGAACGAACCGGGAAAGTGACGGTGTTAGCATCCAGCATGACCGAGGATCCGCAAGCCGCCGCTTCACAGCCACACGAACGCCATCGTCCGCTGGTGTCGGATGACACACCGTGGCCGAAGCGACTCGGTCCGGGCCTGATCACGGGTGCCGCCGACGATGACCCGAGCGGCATTGCCACTTACTCGCTAAGCGGCGCACAGTTCGGCTTCCAGCTGCTGTGGACCCTGCTGCTGACCTGGCCGCTGATGGTCGGCATACAGTCGGTGTCGGCACGCATTGGCCGCGTCACCGGCGACGGACTGGCGGGCAACCTGAAGCAGCTGTATTCGCGCTGGCTGCTGTACTCGGTGGTGTCGCTGCTGACGGTTGCGAATACCATCAATATCGCCGCCGACCTCGCCGCGATGGCGGATTCGGTGCAGCTGCTGGCCGGTGGCTCGCACACACTGTGGGTGATCGCCTTCGGCGCGGCGTCGGTACTGCTGCAAGTATTCATTCCGTATGTGCGTTATGTGCGCCTGCTGAAATGGCTGACGCTGGCGCTGTTCGCATATGTCGGCACGGTGTTCTCGGTGCAGATTCTATGGAACGACGTACTGGCCTCGCTGGTCATGCCGACGATCCGCTTCAACCGCGATTACCTGACCACGCTGGTCGCAATCCTCGGCACAACGATCAGTCCCTATCTGTTCTTCTGGCAGGCATCGCAGGAAGTCGAAGAAATGAAGTCCGATCCGACGGCCCTGCCACTGAGACAGGCGCCCGAGCAGGCACGCATGCACCTGCGTCGCATCAGCATCGACAACTGGGTGGGCATGGGCCTGTCGAATCTGGTGGCATTTTTCATCATGCTGACCACTGCCGCGACGCTCTACGTGCACGGCGTGACGGACATTCAGTCGTCACGCGATGCGGCGCTGGCGTTACGCCCCATTGCCGGCGATTTTGCGTACCTGTTGTTTGCCGCCGGCATCGTCGGCACTGGCTTGCTGGCCATACCGGTGCTGGCCGGTTCGGCCGCCTATGCCGTGGCCGGCGCCTTCGGCTGGCGTACCGGGCTCGACCTGCCGCTTGGTTTAGGCTGGCGCTTCTACGGCATCATCGCGATGTCCACGCTGATCGGCGCGGCGATCGGCATCAGCGAAATTGACCCGATGCGCGCGCTGTACTGGGCGGCGGTGCTGAATGGTGTCGTGTCGGTGCCGATCATAGTGGTGATGATGCGGCTGGCCACGCGCCATGAGGTGATGGGGCCGTTTGTCGTAAAGCGACGGCTGAAGTGGCTGGGATGGGGGGCAACGTACGCCATGGCCATCGCCGTGGTGCTGATGCTCTGGAATCTGCGTTAGCCAGCGGCGGACTTGCCTGCGCCCGTGTTCCATGGGGCGATTTTCGGCAGCAACAGCATGCCCGGTATCGCCAGCGCAAAGCAGATGAGAAAAAAGGTAAACCAGCCGGTCTGGTCAACGATGAAGCCGGTGAGCGCGTTGAAGAACGTGCGCGGTACGGCAGCGAGGCTGGTGAACAGGGCGAACTGGGTCGCGGTATAGCGCTGGTCGGTGGTGGTCGCGATGTAGCCGGTGAATGCGGCCGTGCCGAGTCCGACCGCGAACGCCTCCATACCGATCACGAGACCTAGCAGCAGCGTGCTCGGTTCGGCACCAGACGGACCGACGCCGGTCTGCGCCAGCAGCGCGAAGCCGAGGATGGCGACTGCCTGCAGCGCGCCGAAAATCCACAAGCCGCGGTTCACCCCCGTCTTTTCCAGCCACACCGCGCCGAGAATGCCTCCGGCCAGGCTGGCCCATAACCCGGCATTCTTTGCGACCAGACCAATCTGGGTGCGCGTAAAGCCGAGCTCCATGTAGAACGGCGTTGCCAGTGCGGTCGCCATTGAGTCGCCCAGTTTGTACAGGAAGATGAACGCCAGGATCAGCAGGGCCCGCGTCCAGCCGCTGCGTGTGACGAATTCCCGAAACGGCATCACGACGGCCTCGCGCAGCGTGCGTGGCGGCTGGCCGTAGATTCTGGGCTCGGCGATCAGCAGGGTGGTCAGCATCCCGGGCAGCATGAACAGCGCGGTAATGCCGAACACCAGTTGCCAGCTCATGAAGTCGGACAGGATCAGCGACAGTGAGCCCGGCACCAGGGTCGACATCTTGTACGCATTGACGAACAGCGCGGTACCGGAACCCTGCTCGTGCTCGGACAGCAGCTCACGCCGGTAAGCATCGATCACGATGTCCTGACTGGCCGACAGGAAGGCGACAGCGCCGGCCAGCGCAACGATCATCGTCAGCTCATCCTGCGGCGAAAAAAATCCCATGCTGCCGATCGTCGCGAGCAAGGCGATCTGCGTGACGAACATCCAGCCGCGCCGCCGTCCCAGCAGGGGGAAATGGAAGCGATCCATCAGCGGCGACCAGACGAATTTCCAGGTGTACGGAAACCCGACCAGTGCAAACAAACCAATCGACTTCAGATCCACCTGCTCGGCTTTCAGCCAGGCCGAGAGCAGGTTATACAGCAGGAACAAGGGCAGACCGGACGTGAAGCCGAGCATCACGCAGATCAGCATCTTGCGATTGAAATAATGCCGCCAACCGGTGGCGTGCCCGACGGGCGCCTGTTGAGTGCTTGTGCTCATGGTCGATCAGATGGTCCGTCGGGAATGGCGGTAAAAAAGACCGTCAAGCATGCACCCACCGTCATCGCTTGCGAAGCCGGAATACCGCGAGACTTCCGCGCCAGTTCGGCAGGAACCTGACCGGTGTGCCGTCGGTCTTCAGCGCGACACATTCGATGACCTCAAGCCCGACCTCGGCAGCAAGATCCCGGAAATCGCGGATGGTCGCGCAGCGCAGATTCGGCGTGTCATACCACTGATGCGGCAGGCTCTCGGACACCGGCATGCGACCCAGCAGCAGCGACAGCCGGTGCGGCCAGTGCGCGAAATTCGGGAAGGAGACAATGGCTTCGCGGCCGACCCGCGCGATGTCACGCAGCACGATTTCCACGTGCTTCATCATCTGCAGCGCCGACAAGCAGAGCACGGTATCGAATGCGTCATCGGCAAACATGGCCAGGCCATCCTCCAGGTTCTGCTGGATCACGTTGACGCCGCGCTGGACGCAGCGCGGGATTTTGGCGTCATCGATCTCGACGCCATAGCCACGGCAGTGCTTGTCGCGCTGCAGGTACTCGAGCATCGCGCCATCGCCGCAGCCAAGGTCAAGCACGCGCGCACCGGGGCCAACCCAGTGCGCGATGAAAGCGAGGTCGGCGCGCAGGCCGGTCACGGGTGCACCCATCATGCGGCCTCCCGGTGCGATTCGACCACCACGGTATCGCCGCCGAGCTGCTGCCAGACTTTGTCGTAATACGCCCGCACGACGTTCATGTAGCGCGGATCGTCGAGCAGGAAGGCGTCGTGTCCGTGCGGCGCATCGATTTCCGCATAAGTGACGCGACGCTCGTTCTTCACCAGCGCTTGTACCATCTCGCGGCTGCGCTCCGGCGCAAAACGCCAGTCGGTCGTAAACGAGACCAGCAGGAATTCAGCCTGCGTATTGGCCAGCGCGGCGGACAGATCACCGCCGTGAGTGCGAGCCGGATCGAAATAATCGAGCGCCTTGGTGATGAGCAGATAGGTGTTGGCGTCGAAATACTCGGAGAACTTGTCGCCTTGATAGCGCAGGTAGGACTCGATCTCGAAATCGATGCCAAAGCCGAACTGGTAGTCGCCATTGCGCAGTTCGCGACCGAATTTCTCGGCCATGTCGTCATCGGAAAGGTAAGTGATGTGGCCGATCATGCGCGCCACGCGCAGTCCGCGCTTCGGCACCACGCCATGCGCGTAGAAATCGCCGTCATGGAAATCCGGGTCGGACAGGATCGCTTGCCGCGCAACGTCATTAAACGCAATGTTCTGCGCCGACAGCTTCGGCGTCGACGCAATCACCAGACAGTGCGCGACACGATCCGGATACAGCATGCTCCAGGCAAGCGCCTGCATGCCACCCAGCGAGCCACCCATCACGGCGGCGAATTTACGAATGCCGAGACGGTCGGCCAGACGCGCCTGCGCATGCACCCAGTCCTCGACGGTCACGACCGGGAAGGTGGCGCCATAAGGCTTTCCGGTCGCCGGGTTGGCGTGCATTGGGCCGGTCGAACCAAAACACGATCCGGGGTTGTTCACGCCAATCACGAAGAAGCGGTCGGTATCGAGCGGCTTGCCGGGACCAACCATGTTGTCCCACCAGCCGGCGCTCTTGGCCTGGCCTTCGTAGGTGCCGGCCACATGGTGCGACGCATTCAGCGCGTGGCAGACCAGCACCGCGTTCGAGCGGTCTGCGTTCAGGGTGCCATAGGTCTCGTACACCAGCGTGTAGTCAGACAGCGACGCGCCGCTCTGCAAGGGCAGCGGGTCGGCAAAATGCATGGACTGAGGAGTGACGACGCCTATCGATTTCATGGAAGGACAACAATAAAAAAGCCCGAGAGCGGTGGCGGTCGGGCTTGATTCGTTGTCGATTCGAGCTCGCTTTAGCCGCATTTGTTCGGGAAGTTCCCCTGCGCCCGCAAGCTAAGATCAAATCGGCGCATTGCGTGAAGGATAGCGGAAGCCTACAGCAACCGCAACCGCTCAACGGCCTCCGCAATGGCCGTCGGCTCCCATGCCTTGAGCACTTTCTTTGCGGCCGGCTCGAGCAGGGTCAGGTCGCTGTTCAGGATCTCCTGTTTCACCGACAGTAGTTGCGCCGGATGCATGGAGAATTCTCGCAAGCCGAGGCCGAGCAGCAGCCGGGTCAGTCGTGTATCGCCGGCGAGCTCACCGCACACCGCGACCGGGATATCCGCCTTGGCGCCGGTGGAAATGGTCAGCCACAGCAATTGCAGCACAGCTGGATGCAGCGGGTTGTACAGGTGCGCGACCTCGTGGTCGACGCGGTCCACGGCGAGCGTGTATTGAATCAGGTCGTTGGTGCCGATCGACAGGAAGTCCATGCGCTTCACGAACAGCGGCAGCGTCAATGCCGCCGCCGGTATCTCGATCATGGCACCGACCTTGATGTCGTCGTCGAATTTCTTTTTCGCGTCGCGCAATTGCTGCTTGGCCTGCTCAATCAGTGCGAGCGTCTGATCGATCTCGAACGCATGCGCCAGCATCGGTATGAGCAGGTTGATCGGCCCGTACGCGGAGGCGCGCAGGATCGCGCGCAGCTGCGTGAGGAACATCTGCGGCTCGGACAGGCAATAGCGGATAGCACGCAATCCGAGTGCCGGATTGAGCGCAGTCTCTTCGTCGCGGTCCAGCGGCTTGTCGGCACCGACGTCGAGCGTGCGTATCGTCACCGGCCGCCCCTTCATCGCGACCACCGCCTTGCGGTAGGACTCGAACTGCTCGTCCTCGGACGGCAGCCGGGCGGCCTGGCCGGTGTGACCCATGAACAGGAACTCGGAACGGAACAAACCGACGCCGACGGCGCCGGCCTCAAGCGCGCCCGCGCAGTCTTCCGGCAGTTCGATGTTGGCCAGCAGGTGAATGAAGGTGCCGTCGCGCGTGATCGCCGGCGTCTTCTTCAGCTTGCCGAGCTTTTTGCGCTCGCGCAGCAGCCTGGCCTGCGCATCGCGATACTGCTCGAGCACGACCGGCGCTGGATCGACGATCACGATACCGGCGTCACCGTCGATGATGATCCAGTCATCCTCAGCGATCAGCGACGACGCATTCGACATGCCGACCGCCGCCGGTATGTCCAGACTGCGTGCAACGATCGCCGTATGCGAGTTCTGTCCGCCGAGGTCGGTGACGAAGCCGACGAACGCGCGATCGCGGAACTGCAGCATGTCGGCAGGCGAGATGTCATGCGCGACCACGACCATTTGCGGCGCATAGTCGCCAGGTGCGCTCGGCTCGGCGGCCGGCAGCGTCGTGGCCGAACCGGTGAGCACTTTCAGGACGCGCTCGCCGACCTGCAGGATGTCATTCTTGCGCTCGCGCAGGTAGGGATCTTCGATCTCGTCGAATTGCGCGGACAACTCGTCGATCTGGGTCAGCAGTGCCCATTCGGCGTTGTAATGACGGCTACGGATGATGCGTTGCGGCCCCTCGGAAATGATGGGGTCCGCGAGGATCAGCGCGTGCACATCGATGAAGGCGGCCAGCTCGGTCGGCGCATCGGAGGGCAAGTCGCGCCGCAGTATGCGCAGCTCCTCGTTGACCACCGCGACGGCATCCGTCAGGCGGCGCACCTCGGCCTCGACCTTTTCCTCAGCGACCAAGTAATGCTTGACGTCGCGCGCAGCCGGCTTCATCAGGTGCGCTCGGCCGATCGCGATGCCGCGCGATACCGGAATGCCGTGCAGGGTAAACGACGCCATCGCCGCGCCTTATTCGCTTTCGCCGAAGCGAGCCTCGATCAGCTGGACCAATGCGTCCATGCATTCCTGCTCGTCCGGCCCTTCGGTATCCAGCGTGACGACGCTGCCCTTGCCGGCGGCGAGCATCATCACGCCCATGATGGACTTGGCGTTCACGCGCCGATCGTTGCGCGTCATCCAGACCTCGCTCTTGTAGCGCGCGGCCAGTTGGGTCAGCTTGGCGGACGCGCGTGCGTGCAGCCCCAGCTTGTTGATGATCTCGATTTCCCGACTGATCATGGGTCTTTTTCTTATATTCAGTTAGGTCCGAGCCGGACCCGATTGTCGACACGGCAAGCACCGTTCTGCGCGCCTGCCAGCGCCATTTCCACTACGACGTCCAAAGTATCATGCCGATAGGTCAGTGCGCGCAGCAGCATCGGCAAACTGATGCCGGCGATCACTTCGACCTCGCCGGGCATGCACAGCTGGAGCGTGCAATTCGACGGCGTACCGCCCTTGATGTCCGTGATTACCAAGACACCCGAACCTTCGTTGAGGCGACGGATGGCTTGCAGCGCAAGCTCGCGTACCTCGCTGGTATCCTGGTCAGCCAGTACGTCGATCGCCTCCAGACGTTCGGGCGGCGCGCGGAACACATGGGTCGCCGCCTCAATGAAGGCCTTGCCCAGCGGCGCATGCGTCAGCAACAAAATCCCTACCATGATGACGGCTCCGGACGGGCGTTCATGGCCGCAGCGCCTCGAGCGCGTCAATGAACATGGCGGCGACGTCAAAGCCAGTCTGCTGCATGATCTCCTGGAAGCAGGTCGGACTGGTGACGTTAATCTCGGTCAGGCATTGCCCGATCACATCCAGTCCCACCAACAGCAGTCCGCGTCGGAACAACTCCGGCGCGAGCGCCTCGCCGATTTCCTTTTCGCGTTCCGATATCGGCATGGCAATCCCGGTGCCACCGGCGGCCAGATTGCCGCGCACCTCACCGGCCTGCGGAACGCGGGCGAGACAAAAGGGCACAACCTTGCCACCAATCAGCAGCACGCGCCGGTCGCCGTCGACGATCTCGGGAATATAACGCTGGACCATGATGGTGCGCGTGCCATCATGGGTGAGCGTCTCGGTGATCGCGCCAAGATTCATGCCGTCCTCGCGTACGCGGAACACGCCGGTGCCGCCCATGCCGTCGAGCGGCTTCAGGATGATGTCACGGTGTTCCGCATGAAAAGCGCGCACATGCGCGCCATCGCTGGTGACCAGCGTCGGCGCGGTGAATTGCGAAAAGCCGGTGATAGCGAGTTTTTCGTTGTGGTCGCGAATCGCCGCCGGCCGGTTCACCACGCGTGCACCCTGCGCCTCGGCCAACTCAAGCAGGTAGGTCGCGTACACATATTCCATGTTGAACGGCGGGTCGGTACGCTCGACCACCACGTTGAAGTCGGACAGGGGCCTGAGCACGGTCTCCTCGACGCTGAACCATGCGCCAGGCTCGCCCGTCAGCGCAATGCGCGATACGCTGGCCAGCACGCGACCGCCGGAGACGATCATGTCGGCGTGGCGGAACGCATGCAGCTCATGACCGCGCGCATTCGCCTCGCGCATCATCGCGTAGGTTGAATCCTTCTTCAGATTGAAGCCGGACAGCGGGTCGGCGGCAAAAGCGATCTTCATGCGGCGCTCGCTCACGATCAGTAGACCTCCGGATTCGGATCGGTCTTCTCGATCTCGAGCGACGCAGCCAGCAGCGCGAGACGAGCCACCACGCCGTACATGTAAAAACGGTTCGGCGCCGCCGTGCCAGGCTTGGCCGCGAGATCAGGCAACGCATGCTGCTGCGCGAATGCCAGCGGCACGAAATGGGCGCCGGGTGAATTCAGGTTTTCGTCGACACCGCGCTCGGCGTGCACACGATAGAAACCGCCGACCACATAACGGTCGATCATGTACACCACAGGCTCCGCCACCGCGTCATTGATGTGCTCGAAGGTGTGCACGCCTTCCTGCAGGATCACGTCGGACACTTCGAGACCTTCCTTGACCACCGACATTTTGTTGCGCTGCTTGCGGTTCAGGTCGCGTACTTCGCTGGAGTCGCGTACGGTCATGATGCCCATGCCGTAGGTGCCGGCATCGGCCTTGACAATCACGAACGGCGTCTCCTTGATCCCGTACTCCTTATACTTCTTGCGGATCTTGGTCAGCAGCACGTCGACGTTCGACGCCAGACAGTCCTCGCCGGTGCGCTCATGGAAGTTGATGCCCGTGCACTTGGCGAAGTAGGGGTTGACCATCCACGGATCAACGTCGATCAACTTGCCAAATTTCTTCGCCACTTCGTCGTACGCAGCAAAGTGATTGGTCTTGCGGCGCACTGCCCAGCCAGCATGCAGCGGTGGCAGCAGCGTCTGCTCGTGCAGACCCTCGAGGATTGTCGGAATGCCGCCGGACAGGTCATTGTTCAGCAGGATAGTGCAGGGATCGAAATTCTTCAGCCCGAGCCGACGACCGTTCGCAGAACGCTCCAGCGGCTCCAGCGTCAGCGCGCTGCCGTCGGGGAGTTCGAGTGTGGTCGGCTCCTTGATGTCATCGGCCAGCGTGCCGAGCCGCACGTTCAAGCCGGTCTGCCGGAAAATCTGGATCAGCCGCGCGACGTTCTGCAGGTAAAAGGTATTGCGAGTGTGCTTTTCCGGAATCAGCAGCAGGTTGCGTGCATCGGGACAGTATTTATCGATCGCGGCCATCGCGGCCTGCACCGCCAGCGGCAGCATTTCCGGCGCAAGGTTGTTGAAGCCACCCGGGAACAGATTGGTATCGACCGGTGCCAGCTTGAAGCCGGAATTGCGCAGGTCGACCGAGCAATAGAACGGCGGCGTGTGCTCCTGCCATTCGAGACGGAACCAGCGCTCGATCGCCGGCGTCGCGTCCAGAATCTTTTTTTCGAGTTCGAGCAGAGGCCCGTTGAGGGCTGTAACCAGATGCGGAACCATGGAAAACCTTATGAGAATTCAGTCGCGCCGTGAGCGCCGGGGCTTGATTTTAACGGAATCGGACCCGCGGCCCGGCTTCGAGCCCGCCGGAGTTCGATGTCCCCGGCCTATCTCTGACCCGTTAGCGCCGATTCAAGTCTTTCTTAAATGAAAACGCCCTCCACTAAGGGAGGGCGTTGATGACGGCCCGCAACCAGCGGGCCAGCAGGCGACTACGATCAGCCGCGGTAAGCCGTTTCGCCGTGACTGGAGATATCGAGGCCTTCGCGCTCTTCCTCCTCCGTGACACGCAGGCCGATGATCATGTCGACCAGCTTGTACGCAATGAAGGACACCACAGCAGACCAGACGATGGTGATCACCACACCTTCAAGCTGCACCATGAGCTGATGGGCGACCGAGAAGTCGGCAGCACCCGTTCCGCCCAGGCCAGGAGCGCTGAACACACCGGTCAGCACCGCGCCAACGATACCACCGAGGCCATGCACACCGAACACGTCGAGCGAGTCATCGGCGCCGAGCCAGCGCTTGAGCTGGTTGACACCCCACAAGCAGGCAAAACCGGAAACGAAGCCGATCACGATAGCGCCCATCGGACCGACCGTGCCGCAGGCCGGAGTGATGCCCACCAGGCCCGCGACAGCACCCGAGGCCGCGCCGAGCATCGAGGCTTTGCCCTTCATCAGCGATTCCCCCAGACACCAGGCCAGCACCGCTGCGGCCGGAGCCACCAAGGTGTTGACGAAGGCCAGTGCCGCACCTGAGGTCGCCTCGAGGTTAGAGCCGGCATTGAAGCCGAACCAGCCCACCCACAGCATCGCTGCACCGACCATGGTCAGGGTCAGGCTGTGCGGCGCCATCGACTCGCGACCCAGACCGACGCGCTTGCCGATGAGGTAAGCACCCACCAGACCGGCGACACCCGCGTTGATGTGCACCACCGTACCGCCCGCGAAATCCAGCGCGCCCTTGCCAAGCAGATAACCACCGGCACCCCAGACCATATGAGCGATCGGGAGATAGCAGAAGGTGAACCACAGGACCGAGAACAGCAGCACCGCTGAGAACTTGATGCGCTCAGCGAAGGAGCCAACGATCAGCGAGCAGGTGATCGCGGCAAACGTCGCCTGGAATGCAATGAAGATGTATTCCGGCAGTTTGACGTTCTCGGTGAAGGTATCGGCCAGCGTGCTGCCATTCACACCAGACAGGAAAACCTTCGACAGGTCAGCGATGAACACGCCTTCGCCGCCGAATGCCAGCGAGTAGCCGTACACAGCCCACAACACTGAGATCAGCGAGAACACCATCATCACCTGCATCAATACTGACAGCATGTTCTTTGCGCGTACCAGGCCGCCATAGAACAGTGCGAGTCCGGGGATCGTCATCATGATGACCAGCAGCGTGGCCACCATCATCCAAGCGACATCGCCCTTATGCACCTCGGGCGCTGCTGCCGTAGCGGCGGCGGGTGCTGCTTCGGTCGCTGCAGTCGTCACGGCAGCCTCGACTGCGGCAGCAGCGGGCGCCACGTCCTCAGCGGAGGCGACAGGCGCCATGCCCATTGCGAACAGGAGCAGACCGGCACTCACCAGACTTGTGAACCATTTTTTCATTTTGAATCCCCTTAGAGTGCTTCCTTGCCGGTTTCGCCCGTTCGGATGCGGATGACTTGCTGCAGGTCGTACACGAAGATCTTGCCGTCACCGATCTTTCCGGTACGGGCAGCGCTTTCGATCGCTTCGACCACGCGCTCGACGATGTCATCATCGACCGCTGCCTCGATCTTGGTCTTCGGCAGGAAGTCGACGACGTATTCGGCGCCGCGATAGAGCTCGGTATGACCCTTCTGTCGCCCGAAGCCCTTGACCTCGGTCACAGTGATGCCCTGCACACCGATGGCCGACAGCGCCTCGCGCACTTCATCGAGCTTGAATGGCTTGATGATGGCAGTGATGAGTTTCATTTCAGCCTCTTGTCGTCAATCAGAAGTTTTTGGTCACGGTCAGCACGAGCTTGGTATCGCCGAGGTAGCCCTTGCCGCCGAAGTTGTAGCCGAGCGTGCTGCGGTCTGCATCGGTGCCGACCACGGCAAGCGCGCCGACCACGACACCGAAGTCCTTGGTCACGCCGACTTTCCAGTCGGTGTAGTCGGCCAGGCCATTCAGGTAGTTCTTCACGCGCTGATGACCGACATGCAGGTTCAGGATGTAGCCGTCCTTTATCTCGGGATTCAGGCTCAGGTCAATGTAATCGCTGCCATCGCTGTTGGGCGCCCAGCCGATGAAATCTGTCAGCGCATACGAATACTTCAGTGTTGCGAATCCGTAGCCGACCTGTGCGAAGGCTTCGACAGTGTTGGCGTTGGCGCCGGTGACGGCCTTGAGCTTGTTACCCGGGTAGTTATAGCTGATCAGGCCAACGTCGTAGCTGAAGTCACCGACCTGGCCGCGCTTGCCGCCGTACACGTCGAGCTCGTAGCTGCCCGAGGTCGAACCGGCATCCTTGACCCACTTAATGGTCGAGGCCCATGCGCCGATATACAAGCCGGTCGGCGAATGCGTGTAATCGACGCCGGCGAACACGGCGGGGTCGCCCCGGCTCTGCGAGATGCCGCGGAAGCGGTAGTCGGTAGTTGCGCCAACGTTGTACGAGATGGCATGTTCCGGAGCCGCCTCTTCTGCCTGGGCGATGCTGCCCATGAATACTGCGAGGATGGCACTGGCGAGGGTCAGTTTTTTCATTGGCTTGTCCTTTGTACTATTGGTTGTCCACAACGGATGCCCCACGATTGGCGTGTATGCCTGAAGCAACTGAGCAAGCCGTGTGCCAACAGGGACTGGAAGAAACATTTGCCAATCTCGCCAATTCCGCTAGCATTTGGACACCCATCTCCGGGCATTGCCCGTCAATCCGCACCAGCCATGGGCGACCGCCCCAAAGTGGTGCACATTTTCAGGTCATCATGAGTAAAAAGCCGAGCTTTCTCAGCGAACTACAGGACAAGGTGCAGCAGGTTTTGCAGCAATCGCCCGCGAAAGACCTGGAAAAAAACATGCGCGCGATGCTGAACCAGGGCTTTGCCAGGCTCGACCTGCTGACGCGCGAGGAGTTCGACGTGCAGGCGGAAGTACTGGCCCGTACCCGCGCGAAGCTGGAGGCGCTGGAGGCACGCGTCACCGAGCTCGAAGCCAAACTCAAGGGCTGATTACCGCGTGGGACTGGCTGTCCTTCGCAGCCGTGCGCTGTCAGGCATGGACGCGCCTGCGGTCACGGTCGAGGTGCATCTGGCGAACGGGCTGCCAAGCTTTGCGATCGTCGGACTGGCCGACACCGAGGTGCGCGAATCGCGCGAGCGTGTGCGGGCCGCACTCGATCACGCAGGATTCGCTTTTCCCCCCGGTCACGTCACTGTCAATCTCGCGCCGGCAGATTTGCCGAAGGAGTCCGGCCGCTTCGACCTGCCGATCGCGCTGGGCATACTGGCGGCGTCCGGCCAGGTGCCCGCCGACGCACTGGACGACTATGAGTTCGCCGGCGAACTGTCGCTTTCCGGTGAATTGAGGCCGATACGCGCAGCGCTGGCGATGAGCGTGGCACTGCAACGCGACGACCGCGCCCGCCCACGTGGGTTCATCCTGCCGCGCCCGAATGCCGCTGAGGCGGCATTGATGCCGGGCGTCTGTGTCTATCCTGCGGATTCCTTGCTGCAAGTGGTCGCCCACTTCTGTAGTACGACAGCGGAATCCAGGCTAACTCGCTACCTGCCAGTGACCGCCGAAGCCGGCACCCACACAGACAGCCCCGACTTTGCGGACCTGCGCGGACAGGCCCAGGCGCGGCGCGCGGCCGAGATCGCGGCGGCCGGTGGCCACAGTCTTTTGATGGTCGGTCCACCCGGCGCTGGCAAATCGATGCTGGCGTCCCGCCTGCCGGGCATCCTGCCGCCGATGACGGAGGAAGAGGCGCTGCAGAGCGCGGCCGTGCAATCGATCGCCGGCGGCTTTTCGGTACAACGCTGGCGTCAGCGCCCGTTCCGCGCGCCGCACCATACGGCTTCAGCAGTGGCGCTGGTCGGCGGCAGTGGAACGCCGCGACCCGGCGAGATCTCGCTGGCTCACCAGGGCGTGTTGTTCCTGGACGAGCTGCCCGAGTTCGACCGCAAAGTGCTGGAGGTGCTGCGTGAGCCGCTGGAGTCGGGCCGCATCACGATCTCGCGTGCTGCGCGACAGACTGATTTTCCCTGTCGCTTTCAATTGGTGGCGGCCATGAATCCTTGCCCGTGCGGCTATCTCGGCCATCCGAAACGGGCGTGCCGCTGCTCGCCGGACGCGGTGGCGCGCTATCAGTCACGCATCTCCGGTCCATTGCTGGACCGCATCGACATGCAGCTGACGATGCCCGCGCTCGACGCCGATGCGCTGGCAACGACGAGCGCCGGCGAAGCGTCGGCCGCAATCGCCGCACGCGTGGCCAGCGCGCATGCCCTGCAGCTGGACCGACAAGGCAAACCCAATGCACTGTTGTCCGTCGCCGAGATCGACCAGCACTGCCAGCCGACGCCTGCGGCGGCCAGCTTATTGCGCACCGCCATCGAGCGGCTGGCCTGGTCAGCCCGCACCTATCATCGTGTATTGAAGCTGGCACGTACGATCGCCGATCTGGAAAACGCTGCGGAGATCGGCAGCGCCCACGCAGCCGAAGCGATCCAGTACCGGCGCGCACTACCGACGACGGCCGCGCACTAGAGGGCGATGCCTTGCTTGCACCGGCATCGGCGTCGGCACCTGTTAACATCGCCGCATGTTTTCCATCATGACGACGACAAGCCGGCGCACCGCGAGCGCTGCAGCGCTGCTGTGCGCCACATTAGCGGGCTGCGCCCCCGAGCTGAACTGGCGCGAAGTACCTGGGAAGGACGCGACTTACAGCGTTCTGCTGCCCGCCAAGCCCGCGAGCCACTCACGCACTGTCGATCTGAACGGACTATCTGTCGAGATGGATATGACGGGCGCCGAGGTCGGCGAGCTCAGCTTCGCAGTGGCAAGCGCCCGTATCCCCGATCCGGCACAGCAGGCAACCGCACTGGTGGCGATGCAGACGGCGATGTTGCGGAATATCGGCGCCACCCAGCACAGCGAAAAACGCGTGACGCTCAAAGGTGGCGTGCAAGCCTCGGAAATCGTGGCCAGCGGGAAGGCCGCGCGTGACGGCAGGGCACTACAGATGTACGCGCGCTTCGCTACGCGCGGCGACCGGATCTTCCAGGCGGTTGCCGTTGGTCCGCAGGACAGGTTGTCACCCGAAGCCGCCGACACCTTTCTGACCTCGCTATCGTTGCGCTGACATGAACGGCAGTCAGGGCTACTTGCAAGGGCGGATGGCAACGCACGTGGTGTTGCTGTTCGCTGCGGCTTATTTCCTTTCCTACGCACTGCGTGCGATCAATGCCGTCATCGCACCAGCGCTGTCGGCTGATCTGCAGCTCAGTAGTGCCGACCTGGGATTGCTGTCCTCTGCGTATTTTGTCGGCTTCGGCAGCATGCAACTGCCTATCGGTATCTGGCTGGATCGTTATGGCTCACGCCGCACCGAGTCGGCGCTGCTGCTGTTCGGCGCACTGGGCGCTGCGATCTTTGCGTCCAGCACATCGCTCTCCGGGCTATGGGTCGGACGCGCACTGATCGGCGTTGGCGTGTCGTCCTGCCTGATGGCGGCGCTGAAAGCTTACCGGGTCTGGTATGCCCCGGATCGACAGAGCCAATTGGCCAGCTGGATGCTGGTGTTCGGTACGCTGGGTGCACTGGCCTCCACGGTGCCGGTGGCGCTGCTGCTGCCATTGGTCGGCTGGCGCGCAGTTTTCTGGGGCACCGCGGTAGCCTTATTGCTGGCCTCAATACTGCTGTATGTGCGGCTGCGTCCGGCCGAGCAATCGATGTCACCACATGCGCCGGGTAATGCAGCCGCATCCGGCCCAGGCTACCTGATGATTTTTCGTGACCGCTATTTCCGGCGAATGGCGCTGCTGGGCGGTGTGCATCAGGGCGGATTCATGGCCGTGCAGTCTTTGTGGGCGGGTCCGTGGATGGTGACGGTGCTGGGCATGTCGGTCGAGCGCACCTCGCAGGTGCTGTTCATTTTCAATTTCTGTCTGATGCTGTCGTATCTTGGACTGTCGTGGTGGGCGCCAAGGCATGTCTCGTATGGACAGCGGCGCGGCCTGCCGGTGATGCGCGTCGTCACGATCGGCCTTGCGCTGTCGATCGCCGTGCAGGCGCTGATGGTGCTGCTGCCCTATGGATGGAGTTGGGTGTTGTGGATCGCGTTTGGCATCGTGATCACGGTGACCACGCTGGCGCAAACGCATGTCAGCCTGGCATTTCCGCCGGCGCTCGCCGGCCGTGCCAACAGTGCGTTCAACCTGACGCTGTTCATCGGTGCATTTTCGGTGCAGTGGGGAATTGGCCTGCTGGTAGATCTGTTTGAGGCAAACGGCTGGTCGTCAAGCGATGCGATGCGGATGGCGCTCGGCTGCTATCTGCTGATCCAGATTTACGCACTGGCGATGTTCATCGGAAACCGCCGGCGGAATGCGCCAGAGCTGGAATCCGCAGCCGCCTGAACAAAACCCGATCCGACTTGAACGAGAGGCCCACCCACGACGCGCGCCACGTGCGATGCGCCGTGCTATGTTTGGCCCATCCAATTAACAAGCATTCGACGAGGTAAGCCATGCTGATCACTTTCAAGTCCAAGGCAGCAGCCGAGGTGCTGATGTATGCGACGCATGCAACTCCGATTCTTGAGCTGCTGGGAAAAGATGTTGCTCGCGGCGTAATCACCGCCGAAGAAAGTGCCGACGCGATCCGGAAGATCGAAGCGGAAATCGAGCGCCGCAAGCAGGCTGATGCCGACCGGGAGGCCGCCATGCGCGACCCGATCAACGAGGCCGAAGAGGACGAGGTCGATGCAGCGCGCGCAGCACATGTCAGCTTCGCGGCCCGTGTGTTTCCGTTACTCGACATGTTGCGCGCCGCCCAGCGCGAACGCGAATTTGTGATGTGGGGCGTCTGAACGGCGGCGTTAACGAATGAAATTGCAAGAAGATTCGCTGGCTTTTGCGCTGTCGGGAACGGCGCGCGTACTGGCGGCCGTGGAAGCAGGCCAGGCATTGCCACGCGCGCTGGCCGACGTGTTCGATGCACGTTCAATCAGTGCGTCATCACGCGGCGCTATTCAGGACCTCGCCTATCGCTGTCTGCGTCGCTGGGGACTCGGACAAGCGCTGCTGCGTGAACTGGCCGAGCGACCGCCGGCTCAGCCGCGTCTGCACGCCTTGTTGTGCGCAGCGCTGGCGCTGCTCTCGGAAGATCCTCCCTCTTATGCGCCGTACACGCTCGTCAGCCAGGCGGTCGATGCGTGCGCTGCTGACCGAGATCTCGAGCGTGCCAAGGGCATGGCCAACGCCGTGCTCAGGCGCTTTCTGCGCGAGCGCGACGCCTTGCTGGGCAAGGTGCTCATGCAGGACGAGGCGCGCTGGAACTATCCGGCCTGGTGGATCGACAAGGCGCGCAGCGCCTGGCCACAGCAATGGCAGCAAGTGCTGGCTGCAGGCGACAGCCCGCCGCCACTGACCCTGCGCGTGAACCGGCGCAAGACCAGCGTGCCTGACTACCTGGCCATGCTGGCTGCGCACGACATGGCAGCCACGCAGATCGGGCCGTCCGCGCTGAAGCTTGCCCGCGCCTTGCCGGTCGCGCAGATTCCCGGCTTCGCCGAGGGTCTGGCTTCGGTGCAGGATGCCGCCGCCCAGCTGGCGGCCCCTTTACTGAATCCGCACGATGGCATGCGCGTACTAGATGCCTGCGCGGCACCCGGCGGCAAAACCGGTCATCTGCTCGAACTGGCCGATATCGATCTGCTCGCACTGGACCAGGACGGCGAGCGGCTCAAACGCGTCAGCGACAACTTGCAGCGACTCGCTTTACACGCAGAGTTACGGCAAGGCGACGCAAGTACGCAAGCATGGTGGGACGGCCAGCCGTTCGACCGTATCCTCGCGGATGTTCCCTGTACCGCCTCGGGCATTGTGCGACGTCATCCGGACATACGCTGGCTGCGACGACCGGAGGATGCGGCACAACTGGCCGCACTGTCCGCACGCATACTCGACAATCTCTGGCAGATGTTGAAGCCGGGGGGCCAGCTACTGTTGGCCACCTGCTCGCTGTGGCCGGAGGAATCATCGCTGCAGGCGCAGGCGCTGGCCGAAAGACAAGGCGCGATCATGCTGCCGGCGCCGGGTCAGCTGCTGCCGACAGCGACGGAACAGAGCGACCATGACGGGCTTTTCTACGCGCTACTCCAGAAGCCGGTGGTTTGATACTATCGCGTCAAATCTTTCCCGGGGGTCGCACCCCCGCTCCCCTGAGTGATCCGTCGATTCCTGCTTGGCTTATCGCTAACTCTGCTGCTGGCGTTCGCGCCGGTGCTCGCTCGGGCGGCTGAAGGTATCGAGTTCAATAGCGCGTCACTGGAAGCGACTGACGAAGGCTACCGGCTGTCATCCAGTTTTTCGGTGGAGTTGACGCGTTCGCTGGAAGACGCACTGATGCGCGGCGTACCGCTGTATTTCATGCTGCAGGTCGAGGTCACGCGGCCGCGCTGGTACTGGTTCGATGACGTGGCGATCAAGGCCTCGCGCAAAATCCGTCTGTCGTACAACGTGCTGACCCAGCAGTACCGCGCGTCGGTTGACGGCAGCCTGCACCGCAACTTCTCGCGGCTCGATGACATGCTCGCGCTACTGCGCCGACCGGGGCGATGGCTGGTGGCTGACGCCGGCGCGCTGCAAAAGGATGCGAGCTATACGGTCGCAGTGCAGTTGTCGCTGGACGTGTCGGCGTTACCTAAGCCGATCCAGGTCAGCGCGCTCGGCAACGGCGACTGGCGCATGTCGTCCGGCTGGTCGCGCTTTACCTACGAAGGACGATGAATCGCGCACTCCGCTACCTGATGCTCGGCTCGACCGCGACCGTCGTGCTGCTGCTGTTCGCGCTGGCGGCGGCCAGCGGGAATACCCGGCTGTTCGACGAATATTATTCGTGGATTCTGGGCGTCAATATTGCGGTGGGCATCGGCCTGTTCGTGCTGGTCTGTCTGCTGCTGGCTCGCTTGTACAGCCGCTACCGGCGTGGCCGCTTCGGATCGCGCCTGATGACGCGCCTTGTGCTGATGTTCACGCTGATGGGCATCCTTCCGGGCATCGTGATCTATACGGTATCGATCCAGTTCATGTCGCGCTCGATCGAATCCTGGTTCAACGTGAAGGTCGAGACGGCGCTGGAATCCGGCCTCAACCTGGGTCGCACGGCGCTCGAGTCGTCGCTAAAAGATCTGCGAATGAAGACGCGCCGCATCGCAGGCGAACTCTCGGAGATGCCGGACGCATTGATCGCCTCGCAACTCACGCGCATCATCGGACACAACCAGCTGCAGAACGCGATGGTCGTAGCGGCAGACGGCACCGTGATCGCCAGCACCCACAGCAAGCTGTCGACGCTGCTGCCCGATCTGCCCACGCCCATCATGCTTTCGCGGGCGCGCACGCTGCAAGGTTACGGCATGATCGAGGACCAGCCGCGCAGCGGGCCGGCAAAAGTCCAGCCGGACGACTTGCGACTGCGCGTCATTGTCGCGATCACGGGCGACGGTTCATTGCAGAGCTTGAACGGACAGATGCGCTTCCTGCAAGTACTGCAACCCGTGCCTGAGCAGCTGGCTGAAAACGCCGAGGCACTGCGTATCGCCTACGGCGAATATCAGGAGCGCTCGCTCGCGCGTTCCGGACTGCGCAAGTTTTACCTTGTCACGCTGACCCTCGTGCTGCTGCTGGCCATCTTCGCGGCAATGGTTAGCGCATTTTTGCTGGCTTCGGACCTTGCGCGCCCCCTGCTGTTGCTGGCCGAAGGCACGAAGGCGGTGGCCGAGGGCAACCTGTCTCCGAGGCCGATCGTCGCCACGAACGACGAGCTGGGCACACTGACGCAATCGTTCAATGCAATGACCCTGCAACTGGCCGATGCCCGCGAAGCGGTCGAGAGAAACCGGCGAGCACTGGAAGATGCGAAGGTTTATCTGGAATCGGTACTGGCGAATATGTCCGCGGGCGTGATGGTGCTGGACGACCAGTGGCGCCTGGTGACTTTCAATGCGTCGGCCGGCCGCATTCTGCACACGGACCTGATGCCCTTCCTGGGCCACACACTGGCTGCGATCGATGTACTCGCGCCTTTCAGTGATTCAATGACCCATGCGTTCAGCGGACAAAGCGCGCGCTCTGCCGGCGGCCAGGTCGATGCAGATACGCCGCATTGGCAAGAGCAAATCGAGATTCCGCGCCGGATGATCGGCCAGGAAATTGATGGTGACATCACGCTACTCGCCCGTGGCGCGCGCCTGCCAGTGGGTTCAGGTACCGGCTTTGTGGTCGTGTTCGATGACATTTCCGAGGTGATTTCGGGACAGCGCTCGATTGCCTGGGCGGAAGTGGCGCGCCGGTTGGCCCACGAGATCAAAAATCCGCTGACACCGATTCAGCTATCAGCCGAGCGCCTGCAAATGAAGCTGCATTCAAAATTGTCAGGCAGCGACGCCGACCTGCTCGCGCGAGGTACCCACACCATCGTCAATCAGGTGCTCGCCATGCAGCAGATGGTCGATAATTTTCGCGATTACGCGCGAACTCCACCAGCCACGCTACTACCGCTCGACCTGAATGAACTGATCACCGAAATACTCGAGTTGTATTCCAGCGGTGAACATTCGAACGTCTTTCGCACGCATCTTCAGCCAAACCTGCCCTGTGTGCTGGGTGATGCAACCCAAATGCGACAAGTGGTACACAACCTATTGCAAAATGCACAAGATGCAGTCGTGGAAATCGCCGGGGGACAACGGACCCCGGAGATCGTCATCAGCACTGAGGCGGTTCACTACCCGGATGCCGACGGACACGATCAGACTGCTGTGCGCATGACGGTGGCGGATAACGGATCCGGCTTCCATCCCAAGGTCATGGCCCGGGCGTTCGAGCCTTACGTGACATCAAAACCAAAAGGTACGGGATTGGGACTGGCGGTCGTTAAAAAGATCATCGAAGAGCACGGCGGGCGCATTGAGTTGCAGAACCGCAAGGACAGCGCGGGGGCTAAGGTCTTGATTTTATTGCTTAAGCTCGCGAGTTGATTACATTGACATGTGTAATTGCAAAAATTACAATTTCGGCAACGCACAGCCGTTGCACTGAGCTCAAGAGGCGCATCCATGGCAAACATTCTGGTCGTTGACGATGAAATGGGAATCCGGGAGTTGCTGTCCGAGATCCTTGGCGACGAAGGACATGTCGTGACCACCGCGGAAGACGCGAACTCCGCGCGTGAACTGCGGCTTTCCAGTTCACCCGATCTTGTGCTTCTGGACATCTGGATGCCCGACACTGACGGCGTTACCTTACTAAAGGAATGGCAACGAGACGGCCTGCTGACGATGCCGGTCATCATGATGTCTGGGCATGCGACCATTGACACCGCCGTGGAGGCCACCCGCATCGGCGCGATGAACTTCCTGGAAAAACCGATCTCGCTGCAGAAGCTGTTGCGCATGGTCCAGCAAGGACTGACGCGCGGCCATGAGAATGCACGTGGCACGCTGCTGCAGCAGTCCCACCGGCCACTGGTAAACCAGGAAAAAGTGACGCTGATGCCGCAGCTGCAGCCGGTGAATGGATATAACGGATATAACGGCTCACTAGTGTCACCAGGCTACAGTCCGCCCGACAACGAATTCCGCGTATCCTTTGAACTGCCATTACGTGAGGCGCGGGACGCGTTTGAGCGCGCCTACTTCGAGCATCATCTGGTCCGCGAGGGCGGCAGTATGACGCGTGTTGCCGAGCGCACCGGCCTTGAACGCACCCACCTGTACCGCAAACTGAAACAACTCGGCGTCGATACCAGTAAAGGTCACGCCAAGAAGGCTGGATGACGATCGTCACGCTGGTCTATGGTGGCAGTAGCACTGCCCGCGAGAACGTCATCGCATCGCGGTGGATACCTGGCCGCCGCACAGCGGCAATCATCGAGGGATTGGCAGGCGCGCACGCATCGCAAGACGGCTTGGCGTCGCTGGCAAATCTGACACTGGTACGCATCGCCCCCGGCTGTCCGTGCTGTACCGGCAAACTCACGATGCGCGTCACGCTGAACCGCGTACTGCGGGAAAATCCTGAACAACTTTACCTCAGCCTGGCGAACGGCGAACATCTGACGAGTGTGATAAATTTCCTGCAAGAAGATCAGTATCGCGAACGATTGGAAATTGGTAAGCCTATCGATTGTTCAATCTCCGGCACAGATTTTGCGGATACCGGCTATTGAATTTTCGTGCGACAGCGCCATTTGCAAACGCGAGGAGATAGGAGCAACCGCTCTGACTCTCCAAGCGCATCCAAGGAGCCAGCATGAATCTGATCTACAACAGCGAGCACTACAGCGTCGTTGAGTTCGGCGCAGAAGCCAGCCTTGAAGCAATGCAGTTCGGTGGTTACGAAATTCTGGACAAGCCGGCGAAACGCGAAATCTTCATTGCCGGGCCGCTGGCCGAAGCGTTCCGACAGCATGTGCGCGAACTGATCGCAACGGAGCCGACGATCGAGGAAATCGATGATTTCCTGGGCGGCTATGGTTCGCTGATGGCGCAGCCGGTTGTTTTGCACTAAACGCCCTATCGAAGCGTCGACACAACACAGCGTGAATAAACCGTCGATGGCTTGTGTACGTTCCCGCTGATCGGGATAACGGCACACCCATAAAATCTTGCTTGCAGTGCCCGCTCGTGCGGGCATTTTTCATTGTAAAGACTCGTCCGTCATGCGCGCCAACTCCCGTCCCGTTACCAGCAACCAGTCCGGGCCGCATGCGCAGCTGCAAGCGATTGTGCGCAAGCATGCGCAATCGACTTTCCTGAAGCCGCTGTCGCCCGCCAGCTGTGCAGCGTTCGAGCAAGCGATGGCAGCATGGCGTCGCGTGGGCGGATCCCTGATTCTCGATGCCGGCTGCGGCGTCGGTTTGTCGACCCGACGGTTAGCGGCGAGCCACCCGGAAGATTTCGTGATCGGCATCGACCAGTCCGCGGATCGCCTACAACGTGAAGTGCGTTGGCCGAGCCAGCCGCCGATAAATTTTGTCACCGTGCGGGCCGATCTGATCGATTTCTGGCGACTGATGCTGGCCGAACGCATCCACCCAGCGCAGCATTTCCTGCTCTATCCGAATCCGTGGCCAAAGAAGGATCAGCTCGGACGCCGGTGGCACGGGCATCCAGTATTCCCTACCGTAATTGCGCTCGGCGGACAAATTGAGTGCCGAAGCAACTGGCCAACCTACGTCGAGGAATTCGCCAGCGCACTGACGCAATTGTCTGGCATGCATTGTGAAGCCGCTCGCTTTGACGCCGACCGCGCCGCACCGCTGACACCATTCGAGGAGAAATACCTGGCGTCGGGCCATGCGCTGTGGCGCTGCCGTGCGGATTTGCCGGTGTCGGCGCGCAGACTTGAATACCGCGCCTTGTGCTAACGTTTCGCATATCCCCACGCAACAAGGACTTCGTCATGTGCCAGCTGCTTGGCATGAACTGCAATATACCGACCGACATCGTGTTCAGCTTCACCGGCTTTGCACACCGTGGCGGCCGCACCGATGAACACAAGGACGGCTGGGGTATCGCTTTCTTCGAAGGCGCAGGCGTACGCCTGTTCGTTGACCACCAGTCCGCCGTCGCATCGCCAGTCGCGGAACTGATCAAAAGCTATCCGATCAAGTCGAAGAACGTGATCGCGCACATCCGCAAGGCGACACAGGGCCAGGTCGCGCTGGAAAACTGCCATCCTTTTGTGCGCGAACTCTGGGGGCGCTACTGGGTGTTCGCCCACAACGGTGACTTGAAGCAGTTTGCACCGACGCTTGACGGCGCTTTTCGTCCGGTCGGCAATACCGACAGTGAACGGGCGTTCTGCTACCTGTTGCAGCAATTGCGCCGCCGCTTCGGCGATATGCCTCCGGCACGGGCCGAGTTGAAGGCGACCATCGACAAACTGACGCGCGAGATCGCAGCGCATGGCGTGTTCAACATGATGCTGTCGGATGGTTCATCGCTATTCGCGCATTGCTCAACGCGACTGCACTATATCGTGCGCCAGTATCCATTTGCGCAGGCCAAGCTGTCAGACGAGGATTTGTCCGTCGACTTTTCCGAAGTGACGACACCGAACGACCGCGTGGCCGTGATCGTCACCGAACCGCTGACGACCAATGAAAGCTGGCAGCCTTTCGGCGTTGGCGAGCTCAAGCTGTTCGTCGACGGTGCTCCCGTCGACGATGCCTGATCAGAGGTTAGGCGCGAGCCAGCGCTGCAATTGTTCGACCGGTTCACCACGGCGCGCTGCCATGTCCTGCAGCTGATCTTCGCCGATCTTGCCGACCGTGAAGTACTTGGACTCCGGGTGCGCGAAGTAAAAGCCGGACACCGATGCGCCGGGGAACATCGCATAAGACTCGGTGAGGCTCATGCCAACGTCTTCGGCTTCGAGAATGCGGAACAGGTCACCCTTCACCGTATGCTCGGGGCAGGCCGGGTAACCGGGCGCTGGCCGGATGCCGCGATACTGCTCGGCGATCAGCTGCTCATTGGACAGGTGCTCGTCGGCCGCATAACCCCACAGGTCCTTGCGCACACGCTCGTGCAGATACTCAGCGAAGGCCTCGGCGAGGCGGTCGGCGAGTGCCTTCAGCATGATCGACGAATAATCGTCGCCAGCATCCTCGAAGCGCTTCTCGTGTTTCTCGATGCCGCTACCGGCGGTCACCGCAAACAGCCCGATGTAATCGTTCACACCGGACGCCTTCGGCGCGATGAAGTCGGCCAGACACTGGTTAGGCCGCGGGACGCCGTCGATCACGGGCTTCTCGGTCTGCTGCCGTAGGCCGTAATAAGTAAAAGCGACCTCGCTCCTGGTTTCATCCGTGTAAACCTCGATGTCATCATCGTTCACGCTGTTGGCCGGCAAAATCGCCATCACACCGTTCGCGGTCAGCCAGCGACCGTCAATGACTTTCTTCAGCAAGGCCTGTCCTTCACGGAATACATTGCTCGCCGATTCGCCGACGACGGGGTCCGTCAGGATCGCAGGATAAGGGCCGGCCAGATCCCAGGTCTGGAAGAAGGGACCCCAGTCGATATAGTTCGCCAGCAAGCCCAGATCCACGTTGCGGAAGTGGCGACGACCGATGAACTTGGGCTTCACCGGCGCGCAATTTCCATCGAATTTCAGATGCATCTTGTTGCGACGAGCATCGGCCAGCGTCAGCATCGGCAAAGCTTTTTTACCCGCGTGCTGGATGCGGATGCGGTCGTAGTCGAGCGCGATCTCGGCGATGTAACGCTCACGCGCGTCTTCGGTCAGCAGCGACTGCGCGACTGACACCGAGCGCGATGCATCAGGCACGTAGATCACGGGCCCTTCGTAGTTCGGCGCAATCTTTACCGCGGTATGGGCGCGGCTGGTGGTCGCCCCGCCGATCAGCAGCGGGATCTTTCGCTCGCGGAACCACGGATCACGCTGCATTTCCTTCGCCACGTGCGCCATTTCTTCCAGCGACGGCGTAATCAGTCCGGACAGCCCGATGATGTCCGCGTTTTCTTCCTTCGCCTTTGCGAGGATCTCGGCGCAGGGCACCATCACGCCCATGTTCACCACCTCGAAGTTATTGCATTGCAGCACCACCGACACGATGTTCTTGCCGATGTCGTGCACATCGCCCTTCACGGTGGCAATCACAATCTTGCCCTTGGGCTTGGCGGCCTGGCCGGTGCGGCGCTCTTCTTCGGCCTTTTCTTCCTCGATGAAGGGAATCAGGTGGGCGACCGCCTGCTTCATCACGCGCGCCGACTTCACGACCTGCGGCAGGAACATCTTGCCCTGACCGAACAGATCACCGACGATATTCATGCCATCCATCAGCGGACCTTCGATCACATGAATCGGACGGCCCTGCTTCGCGGCGACCTGCTGCCGCGCTTCCTCAGTGTCCTCAACGATCCACTGCGTGATGCCATGCACCAGCGCATGCGCGAGCCGCTTTTCGACGGGCGCATCACGCCACGCGAGATTCTGCTCGTCTTTTTTGTCGCCGGCCTTGAGCGTTGAGGCGATCTCGATCATGCGCTCGGTCGCATCCGGGCGGCGGTTCAACACGACGTCTTCGACGCGTTCACGCAGCTCAGCCGAAAGATCGTCATAGACCCCAATCATGCCGGCATTGACGATACCCATGCTCATGCCAGCCTGGATCGCGTGATACAGGAAGACTGTATGAATCGCCTCACGCGCCGGATCGTTGCCGCGGAAGGAAAACGAGACGTTCGACACGCCGCCGGACACCTTCGCATGTGGCAGGTTCTGCCGGATCCACCGCGTGGCCTCAATGAAATCGACGGCGTAATTGTTGTGCTCGTCGATGCCGGTGGCGATCGCGAAGATATTCGGGTCGAAGATGATGTCTTCCGGCGGGAAGCCGACCTTGTCCACCAGCAGCCGATACGCGCGCTCGCAAATCTCGGTCTTGCGCGCGAAGGTGTCGGCCTGGCCGGTCTCGTCGAAAGCCATCACGATCACAGCCGCGCCATAACGGCGGCACAGGTTGGCCTGACGCAGGAATTCGGGCTCGCCTTCTTTCAGCGAAATAGAGTTCACGATCGCCTTGCCCTGCACGCATTTCAGGCCTGCCTCGATCACGCTCCACTTCGAGGAGTCGATCATGACCGGCACACGCGCAATGTCGGGCTCGGACGCGATCAGGTTCAGGAAACGCGTCATCGCGGCGACCGAATCGAGCATCGCCTCGTCCATGTTCACGTCGATCACCTGCGCGCCGTTCTCGACCTGCTGGCGCGCGACCGCCAGCGCTTCCTCATATTGCTCGTTGAGGATCATGCGCGCGAAAGCCTTCGAACCGGTCACGTTGGTACGCTCGCCGACGTTCACGAACAATGAATCTTCATCAATCGTGAATGGTTCCAGTCCGGCGAGCTGCATCTGGTGCAGATGGGTCGGCACCTTGCGTGGCGCGATACCCGCTACCGTCTCGGCGATGGCCTTGATGTGGTCGGGCGTCGTGCCGCAGCAGCCGCCGGCGATGTTCACAAAACCGCTGTCGGCGAACTCTTTCAACAGCGAAGAGGTGACATCCGGCGTTTCGTCGAAACCGGTGTCGGACATCGGGTTAGGCAGGCCGGCATTGGGATAGATGCACACGAAGGTCTCGGCGATCTTCGACAGCTCTTCCGCATAGGGCCGCATCAGCGTGGCGCCGAGCGCGCAGTTCAGGCCGATGGTCAGCGGCTTCGCATGACGGACCGAGTTCCAGAATGCCGTCACGGTCTGGCCGGACAAAATGCGGCCTGAAGCATCGGTGACGGTGCCGGAGATCATGATCGGCAGCCTGTGGCCAGTCTCTTCGAAGAACTGATCGATAGCGAACAGCGCAGCCTTGCAGTTGAGCGTATCGAAGACGGTCTCGACCAGCAGCACGTCGGCGCCGCCCTCGACCAGCGCGGCCGTCTGATCGCGATACGCGCCCACCAGCTGATCGAACGTGACATTGCGCGCGCCGGGATCATTCACGTCCGGCGAGATCGATGCCGTCTTCGGCGTCGGGCCGAGCGCGCCGGCGACGAAGCGCGGCTTATCCGGGGTCGAATATTTGTCGCAAGCTTCGCGCGCCAGCTTCGCCGCCTGCAGGTTCATCTCGCGCACCAGGTGCGCCATGTGATAGTCGTCCTGCGCGATCGAGGTGGCGCCAAAGGTGTTGGTCTCGATCAGGTCGGCGCCAGCGGCAAGATACTGTTCATGAATCTCGCGGATGATCTGCGGCTGCGTCAGTGTCAGCAGCTCATTGTTACCTTTGACGAAGACATCCTTCCCCGGCACCGCAAAATCAGCGAAACGCTCGCCGCGATAATCCGCCTCGCTCAGCTTGTAGCGCTGAATCATCGTGCCCATCGCACCGTCGAGGATCAGGATGCGTTTGGCCAGCAGCTCGCGTAGCTGCAATTCGGTAGCGGAGAGGACGTCGCGTTTCATTGTGTGGTCGGTGGTACGTGTCTAACGTGGGAGGCAGGCGCACAAATAAAAAACCCGGCCTGCAAAGCGAAGCCGGGTGCGCATTCCGCTTTAGCAGGATTTCTTGGGGAGGACTCCCCCGCGCCCGCAAGCTGGTATTGACTGGGTCAAATCGGCGCGTCGTGATTATACGTTAATTCAAGGGTTTAGCTGAAGCTGCTGGCCTTGCTGCAGCGGGAAGCCCTGCAGGAAAGCGGCCGCCGCCAGCCGCTTGCCGCCAGGCTTCTGGAGCTCGGTCAGCCGCAGCGCGCCGGAGCCGCAGGCGACCGTCACGCCATGGGCGTCAACAGCCAGAATGGTGCCCGGTGCGCCGGACTGCGCGAGAGCTTCTGCATTCCATAGCTTCAGCGTCACATCACCGATCTGCGCGGACGCTGCGGGGAAAGGATTGAAAGCACGAATCCGGCGCAGCAGCACGTCGGCCGGCAGACGGAAATCGAGCACGGCTTCGTCCTTCGCAATCTTGGCAGCGTAAGTCACGCCCTCGACGGGCTGCGGCGTGCGCTGCAGCGTACCCTCGGAGAGCTGTCGCAGCGCGTCGACAATCATGCGACCGCCCAAAGCGGCCAGACGGTCATGCAAGGTACCGGTGGTGTCGGTCGTGGCAATGGGCTCCCGGCCGATCAGCAGCATGTCACCCGTATCAAGCCCTTCGTCCATCTGCATGATGGTAATACCAGTTTCGGCATCACCCGCTTCGATCGCCCGATGAATCGGCGCTGCGCCGCGCCAGCGCGGCAACAGCGACGCATGAATATTGATGCAGCCGAACGGTGGAATCTCGAGCACGGATTTTGGCAAGATCAGGCCGTAGGCGGCCACCACCATCACGTCATGCGGCGTCGCGCGCAGCAACTGATGCGCTTGGGCGGCATCCTCGGGAAATTTGCCGTCGAGTCGCAATGACACAGGCTGCGCGACCGGCATTCCGTGCTTCAGAGCGAACTGCTTGACGGGCGATGGCTGCAACTGCATGCCACGCCCCGCCGGACGATCAGGCTGGGTCAGTACCAGCGGTATCGCAAAACCAGCATCGTGCAGCGCGGCAAGGGCAACGGCGGCAAAGTCCGGCGTGCCGGCAAAGATGATTCGCATCGTTAGCGCACCGTCGCGACACGGTCCTTCTTCAGCTCGCGCTCTTCCTTGATCAGCCTTGTCTTGATGCGATTGCGCTTCAGCGGCGACAGATACTCGACAAAGACCTTGCCCATCAAATGGTCCATTTCATGCTGCACGCATACTGCAAGCAGGCCATCGGCATCGAACTCCTGCGGCTTGCCGTCGGCGTCCAGCGCCTTCACGCGTACGCGCGCCGGTCTCTCGACGCCATCATAGATACCCGGCACCGACAGGCAACCTTCGTCATAGACCTGCTTCTCTTCGCTGGCCCAGACGATCTCGGGGTTGATCAGCACGCGCAACTGGTCTCGGGTTTCCGAAACATCGATCACGATCACACGCTCGTGCACGTCGACTTGCGTGGCCGCGAGTCCTACGCCTGGTGCCTCGTACATGGTTTCCGCCATGTCGGCGACGAGTTTCTTTAATCGTTCATCGAATGAACTGACCGGCTTTGCGATCTTGTGCAAGCGAGGGTCGGGATAACGCAGGATAGGTAGCAGTGCCATACAACTTTTGCGCAACAGGAGCAAAAAAATCGGAGACGGAGGGTTCGGGGCGCGAGCAGGCTCATGCACAATCCGCAGCGCGTTCGCAGGAAGAAAATCTGCGTTGACCGGACCCGGCGGGAGTGAAAAATCGATGAAAAAGTGTAGCACAGCTGTCCTTCTGCTCGCTGCGTCGCTCAGCCTGCCGGCCCACGCCAGCCGGCCTTGCAGATTCGCCCCGGATGCACCGGACGAACATGCGGTCCGGCGCGGCGATACGTTGTGGGACATTGCATCGCTGTTCCTGCAAGATCCGTGGTGCTGGCCACGGGTGTGGGACAGCAATCGCGACCAGGTCGCCAATCCGCACCGCATCTATCCCGGACAGCGCATCGTGCTGGACCGACAGACGGGCAGGCTGCGAGCCTTGGATGCCGGAACTTCTGGTGCCGGCGTTGTCGGGAGAACGGTCGCCGCCCGGCCCACGGAAGTGCGGCTGACACCATCGGCGCGCGTCATCGCGATGACGCAGCAAGCATCGATACCGGTCGTAGCGCCAGCGCTGCTCGATAGCGCGGCGCGCTTCAGGCTCGTGATGGCATCGGCTCTTGCCGGCGCGCCGCGCATCATCGGCGTCTCTGACGGCCGTCGCATGGCCGGCCCCGGCGATGTGGCCTTGGTCGACGGCAAACTGCCTGCCGACGTCCCTTATGAAATCGTTCGAGCGCTCGGGTGGGTGTCGGAGTCCCATGACCGCAACCCGCCCACGCTGCCGCTGCTACGCATCGGCATAGCAAGCGACGTGCAACGACACCAGGCCGGCCTGAGCCGCGTACGGATCGGCGAAGCCCAGGCCGAAATCATGGTGGGTGACCTGCTGCTACCCGTACCCGAGATCCGAAAAGCCCCGACGGTCCTGGTGCCGGCGGCTACGTGCGACGGCCAGGTCGCGGCGCTGTTGCGCGAGGGCGAGCGTGGCGGCAGTGGCGATGTCGTACTCCTCAACCGTGGCCGCCAGGCCGGACTCGACAAGGGCAGTCTGGTCGCCGTTACAAAGCAAGTTAGAATCGGCGCCGATGATTCCCGCCCCGCCTCTGCTGCCTCTGCTGCCTTCGTCAGGCCGACTGCGACGCTGCTGGTGTTCGACGCACTCGACCAGGCTGCACTCGCGGTGGTGCTGCGCAGCGACGATAGCGTCGGCGCTGGCGACGCCCTGGGCGCGCTTGTACCCACAGACTCACGCTAATGGATCAGCCTGACGACCGCGCGCACTGGCTGCGGCTGGTCCTGACGGAAGGGGTTGGCCCACAAACAGCGCGCGAACTGCTATCCCGCTTCGGCCTGCCCGGAGAGATCCTTGGCGCCGGCTTTCCTGCGCTGCAGAAATGCGTGCCCGAGAGGATCGCAACGGCGCTGTGCGCTGCCGCCGATTCTGCGATGCAGGCGCAAATCGACGCCACCCTGGCTTGGGCGGCGCTGCCCGGCAATCACCTGCTGACGCTGGCCGATGAGGCCTATCCCCAGTCCCTGCTCACTATTCCGGATCCGCCGACACTGCTGTATGCGAAAGGGCGGCTCGAGCTGCTGTCAATGCCCGCACTGGCGATTGTTGGCAGCCGCAATGCGACCGCGCAAGGCATGCAGAACGCCGAGCAGTTCGCGCGTACGTTGAGCCGCTCCGGCCTCGCTGTGGTGTCGGGCCTGGCACTCGGCATCGACGCCGCCGCTCATCTGGGCGCTTGCAGCAACGCGCCGGGCAGCGGATCCACGATCGCCGTTACCGGCACGGGCCTCGATCTGGTCTATCCGGGCAGGCATCGCGCACTTGCGCACCGGATCGCTGAAGAAGGCTGCCTGTTGAGCGAATATCCACTCGGCACGCCAGCGATTGCATCAAACTTCCCACGCCGCAATCGGTTAATCAGCGGACTGTCTGTTGGCGTACTGGTGGTCGAAGCGGCACTGCAATCCGGATCGCTGATCACCGCGCGCAGTGCGGTCGAACAAGGCCGTGAGGTCTTCGCTATCCCCGGGTCGATTCACTCACCGCTCGCCAAAGGCTGTCACCGGTTGATCCGGGAAGGAGCGAAACTGGTCGAATCGGCGCAGGACATCATGGAGGAGCTTCGCTGGTCCGGATCGGCCATCAAGGCACGCATGCCAGCCCTATGCGCCGTGCCCGCCAGCGAAGCGGAAGTATCGGTGGCTCTCGACGCTGCGTCAGTAAGCGTGCTGCAGGCCGTCGGACATGACCCGGCCTCGGTGGACTCGCTGGCCGAGCGCAGCGGACTGACAGCCTCAGAAGTCCAGGCCGCGCTGCTGGGACTGGAAATGGAAGGGCAGGTCGAAAGATTGCAGGACGGACGTTATCAAAAACGCACACAGATCCGATGATGATCATCGTTAGCGCTTCGCGTCCAAAGCATCACGACCCAGGTCCCGGCAGAAATGCCGCTCAGTGAGCGCAAGCGCATGAAATCAAACAGAAATTTAGTATTGTTCAGCGCCGGAGCCAGGACGATTTCGGGTGACGGCAAAAAAGTTTTTCAGAGCCTCGCTTGTGCGGTACTGAAGATGCCGCTACAGTGACCGCATGTTTGAGGTGCTTGTTTACCTGTATGAAACCTATTACCGACCCGATGCTTGCCCGGACTCGGCAGCATTGGCCAAGAAACTGTCGGCTGTCGGTTTTGAGGATGAAGAGATCTCAAAGGCTCTGGGCTGGCTGACCGACCTGGCCGTCACGACCAACGAAATGTTCAGCCAGCAAGCGCACCAGACGGCTTTCTCATTTGGTACGCGCGTTTATGCGGACAAAGAGTACGCCACATTGGGCTCGGCTGCGATTGGCTTCATCGATTTCCTCGAGTCGGCCGACGTGATTAACACGCTGCAGCGCGAAATCGTGATCGAGCGTGCGTGCGCGGTCAACGAGTCGCCTATCTCGCTGGACAAGCTGAAAGTCATCGTCCTGATGGTGCTCTGGAGCCAAGGCAAGGAGCCCGACAGTCTGATGTTCGACGAGTTGTTCGGTGACGATGACGAAGCCGGAACCCAGGTCTATCACTGACCCAGCCGTGCGGCAACACCGCCTGTTCTTGCAGACTTTTTGCTAACCCGCTTATCATTGGCCGCGTTGAGTGCCCCTGACAGACGTCGGTGACCAGGCGCGCTGCGGCGGACAGAGCCACCTGTACGGCAGGCGGCTGGGTGACCACAGCAGCGGTTTGTGAGAGACACTTGGCCGACAAAAAACCTTCGTTTCGACGCAATTCCCCTAAATATAGTAGGGCGCGGCACAGGTAGCCGCCGCCTGCACCCTCGCTGTTTCCGAACCCGGATCGACCATGACCAAGACGCTCATCATTGCCGAGAAGCCCTCTGTCGCCAACGACATCGCGAAGAGTCTGGGCGGCTTTACCAAGCACGATGAGTACTTCGAATCGGAAGATTATGTACTGTCGTCCGCCATCGGCCATCTGGTCGAAATCGGCGCGCCCGAGGAATACGACGTCAAGCGCGGCAAATGGTCATTCGCCAATCTGCCGATGATCCCGCCGCATTTCGCGTTGAACCCGATCGCAAAGACCGAATCCCGGCTGAAATTACTGAACAAGCTGCTCAAGCGAAAAGACGTCGGCGCCATCATCAACGCCTGCGATGCGGGCCGCGAGGGTGAGCTGATTTTCCGGCTGATCGTGCAATATGCGAAAGCCAAGCAGCCGATCAAGCGGCTGTGGCTGCAGTCGATGACGCCAACCGCCATCCGTGACGCCTTCAGGCACCTGCGCGAAGACCAGGACATGTTGCCGCTGGCCGATGCTGCGCGCTGCCGCAGCGAAGCAGACTGGCTGATCGGCATCAATGGCACGCGGGCGATGACCGCCTTCAACTCGAAAGAGGGTGGCTTTTACCTGACCACTGTCGGCCGCGTGCAGACACCGACGCTGTCGATCGTGGTCGAACGCGAAGAGAAGATCAAACACTTCGTGCCGCGCGATTATTGGGAAGTGAAGGCCGAATTCATCTGCGCTGCCGGCATCTACGAAGGCCGCTGGCTGGATACGAAGTTCAAGAGCGACGACAGCGATCCGGAAAAAAAGGCCGAGCGGCTGTGGAGCAAGGCGGCCGCCGAATCGATCGTCGCTGCATGCCGCGGTAAGCCTGGCACGGTCACTGAGGAATCCAAGCCGAGCACATCGATCGCGCCGGCGCTGTTCGACCTGACCAGCCTGCAACGCGAGGCCAACGGGCGCTTCGGCTTTTCCGCAAAGAACACGCTCGGCCTTGCGCAAGCGCTGTATGAGAAGCACAAGGTGCTGACTTACCCGCGTACCGACTCCAAGCACCTGCCGGAGGATTACCTCGGATCAGTGAAACAGACGCTGGAGTCGCTCGGCGAGATCAACAACTATTACCCGTTCGCCGCGCAAATCCTGAACAACAGCTGGGTGAAGCCGAACAAGCGGATCTTCGACAATACCAAGATCAGCGATCACTTCGCGATCATTCCGACCGGACAGCTGCCGAAGAGCCTGTCCGAGCCGGAACAGAAGCTGTATGACCTAGTGGTACGACGCTTCCTCGCCGTGTTCTTCCCTGCGGCCGAGTATCTGGTGACGACGCGCTTCACCGAAGTCTCCGGCCACCAGTTCAAGACCACCGGCAAGATCCTGACCCAATCCGGCTGGCTTGCGGTGTACGGCAAGGAAGCGGTCGATCCGAACGCCAAGGAAGGCGAGAGCAGCGGCACGCTGGTGCCGGTGGCGCCGAATGAAAAGGTCAAGACCGACAAGGTCGAGGCAAACGGCCTGGTCACCAAGCCTGCGGCGCGCTACTCGGAAGCGACACTGCTGTCGGCGATGGAGGGCGCCGGGAAGCTGGTTGACGACGAAGGCCTGCGGGACGCGATGGCCGGCAAGGGACTGGGCACACCGGCCACACGCGCCGCCATCATCGAAGGATTGCTGAACGAGCGATACCTGCTGCGCGAAGGCCGCGAGCTGATACCGACGGCGAAGGCCTTCCAGCTGATGACGCTGCTGCGTGGACTCGGCGTGGCCGAACTGACCGCTCCCGAGCTGACTGGCGAATGGGAATTCAAGCTTGCGCAGATGGAGCGCGGCGGCATCAGCCGCGACGAATTCATGCGCGAGATTGCGCAGATGACGCAGACCATCGTCAAGCGTGCCAAGGAATACGACAACGACACCATCCCCGGCGACTACGCGACGCTGAAGACCCCGTGCCCCAACTGCGGCGGCATAGTGAAAGAAAACTACCGTCGCTTCGCGTGCACGAAATGCGAATTCTCGATGAGCAAAGTGCCGGGTGGTCGCCAGTTCGAGGTGGCCGAGGTCGAGGAGCTGCTGGCCAACCGCACCATCGGACCGCTGCAGGGCTTCCGCTCGAAGATGGGCCGCCCATTCGCGGCGATCCTGAAGATCGCGCGCGACGAGGACAACAACAACTACAAGCTGGAATTTGATTTCGGCCAGTCGAACGAAGACGACGAAAACGCCGAAGCGGTCGACTTCAGCGCGCAGACACCGCTTGGCGCCTGCCCGAAATGCGGCAGCGGCGTCTTTGAAATGGGGCTGGCGTATGTTTGCGAAAAGACGGTCGCCAAGCCGAAAGGCTGCGATTTCCGCAGCGGTCGTATCATCCTGCAGCAGGAAATCCTGCCCGAGCAGATGGCCAAGCTGCTCAACGATGGCCGTACCGATCTGCTGCCCGGCTTTGTATCGCAACGCACGCGCCGCCCGTTCAAGGCCTTTCTCGTGCGCGGCAAGGATGGCAAAGTCGGCTTCGAATTCGAGGAACGCAAGGGCAAGCCGGCTGCGAAATCTGCAGCCGCCAATGAGGACGGTGACAACGCCGACGTAAAAACGCCGGCGAAGAAGGCAGCCAAGACAGCCACGGCGACGAAGACTCCCGCCAAAACCACAAGCAAAACCGCGAGCAAGACCGCCAGCAAAACGGCTGCGAAAAAAGTGGTTGCCAAGAAGGCCGTCGCGAAAAAAGCCAGCAGCCGCAAAGCTGCCTGACCGGATCACCCGACAAACCGCAGGGCGGTCGAGACCGCCTTGCGTGATCTCAACCTCGCCCGCGCGTTGGCGAACTTTTCATTCCCCTCCCGCTTCTACTCTCTGCATTAGTGATGCAGTCCTCTGGTGCGCACGACAGGCGCACTGCCTTTCTGAATCTAGCGGGAGTGTTCTATGACCAAATGGATGTTACCCATCGCCTGCGCCGTGCTGCTCGGCGCCTGCGCAGGCATGACCGGTGGCGGTTCAGATGCCGGCACCAGCGGCGGTTCAACTGGCATGCCATCGGATTCCAGTGGTGCCAGCAGCAGCGGCACATCATCCGGTACCAGCGGTACCAGTGGAACGGGCGGGAGTGACAGACCCTCGTCCACCATGCCGCCGGGCTCGACGCCGGGCGATACGTCGGGCGGCTCGTCCAGTGGCGCTTCGGACAGCTCATCAGGCATGTCTGGCGGTGCAGGCTATCCGGAAACGACGACGCCCGGCGCGACCGGTGAGCCGTCTTCGTCGGGCATGTCCGGCGGAGGTGGCTCTGAGGGTGGCAATGCCGGCGGCATTGGTACCGATTCACCGAGTACCACGAGCCCGACGCCCAGCACGACACCCGGCCCCACGACCAGCCCGAGCACGGGACAGTAAGCCCTGCTGTTCTGAACAGCGCGCGAATGCAGCCTCTCCAGCCCGCCTTCGCGCGCCCTCCGCTCACATCGAACGCACGAGAGCATGCGTTACACTGTCAGGCTGATTATCAAACCAGCCTGTCATGTTCCGCACTGCGCACGCACCCCGCCTCGTCCCCGTCCTGATCGCTAGCGGCATTATTCTGTCGCTCGCCATGGGTGTGCGCCACGGCTTCGGCTTCTGGCTGCAACCGATCTCACAGCAGCATGACTGGACCCGCGAGACCTTCTCGCTCGCGATGGCCGTACAAAACCTCGCCTGGGGCGCCGTCGGTCCGTTTTCCGGCATGGCAGCGGACCGTTTCGGTGCTGCACGCGTGGTGTTCGCCGGCGCACTGATTTACATGGCCGGATTGTTATGCATGGCGCTGGTCGATGATCCTGCCGGCTTCTCGCTCAGCTCGGGCGTTTTGATCGGAACCGGACTGGCCTGCACGGCATTTGGCGCGCTGTCCGGCATCGTCGGTCGTACCGCACCGCTTGCGCAGCGCTCATGGGCCTTTGGTGTGCTTGGCGCTGCCGGGTCTTTCGGCCAATTCGCGATGATTCCGATCGAACAACAGCTGATCGCTGGCGTCGGATGGCAAGCCGCGCTGTTCCTGCTCGCCGCTCTGGTGGTGCTGGTGATGATGCCGCTGGCCTTCATGCTGCGCGAACCCGCGCCGCCAGCGCATGTGCCGGGCACTGACCAGGGCATCGTCGAAGCGATGCGCGAAGCCTTCGCTTACCGTCCTTTCCAGTTACTGGTGGCCGGCTACTTTGTCTGCGGCTTTCAGGTCGTTTTCATTGGCGTGCACCTGCCCGCGTACCTGAAGGACCAGGGCATCGTCGATCCCCAGATCGCGGTAATCGCGCTCGCCTTGATCGGCCTGTTCAACATTTTCGGATCCTTCATGGCCGGCAAGCTCGGCGGCAGGCTGCCCAAGCCCTGGCTGCTGTCGGGCATCTACTTTGCACGCGCGCTGTTCACTGCCGCCTTCATCTTTGCGCCGCTGTCGCCGCTGTCGGTCTACCTGTTCGCAGGATCCATGGGTCTGATCTGGCTGTCGACCGTGCCGCTGACGAATGGCGTGATTGCGAGCATGTTCGGCGTGCGCCATCTGTCGATGCTGGCTGGCTTCGTCTTTTTCTCGCACCAGCTTGGCAGCGTGCTCGGTGTCTGGCTAGGTGGTTACCTGTTCACGCTGCAAGGCAGTTACGACACGGTCTGGATGATCACGATCGGACTCGGCGTGGTGGCCGGACTGCTGAACCTTCCCATCAGCGAGGCACCGGTCGCCCGTCGGGAGGCGCTCGCATGAGCCGGCATCAGCAACCGCTGTTCCTGTTGCTGGCGACGATGCTAACGGCGTGCGCGTTCGTTGCTTACCTGCGGCCCGGCTTCATCGTCGATTTGTCCAACCAGCTATGGCTGTGCATGTGATGACTACGGCGCTTCATTTCCCGGTCGAGCCGCGCGACGCAGTGCAATCGCTGGTTGCCTCGCGCATCCGTGAAGTCGCGAACGCGGGCATGGGGCGCGACGACGTGCTGCCTTTCTGGTTCGGCGAGCCCGACGAAGTCACGCCCGACTTCATTCGTGAAGCCGCCAAATCCGCACTCGACAGTGGCGACACCTTCTATACGCATAATCTGGGTCTGCCCGAGCTCAGGGAAGCGCTGGCCGAATATTCGACCAGCTTGCACCGGTCGACGACAACGGACAATATCGCCGTCACCTCGTCGGGCGTGTCGGCACTGATGCTGGTCGCGCAATTGCTGCTCAGTCCCGGTGACCGCGTGGTGGCGGTCACGCCGCTGTGGCCGAACCTGATCGAGATACCGAAGATCCTCGGCGCCGACGTGGTATCGGTGCCGCTGCAATTCGACACGACTGCGGCGCCGCCGCGCTGGGAACTCGACCTGGAACGACTGCTGGATGCGCTCACGCCGGACACTCGGGCGCTGATGCTGAACTCGCCCAACAACCCGACCGGCTGGACCATCACGCGCGAGCAGCAGCAAGTGCTGCTCGCGCATTGCCGCAAGCACGGTATCTGGCTGCTGGCCGACGACGTCTACGAACGGCTCGCCTATGACACGCCCGCTGGCACGCCACCCTGCGCGCCGTCATTCCTCGACTTGTGCGAGACTGACGAGCGCGTCGTGTCAACTAACAGCTTCTCGAAGGCGTGGCTGATGACGGGCTGGCGGCTGGGCTGGATGCAATTGCCGCAGTCGCTAATGAGCGGGCTGGGCAAACTCATCGAGTACAACACCTCGTGCGCACCCGGCTTCGTGCAGCGCGCCGGCGTCGTAGCGGTGAACCGCAGCGAGGAAATCGTGCAACGCACGGTCGCGCGCTACCGCAGTGCGCGCGACTATTTGTATGCCCGGCTGTCGGCGCCGGCAATGCGCGCCGCCGGTGTGACCGCGCCGAAACCCCAGGGAGCGATGTACCTGTTCTTCACCGTCGACGGCGAACATGATTCGCTCGCCTTGTGCAAGCGACTGGTGGCCGAGGCCGGGCTCGGCCTCGCGCCAGGCAGCGCGTTCGGTCCGGAAGGCGAAGGTGCGCTGCGCTGGTGCTTTGCCAGTTCGACGGAACGTCTGGCTCAGGGCGCTGACAAGCTCGAACAGTTCCTGCGCTCGCGCTAGCTGGCCGAGAGCTGTGCGCAATCGCACAGCATATCCGCCAGTGCCGCGGGCGCCGTCACCATCGCGTCGTGGCCGGCCGCCAGCTCACGCCACTCCCAATCAGGTTGCTCATGTATTCGCGCACGCAGATCGTGCAATGGCGGATACCAGGGGTCGGTCACGGCGATGTAAGTCTTGCGCAGCCCGTTGCCCGGTGGATGACGCAATTGCAGTGGCTCGGTGTACGCGTTCAGTGGGTGCGGCGTCAGTCGACGCTGTAGCCAGGCTGTCTGCGCCGGATCGCTGACGCCGAACTTCGCCGGGTCAGGAATCGCCATCCGCAAGCCCTCCGGATCAATCGTGCGCCGACGTTCGCTCTGCACTTCTTCGCTGAACAGCGACAATGCCGACTGGCCATGCCCGACCACGATTGCATCGAGATAGATCAGCTGGCGCAGGCGCTCGGGCATGCGGTCGGCGACGCCAGTGATCACGGGACCGGCGAAACTGTGTCCCACCAGCACCACGTCATCAAGCTCTTCGTTCAGGATCACTGCGGCAATATCGTCGATGCAGGTCGACAGGCCGGTATCAGGGCGCAGCAAATGCGCACGCTCGCCAAGACCCGTCATTGTCGGCGTGTACACCGCATGTCCAACGGCACGCAGCCGCTCCGCGACATGCCGCCAGCACCAGCCGCCATGCCATGCACCATGGACCAGTACAAAATCCATTGTTTACTCCTGTTGCCTGTGTCGACCGATCGTAACAGCCATCGACAGCATGGCTACAATGTGGCCATGGATCTGACTTTGAACGACCTCGAACAAGCCATCAACTACTGGCGCCGGCGGTGTCCGTCGACGGGCGACGAGCGCTCGCTGTCAGGCGAAGTGAACGTGCTGGCCCATGTGTATGCACTGATGATCTTCGAGCGGGCACGCACGCGTGCGCTGGAAACGCTCGACCCGGCAGCCAAGGCCTTGATCGATGCGTGGCGCGAAACCGGCGATGCGGACGGCCAGTCATCCACGGCCCTGCCCGAGTAAGCTTTCCGGCAAAGCTCAGTGATTGCTGCGTCTGCACCAGAGCCTTTCCCGCCGATCGCAGCCTCATTTTCTTCGAATCGCCCGCCTGACAACCCGCATATTTGCAGGGTTTTCGAGCAAATGCGCAAAAACTTTGCGGCATTGCACAAAAATGTGTTGACATCTGGCCAGCCGAAAGTAAAATCCGTTTTGTTGCGGCGCACAACCGCTGCCAAATTCACCCCTCTTTGAAGGAGAGAACCATGTTTTCTGCTGCTGACCAGCTGTCCAATGCCACCAAAGCCTCGATCGACTCGCAGCTCGCTGCCATGAGCGAAATCGCGAACAAGGCGCTGCACAGCGTCGCCGAACTGGTTGAACTGAACATCGCGACCGCGAAAGAATCGCTCGCACACACCTCAGCCGCCGCGCAGCAACTGCTGTCGGCCAAGGACGCACAGGAATTTTTCAGCCTGACTTCGTCGCAGGCCCAGCCGCAAGCCGAGAAAGCACTGGCTTATGGCCGTCACCTCGCATCGATCGCGACCAAGACACAGGCCGAGTTCACCAAAGCCACCGAAGCACGCGTCGCCGAGACCGCCAAGCAAGTCACCAAGCTGATCGACGATCTGGCCAAAGCCGCTCCGGCAGGCTCGGAAAACGCGATAGCCATGCTGAAGGCCAGCGCTGATACCGCATCGAAGACTTACGACCAGATCGTCAAGGCAAGCAAGCAAGCACTGGAGACGATGGAAGAAAACGTCACTGAAGCGACCAAGCATTTCGTCCCAACCGCCGCTGAAAAGCCGGCGCGTTCGAAGAAGGCTTAAGCCGTACACGAGCATCAGACAAACGGGCCGCATCTGCGGCCCGTTTGTCATTTCAGCGCAGCATTTGCCCTTCCGGGAACGACAGGCAGCTCATGTCGACGCACTCTTCATGCCACTGCTGGCCGATGGCGTTCACGAGGGCCTCGGACCCACTTCAGCGGCACATGGCCAGCGACACCGCCTCGGCCACACGAATGCCGTCGATGGCCGCCGACATAATCCCTCCCGCATAGCCGGCACCTTCACCTGCCGGATACAGACCGCGCGTGTTCACACTCTGGAAGTCATCGCCGCGGCGAATGCGTACCGGTGATGACGTGCGCGTCTCGACACCGGTCAGCAGGGCGTCGTGCATCGCGAACCCGTGGATCTGCTTGTCAAAAGCGGGCAATGCTTCGCGGACCGCCTCAATCGCATACGGTGGCAGCGCAGTCGCCAGGTCACCCAGCGTCACACCCGGTTTGTAGGACGGCTGCACCTTGCCGAATTCCTTCGACGCCCGACCGGCAATGAAATCGCCGACCAGCTGCCCGGGCGCGCTGTAATCGCCGCCGCCGAGTTCGAACGCACGCGACTCCAGCGCACGCTGGAAATCGACGCCGGCCAGCGGACCGCCACCGGGAAAATCCGCCGGCGTGATGCCGACCACGATGCCCGCATTCGCATTGCGCTCATTGCGCGAGTACTGGCTCATGCCGTTGGTGACCACGCGCCCCGGTTCGGACGTGGCAGCGATCACGGTGCCACCCGGGCACATACAGAAGCTGTATACCGAGCGGCCATTGCTCGCGTGGTGGACCAGCTTGTAATCAGCCGCGCCGAGGACGGGGTTGCCGGCGAACTTGCCGAAACGCGCGCGATCAATGATCGACTGTGGATGCTCGATGCGAAAGCCCACCGAGAAGGGCTTGGCTTCCATGTACACACCCGCGTCATGCAACATCTGGAAAGTATCTCGCGCGCTGTGGCCGATGGCCAGTACCGCATGTTCGGTTGCGATGGTTGCGCCGCTGGACAAGTGCACGCCACGCAGCTGGCCATCCACGATGTCCAACCCGTCCACCTTGTGCTCGAACAGGAACTCGCCGCCAAGCTCGACGATGGTCGCCCGCATCAACTCGATCATCTTTACGAGCCGGAATGTGCCGATGTGCGGTTTGCTGACGTACAGGATTTCCTCCGGCGCGTCCGCCTTCACGAACTCTTCGAGTACCTTGCGACTGTAATGTTTCGGATCGCTGACCTGAGTCCACAGCTTGCCATCGGAGAAGGTGCCGGCGCCGCCTTCACCAAATTGCACGTTCGACTCAGGATCCAGCTTGCGCTGTCGCCACAGGCCGAAGGTATCCTTGGTCCGCTCGCGTACCACCTTGCCGCGCTCGATGATGAGCGGACGGAAACCTGCCTGCGCAAGAATGAGCGCAGCAAACAGACCGCAGGGACCGAAGCCGATCACTACCGGCCGCATCGTCAGCCCGGCCGGTGCGCGTGTGACGAACCGGTAGCTCATGTCGGGCGCGACGGCGACCTTCGGCAAACGGCGTGCCAGTACACCTGGCTCGTCGGCCAGCTCGACATCGATCGTGTACACCAGTTGTATTGCCGACTTCTTGCGAGCGTCATAGCCGCGCCGAAATACGCGAAGCTGCCGCAGGTCGGCCGCCGAAATGTCCAGGCGTGCCAGCACGGCTTCCCTGAGGTCTTGTTCAGAATGATCCAGCGGCAGGATGACGTCGGTGATGCGCAGCATGCGGGCAAACTCGGGAAGGGTAAAGTGAGGCGGGCCACGCATGCGTGGCCCCGGGCAAGAAGCCGCTATTTTACCCAATGCCCCACGAACGTCTCCCCTCAACGTGCGCGCCGACCGCCTTTACTTGCTGCTGTCGGTCCCACCCGTCGGCGATTCACTCGTCCCGGAAGACGCACCACCTTCGGTACCCGCAGCGCCGCCGGACGACTGCCCACCGGCGTCGCTCTTGCCCTCGGAGCTAGACTTCAGGTTGCGCGTCGTTTCCTTGGCCATCTGCTGGTGGGTTTCGACGGTACCGATCGCCTTGCTCGCATAATTCTTCAGGTCGGCATCCTCCGCACGACTGGCCGCTCGCTGAAGCAATCGATGAGTTTCCTTGTGCGCACGGTCGCCCGACTGCTGCATGTACTGACGGTCGAATTTGTCGCCAGACATCCCCTGCAATTTCTGCTGCTGCGCCATGTGCTGGCGGCCGGGCTCGGTCGGCAGCATCACTCCCTTCGATTGGGCCAGCTGCTTGAGATCGTCGAGCGCCTTGGTGTGGTCGTCCACCATCTTCTTGGCAAAGCTCTTTACTTCGTCGCTACTGGCCTTGTCCTGAGCGAGCTTGCCTGTGCTGATCTCGGCCAGATGCGATTCCGCAATTTGCTTGACCATTTTCTCGTCGCGGTCGCTGATCTTTGTCGACGAGGCGCCAGTAGATGGTTGGGTGGTCGCTCCGCTGGAGGCTCCCGATGAGGTCGCTTTACTCTCGGAGGCAGACGACTTGTCGGTTTGTTCCTGTGGATGAGCCGTCAGCGAATGCATCAGCAAGGATGCACCGGACAGGACGAACAGCAACGTCAGGAAAGCGGATTTGATTCGGATGGTGGGCATGAAGCTTTCTCCTTGGATGTGGCAGGCGATTCGGCGCCCGCGGGTTGGCACAAGCGCTGATGCCTCCGCAATTGACATGCCAGCCGCAAGGCCCGGGATTCGCCGGCTGTACACGGACCGACGCACGGAAAAAATGCCCGGGTCCTGCAAAATCTGCCCGGATGTCACATCGGCATGGCAAGAGCCCGCATGCGGCTTGTGCCGGCCGTCACGTGCGGGATATCATCAGGCGCTTTTGACGTCGGCCGGCTCATGCATTTCGACGCGTGTCACGGACCACACGCAGATTGGCGTGATGTCGATTTGCCGGACTGTCTCAGCTTCGTTTGTCTCAACTCGTTGACCCAACTCCGCAGGAACCCATGAAATCAAGCAGCGCTTCTACCGCAGATCTCTTGTCCGACACGCACATCAAGGTCAGACATTCGACCATCCACGGCAACGGCGTGTTCGCGACGCGCAAAATTCCGGCAGGTGCGCGCATCATCGAATATCAGGGCAAACGCATCACCGAGAAACAGGCGGAGAAGCGTTTCGGACTGGATCCCGACAATCCTTTTCATACTTTTTTCTTCAGCCTCGAAAGCGGCAAGCTGATCGACGGTGGCGACGAGGGCAACGAGGCCCGCTGGATCAATCATTCATGCGAGCCGAACTGCGAAGCGCAGGAGGACAAGGGACGCGTGTTCATCCACGCATTGCGTGACATCGCCCGCGGCGAGGAACTGAACTACGACTATGGTCTCGTGATTGACGAGAAATTGAACAAGGCGCTGAAAAAGGCCTATGAATGCCGCTGCGGCAGCGACAGCTGCCGCGGAACGATGCTGGCAGTGAAGAAAAAGACATCCGCATCGACCAAGAAGCCGGCAAAAAAATCCGCCGCAAAATGACGAACAGGGCGCCGAGGCGCCCTGTTCGTCTGGCCGGCGATGCGTCAGCGGCCCATGTCTTCACGTGCGAGATCGAGGAATTCGGTGCGCATGCCAAGATTGGTCTGTAATTCGCCCAGCATCGTGGAAGTCACCGTCTCTTCGCCGGTGGTACGAATACCGCGGCTCTCCATACACAGATGGCGGCAGCGGATCACGACCCCCGCAGCGCGCGGCTCCAGGATCGCCATCAATGCATTCGCCACTTGCATCGTCAGTCTTTCCTGTACCTGCAGGCGTTTGGTGAAGCATTCAACCAAGCGCGTCAGCTTGGACAGACCGACGATCTTCCCGTTTGGCAGGTAGCCGATGGTTGCCTTGCCGAAGAAGGGCGCCAGATGGTGCTCGCAATGGCTATAAACCGGGATATTGCGCACCACGATCAGCTCGTTGTAATCCTCAGCGCCATCCTCGAAGGCCTTCATCACGGAAGCCGGGTCTTGCTGATAGCCGGAGGTCCAGTGCTGCCAGGCTTTCACGACGCGAGCCGGCGTTTCGACCAGGCCCGGACGGTCCGGATCTTCGCCGACGCTACGCAAAAAGCGGCGCCAGTCTTGTTCGGTGAATTCTTCGGACATGGAATTCTTTCTATCTGAATGAAATGGGGAGACCAGACGACGAATGCATGGAGACGCTTCGGGCCGGGGAGGCCCGCATTCGTGCCTGTATTCAATGTGTTTGCATCGTACCCGAATTTCGAAATTCGTTTCGGAAGGTGACATTCCTCCGACTGCTTGCTGCTCTTCGGTTATCCTTTGGAGTTGTAGTCTTGCTCAGATAACAACCGCGATCGGTTAGGGTAAAAGCCCATGAGCAATCGAATTGAAAACACACACCCGAGACACGGAGCATTGTCATGCGTTTGAAATCACTGATCGCCACGCTCGCCATCGGCGCGCTACCCCTGGCCGCTCTGGCCGCCCCTTTCGCTTACGTTCCGAACGAAAAGACAGGCACGCTGTCAGTCATCGACACTGAAACCGATCAGGTCGTGGCCGAAATCAAGGCAGGTGACAAACCGCGCGGACTGGCCGCCTCCAAGGATGGCAAGATCATCTACGTCAGCGATCAGCCGCACAATGCGCTGGTGATGATCGACACGGCCGAGCGTAAAGTGGTCGGCACGATTGAACTCGGCGAATCGCCGGAAGGCGTGTCCGCATCACCGGATGGCAAATGGATCGCCGCCGCCTCCGAAATCAGCAACTCGGTGAACTTCATTGATACCGCAACCGGGAAAAAAGCCTTTGCAGTCAAAACCAAGGGCAAGAATCCCGAGCACGCGGTCTTCAGCCCGGACGGCACATTGATGTTTGTTTCGGCTGAGGAGGCTGACAGCGTCGATGTGATCGATGTCAAGCGCCGCCGGCAAGTCGCGTCGATCAAGGTTGGTGACCGTCCGCGGGGCATCGCTTTCCGACCGGATGGCAAGGTTGCTTATGTTGCTTGCGAGATTGCGAATGCGGTGTACGCGATCGACGTGGCAAAGCGCTCGGTCATCAAGAAAATGACCACCGGGATTTTCTCCAATGGTGTAACGATGTCGCCGGACGGCAGCCGGGTCTTCATCTCGAACGGCAAAGATGCGACGGTTTCCGCGATTGACACCTCAAACAATGAAGTCATCGCCACCATCCCGGTGGGAAAGCGGCCGTGGAATATGGCCATCACGCCGGACGGTAAGAAACTCTACGTAGCAAACGGCCGCTCCAATTCGGTTACCGTGATCGATGCAGTCGAGCTCAAACCCATCACCGAAGTCAATGTGGGCGAATTGCCATGGGGCGTCGTTATTAAATAAGCATTGCTCTCAAAACATAACATCGGCCGCAGCCAATCACTGCGGCCGATTTTTTATGGGCCTTTGCCCGCTACGCAAGACCTTGCGCAAGTCTTGTTCAGTTGAAAAAAATTCACTTGTACCTAGTTATAACGGAGACCTATAGTCCAAAGCCCACTTGCAATGTGGCACATCTTTCGTTTCGTGGTTTCAAAAAAATTAATGAAAATGTGCTCGGGTATTGGTGTTTCGGCACCGTTTTGATCATAAAAAACCAATCGGAGATTAAATTGGCCAAATCCAACGTTTTTGTGAAGAGCGCTCTTGCCTCTGCAATGCTTGCTGCTTTTGCTGCACCCGTCTTCGCAGACGAGAATCTGGAAAAGATCTCGGCAATGAAGTCCACGACCACGGCTATCGATATTCCGACGGTCGCGCAGACCGGCAAGAACGCCGATCGCCTGAAGGAAAACCTCAAGAAGATCAAGCTGCCGGAAGGCTTCAAGATCGAACTGTACGCAGTGGTTCCGGATGCACGTTACATGGCAGTGGCTCCGTCGACCAACATGCTGTTCGTCGGCACCCGCAAGAGCACCGTCTGGGCAGTTACCGACCGCAACGGCGACTCGGTTGCTGACGAGGTCAAGCCTTTCGCTCCGTCGATCAAGTTCAAGAACCCGAACGGCGTCTGCTGGACCAAGGACGGCTTCCTGATCGTCGTCGAATCGAACCGCGTGCTGAATTTCCCGGCAGCCGAGTACTTCTATGAAGGTCCGGACGTTGCCGTCATCACCGCCGTGCAGCAAGGCGGCCTGATCCCGGCAGAAGAGGAGTCCTTCAACCACACCGGCCGTACCTGCAAGGTCGCTGACGACGGCAAGCTGTACGTCACCCTGGGCCAGCCGTACAACGTGCAGCCGAAGGACAAGATTGACCTGTACAACAAGACCGGTATCGGCGGCGTGCTCCGTCTGAACCCGTTCGACGGTTCGGGCAAGGAAGTGTATGCCATGGGTATGCGTAACCCGGCTGGCATGGACATCAACCCGAAAGACAAGACCATCTGGACCACCGACAACCAGGTTGACGGTCTGGGCGACGACGTCCCGCCGGGCGAGCTGAACCGTATCACCAAGGCAGGCCAGCACTTCGGCTTCCCGTACTGGAATGGCAAGTTCAAGGTTGCTGGTTCGCCGGCAGCTCCGGACCTGAAGGACATGAAAGAGCCGGCTGGCGCGGTCTTCCCGCAAGTCGAGTTCCCGGCTCACCAGGCTCAACTGGGCATGTCGTTCTACACTGGCAAGGCATTCCCGAAGAAGTATCATGGCGGTATCTTCGTTGCATCGCATGGTTCCTGGAACCGCACGGTGCCGAGCGGCTACCTGATCAACTACGTGCCGCTGAACGCGGACGGCACCGCTGGCAAGGCTGAAGTGTTCGCCGACGGCTTCCTGGATCAGGAAACCAAGCGCGCATTTGGTCGCCCGGTTGACGTCGCCAACCTGCCGGATGGCTCGATCCTGGTTTCCGATGACTTCGCTGGCGCGCTCTATCGCATCAGCTACGTCGGCAACTAATCGCCGCTGATCAACGCCGGGCCTGGTGCCCGGCAGTGATCCTGAAGTCGCCTGCCACGAGAGATCGCGGCAGGCGATTTTTTTTGCAGGTATAGTTCGATTCCCGCATTACTTTTCTCTGAAATACCGATGAAAACCGTTTCGCTTATCGCTACCGGCCTGCTGTGCGCCGGTCTGTCAACCGCCGCTATGTCGGCCGACCTGAACGCCGGCGGAAAAGCTGCGCAGAGCTGCATGATGTGCCACGGCGAGAATGGCATCTCGACCATGCCCGGTACACCGTCGCTCGCCGGCCAGCCCGAAATCTACCTGGCGTCGCAACTGCGTCAGTTCCGGGACGGCAAACGCCACAATGAAGTGATGAACGTAATCGCCAAGACGCTGTCCGATGCAGACATCGATAACATCTCGGCTTACTTCGCTCAGTTCGAAATTGAAGTAAAGAAGCGCTGATTTACTTTCGCTTCGCAATGCCAACAAGCCTGCTTGTGAGCAGGCTTGTTTTTTTATGTCGGGCTGGCATCGACGAGCACTCGTCACCGTGTGCCTGTCGTGATCCGATCGTCACTGCCCGACCAGTACCTTGCGCACATCGAGGTGCCCCATGTCGTTGGCAATGTCGAGTGCCGTCTTGCCACGATTGTCCTTCAGCGACGCATCCGCGCCGGCTTGCAGCAGATATTTCACTACTTTTGCGTGCCCCTGTCCGGCGGCCCACATCAGCGCGGTAAGTTCATTCGCATAGCGCGCATTCGCGTCAACGCCCGCCTTTAGCAAGCGCGCGACCACCTCAGTGTGTCCCTGAGCCGCGGCATAGACCATCGCCGTCTTTTTTTGCTCATCGACCGCATGAATATTCGCCTCGCGAGAGAGAAGCCGCTCTGTCAGCGCCAGATTGCCGTTATACGCCGCTGCCATCAGCGGCGTGCCTTTCGCCGTATTGGCGAGATTAACGTCGGCCCCCTGATCAAGCAGGTAGTTGGCAAGATCCTGCTTGTCCGACTTGATCGACATCAGCAACAGGCTGTCTCCAATACGATTACGCGAATTCAGGTTCGCTCCGCCGCGCTCGATCAATTGCTTGAGCTTACCGAGATTGCCGGCACGAACGGCAGCCAGCGTTTGCGGATGAGGATCGTCAATTCCTTGCTGCGCTGCTGCTGCGGCGCAAAAACACATGGCGATAAAAAATGTGAAGGGTTTATTGAGAAAATTCATGTGAAAAACCTTGAAAGATGATCTTCCATATTGCCATAAGACGGAACAGGGACTACGATCTGCGAGCGCAATAATCTGCTTCATTTTATTGCGGTTAATAAGAAGCCCAGTGGCAACCGTTAACTGCGGTTGGTGCAGACGTAGTAAGCACTGCACCGGGCGACCGAAGCGAACCGGAAGAGTTCGCTGGGCATAAGAGAATGAAATCCACCAAGAGAGGAAGCAAATGGCACTGAACAAGATGCTGAATACGCTTGCCGCTACCAGCCTGCTCATCGCAGGTTCGGCATATGCGCAAGAACCGGTCGGGGGCGCAGGTATCAAGGCCAACCCGATGCCGAAGTTCACCAACGTCACCCAGTCGATGCTGAACGAGTCGATCAAGGACGGCAAAAACTGGCTGCACCCGAACGGCAACTACGAGCAGACCCGTCACTACCCGGCCACCCAGATCAATACCGGCAACGTCGCTAAGTTGCGTCCGGCATTCGTTTTCCAGACCGGCATCGTCGAGTCGATGGAAACCGCACCGATCGTGGTCGACGGCGTGATGTTCGTCACGACTTCGTACAACCACGTGTACGCCATCAACGCAACCACTGGCGAGCAGTACTGGCACTTCAAGCACAAGATCGGCCCAGTGTCGACCTACTGCTGCGGCCCGAACAACAAGGGTGTCGCCGTTTCTGAAGGCAAGCTGTTCATGGGTACCCTGGATGCGAAACTGGTCGCACTGGACGCCAAGACCGGCAAGCTGCTGTGGGAAACCGAAATCGCTGATCCGGAACTCGGCTACAGCGAAACGATGGCTCCGGCTGTCGTCGACGGCAAAGTGCTGATCGGCACCAACGGCGGCGAATACGGCGTGCGCGGCTTCGTGAAGGCATTTGATGCCAACACCGGCAAGCTGAGCTGGACCTTCCACACCATCCCGGAAAAAGGCCATGAAGGCACGTGGGCAACCCACGACGCAACTGGCCGCGACATGAAGCGCGACATCGCTGCTGAAAAGGCAGCGCTGGCCAAGCAGGGCGGCGACTTCTACAAGACTCTCGGTGGTGGCGTCTGGATGACCCCGGCAGTTGATACGAAGACCCGTTCGGTGATTTTCGTGGTCGGCAACCCGTCGCCTGACCTGTACGGCGCAGAGCGTCCGGGTGACAACCTGTACACCGACTCGATCGTCGCTGTCGACCTCGATACCGGCAACTACAAGTGGCACTACCAGTACATCGCCCACGACGTGTGGGATCTCGACGCCGTCTCGCCGCCGATTCTGGTGGACGTGAAGGACAAGAATGGCAAGATGATCCCGGGCGTTATCCATGGCGGCAAGACCGGTCACATCTACGTTCATGACCGTCGCGACGGCAGCCTGATCCGCTTCTCGGAGCCGATGGTGTCGCAGGAAGGCCTGTGGACCCTGCCGACCGCACAAGGCGCACGCATGTCGCTGGGTGCAAACGGTGGTGTCGAGTGGTCGCCGATGGCGTTCAACCCGAAACTGCGTCTCGCTTACGCAGTGAACCTTGAACAGCCGATGACCTACCACGTCGAAGCGGCTGCCTATCCGGGCGGCAAGCTCTGGCTGGGTGGCGCATTCAAGAACATCCCGGGTGAAGAGCAATTCGGCAACGTGACCGCCGTGAACATCGACACGGGCAAGATCGTGTGGAAAGCACGCACCGACCAGCCGATGATTGGTGGCGCACTGTCGACCGCTGGCAACCTGGTGTTCGCGGGTGAAGGCAACGGCTGGTTCAAGGCCTATGACGCACGTACCGGCAAGGTGCTGTGGCAGTACCAGTGCGGCGCAGGTGTGAACGCACCGGCGACTTCATACACGGTCAACGGCAAGCAGTACATCGCTGTGGCTGCCGGCGGCAACACTCAGCTCGACTTCAAGCGCGGCAACAGCGTTTTCGTGTTCGCTCTATAATTCAGCTGCAGTACAAAGAGGCTGCCTGAGGGCAGCCTCTTTTTTTTCTCCATCAGCGAATTAAGGTTTTGTCATGAAATTTCGAGCAGCATTGACCGCCTTCCTGGCCGTCGCTGCCCTTTGCGTGAACGCACAGGCGCAGGACATCGAAGCCGGCAAGAAGAAGGCCGAAGCCTGTGTCGCCTGCCACGGTCCCAATGGGAACTCGCAGGTCGGCGCATTTCCGACCCTCGCAGGCCAGTCTGACCGCTACATCTACCTGCAGCTGCGCGACTACAAAGAAGGCCGCCGCAAAAACCCGATGATGTCGGCCGTCGCCGCCGGCCTCGAGAAGCAGGATATGAAGGATCTGGCAGCGTACTTCGCCTCGCAAAAGCAGACCCGCACCGGCTTCAAGGCCGAACAGGCACGCATCGAAGCGGGCGCGAAGAAAGCGGAAGAGTCGCTGTGCGCAATGTGCCACCTCGGCGCCATGAAGGGTCAGAACGAAGTGCCGCGCCTCGCCGGCCAGCAGCCGGACTACATCATCACGCAGCTGAAGGCCTTCAAGGCACGCGAGCGCACAAACGATGCTGGCAACATGACCAGCCTCGCACAGACCTTGTCCGAAGAAGACATGGTCAACCTCGCGCACTGGATTTCGAACCTGTACTAAACGTCAGGGCAATCCAAAATTGAAGCCGGCCATGCCGGCTTTTTTTTATTCTGGCGAAACCGCTTCAGAATACATCGATGTGCATCGCGTTCAGAATCGCCTCGATCGCCGGATGCTTGATCTTGCGCTCATTGGAAATGACATAGATCTGCTCCCGCACCTGTGCCATTGCGCCGACCTCAACAGCGCCGAACTGCTCGAGCACATCCTTGGCCAGTACGGAGGGCGCCGGGAACAAGCCACGTCCTGCACGGCCGAAGGTCAATAGCAGCGCGTTGTCATCGAACTCACCGATCAGGTCAGGATGCACTTCGTGCATCTCCAGCCAGTTGTCGATGCGACCACGAACTGCATTGTTCCGGGTCGGCAGCAGCAGAGGTGCGCCGTTCAGGCACTTGGGGAAATTGTCGAGGTAACGTTCAGCCAGCGCAGGCAGTGCAAACAAGCTGATCTGGGTTTCACCGAGCAGATGGCTAAACACACGCAACGAAGAGCCGGGCGGCACCGGCCGGTCAGTCAGCATCACATCCAGCTTGTGGACGGAAAGCTTGCCCAGCAGTGACTCAAACTGCTCCTCATAACAGATCAAGCGTACACGTTGCGGCAAGGCAAGCGCCGCATCAAGCAGCCGTGACGCGATCAGCTTCGGCAATGAGTCGGAGATACCGACGGTCAGTCTCATTACCGGCTCGGTATCGATGTCTGCCAATGCTTCTTGCAGTTGCTCGCCGAGCAGGAAGATCTGATCGGCATAACGCAGCGCTGTCTGCCCCGCCTCGGTCAGCACCAGCCGCCGTCCTTGTGGCTTGAACAGCGCCTTGCCGACCGCCTGCTCCAGCAATGACAACTGTGCACTGACGGTCTGAATGGCCAGTCCGAGGCGCTCGGCTGCGCGCGTCACGCTGCCTTCCTTGGCGACGACCCAGAAGTAGTGCAAATGACGAAAATTCAGGCTCACGTTGTCATGCCCTTCTGTATATTCGAAGCGATTGTCTGATTATCCATCGATTTTTCCGAATTTGCTGGGCACCCTGGCAAGTCGGGCTATCGTTACAATGCGGTTTATATTGCTATTTAACGGAGTGTGATGCATGTTGGAACTACTGGCCGATCCGCAAACCTGGATCGCATTTGCGACCCTGACCGCGCTGGAGCTCGTGCTCGGTATCGACAACGTGATTTTCATTTCCATCCTGGTCGATAAGCTGCCACCCGAGCGGCGTGAAGTCGCCCGCAAGATCGGACTTTTCGCAGCGATGTTCATGCGTATCGGGCTGCTGTTGATGCTGGCTTGGATCGTCGGCCTGACCGAGCCGCTGTTTAGCGTGTTTGGCAAAGGATTTTCGGGTCGCGATCTGGTGCTGCTGCTCGGCGGCCTATTCCTGCTCTGGAAAAGCGTCGGTGAGATCCACCAGACCCTCGAGGGCGTGCATGAGCACAAGCAAGGCGTGGTTCACGCAAGCTTCAGCGCTGTGATCGTGCAAATCATGCTGATCGACATGGTGTTTTCACTGGACTCCATCATCACGGCGGTGGGCATGGTTGACGAGGTCGCGGTGATGATCGCGGCCGTGGTCGTTTCGGTCGCACTGATGATGCTGTTCGCCGGCGCTATCGGTCGTTTCGTATCGGCCCACCCGACCATCAAGATGCTGGCCCTGTCCTTTCTTGTCGCGATCGGTGTCGTGTTGATTGCCGAAAGCTTCGGCACCCATGTACCCAAAGGCTACATTTACTCGGCGATGGCGTTCTCGGTGGTCGTCGAAATGCTGAATCTGCGGCTGCGTAAGCGCTCGTCACGTCCTGCCGAGCTGATCGCTTCGATCGCAGAGGATGAAGAGAACGCAAGGAAGCGCTGAGCCCCCGCGACGCGCAACCTTGCGGTGATGCGGAAGTCCAATCCGCGACTTTCACCTGGCGGAGGCAAAGCGATGCGACTCGACCTTTACTGGCGTCCCGAAGCGGGCGGCAAATTTTCCTATCTTGCGGTACTGGAGGGAAAGCGCATTCCCGAAGAAGCCACCAACACCGACTGGCAACTGCTGGCGCAAGGGGTCGATATATCTGACGTAGACGACGACATGCCCGACTACGCGATAGAGCGTCCGTTCCAGCAGATCGGCAGCAAAGGCTATGCGATCACAAGCCTGAAACTGCTTTAGCTTCAGCGCTCGCTGTGACTATGGCCGTGGATATGGCTGGTCAAACCATGCCGGCAGTGGACAGTTCGGTCTTCACGTACGCGTAGAACACTGGCGCAGCAATCACGCCTGGGATGCCGAACAGGGCTTCCATCGCCAGCATCGCCGTCAGCAGCTCCCATGCGCGCGCGTTGATCTGCGTGCCGATGATCTTCGCATTCAAAAAATATTCGAGCTTATGGATCACGACAAGAAACAGCAGTGACACAAGCGCGATACCGAGCGAATGCGACAGGCTAACGATCACGATCACGGTATTGGATATCAGGTTGCCGATCACGGGCAGCAGGCCGGCGATGAAAGTGACCAGAATCATTGTCTTCACGAACGGCAGATGAATACCAGCCAGCGGCAAGGCAACTGCAAGATAGATACCAGTGAATACCGCATTGATCGCAGCGATGCGCACCTGTGCGAACACGATCTGCCGGAAGGCGAGATGTAGCCGCACGATACGCTGATGCAGCGCTGCGGCGAGCGGGCGATAACGATGTACCTGGGTGGTGTCATACAACGCCGCCATAGCACCGATCACCATGCCGATCAGGATGTGGACAAGCACGCGTCCGGTTTCCTGACCGATCTCGGTGGCCTGCGATGCGTGTGCCCGCATCCAGCTTGTCAACATCTGCTGCAGCGCTTCTGCACTCGGTGGCAGATACGTCGCCAGCCATGCCGGAATCTGACTCCGCGATTCGTCGATCAGATCAGCCAGCTTCTTCAGCAAGACCGGCAAACTGCCCGCATCGGACAAGAAGAAAGACAACATCGCCCAGATACCGGCGGTCAGCGCCACAACGATCGCCGAACCCAGTGCAGCCACCGCAACCAGCCGCGCCGACTGGCTGCCCAGGCGCCGCGCCAGCCAGGGCGCCAGCAAATGCACCAGCGCGTACACCAGCAGGCCAGCGTACAAGGCTGCCAGCAAGCCTGCGTGCAGCACCAGCAGCAGGGCGATTGCGGCAAGTAGCCATGACGCTATCTGAGGAAGATCTGCACGCACGCGCTCGGTCATCGATGTCGGGAGGATTTGGAGGTTTTCCAGTCACAAAAAAGCCGCTCGCGTTGTTCGCGAGCGGCTTCCGCTCTTTTGGCGATTATTGCAGAACCCGGCTGTCAACGACAGCCGAAATTCCTGTACTTACGCCTGTTGGATGCCGGCGAGCAGCCAGCCCTGATTGCCTGTCAAAGGCTTGGTCAGCACCCAGATCTCGTTGAAGTGTTGCACCGGTGCGTTCTCTTCCTCGCGGATCATGCCGCTGAACCGTACGCTGGCCAGATGTTCAGTGCCGGTCGACTCGACACCCAGCATCTCGGCATCGATCGTGACTACATCGGTATGGTTCGCCGATGCGCCTCGCTCGGACAGCTGCATCTTCAGCTCGGCATACATCTCCGGCGTCGTGAATTCTCGGATATCGTTCACATCGGCGCGATCCCAGGCGGCTTGCATGCGAATGAAATTGGTCTTCGCATGGCGCAGAAAACCAGCCACGTCAAAACCTTCAGGCACTGCCGGCTGCGCTCCAAACTGCGGTGCTGCGGACTGACCGCCACCGAGGTTGGAGCCGATCTCGGGTGTCCTGCCGCTGTCCGGCGTCAGGCTGCGCTCCATCGGGCCGGCATAAGCTGGCTGCGGTTGGTTACGCCGCTTGATCATGCGGAAGATGAACATCGCCGCGAAGGCCAGCAGCATCACCATCAGCATCGTGCTGATCATGCTTGCCAGTTCGCCGCCGAGCCCGAAGTGGGACAGCAGCGCACCCAGACCCAAGCCAAGCAGGGCACCGCCCAGAATACCTTTCCACGGGCTGGCGGGCTTCGGGGCTGGAGCACCCGGCTGGGCGGGACGCTGCGCGGGCGTCATCTGGTTCGGTCCCTGCGGAGTCGCCTGCCGGCTGAAACTAGGCGACGACTTGCCAAATGAACCGCCGCCGCCCATCCGTTTGGCCTCGGCACCGGACATGGCGACCGTAAAACCCATCACCGCGACCACCAAGGCGGTCAGAAATTTTTTCATACATCCTCCAGTAAGCTTGCAGGCGGATAAACGTCCACCCCAATCGTTTTGCAAACCCGATTCTATGCAATCCAGATAAATAAAAAAATCGAATTGAAAAGAAAAATTTATTCGTAAAAACAGGAATTACAACAGCCACTTCGCGTCAAACCCAGAACCAATCATTGCGGCCTGACTCTTTCAGACCATTCCCGCCGCCATTACAACGGATGATTTCTGGAAAAAATTCTATCGGCAAATAGCTATCGATAGATTTGACCTATTTTATCTATAAAAACTATCAAATTTACCGGACGATAGTTGGGCGCTATCATCCGCCCATCTGCTCACCAACCGAAGGAGAATTAGCATGTCCATCGTTAATACCACCATCAAAGCTTTCAAGACTCAGGCTTATCACAACGGCAAATTTGTCGAGGTGACCGATGCCGACCTGAAGGGCAAATGGTCTGTCGTGTTCTTCTACCCGGCTGACTTCACCTTTGTCTGCCCGACCGAACTCGGCGACCTGGCTGACAACTACGACACGTTCAAGTCGCTGGGCGTCGAGATCTACGCCGTGTCGACCGACACGCACTTCTCGCACAAGGCATGGCATGACACCTCCGAAACCATCGGCAAGATCCGTTATCCGATGCTGGGCGACCCGACGGGCGCAATCACCCGCAACTTCGAGGTCATGATTGAAGAAGCTGGCCTCGCACTGCGCGGCACCTTCGTGATCAATCCGGAAGGCCAGATCAAGCTGTGCGAAGTCCACGACGACGGCATCGGCCGTGACGCAAAAGAGCTGCTGCGCAAAGTGCAGGCTGCACAGTACGTCGCTGCTCACCCGGGTCAGGTCTGCCCGGCGAAATGGACTCCGGGTGCTGAAACCCTGGCACCGTCGCTCGACCTGGTCGGCAAGATCTAAGTTTCTCCCCTGTCGTCTGCAGTACCGGGGCGCTGCCTGCGCGGCGCCCCTCGAATAACACACGCTCAAGAGGCCATCATGCTGGACGCCGCCATCAAGAATCAATTGCAAGCCTACCTCGGCAAAGTCAGCCACGACGTCGAGATCACCGCATCGCTGGACAACAGTGAAAAGTCGCAAGAAATGCGTGCGATGCTGCAGGAGATCGTCGCGCTGTCGCCGCGCCTGAGCTACCGTGAAAGCACTGCTGACAACGAGCGCAAGCCGTCGTTCGCGTTGAATCGCGCAGGCAGCAATATGGGCGTGCGTTTCGCCGGTATCCCGATGGGGCACGAGTTCACGTCGCTGGTCCTGGCTCTGCTGCAAGTGGGCGGCCATCCTCCGAAGGCCAGCGACGACGTACTCGAGCAGATCCGCAACCTCGAGGGCGAGTATGTATTCGAAACCTATATCTCGCTGTCCTGCCAGAACTGCCCGGAGGTCGTGCAGGCGCTGAATCTGATGTCCGTGATCAATCCGAACATCCGCCACACCATGATCGACGGCGCGCTGTTTCAGGATGAAGTCAACGAGCGCAAGATCATGGCCGTACCGACGCTCTTCCTGAACGGCCAGCATTTCGGTCAGGGCCGCATGGAGCTCGAAGAGATTCTCGCCAAGCTCGACACCGGCGCGGCCGCTCGCGCTGCCGAGAAGATCGGGAAGAAAGACGTGTTCGATGTGCTGATCGTCGGCGGCGGTCCGGCGGGCGCGGCGGCAGCCATCTACTCGGCACGCAAGGGCATTCGCACCGGCGTCGTCGCAGAGCGCTTTGGCGGTCAGGTGCTCGACACGATGGGTATCGAGAACTTCATCTCGGTGAAGGAAACCGAGGGGCCGAAGCTGGTTGCGGCGCTCGAACAGCACGTCAAGGAATACGAGGTCGACGTGATGAACCTGCAGCGCGCGGCAGCACTGGTGCCGGGTGAGCTGATCGAGGTGAAGCTCGAGAGCGGTGCGAGTCTGAAGGCCAAATCCGTCATCATCGCCACTGGCGCGCGCTGGCGCGAACTGAACGTGCCGGGCGAGAAGGAATACCGTAACAAGGGCGTGGCCTACTGCCCGCACTGCGACGGCCCGCTGTTCAAGGGCAAGCGCGTGTCGGTCGTCGGCGGCGGCAACTCTGGCGTCGAAGCGGCGATCGATCTCGCGGGCATCGTCGGTCATGTGACGCTGCTCGAGTTCGACTCGAAGCTGCGTGCCGATGAAGTCCTGCAGCGCAAGCTGCGCAGCCTGCCGAACGTGAGCGTGATCACCGACGCGCAGACCACCGAAGTCACTGGCGATGGCAACAAGGTGAATGGCATGCGCTATACCGACCGCAAGAGCGGCGAAACCAAGGCGATCGAACTCGAGGGCATCTTCGTGCAGATCGGCCTGCTGCCCAACACTGACTGGATCAAGGGTACGGTCGCGCTGTCCAACCGCGGCGAGATCGAAGTCGATGCCAAAGGCCAGACCTCGGTGCCGGGCGTGTTCGCCGCTGGCGATGTGACGACGGTACCGTACAAGCAGATCATCATCGCGATGGGCGAAGGCTCGAAAGCAGCACTGAGCGCATTCGATCACCTGATCCGTACGTCGGCTCCTGCGGAACAAGAGCAAAGACTGGCAGCCTGATCGGCATCGATAAGGCTGAGACGGGCCCGGGTACCGACAGGTTACCCGGGCTTTTTTGTGTCAACACCGATCGGCGCCAGAAAAGAAACGCCGGCTGCATGCCGGCGTTTCTCGATTCAGGCGCTACAAAATCAAACGCCCATCACTTCCTTCTTGAACTGCAGGCGCCATGCATGCAGCAGCGGCTCGGTGTAGCCAGCCGGCTGCACCAGGCCCTTGAACACCAGGTCGCTAGCCGCGCGGAACGCATGCGAGTCAGCGAAGTTCGGCGCCATCGGGCGGTACAGCGGATCGCCGGCATTCTGCTGGTCGACCACCTTGGCCATGCGTTCGAAGGTCTCCTTCACCTGCGCCTCGGTCACCACGCCGTGCAGCAGCCAGTTGGCTATGTGCTGGCTAGAGATACGGAGCGTTGCGCGGTCTTCCATCAGGCCGACGTTGTGAATATCCGGCACCTTCGAGCAGCCGACGCCCTGTTCAACCCAGCGCACCACATAGCCGAGGATGCCCTGGGCATTGTTGTCGAGCTCTTGCTGAATCTCGGCAGCAGACCAGTTCGGTGTGGCGACGATCGGCACCATCAGCAGTTCGTCGCGCAGCTTCGCGAGCTCGGTAGCGGCATCCAGTTTCTCCAGCTGCTGCTGAATCTCGAACACATTCACCTGATGGTAGTGCAGCGCATGCAGGGTCGCAGCCGTCGGCGACGGAACCCACGCGGTGTTAGCGCCGGCCTTCGGGTGACCGATCTTCTGCTCGATCATGGCGGCCATCAGGTCCGGCATCGCCCACATGCCCTTGCCGATCTGGCCGCGGCCGCGCATGCCGCATGACAGGCCGGTCAGCACATTGCTGCGCTCGTAGGCCGACAACCAGGTCGAGGATTTCATATCACCCTTGCGCATCATCGCGCCGCCCGTCATCGACGAATGCATCTCGTCGCCCGTGCGGTCGAGGAAGCCGGTGTTGATGAACGCCACGCGTGCCGCGGCTTCCTTCAGGCAGGCTTTCAGGTTGGTCGAGGTGCGACGCTCTTCATCCATGATGCCGAGCTTGACGGTGTTTTCCTTCAGGCCGAGCAGCGCTTCGACGCGACCGAACAGCTCCGCCGCGAACGCGACTTCGGTCGGTCCGTGCATCTTTGGCTTGACGATGTAAACCGAGCCGGTGCGCGTATTGCCGATGGCCTGCGATGCCGGGCGCTTCAGGTCATGCAGCGCGATCGTGGTAGTGACGACGGCATCCAGAATGCCTTCCGGGATCTCGCGGCCATCAGCCAGCAGGATCGCCGGGTTCGTCATCAGATGGCCGACATTGCGCAAGAACAGCAGCGAGCGACCATGCAGCTTCACCGGCTGACCGTTCGCGCCGGTATATTCGCGGTCGGCGTTCAGCGTGCGGTCAAACGTCTTGCCGCCCTTGCTGACGGACTCCACCAGCGTGCCTTTCAGAATGCCGAGCCAGTTTTCATACGCGACCACTTTGTCGCTGCCGTCGACGACGGTCACCGAGTCTTCCAGGTCGAGGATGGTCGACAGCGCGGATTCGATCACGACATCGGATACACCGGCGGGATCATCCTTGCCGATGGTCGTGCTGCGGTCGATGCGAATGTCGATATGCAGGCCGTTATTCTTCAGCAGCACCGACGACGGCGCCGCCGCATCGCCCTGATAGCCGATGAACTTCGCCTCGTCCTTCAGGCCAGTGCTGCCTCCGCTCTTGAGCGCCACCACCAGCTTGCCGCCTTCCACCTTGTAGCCGGCAGCATCAGCATGCGAGCTCTGTGCGAGCGGCGCCGACTGGTCGAGGAAGTTGCGTGCATAAGCGATCACTTTCGCGCCGCGCACCGGGTTATAGCCACCGGCGCGCGTCGCGCCGCCGTCTTCGGAAATCGCATCGGTGCCGTACAACGCGTCATACAGCGAGCCCCAGCGCGCGTTCGCTGCGTTCAGTGCATAGCGAGCGTTCAGGATAGGGACGACCAGCTGGGGGCCGGCCGTGGTCGCCAGCTCGGCGTCGACGTTCTCGGTGGTCACCTTCACGTCCGCCGGCACCGGCTGCAAATAACCGATCGACTCCAGGAACTGGCGATACGCGGCGACGTCCGCGATCGGACCCGGATGCGCACGATGCCAGTTGTCCAGCGCCGTCTGCTGCCGATCGCGTTCGGCCAGCAGCGCGGCATTCTTTGGCGCCAGATCGGTTGCGATCTGTGCAAAGCCTTTCCACCAGGCGTCGCTGGTCAGGCCAGTGCCCGGCAGGACCTTGTCCTCGATGAAGCGATACAGGACGGTATCGACCTGCAGTCCATGGCAATGGGTACGTGCTGTCATGATGTTTTCCTCAGAAGTGTGTACGTGTTTGATGCGGTGAATCGAAAGATTGCTGCTTATCTGTGCTTTGCGACGAAACGATGCAGATCATCCAGCGAGCGGCCTTCGCCGTTCGGCGTGACGCCCAGCTCCTCCATCGGCGCGCCCGCGCGATTGACCCAGAAAGTACGGAAACCAAACCAGGCCGCACCGCAGATATCCCAGCCATTGCTGGACACGAACAGGCTGTCCTTCGCGGCGATGCCGAGCATGTCGGGTCCAAGCTGATAAGCCTCGGGCGCGGTCTTGAATTTCTGCACGCTGTGTACCGACAGCACCTGCGTGAACAGTCCCTGCATGCCGGCCGCGCCGACCGCAGACTCCAACATGTCCGGATTACCGTTGGACAGAATCGCCAGCTTCAGGCCGTCGACCTTCAGCGCCTGCAACACAGCCAGGTTCTCGGGGAAAGGCTGAAGCTTCGCGTACTGTCCCATCAGCTGGGTCTGCGCATCGAGCGTCAGTTCGAGTCCGAGCCTGCGGCAGGTGAAGACCAGCGCATCCTGAGTGATTTCCCAGAAAGGCTTGTAAGTGTTCGACAGCGTGCGCAGACGGGTGTACTCAATCTGCTTGTCGCGCCAGAGCTCGGCGACGGCCGCGCCCCGGCCCGGAAACAGGCGTTCCGCGAGCGCACCGATCGAATAGACATCGAATAGCGTGCCGTAGGCGTCGAAAAGAATGGCCTGAATAGTCATGGCGTGGACGGAGTGGGGAGTCGACGCAGTATATTCAGCCGATAAGGTTACAAACACCCAGATTTGTCGAATCACTTGTGTCTATTTGTCACAAGTTAACAAGCGTGGGCTTGCCGATCTGCAGCGTCACGCAGCGACCTGACGGATATCTGCACGGACCGGAATCCGGCGTCGTTGGGATTTGTCCGCTGAACCGACTGGCTTTATGACTGTGCCGTGCTTGCCTGATAAGCGTCGAACCAGGCTTCGAACGCCTGCGCCGACACCGGCCGGCAAATATGAAAACCCTGCGCCTGCGTGCATCCCATCTCGCGCAAATGCCGGAGCACCGACGCGCTCTCGATACCCTCGGCGACGACCTCCAGCTTCAGTGCATGGCCCAGCGCAATCACGGCCTCAATGATGGCGCGGCTGGCGTTGTCATACTGCAGTCGCTGGACGAAGGATTTGTCGACCTTGATCTTGTTGATCGGCAGCCGCGACAGGTAATTCAGACTCGAGTAACCCGTGCCGAAGTCATCCAGCGCGATCTGCACGCCAAGCGCGCGCAGACGCTCCAGCACTTCGGTAGCGCGGTCCAGATGCTCCATCAGCGCCGTCTCCGTAACCTCCAGATGTAGCTCCATCGGATCGACTGCGCTGTCCGCCAGCCATTGCGAGAACTGCCTGACGAAGTCCTGCTGCCGCAACTGAACCGCCGATACATTCACCGCAACCGGTATCACCGGAAAGCCGCGCTCGCGCCACGACTGATGCTGCCGGCAGACTTCCCCGATCACCCAGGCGCCGAGCCGTCCGATGTGGCCCGTCGACTCCGCGATCGGTACGAACTGGTCCGGTCCGATATCCGCGTGAGGCCAGCGCACCAGTGCCTCGACGGCGACCACACGCCCCGACTGCAAGTCGATCACGGGCTGGTAATGCAGGCTGAACATCTGGCGGCTGAGTGCCGACTGCAGCTGCTTCTCGACGCGTGCCTGCAGCTGCGAGCGCGCCGCCAGCTCGCGCGAGTAGTACTGCACATTGTCGCGTCCGGTCTGCTTGGCGTGATACATCGCGGCATCGGCGTGATTGACCAATGTGTCGAGGTCCATGCCATCGCGCGGAAAAATACTGATGCCGACCGAGAGCGACAACGCGAATTCCAATCCGTCGATCGAGTATGGCTGGCGGATGCTCTCCAGTATGTGGCGCGCGACCTCTTCGGCGGCAGACGCGTGTTCGATCTCGGGCAACAGCACCAGAAATTCATCGCCCCCCAGTCGCACGACCAGATCCTCCTCGCGCACACAGGCGCTCAGGCGGCGCGCCACCTCCTGCAGTATCTTGTCGCCGGTCTCGTGACCGTGATTGTCATTGATGAGCTTAAAGCGGTCGAGATCAATGAACAGGACGCCGGCGCACAAGGCCGCGCGGCGCGCGCGGCCGAACAAATGCCGCGTTGATTCGAACAGCCATCCGCGGTTCGGCAACCCAGTCAATGCGTCATGCAGGGCGGTCTGCCGTATGCATTCCTCGGTATGTTTGCGCTCGCTGATGTCGAGCGCCGTACCGACGCAGCGCACCGGGCTGCCCGCAGCGTCGAAGAAATAGCGGCCGCGCACCTGCAGCCAGCGTTCGACACCATCCACCCGGCCCAGCACCCGATGCTCGATATCGAAGCGGCCGTTCCTGACATCGGCCGATGCTTGCGCCAATGCCTGCATGACCGCTTCACGGTCCTGCGGATGAATGCCCTGCAACACGTTATCGAAATTCACGTCCATATCGACCGGCACGCCGAAATTGCGTTTCATCTCGGCGTTCCAGCTCATCCTCCCGCTCCGCGGATCATGGTCGAACATGCCCAGGCCGGTTGCCGCAATCGCCAGCGACAACGCTTCCTCTGCAGTACGCTTGACGCGCAGCTCGCGCGCGTCGTGCAGTCCACGCATGATCACCGGGCAAAGCCGTGCCAGATGATCTTTCAGCACGAAATCCGTCACGCCCAGCTTGAACAGCTCGATCGCTCTTTCCTCGCCGACGGTGCCCGACACCAGAATCACCGGAATCTCGGAAGACAGCGAGCGTACCCGCGCAAGACTACCGACGAAATCGATGCCGGGCACGTTGTAATCGGACAGCACAGCGTCCCAGCAGCCGTCGGCCAGTGCGTCAGCCAGCGCCTGCGGATCACTGACCTGATGCAGCCACGCGTCCAGACCGTTCTTGCGCAGATGGCGCTGCAGCAGGAGGAAATCGGCGGACGTGTCCTCGATGACCAGCAGATGCAATGGCCGATCCATCATGACTGTCCGCGGTATGGCAGATTGAAGCAGAAGCGGGCGCCGCGACCCGGTTCACCCTGCGCCTGCAACGTGCCGCTGTGGCGCAGCACGATGCGCTGCACGGTCGCCAGACCAATACCCGTACCGGGAAACTGCTCCGGCCGGTGCAAGCGCTGGAATGGCTTGAACAGCTTGCCAGACTGGGTCATATCAAAGCCCGCGCCATTGTCGATCACGCAGATGAAGTCTCTGCCGTCCTGCGTCTCTTTCGCCACGCGGATAAGGGGCTGCGTCGTATCACGCGTGTACTTCCATGCGTTACCGAGCAGGTTGCGCATCATCGCATCGACCATGCGCAGGTCACCGCGCACGGCCAGCCCCCGCTCCACTGAGACGGCCACCTGCCTGCGTGGTTCAGCCCGTGCAAGTCCGGCGAGGATGTCGCTCGCCAGCGCCGACAAATCGATCTCGTCCTGCTGCAACTCGGCCAGCGTAGAACGCGACAGGGCAAGCAGCCCGTCGATCAGCTCGCCCATCTGCCGACTCGCGAACCAGATCTGCTCGACGCAGGTCAGCGCACCGGCGGGCAATTGCTCGCCGAAGTCTTCGGCGAGCGCTTCACTGAAACCGCGCATGGCACGCAGCGGCGCGCGCAGGTCATGGCTGACGGCATAGGCAAAGCTGTCGAGCTCGCGATTGGCGGCTTGCAGCTCGGCGGTACGTTCCTCCACGCGCCGCTCCAGACCAACATTCAGCCGCAGCACTTCCGCCTCGGCCTCCTTGCGCGCCCGGATGTCCTCGATAACCACGATGAAGTATTCGGGCTGCGCATTGGCGTCGCGCACCAGCGCGACCGTCAGCCGCACCCAGACGGGCGTGCCGCTCTTGTTCAGGTAGCGTTTGTCGAGGCTGTAGTGGGGAATCTGATCGGCCAGTAATTGCCGCACCAGTCCGAGGTCGATGTCGAGATCCGCCGGATGCGTGATGTCCTGAAAACTGCGCGCAAGCAGTTCATCGCGCGTATAACCGACAATCTCGCACAGCGTACGATTCACGCGCAGCCAGCGACCGTCCAGCGCGACATGTGCGATACCGACAGCCGCCTGCTCAAAGGTGGCACGAAAGCGTTCTTCGCTGCGTTCCAGCCGTCTGCGGTGGTGATGCCGCGCAGCGAGCCATGCGCCCAGGCGGCCCGGCATTTCGTCAACGGAAAAAGGCTTGGGCAGATACTTCTGCACCTGCGAATGCAGCAGCGGCTCGCGCAGCGCGCCCGTCATCGCCGGCGGCTCGACAGCCTGCGGCGTCATCTGCGTGAATTCGCTGACGTTCTCGAGGCGATGGATGATGTAGGCAAGCGACCCGTCGCTGTGCAGCACCGGCGAATTGACCGGACTCCAGTAGCGCACCTCGACACCACCGCCTTCCGACGCTGGCCGGCGCAGCTCATGCCGCTGCACCGCCATCGTGTCGGCCACGCGTTTCTGCAGCACGCGCTGCAGCGATGCGCGCATGTGGCGCATCGCTGCAGCTGACGGATCGTCCGAATTGTCCGAATTGTCCGAATTGTCCGGATTGTCCGGAAACACGTCGAACAGCTGACATCCGACAATTTCGTCGCGCCGTGTCAGCCTTGCCTCAAGGTAGGTATTCGTCGCGGCGACGATGTACAGCCCCGGATCAAGTACCAGGATCAGTGCCGGCAGCGCGTCAAACAAAACCTTGAAATCCGGTACTGGCACGGCTCGTGTCGCAGCAGGTGCGCTGCGGCCCGCCTCAGCGGAGAACTGAGGGGATTCGGACACACTAAAATCGGATACCGACATCGGCATGGAAAGGCGTTCGTTGGCCATGCCTTAGGACAGGCGAGTCGTCAAAGAAATTCCATGGCCGCAGAAAAACTTAGGGCCATCCGCTGGATGGCCCTAAGAACGACGGTAGCTTTCCAGCGAGCACTTACACGTCGATATTTCCTGCCGCCAGCGCGTTCGACTCAATGAACGCACGGCGCGGTTCGACGTCGTCGCCCATCAGCGTGGTGAAAATCTGATCGGCTGCGATCGCATCCTCGATCTGCACGCGCAACAGGCGGCGCACGGTCGGATCCATCGTGGTTTCCCACAGCTGCTCGGGGTTCATCTCGCCCAAGCCCTTGTAGCGCTGCTTGGAAACGCCGCGCTCGGCTTCTTCGCGCAGCCAGGCCATCGCCTGACGGAAGTCCAGAACGGCTGACTCGCGCACCTTCTCACCGCTGCCGCGCCGCACCAGCGCGCCACGACCGATCAGGCCCTTGAAGGTCGCTGCCGCTTCCGCCAGCAATGCATAGTCCGGGCCGTCAACGAATTCAGCATCGATGATGCTGACCTTCAGATTGCCATGATGACGACGCTGAACCCGCAGCATGTGCTTGGCCGACAGCTCGTCAGTGCTGACGACAACACGCACAAACGGGTCATTGATGGCTGCTGCCAGCGCCTGCGCCGACGCTTCCGAGCTTTCCATGGTTTCCAGGTTAAGCGTGACGCCGTTCATGATCGCCGACAGTGCCGCATCGTCGATCGCACGCGACAAGCGCTGGATGATCGCGTTCGCCGTGTTGTACTTGCGGACCAGCTCGGCCAGCGCATCGCCCGTGATCGGTGTCGCATTCTCGGCCGGTACCAGCGCAGCATCGTTCAGCGCGATCTGCATCATGTAGCTGGCCTCTTCGAGGTCATCCTTCAGATAACGCTCATCCTTGCCGTGCTTCACCTTGTATAGCGGCGGCTGCGCGATGTACACATGGCCGCGCTCGACCAGCAGCGGCATTTGACGATAGAGCAGCGTCAGCAGCAGCGTACGGATATGCGCGCCGTCGACGTCCGCATCCGTCATGATGATGATGCGGTGATAACGCAGCTTGTCGATGTTGAACTCGTCGGCGCCGATCGAAGTGCCGAGCGTGGCGATCAGCGTAGTGATCTGCTCGGACGACAGCATCTTCTCGAAGCGCGCCTTCTCGACGTTGAGCACCTTGCCGCGCAGCGGCAGGATCGCCTGGAACTTGCGGTCGCGGCCCTGCTTGGCAGAGCCGCCTGCGGAATCGCCCTCGACGATGTACAACTCGCACAGCGCCGGATCTTTTTCCTGACAGTCGGCCAGCTTCGCGGACAGGCCGAGGCCATCCATGATGCCTTTGCGGCGGGTCAGCTCGCGCGCCTTGCGCGCAGCCTCGCGCGCACGCGCCGCCTCGACGATCTTGCCGCAGATGATCTTCGCGTCGTTCGGCTTTTCCATCAGGTAGTCGGTCAGGGTCTTCGCAACCACTTCCTCGACCGGGCCACGCACCTCGGACGACACCAGCTTGTCTTTCGTCTGCGAGCTGAACTTCGGCTCCGGCACCTTCACCGACAGCACGCAGGTCAGACCTTCGCGCATGTCGTCACCGCTGATCTCGACCTTGGCTTTCTTGGCCAGGTCGTGCTCTTCGATGTACTTGTTGATCACGCGCGTCATCGCGGCGCGCAAGCCGGTCAGGTGAGTGCCGCCATCGCGCTGCGGGATGTTATTGGTGAAGCACAGGACCTGCTCGTTATATGCATCGTTCCACTGCATCGACACGTCGACCGAGATCGTGGTGCCATTCTCGGACGCGCGCTCGCCGGTCGCCTGGAAGACCGTCGGGTGCAGCACAGACTTGCTCTTGTTGATGTACTCGACAAAGCCGCGTGTGCCACCTTCGAAGGCGAAGTCCTCTTCCTTGCCGGTGCGCTGGTCAGTCAGTTTGATGTGAACGCCATTGTTCAAAAAAGACAGTTCGCGAATACGCTTGGCGAGGATATCGTAATGGAACTCGATGTGATTGAAGATTTCCTCATCGGCCCAGAAGTGCACCTCGGTACCGCGCTTCTCGGTCTCGCCGATCACCTTGATCGGCGACACGTCGACGCCGTCCTGCTTTTCCATCTCGCGGTTCTGCGGCACGCCGCGCACGAACTCCATGAAATACTTCTTGCCGTCGCGACGGATGGTCAGCTTCAGCTTCTTCGATAGCGCATTCACGCAGGACACACCCACGCCGTGCAGGCCTCCCGACACCTTGTAGGAGTTCTGGTCGAACTTGCCGCCGGCATGCAGCTCGGTCATCACGATCTCGGCCGCGCTGCGCTTGGGCTCGTGCTTGTCGTCCCACTTGATCCCGGTCGGAATGCCGCGGCCATTGTCAGTGATCGAGATCGAGTTATCCGAATGGATCGTCACATGGATCTCGGTGCAATGCCCGGCCAGCGATTCGTCGATCGAGTTATCGAGCACCTCGAATACCAAATGGTGCAGGCCGGTGCCGTCCGACGTATCGCCGATGTACATGCCGGGACGCTTGCGCACCGCCTCCAGGCCCTCGAGTATCTGGATCGATGAAGCGCCGTACTGGCTCGACGCGCTGGCGTTATCTGAGGGAATCGCTGACATGGCCATCCTAAGTAAGCAAAAAGCAGAAAATCATTGAGTCTGAAAAAGGACCGAAGGGGCCCTCGGGCCCCTGGCGGTTTCCGTAGACGACCGCGGTTTAAATCCGCATCGGCATCACGACATACTTGAAGTTCGGATCGTCCGGCACCGTCACCAGTGCCGATGAATTGGCATCGCCCAGCGAGATGCTCACGCTGTCGCACTTCAGGTTGTTCAGCACATCCAGCAGGTAAGTGACGTTGAAGCCAATATCGATGCTGTCGCCGCCGTAATCGATCTCGATTTCCTCGACGGCCTCTTCCTGGTCAGCGTTGGTGGAACTGACCTTGAGGCTACCCGGCGCGATCATGCAGCGCACGCCCTTGAATTTGTCCGAGGTCATGATTGCGGCGCGCTGCAACGAACGCAGCAGGGTCTCGCGGCCGATCGTGAAGTTATTTTTGTATGCCTTCGGGATCACGCGCGTGTAATCGGGGAATTTGCCCTCGACCAGCTTAGAAATCAGCTCGATGTCGGAGAAGCTGAACTTCACCTGATTGGTCGCGATCGCCAGCGTGACCGGATCGTCGGTCTCCTCGAGCAGGCGCTGCAGCTCGAGGATGGTCTTGCGCGGAATGATCACTTCCTGCCGCGCGAACTGCTGGTCGGTGACGGTCTGACTGAATGCCAGACGATGGCCGTCGGTCGCGACGGCGATCACGTTCTGACCCTCGACTACGAGCAACAGACCGTTCAGGTAATAGCGAATGTCCTGCTGCGCCATCGAGAAGTGCACCATGTTGAACAGGTGCTTCAGCGTCTTCTGCGGCAGGCTGAACTGCGCGCCATAGTGCTCGGCCTGCGCGACGGTCGGAAACTCCTCGGCTGCAAGCGTCTGCAGTGCAAAGCGCGATTTGCCGCACTGGATGGTCATGCGCTTGTTCGACAGCGACAGCGACACTTCCGAATCGGGCAGCGCACGCAGGATGTCGAGCAGCTTGCGCGCAGCGACCGTGGTCGCAGCGGCTTCCTTGCCCGAGCCGATCGCCGCATGGGTGCTGATCTGCACCTCGATGTCGGTCGACAGCAGGGTCACGTCGTCACCGTCCTTGCGGATGAGGATATTGGCCAGAATCGGCAGCGTGTGCCGACGCTCGACAATACCGCTCACGATCTGGAGCGGTCGCAACAGCGCGTCCCGTTGGGTTTTTACCAGTTGCATGGTGATTTCCTTTCGCAAGAAACGCTTGGGGTAGGGGTTCTGGTCTTCATCGCCGGTTCCTGTCTCAGCCTTTCAGGGTCTGTTCGAGCACGTGCAGCTCGTGATTGACTTCGGGATTCTTGCTGCGGTCGGCGGCGATCTTGCGCACCGCGTGCAGCACCGTCGTGTGATCGCGCCCGCCGAACAGCTCGCCAATCTCGGGCAGGCTCTTCTGCGTCAGCTCCTTGGCCAGGTACATCGCGATCTGGCGCGGCCTTGCGATGTTCGCCGGCCGCTTCTTCGAATACATGTCGGCGACCTTGATATTGAAGAAATCGGCGACCGTCTTCTGGATGTTCTCGACCGAGATCTGGCGGTTCTGCACAGACAACAGGTCTTTCAGCGCCTCCTTCACCACGTCAATCGTGATCTCCTTGCCGTGGAAGCGTGAATACGCAAGAATTTTGCGCAGTGCGCCCTCGAGCTCACGCACATTCGAGCGCAGATGCTTGGCGACGAAGAAGGCCACGTCATCCGATAGCGTCACGCCTTCCTGCTGTGCCTTCTTCAACAGGATGGCCACGCGCATCTCCAGCTCTGGCGGCTCGACAGCCACCGTCAGGCCGGAATCGAAACGCGAGATCAGCCGGTCATCCATGCCGGTGATCTCTTTCGGATAGGTGTCGCTGGTGATGATGATCTGCTTTTTCGCGGCGATCAGCGCCTCGAACGCATAGAAGAACTCTTCCTGCGTACGGCTCTTGCCGCCGAAGAATTGGATATCGTCGATCAGCAGCAGGTCCAGCGAGTGGTAATAGCGCTTGAAGTCATCAAAGCCCTTGCGCTGGTAAGCGGTAACGACGTCGCGCACGTACTGCTCTGCATGAATGTAGCGGATGCGCACGTTCGGATTGTCGGCCAGCACCTGGTTACCGATCGCGTGGATCAGGTGGGTCTTGCCGAGGCCGACGCCACCGTACAGGAACAGCGGGTTGTAGGAGCTGCCCGGATTGCTCGCCACCTGGATCGCGGCTGCGCGCGCCAGCTGGTTAGCCTTGCCGGTGACGAAGCTATCGAAAGTGAGTGCCGGATTGATCTTGCTCTGGTCGCGGCGCAGGTTCTGCTCATCGGCCTGTTCAGCGCGTTCGATCGGCGAGGCCGGCTCGGCCGCTGCGTTCGGACCGGGCGCCGGGGTGGCCGATGCCGCCGGCCGGCGCGTGCCGGCAAGGCGCGGGTCAAGCACGAACTGCACATCGACCGGCGACTGCCAGAATTCGGCGGCGAGGGTAGTGATACGGGCGGCAAACTGCGTCTTCACCCAATCCAGCTTGAAGCGATTGGGCGCGGCTATGCGCAGGCGACCATCCTCAAAGTCGAGCGGTGCCAGCGGTTTGATCCAGGCGCTGAACTGCTGAGGCGTCAGCTCCTGCTGAAGGCGGGACGCGCAGGTCTGCCAGAATTCTTCCATGCGATTGCCAATAATGAAGCGGCAGGTGGGGGCGCGCTTCGGGTTCTTTATTCTGTGGAGGGCGCAGCGCGAGGCTTGCCAGGGCGACCCCTATTTTACCGCTGGCAGGCCGAGTTATCCACAGGCTGCGACGGGAATTTCAGCGACAAGCCGACGAAGTTTCACTCAAAACATCTTTTCATTTGATTAAGCACGCTCCCTGCCATCTGCATCGGCCCGCACGCAAAATCAGGCAGGCATGCCGGATTGCCAAGGCCGCGCACCGCCTAAGTGATTGACAGATATACAGAAAGTACTGTCTAATTCCGGGTTCGCTGCGCTGCGCGTCCGCAAGAAGTCGGTCGGGCGCTGCTAGACACTGATTTTCTTGCCGGGCAAATCCCGGTTTTTTGCTGATTTCCGCTGCACTCAACCAAGCGAGACCCAAATGAAACGTACTTACCAGCCTTCCGTCGTCCGCCGCAAGCGCACCCATGGTTTCCGTGCGCGCATGGCCACCCGTTCGGGCCGTGCCGTGCTGAATGCACGCCGCGCCAAGGGCCGCAAGCGTCTGGCCGTCTAAGGCACAGCGCGGCCCACTTGCGTAGTCGCGTGTCCGGGTCGCCGGAAGACTACGGCAGGCATCGACGCATCGTAAAAACGGATGAGTTCTCATCCGTTTTTCGTTTGCGGCCTGTGTATCGCACCGAAAACTTCGTGCTCTACGCCCGCCCCAACAGCCTCGGCCATGCAAGGCTGGGGATCGTCGTCGCGAAGCGCCTCGCGCCGCGCGCGGTCACGCGCAACCAGGTCAAACGGCTCGCCCGCGAGATCTTCCGCAAGAGCGGACTGGTGGCCGTCGACTGCATCGTCCGGCTGAACCGGCCACTCGCCCCGAAACGGCAGTCCTCCGCTTCGTCGCAGGCTCTGCGGCGGGCTGTCGGCGCCGAGCTGACCCGGCTGCTGCAATCGCAGCGCGCGAGCGCGGCATGAAGACGCTGCTGCTGCTCCTGCTGAAGGGCTACAAGCTTGGCATCAGCCCTTTCCTCGGGCAGAACTGCCGCTTTTACCCGGGCTGCGCCGATTACGCGAAGGAGGCCATCGTGCACCATGGCGCGCTGCGCGGCAGCCTGCTGGCGGGTCGGCGCCTGTGCAAGTGCCATCCGTGGCATGCCGGCGGCTTTGACCCGGTGCCCCCTGCCCATCCGCACGCTGACAGTCATCCGCCGATGACACGGCAGCGTCACTGAATCGCCCTACACTCACTGACCCTATGGATATCAAACGTACCGTTCTGCTGGTGGTGTTCTCGCTCTCCCTGCTGATGCTGTGGGAGAACTGGAAC